>Ga0315315_10000711_pt1 | contig 28984 bp, 24 predicted proteins | sample M140m3416metaG_FD_203699 | JGI IMG/M metagenome (GOLD analysis project Ga0315315, IMG submission 203699) | Ammonia-oxidizing marine archaeal communities from Monterey Bay, California, United States - M1 40m 3416 | ecosystem: Environmental > Aquatic > Marine > Intertidal zone | place: USA... | reverse complement strand
AAGATAAAAATCAAATAACGAAAATAATTTTAAGAATTTCAACTCTATTTGGTGTGTCACCAAGGATGAGGTATGACTTAACAATTAATGAATTTACAAAATATCTTTTTCTAAGAAAAAAATTAGATGTTTATGATTTAAATACATGGAGACCATATATACATCTTTTAGATTTAGCGAATATTGTTGATTTTTTTATCAACAAAAAAACTAATTTTAAAACAAAAGTTTATAATGCTGGAATTGAAGGAGCAAATTATACTAAAAAAGATATTTGTAATGAAATTTTAAAACAATTACCAAGTAGATCGAAATTAATTTCCTATAATAAAAAATCATCTATAGATAAAAGAAATTATAAAGTGGATTTTTCTAAATTATCTAAATTTAAAATTAAAAATAAATATAATTTAAAAAAAGGAGTAGGAGAAATTATAAAGGATTTAAAAAAAAATAAAGACCATCAAAAATTTAAAAAAATTTTTTCAAACATTTAAATGAAACTTTTACATAAAAAAATTATAGTTAATTTAAAATCTGTATTGGGACTAAAAAAAATTAGTTTACATGAGCCAGATTTAAATTATAAAGATTTTTTTCATTTAAAAAAATGTTTTCATTCAGGTATGATATCTACAGCAGGAACTTACGTTTCTAAATTTGAAAACGAATTAAAAAAAATTACTAAATCTAAATATGTAATTTCTGTCTCAAATGGAACTGTTGGTCTTTTTGTTTCTTTATTAACAATAGGTGTTAAACAAAATGATGAGGTTTTGTTACCAGCTATAACATTTGTTGCTACTGCAAATGCAGTTGCCCAATGTAAAGCAATTCCACATTTTGTGGATATCGAACAAAATACACTTGGAATTGATGCAGATAAATTAGAAAAATATCTTAAAAAAAACACTTACATAAAAAAAAATTCATGCTTTAACAAGAAAACTAAAAGAAGAATAAAAGCTATTATTCCTGTCCACATATTTGGTCATCCTTGTAAAATTAATGAAATTTTAAAAGTTGCAAAAAAATATAAGTTGACTGTTATTGAGGATGCAGCTGAAGCCATTGGAAGTTATTATAAAAAAAAACATGTTGGTAACTTTGGTCTGTTAGGTATTTTTAGCTTTAATGGCAATAAAATAGTTACCAGTGGAGGGGGGGGTGCGATCATTACAAATAATAAATTATTATATAAAAAAATTAAACATATCTGTTCAACGGCAAAAATAAATCATCCTTGGAAGTATCTACATAATGAAGTTGGGTATAATTTTAGACTTCCTGCTATTAATGCTGCTTTAGGTTACTCACAATTACTTAAATTAAAATCTTTTATCAAAAAAAAAATAAAACTATATAAAATTTATCAAAATTTATTTAAATCAGTTAAGGGTATTGAAATTATGGGTGCACCAAAATATTGTAAGAGTAATTTTTGGCTTCAAACAATGATACTCTCAAAAGATACAAAAAAATTTAAAAATAAAATAATAAAAGAATGTCATGACGCTAACATCAAAGTAAGGCCATTATGGGAATTAATATCATCATTAAATATGTATAAGAGCTGTCCTAAAATGAATTTAGAAAATTCATTTAAAGCATATGAGAGTATAATAAATTTACCAAGCAGTAGCTCAATAATTAAATGAAAAAAAAAGATGAAATAATATTATTTGGTGCAGGAGGTCATTCATTATCGGTAATCGATGTTATCGAAAAAACAAACAAATTCAAAATTTTATTTGTAGTTGATAAATTTGAGGGAAGAATTGGAAAATATAAAGTTTACAAGGAGAATAAAAATTTAGATTTTTATAAAAAATATACAAATAAAGTGTTTATTTCAATTGGCCAAATTAAAAACTGTATTCCAAGGAAGAAATTATATGAAAAATTACTTAAAAAAAAATATATTTTACCAAAAATCATTTCTCCTAATGCCTATGTTTCTAATTCTGCTAAAATTGGTAATGGATCTATAGTGATGCATCATGCTTTAATTAATTCTTTTGCTCAAGTAGGTGAGAATTGCATTATTAACTCTAAGGCATTAGTTGAGCATAGTGTAAAAGTCGAAAATAATTGTCATTTATCCACTGGTTCTATTGTTAATGGAGATTGTCTTATCAAAAAAGAATCATTAGTTGGAAGTAATTCAACTATTTTACAAGGAGTCATTGTTGGAGAAAATTCAATAGTTGGGGCAGGTAAAATTTTGAAAAAAAACTTAAAAAATAATTCAGTATATAGATAATGGAAAAAACAATAATTATTGCTGAAGCAGGAGTTAATCATTGTGGAAAAATATCTTTAGCAAAAAAAATGATAGATGCAGCGAACAAATTCGGTGCCGACTATATTAAATTTCAAACTTTTAATCCAGATTTATTAAGTACAAAGAATGCTGGGCTTACGAAATATCAAAAAAAAAATACTAAATTTTCAAATCAATATAAAATGCTACAAAAACTATCATTAAGTGAAAATGATACAAAAAAAATATTCAATTATTGTAAAAAAAAAAGGATAGGTTTTTTATCTACAGCATTTGATTTAGAAAGTGCTAAATTTTTATTAAAATTTAAAATGGATTATGCAAAAATACCATCAGGAGAAATAACAAATTTTCCTTTAATAAAATTTTTGGCAAAAAATTATAAAAAAATAATTTTATCAACAGGAATGTCAAATATTAAAGAAATAGAATGGGCTATAAAAATTTTACAAAGGTATAATATAAGAAAAAAAAATATAATTTTATTACACTGCACATCTTCATATCCAGCACCAACAGAAGAACTAAACTTAAACGCCATAAAATATTTAAAAGATAAATTTAAAACAAAAGTAGGATATTCAGATCATTCAAAAAGTATTTTAACACCAATAATAGCAACATCATTAGGAGCAATTTTGGTAGAAAAACACTTTACATTGAATAAAAATTTTAAAGGACCAGATCACAAGTCTTCAATTGATGTAAATGAATTTATTAGTGTTGTAAAAGGAATAAATTTTTTTCATCTTGCGAAAGGAAAATTTAATAAAATTTGCACTAAATCTGAAAATATTAATAAAAAAATAGTTCGAAAATCTATTTATGCTTTTAAAGATATAAAAAAAGGTGAGAAATTTACATATAAAAATTTAATAACATTGAGACCAGATAATGGGATAAGTTCAATATATTGGGAGAAAGTAATTGGAAAAAAAGCAAAAAAAAATTTTTCAAAGCTCGAACTAATTAGAACTTAGATATGTATAATATTGGTTTATTCACTTCATCCAGAGCTGATTTTGGTATTCTAAAAAATATTGCAAAAAAATTAGAAAAAAGCCCAAAATATAAATTAAAAATTTTTATTGCAGGATCTCATTTGTCCAAAAATTTTGGAAGTACCATTAATGAAATACAAAGAGAAAATTTTACAAAATTAATTAGATGTAAAAATTTAGTTTTTTCAAAAAATCAAGTTGATATTATGAAATCAACTAACAAATTAAGTAAAATATTTTTAAATCAATTGAATAAAAACAAGATCGATTTAATGATTATTCTTGGTGATAGATATGAATTGATTCCAGTAAGCACTATTTGCTTTCTCAAAAAAATAAAGATTATCCATTTGCATGGTGGGGAAATAACTTTAGGAGCAATTGATAATAAAATTAGAAATTCAGTTTCATTTTTATCAGATTATCATTTTGTAGCTACGAAGAAATCAAAAAAAAGATTAGAAAAATTTGGAATTAAAAAAAAAAGTATATATTGTTTAGGAGCTCCAGGCCTAGAAGGAATTAATGAAAAATTAGAGAAAAAAAAATATTTAGAAAATAAATTTAAATTTAAATTTAAAACATATAATATTTTAGTTTCATTACATCCAGAAACATTGTCAAACCAGTCGATAAAATTTTTACAAGTTTTTTTAAATAGTATAAAAAAATTTCCAAAAATAAATTTTATTTTTTCATCACCAGGAGCGGATACTGATGGTTATAAAATGAAAGTAAAAATTGTAGAATATTCAAAAAAATATTCTAATTGTTATTTTTTCAATTCTTTAGGTCATAAAGAATATTTATCTTTTATAAAATATTCCAATATTGTTATGGGTAATTCATCCTCAGGGATCATTGAGGCACCCTCATTAAATAGATTAAGTATTGATTTAGGAATACGACAATTAGGTAGGGAGAGAGCAAATTCAGTTAAAAATATTCCTTTTAATCAGAAAAAAATAGAAAGGATGATTAAATACTATATAAATAAAAAAATTAATAATTCACAATTTAAAAACCCATATTATTTATATAAGAAACCAAGTTTAGAATTTTTAAAGAAAATAAAAGAATGTTTATAAAGGAAAATTACTGGAAAAAAACAATTTTAGATATTTCAGCTGAGATAAATGAGGCTATAAAAAGTTTAAATAATTCTGGACTTCAAATTGTTATAGCTGTTGATAAAAATAAAAACTTTCTAGGCACAATTACAGATGGAGATGTTAGGAGAGGGTTAATAAAAGGTTATAATTTAAAATCATCTATAAAAAAAATTTTAAATAAAAGATCAATTGTTTCTAAAATTGATGTGGATAGGAACGAAGCTGAAAATATTCTTAGAAAATTTGATTTAATTCACTTACCTATTGTTAAAAAAAAAAAATTAGCCGGACTTTATTTTAAAGGTAATGCTAAACTAAAAGAGAGTTATTTAAAAAATAAAGTAGTTATAATGGCGGGTGGTTATGGAAAAAGACTTGGAAAATTGACAAAAAAAACACCCAAAGGAATGTTAAAATTAAATGGTAAACCTTTACTACTGCACATTTTAGAAAAATTAAAAAATGAAGGTTTTAAAGAAGTTTACATATCAGTTTATTATTTAAAGAAAAAAATTAAAAATTATTTTTTAGATGGAAGTAAAATAGGAATTAAAATTAATTATATAGAGGAAAAAGTACCAATGGGAACGGTTGGAAGTTTAGCCCTATTAAGAAAAAAATTTGATAAAAGTTTTTTTTTAATTAATTGTGATGTCATAACAGGACTAGATTTTGGAGAAATGATAAGTTTTCATGAAAAAAATAAGTGTGATGCAACTATGGCAATTAAAAATTTTAAATTAACAAATCCTTATGGTGTTATCACTTCTAGAAATAATAAATTCAAAAATTTTGAGGAAAAACCAAGTATATTTTTTAATATTAATGCAGGCATATATTTACTGCGCCCCTCAATATTGAATATAATTAAAAAACACAAGATAAAGTCTATTCCAAAATTATTTGATTTTTTAAAAATTCGAAACAAGAGAATTTTCACATATCCAATCTTTGAAAGCTGGGAAGATTATGGTTTAAATGTAAAAAAATTGAAATCATGAAAAATAGGCCATATATAATTTGTGAAACTGCTTGTGCTCATGATGGCTCAATAAGTAATCTGAAAGTACTTATTAAAAAAGCCATTAGTAGTGGAGCTAAAGCGATTCAGCTCCAAATTTGGGAGCCTGAAAATATAATGACTAAAAATCATACTGATTTTAAACTTTTAAAAAAATTAGAGATTAAAAAAAGAAAATGGATTGAAATAATTTCATTTATAAAAAGTTTTAAAAAAAAAATAGATATTATTGCCTGTATATATGATCTAGAAGCATTTAAATTTTGTAAAGATAACAATATTAAACATTATAAAATACACTCTTCAGATCTCTTGAACGAAAAATTAATAAGGGAAATAAGTAAAAATAATTTTATTCTTAATTTAAGTATTGGTGGAAGTAAATTAAGTGAAATTCAAAAATCAATTAGTTGGTTCAAAAATAAAAAAAATATAACCTTAATGTATGGATATCAACTATTCCCAACCCCAATAACAAATCTTAATTTACAAAAATTAGTTTATTTAAAAAAAAAATTTAAAACTAAAGTAGGTTATCAAGATCATACTGATCCAAATACAATAGATGCTTATACAATTTGTGCTACAGTTGTAGGTTTAGGTATTAATATTATTGAAAAACATATTAACATAGATAGAAGTAAAAAAGGAACAGACTCTCAAGCAGCACTAAATGTAGATGAATTTAAAAATTTTGTTAAAACATTAAATAACTGTTTTATAAGTATTGGAAAAGCAGATTTTAAAAAAATTACAAAAGATGAAAAACAATACAGGAAGTATGCGAAAAAAATAATTGTTGCCAAAAAAAAAATATTTAAAGATGATATTTTAAATTTTAAAAACATTTGTTTCAAAAGATCAATAAACATGGGTATTGATATAGAAAATGTGAAAAAAATAATTAATAGAAGAGCAGTTAAAGATATTGATAAAGACCAAGCTTTAAATTTTAGTTTCATAAAAAATGCTTAAAATGCATAAAAACTTACCATGTGGAGCAATAATAATTGTAAGATTAAAATCAAAAAGATTAGAAAATAAGGCATTATTAAAAATTGATAAAAAAAATTCAATTATAGAATATCTAATAATTAAATTAAAAAAAATTTTTGAAGATAAAAATATTGTTTTAGCAACATCACATAAAAGCAAAGATAAGAAATTAATATCAATTGCAAAAAAAAAAAATATAAATTTTTTTCAAGGTGAGGCGATAGATGTCCTTAAAAGAATATATTTATCTGCAAGAAAAAATAATTTTACTAATGTATTTATTTCTACAGCTGATAACCCGATGATTGATATTATTTTGGCTAAAAAAATGATTAGATATCATATTAAATATAAAAAAGATTTTACTTCTGCTTATCAGATGCCTCTTGGTACCTATGGGTGGGTCCTTAAAGTTTCGAGTATAAAAAAAATATTGTTGAAAAAAAAAAGAAAAGATACTGAAATATGGGGAGATTTTTTTTTAAAAAATAAGAAAATGAAATGCACAGAATTTATGTATAAATCAAAAAAAAAAGTACCTTTTAAAATGAGATTGACCGTTGATACAAAAGAAGATTTAAAATTAGTTAAATTTATATTAAAAATTTCAAGTAAAAAATTTCCAAATTTAAATCAAATTGAAGATATAATGTTAAAAAACGAGCAAATTTTTAGAACAAATTTAAAAATAAAACAAAAAGCAAAACCAAAAAAAATCTATTAAGATTGAATTAATTAAAATTTAAATTTTAGATTATGTATAATATTCAGAGACTATTAGGTTATGCAAAAAAGCTTGATAAATATCCTCTCCATTTGCAATTTAAAGGAAAAACTTTAAGAGAAATAGTTAATAAAACAACAAATAAAATAATAAAAAAAGAGACTAATAAAATTTTGATTAAAAAAAAAAATAAAATATTTTTATCTTTTTTCAGCTATAATCTTTTATCTCTTTTTCTTTCTTTTTATATTAGAAGAAAAATTTATTATAAAGTTTCTAATAATGTTATTTTAAAATATAAAGAGAAAAAACAAAATCGTTATAAAAATTTATTTAGATACGATTTAATTGACATAATTTATATTTTAAAAATAATTTTAAAATTTTTAAAGTTTATCCTCTCAAACTTTCTAAATAAATTTAAAAAAAATAAATCTGAAATTTTTGATATTTTAGTACAATATCAAAATGGGAATAGAAAAATCAATAAACAGGATTTTCCTTATCTTTCAAATCTAATGAAAGTCAAAAAAAAATTTAAAATAAAATATTTAATTTCTGATTCTTTGAATTACAACGGATTAAAAGGTTTGAAGGGAATAAAGTATAATTATATATCTACAAAAAAATTTAAGGGATTAAAACATAAACCTTTTTACATTAATGATATTTCTAAAAAATCAAAAAAAGGTATATTATTTTGCTTAAAAAATTATTTTTCTGATCCATTAATTTTATCAATTTATTTAGATTTTATTATGACTTATGAATATCATTTTCAATTAATTAAACATCATAAAGTAAAAACTTATATAAATAATAATTGGGATGAAAGAATACCTGCGATAAGACAAGCAATTAATGACTTATCTGGCACAACTCTTGCCTTTCAAAACTCTTACTTTAACAATAAAGAAACAGCTTTTTTACAACACCCGACTGATATTGTATTTACTTGGGGAAAAAATAGTGAAAAACTTTTAGATTCTAAAGAAAATTTTATTAAAAAAATAGTTAAGATTGATCCTAATAATTTTAGCTATAAAAAAAAAAGTAAAAAAAGAATAATAAAAATCATTACAATTTTTGACTCAAGTTTCAATAATGATGGGTTCATCTCTCCACAAATGTACAATAAATTTTTAAAGATAATTTTATCAAAAATGCAAAACTCAAAAAATTTATATATACAACTAAAACATAAATATTTTAGTTTTGATAAATATATAGATAAAGAAAATTTACTATTAATCGAAAAATTAAAAAAAAAAAATAAATTTAAATCTTTTAAAAGAAGCGTCAGTAACAATGAAATTATAGCTGAAACTGATCTTGTAATTTCAATAGGTACGCTTTCAATATCTGCTGAAGCTCTTTTTAAGAAAGTTGATAGTATTGTATTATGCAATAATGCAATTGATAAAAAATTTTTAAAACAAATAAATAATATTTATCCTTTTGCATTTTATAATTTAAATGAGTTTGAAAAAAATTTAAATAAAAAACTTGATTTTGATATTAATATCTTAAAGATTGCTAAATTAAAAAAATTCTTTTTTGAGGAAAATATAAAAAAGACACATCCTCATCAATTAATATCAAAACTATTATCAGGTAATTCTTAAATTTATTCTAAAATTTAATTTAATATTTTGATACCATAGTTATAAGGATTAAATTGATCTAAGTTTTTAAATGAATTTTTTCTTAATTTTTCTAATTCTTCGTAATCTGATAGTTTAGTAATAATATTTTTAGCATCTATTATAGGGTCATATGTTAGATGAATAGAATTAAAATTATTTTCTGCGTACATATCCGCTGCACCCGTACTAGGATTTAATATAGGAATACAAGCACAAGCTAGAGCCTCTATTGGCGGCATACCAAAAGGTTCAAATTTATTTGGATATAATAAGAATGAATGTTCAAGATATAATTCTGCAACTGAACTTTCATCTAAATCATAGTATAATTTTGCATTAAATTGACGAGAAAGTTTTTTAACTTTTAAATTTCCTATTCCAGATCGTGCAAAAATTGTTATCCTAATTTTATTATTTAATTTAACTATTTCATTTAAAATTTTATATGTGTCATCGTAAATCCTATCATTTACCCAGTATATTAAAATTTCTTTTCGTTCTTTTTGATAGTTTACTTGATTTTTAAATTTCCATATTCCATATGATATTGGATTAGGAACTACTCTTATATTATCTATATGATCTGATAATTTTTTTGTCATAAAGTTACAATGTGTCACCAAATCTCCTTTGAAAAATTTTCTTGTTTGTTTAAATAACTCTTCATGTCCAGAGTAATATTCTTCTATTTGATTTATAAGATAAATTTTTTTTTTAATATTATATTTTTGATATTCAATAACATCACCTATTCCATTTAATATAATACAGTCTAGTTTAGATAATTCATTTTTTGAGATTGTAAGAAAAAAAAACTTAATTTTAATTAATTTTTGGTCAAGGCTTTCATTATCTAAAATATTTTCAAATGAAAATTTTCTTTTAAGAAAATATTTTATCAAATTTTCTGGTACCATCTTTCTTATCCAGAAAAAAAAAAGCTTTTTATTAAAAATTTTAAAATAAAAAGTGTAATAAGGTATTATCGGCACATAGAGATATACCTGTATATTTTGCTTAGATATATCATTAGCCATCATTGATGATAATTTAGCTATTCCACTAAATGTATTTGAAGTTATTACAATTCCAACTTTTTTATTAATCATTAGTTTGTCTTATAACTCAAGGCAATTATTTTGAAAAGATAAAACAAAATTAACAATAGTTTTAATGGTTTTTGAATATTAAAATAAATATTTAGTGTAAGAAGTATAAAAATATAATTGATTAATATAATGATAATTAAATATTTAAATGAATAAAAAAAATTTAAAATATAAAAATTACTTTATTAAACTTAATAAAACTTTAAATAACTTTAATAATGAATTTTTATTTTATATTCCAGAATTATATAAAAACGATTTAAGAAAAGATAAAAATTTAAGAAGTAAAAAAAATATTGTTTTTTTTAAAAATATTTTTAAAAAAAATTATATTATAGAGGATATTAAAAAAATAGAAAAAGCAAATACATGTTTCATCTCACATTATGTTGGTAGCAAGACAAAAGATAAAGATAATGATTTTTATTATGGAAATTTTTTAAAAAAATTAAAAAAGAACCCTTCATTCTATCTAATATTAATTAATCATACAAAAGAAAATTTGGTTGAGATAAAAAAAAAATTTAAAGGTTCGAATATTGCTAGAGTCTATATAAATAATGACTTTAATATTTTTTTTGATGGCTTAAATATTTTACGTATAACAAAAGAATTTATATTTTTTAAATTATCAAACTTATTTAGTAATAATAAAATAAAGTTTCCAAAAAATTTAAATGTAAATTTTAATTATAAAAATTTCTTAAATTCGAGATATACTTATAAAATTACTAAAAGCATTATAAACATTTTAGATAAAAGCAAAAATTTAGACAATTTAGTAACTACTTTTGAAGGACATGCTTTTGAAAAAGTAATCTTTAATTATTGTAAAAAAAGAAGAATTAAATCATTTGGTTACTTTTTTTCTATAATAAGAGAATATAAAAATAGTATCTATTATAATTTTAATTCAAATTATCAACCAAATGTGGTTTTTACATCAGGAGAAGTTGCTAAAAAAGATTTACAGATAAATTCTCCTCATAAAAATATAAAAATTTTAGGTTCGAATAAAGTAATTATCAAAAATAATAAATTAAATATTTTAAAACATCAAAAAAGATTTTTAACCATCTTAGTTTGTCCAGAAGGTTGGTATTCCGAAACTATACAATTATTAGGATTGATAAATAATGATTTACTTCTTAAAAAAAATTTAAAATTTATTTTTAGAACTCATCCATTAATAAATCCTTTAAGAGATTTAAATAAAAGTAAAATTAATAGCAATATTTTTTTTTCAAAAGAAAAAGATATTAAAAATGACTTTAAAAAAAGTGATATTATTTTGTATAGTGGTAGTAGTTCATGTATTCAAGCAGTGATGAGTGGACTGGTACCGATTAATTATAATAATAAAGAAAATTTTTCTTTAGATCCTTTATTTAAAATTAATAAATTTATTGTTGAAGATGCTTTAACACTTTTAAATATAATATACTTAATAAATAAAAATAAAATTAGTCCGATATTTAAAAAAAAATTAAATTTTATCCAAATTTATTGTGAGTCATACTTTAAAAAATTTGATCAAGATATTTTTTTAAAAATGATTAAAAAATAAAATAATTTTTTGAACTTTATATATTTATTAAAATAATTTAAATTCTCATTTAATTAATAATTTTTTTATTTCATCTTCTATTTTTGGTAATTTAATTTTGAAACTTTTTTGAAATTTTTTTGTATTCATTGACATATTTAATGGTCTTTTAATTACTGATTTTTTAGAATTATTATAATTTTCTAATTTGTAATTAAGTTTAAATTTATTTTTTTTTGCAACAGCTATTATAAAATTACTTTTAGATATTTTGTTGATTGAACCCAAATTAAATATACCATTTTTTTTTGTATCCATTATTTTTATGATTATTGATGACAAGGTATAAATATATAAAGGTGTAAAATAAATATTTTTGAAAAGTTTTATTTGTAATTTATTTTTTTGTGCTCTTAAAATCCAATTTATTAAACTTTTTTTATTTTTTTTATTATGACCAAAGAAATTTACTCTCAATATAAGAGAATTACATTTTTTAGCAAAAAATTCTCCTTTTAGTTTGCTGTAAGAATAAAAATTTGTAATTGAATGATTGCGTTCAGAATTTAATTTATTTTTTTTATTATAAACATGGTCTGAAGAAATCTGTATTAATCTTTTATTATATTTTTTACAAAAATTTGATAAATTTTTTACAACAAGAACATTTGAGTTAAAGGCTTCTTTTTTATTTTTTTCACAATATTCTACATTTGTTTTAGCAGCACAATTAATAATAATATCAGGATCTATTTTTTTTAAAATTTTGTTTGAATTTTCTATGTTTGAAAAGTCTATTTTTTTCTTAAATTTGTTATTAAGTAAATAAAATTTATTATTAATTTTTATTTCATTTTTTAATACTGTTCCAAGAAAACCTTCAGATCCAGTAATAAAAATTTTTTTTTTTAATTTTATTTTCATCTTAAATTTCTGTTTTTTTAATCTTAAGTCTCTATTTTTAAAATAGATTAATAATCAATTAGAAGTAAATTTAATACCTCTAAAGTAATTATTTACTTATATTAAAAAATCAATAAAACATGATTAAGCAATATATGATATAAAAAATTTTTAGTGCAATTTTAATATGCCACAAATAAAATACAATTATGATTAGTAAAAAAAACTTGAAACACTTCAAAAATAAATCCTTATTAATTACAGGAGGAACAGGATCTTTTGGAAAAACTCTTTTATCAAAATTAATAAATTCTAGTTTAAGAGAAATTATTATATTTAGTAGAGATGAAAAAAAACAAGAGGAAATAAGAAATGAATTTCAAAACTCAAAAATTAAATTTATTATTGGTGATGTTAGAAATTTAGATAGTATAATGGATGCCTCAAAAGGAGTAGATTTTATCTTTCATGCCGCAGCTCTTAAACAGGTTCCTTCTTGTGAGTTTCAGCCATCTGAAGCCTATAAAACAAATATTATTGGAACGGAAAATACTATAAATGCTGCAATCAAAAATAAGGTTAAAAAGTTAATTTTGCTGAGCACTGATAAAGCTGTATATCCAATTAATGCAATGGGAATGACAAAAGCCTTAGGTGAAAAAATTTTATTAGCGAAATCAAGATTAGATAAAGAAAATTATACAGAACTTTGCATCACTCGTTATGGAAATGTTATGGGATCTAGAGGATCGGTGATACCCAGATTTATAAATCTTGCAAAAAAAAATATGCCACTTCAAGTTACCGATTTAAGAATGACAAGATTTATGATGTCATTAGATCAGTCTGTTGATCTTGTTTTTCATGCATTAATTAAGGGAAAAAATGGAGATATTTTTGTTCAAAAAAGTCCTGCATGTAAAATAATAGATCTAGCTAAAGCAATACACCTATTTTTAAATAAAAAAGAAAATATAAATATTATTGGCTCGAGGCATGGAGAAAAATTAAACGAAACTCTAGTATCTTTTGAAGAAATGGCTTTTACAAAAGAAACTAAAAACCATTTTATTATTCAAAAAGACGATAGAGGTTTAAATTATAGTTTATATGAAAAGACAGGAAATAAAAAAAGAATAAAATCAATTGATTATAATTCTGATGGAACAAATCAATTAAAGATTCAAGAAATAGTTAAATTATTAAAAAAGACTAAAATAGATCTTAATTAACTTAAAAAAGATTTTTATTTATATTTCGGTGGAAAATAAAATATTCAAATTATAATAATTATGAACAACAAAATTAGTATTGTAATTGCAACAAAATCTTATAGTAAAAATCTTTCTAAAACAATAGATTCAATCAATAAACAAGATTATCTTCCAAATGAAATACTAGTTGTTTCAAATAATAGAATTTCACAAAATTTTAATTTGAATAAAAAAGTTGTTTTAAATAAATTTACCTCAAAAATTAAAAATCAGGTATTTCAAAGAAATCTAGCCATTAAGAATGTGTCAAAAGACAGTAATTTAATTTTACAATTAGATGATAGAATTCTCCTTGATAAAAGATGCTTATTTAATTTGAACGAATTTTGGAAAAAATCAGATCAATCAGTAATTGGCATAGGTTTAAATCAAATCAATAGATTTAAAAATAGAGGATTGTTAAATATGATAATTCATAATTTTAATCTTAAGGGTAGAGTTTTAAGTAATGGAATAAATATTGATTATTCAGATTTAAAAAAAGATATTGAGGTGATGTGGTTAAAAGGTGGATTAAGTTCTTGGAGAATTAAAAAAAATAAAAAGACTCAAGAACACAAATACCCCCTTTGGAAGTGGTCAATATATGAAGATGTTGAATTTTGTTTAAAAAAAAATTCTAAAGAAAAATTGTTAGTTTCACACAAGTCAAAAGCAAAAATAATTGAAAGAACAAAAAAACTAGGTATTAAGGATTTAGTTTATAGAGGTACAATGCATACTTTTTCACAAAAAAAAATTGTCAAAAAGTATTTTAAAAATATGACTTTTTTTTTCTTAACAGTACCTTTTTTAATTTTTTTCAGTCTAATTGTCTCAATTTTAACATTAAATTTTTCTAAATTTATTTATAATTTTGGAAGATTGAGAGGTTTTTTTATAATTGACTTTAATTAAAAGAATATTTGCTATACTTACATAATTTTTACAAACTATTTAGAAATTATCATTAGAATGAATTTTAAAAAAATAAGTATTGGTGTTGTTGGGATGGGATATGTTGGACTTCCGTTAGCTGTTGAATTTTCAAAAAAAATAAATGTTATAGGTTTTGATATTAATTCAGATCGAATAAATCAATTAAAAAAAAAAATTGATATTACTAAAGAAGTATCAAAAAAAGAATTTTTAAGCTCAAAAAAAATATTATTTTCTAATAATATAGAAAATTTAAAAAGTTGCAAAATTTTAATAATAACAGTTCCAACTCCAGTAAATTCTAAAAATAAACCAGATCTTAAACCATTAATTAATGCTACAAATTTAGTTTCAAATATAGTTAAAAAAAACGATATTGTAATTTACGAGTCAACTGTTTTTCCTGGCGCAACAGAAGAGGTTTGTGGACCAATTTTAGAAAAAAATTCTGGATTAAAAATTAATAAAGATTTATTTTTAGGATATAGTCCTGAAAGAATTAATCCAGGTGATAAAAAAAAGAGAATCAAAGATATTGTTAAAATAACTTCAGGGTCAAATTTAAAGACATCGAATATAGTCTCTAAACTATATTCATTAATTATTAAAGCTGGCATACACAAAACTGAAACCATAAAAATTGCAGAAGCCGCAAAGGTAATTGAAAACACTCAAAGAGATTTAAATATAGCATTTATAAACGAATTGTCCTTAATTTTTAAAAAAATGAAGATTTCTACAGAAAAAGTTTTAAAAGCCGCAGAAACTAAATGGAATTTTATTCCATTTAGACCCGGACTTGTTGGAGGACATTGTATTGGAGTAGATCCTTACTATTTAACATATAAGTCAAAAAAAATTGGCTATAATCCAAAATTAATTTTATCTGGAAGAACTTTAAATGATCAAATGCCCACATCTATTTATAAAGATGTTTACAGAATTATGGACTTAAAAAAATTAAAAAAACCTAAAATATTGATTATGGGTTTAACTTTTAAAGAAAATTGTCCAGATATAAGAAATTCTAAAGTATTAAATTTATATAATCATTTTGCTAAAAATAAATTCACAGTTTCATCTTATGACCCTTATTATAAATTATGGACTAAAAAATTTATTAAAAAATATAATGTAATCAGTAAAATTAAAAATAAAAAATATGATGTTATTATTTTAGCCGTCAAACATAGAGAATTTAACAATCAAAATAATAAAATTCTAAAACATTGTTCTAAAAATGGATTTGTCTATGACCTAAAATATATATTACCTGAAACTAAAAAACATTATAGGCTATGAAAAGATCAAAATTTGATAATTTGGAAAATAATCTTAAGAAAAAAGAATATTTCTGGTTAATAACTGGTGTTGCCGGATTTATAGGTTCAAATATTCTTGAAAGATTATTGATTTTAAACCAAAAAGTTATTGGTATTGATAATTTAAGTACTGGAAGTTTGAAGAATTTAAATAGTGTTAAGAACATTATTGGAAAAAAAAAATGGAAAAAATTTAAATTTATAAAAGGAGATCTTTCAAATTTAAATGATTGCAACAAGGTAATTAAAAATGTTGATATCGTGTTACATCAAGCAGCTAGAGGCTCAATACCAAAATCAACTAAAGATCCAGTTTCAACTAATAAGCATAATATTACTGGTTTTTTAAATATTTTAAGTGTTTCGAAAGATAATAATGTTAAGTCTTTTGTTTATGCATCAAGTAGTTCAGTTTATGGAGATAGTAAAAAATTACCAAAAATTGAGAATAAAGTAGGTCAAGTTTTATCTAATTATGCTCTTACTAAAAAAGTTAATGAGGAATATGCTAATTTATTTTTTCAATTATATAATTTTAAAACAATTGGTTTAAGATATTTTAATGTATTTGGAAAAAGGCAAAACCCAAAAGGTGATTATGCGGCTGTTATACCAAAATGGATTAATAATATAAAAAACAATGAAACGGTTATAATTTTTGGTGATGGTAAAACATCTAGAGATTTTTGCCCAATATCAAATATAGTTCAGGCAAATATTTTAGCAGGACTCGTAAAATTGAAAAAAAAAAATTATGTTTTTAATGTCGGTACTGGATCAAGAATAAGTCTAAAACAACTTACCAACACAATCTATGATTCATTTAAAATTTCATCAAAAAAACGAAAAATTATTTATAAAGACTTTAGAAAAGGAGACGTCAAACATTCTCTATCAAGTATTAAAAATATTAAAAAGTTATTAGGGTATAATCCTAGCACTTCATTTAATGAAGGTATTGAAAAAACTATAAGTTGGTTTAGATCTAATTAAAATGTTTAGTAAAATAATTAATCTATTTAGATATTTTGAAAGAAAGCATAGATTAAAATTAGTCTACGTACAATTTTTGATGTTGATCTCCTCAATTTTTGAAATTCTTGCAATATTTTCCATTGGGCCTTTAATTCAAATCTTAAGTAATCCAGATATTATATATAATCAAGATGAGTTTATCTCTAAAGTCTATGTTTATTTTGATTTTTCATCTTTTAAAAGTTTTTTAGTATTTATGGTCATCTCTATATTTTGCTTTTTACTAACATCAACAATAATATTAACCGTTACGATTTACTATTACACAATGTTTTCACAAATATTAGGAAATATTTTACGTACTAGTTTATTTAAATTTTATATTTTACAAAATTGGTTATATCACTCGAAATCTAATACTTCTGAATATATAGAAAAAGTTTCACATGAAACTAACAGAGTAACAATGAATATAATTTTACCTATTTTAACAACAAACTCTAAATTGATAACTGGAATTTTAATTATTATTTCCTTAACTATTTATAATCCTATTGCATCAATTGTATGTTTTATATTTTTTGGATCGATTTATGGTTTTATATTTAAATTAGTAAAATTTAGAATTACAGCTCATGGAATGCAGCAAGGAAAAACTATGAATGAAATGTTCAGAGTCATGACTGAAAGTTTTGTGGGTATTAAGGAAGCCATTATCTATGGAAATCAAAAAAAATATTATGATCAATTTTTGAAAACTGGAGCTAGATATGGAAGTAGTATTGGAAAAGTTCAATTTTTTACTAATGCACCAAGATATATTTTAGAATTCTTCGCATTTTCAATAATTTTATTTTTTATTTTATTTTTAGTTTATTCTGCTCAAACAGATTTTAAAGAAGCATTACCTATCTTGGCAATTTATATTTTTGCTGGTTACAAATTGTTACCTATTTTTCAATCTATTTATACTGGTGTGGTTTATATTAGAAATGGTATTCCTGCCTACGATATAATTTCAAAAGAGTTAGATGAAAGCAAGAGATATTTTTTTAATATTGAAAAAAATAAAAGTGAACTTTTTAAATTTAAAAATCATGACTCAATGATTTTTAAGAATGTATCTTTTTCATATGTTGATGACTCAGCAAAAGCCGTAAAAGATATAAATATTGAAATTAAAAAAAATACATTAAATTTTATAGTAGGTTCTTCTGGTTCTGGAAAGTCTACAATTTTAGACCTAATGTTGGGACTTATATATCCAAATAAAGGTGAAATACATATTGGTAAAAATCAATTAAATGAAAATAACTCAAAATTTTGGCATCATAACATAGGATATGTTGGTCAAAATATATTTTTACTTGATGACACAATAAAAAATAATATCACTTTCGCAAATGAAAATGAAGAAATTGATGAAGATAAATTTGTTAAAGCACTTAAATTATCTTATGTTGAAAATTTTTTAAATAACCTACCAGATGGACTTAACACATTAGTTGGGGAAAGGGGCATGAAACTTTCAGGTGGACAGAGGCAAAGAGTAGCTATTGCAAGAGCATTGTATCAAAATAAGAGCATCCTAATACTAGATGAAGCAACAGCTTCTCTAGATGGAATTGCTGAAAAATTTATAATTGATCAATTAAGAAGCTTATCACAAACCAAGACAATTATTATGGTTACACATAATGTAAAATTATGTAGAGACGCTGATATGATTTTTCTTTTAAATGACGGTTTTGTTAAAGACTTTGGAAACTATGATAAGATTAAAAAAGATCATTTATTTTTAAAATTGTTAAATGAACAATAAGAACTTATTTGTTTATATAATTAATAGTTTTTTTAAAAATTTAATATAAAATATTAAATAATTACAAAATAATCTTATTAAAAATTATGAAAATAATTGTTATTGGTCTAATTTTAAGAATTATTCTAACTAATTTAAATATTTTTTTCATTCCATTGCCAGGAGGTGAATATGATGCGCCTGCTTTTCATAATGAAGCATTGGAATATTTAGGTTATTTGGAAAAAGAATTTGATACCTATACATATAAACAAGGCTGGATGTATTCAGTTTTTTTAGGATTTATATATTATTTGTTTGGAGCATCTCAATTTATAGGATCTATACTTTCTTGTTTTGTATGGTTTTTTTCGGCACTAATTTTTAGAGAAATAATGATCAAGTTAAATTTTAATAGAAATGTTATTATTACAGCATTGATGATATATACATTTTTATTTCCAATAACAATTCTATACTCATCATTTATGTTAAGAGAAGTATATATGCTTCTTTTCTTAAATATTTTAATATTATCAATTGTACAATTTGATTTAGCTAAAAATCTTAAGTATAAATTTTTCAATTTAATTCTTTTTTTTGCATCAAGCTTTCTTTTGGTTATATTTCATAAATCAAGTTTAGTTTTTCTAGGATTGGTGATTCCAATATTAATTTCAATTTATTTAATTGATAAATATCGAACAAGAATATTTAGGTTTGAATTAATTTTATTATTTTTTGGCATTATTTTTTTGATGAGTTATTTCGAGATTTTTGAAGATATTTTCAAGTTAATTTATGGCCAACAAGAAGGGCATTTTGAAAAATTTAACCCTTCAAGAGCAGACTATCTTACACGTCCAGAAAGATTAAATTTAGAATATTCATTTCTAAAGTTAATAACATTGTTTATCTCAAATATTTTTGATTATTTTTTTCAACCAACAATGTTTAGGACAACAAATATTTTAGATTTAGCAGCTTTATATGAAAATTCTTTAAGAATTGTAATAATTTTTATTTGTTTAATCAAATTTTTAGAGAAGTTTGAAAAAAAATATTTATATACCATTATATTTGTTTCAATGATTGTTATGGAGATAATTTATGCTCAAGCTACAGTCAACTGGGGCACTGCAACAAGGCACCATATGCCTGCCATGGGATTATTTATTTTAATGCTTTTTTTTCCTTTAAGAAATACAAAGTAATTTAATATTTTTTATAAAATGAAAAAAAAAATTATTTTTTTAGTAAATGTAGACAGTTTTTTCATTAGTCACCGACTTCCAATTGCAAAAGAATTATTAAAAAAAGGTTATGAAGTTCACATTGCAACTGAGTTTACTGCATATAAAAAAAAAATTATGAGAATGGGTTTTAAAACTCATGATATTAATTTTAATAGAAATAGTTTAAATTTGTTTAGAGCTTTGGTAGTTTGTTTCCAGATTTTTTTTTTATTTCTTAAGATTAGACCAAATATAGTTCACCTTATCTCTTTGAAACCAATAATTTTTGGCGGTCTTATTTGTTTTGTTACACCAATCAATTCTATAGTTGCTTCTGTTACAGGATTAGGATCAATGTTTATCAAAAAAGGATTTTTTTTTAAGATAAGAGAGACTTTTTTTAATATTATTTATAAGATTATATTTAAATATCCAAAAATTATTGTAATTCTACAAAACAATAGCGACCTTAATTATTTAATAAAAAAATCTAATTTAAATAAAAAAAAGGTAAAAATTATCAGAGGATCAGGAATTATATTAAATGATTTTAAATTTTATAAAATTCCAAAAAATTTACCAATCATTTTAATGGCATCTCGGATAATATATGACAAAGGTGTATTTGAATTTATAGAAGCTATAAGATATTTAAAAAAAATTGATTTTAAAGGTAAATTCTATTTGATTGGGGATATAGATAATACAAATCCAAGCGTAATAAAAAAGTCTACAGTTGATTTTTGGAAAAAAAAAAAATTGATTTTTTATAAAAAACATCAAAAAAATATTTCTAATTTCATTAGAAAATCTACAGTACTAGTTTTACCATCTTACAGAGAGGGTTTTCCAAAGATTCTAATGGAAGCAGCTGCCAGTGGAAGACCAGTTGTTACCACTAATGTCCCTGGATGCAAAGATGCAGTATTGAATAAAACTACTGGAATTATTGTGCCAGTTAAAAATCATATAGCTTTAGCAAAAGCAATATTAAATTTATGCAAAAATAAAAAAAAACTTGAGAATTTTGGAAAAGCAGCAAGGAAGCATGCAATAAAAAAATTTGATATTCAGGATGTTGTAGACAAACACCTTTCTATATATAATTTATTAGAAAAATAAAAATATAATTAAATTTTGTGAAAAAAAATATAAGTTTGGTAATACCAGCTCTTTCCTCATCATTTTATATTGAAGATTTTTTAATCAATGTATTATTTTGGTCTGCACATCCATCTGAAATTATTTTAGTTAATACTTCTAATAAAAATTACATCATAGACAAATATATACAAAAAAAATTTAAAAAAAAAAAAATTGATTTAAAAATTATTTACAAAAAAAATTTTTACCCTGGTGCTGCAAGAAATATTGGAATTAAATATTCAAAACATAAATATATTGTTTTTCTGGATATGAATACACTTCCTTATAACAAAGAATGGCTCAAAATAAATTATGAATACATTGTTAAAAATAATCTTGATGGTTTGTGTGGTCAGACAATATATTTAGCAAATAATTATATCGAAAAGGTGGTTAGAGCATCAACTTATGGCAAAGATTCATTGCGGACGATACCTGGTTCTATTTTTAAAAAAAAAGTTGTAGAAAAAGTTGGAAAATTTGATGTAAAATCCAGAGCAGGTGAAGACACCGATTGGCTAAGAAGGTTAGATAAATTTAGATTTAAGATTAATGATAGTGTAGAACCTATTTTTTACAAAGGTTTATTTAATACTGATTATATCTTTATTATTAAGAAATGGTTTAGAAACTATTATTTTTCATCTAACCTCCCTCACTTACAAAATCAAAAAAATTTTTATTTTTTAATTCTTTTTATAATATTTTTTTTTATTGTTTTTAATTGGAATTATTCTTCATTATGTTTGAATACCTCATTATATTTAAAATATAATTGTGGATTTTATATTCCTCATATAACTAAAATTTTTTTGTTAATTTCTTCGTTATCTTATTTTACTTATAGAGGAATAATTATGCCTCTAAAAAAAAAAGTTGAGTTAAATTTTTTATTTCCGTATGGATTTTTATTTGTTACTTTTTTTTCTTTTATTTTAGACTTGGCAAAGTCGACAACATTTTTAGCATTAATCTTTTCAAAGCTCTCGCATTTAAGATTAAAAATAATAAAATAAGTCCCAAAAAAAATCCAATTATACCAAATGAATAAATAGAATATGCCACAGTTGGTTTTTTATTAAATCTTTTTCCAAGACCTCTTAATATTAAGATATCTACGTTTTCAAAATTCTCTTTTATCATTTCAACTTTAATTAAATTTAGATCGGTATAAATATCTTGCCTTTCTTTTTGTTGTAAAGAGAGTTCAAGTTTATTAAATGAACTGTATCTCTCTAAAACAGTTAGTCGTTTTTGTAAAGTATTGAAAGATATTATATCTCTACCTTCTTGATCTTCATATTCAAGATACTTATCAATATTTTCTAATAAATCCTCTAAATTATTTTTTTTAGTTCTATACTGATCTACAGCATCCTTTATATATTTTTTGATTTTTGTATCTTTTTTTTTCTCTATTTGACCTAATAGATTATAGATATTATCTCTTTTTTTATTATAAAATTTTACCGCATCTTCTAAATTCTGAATTTCAATTTTTCTTTTTTCTTCTAAAATTCTTTTTGCATCGTATAGAAATGTTTCTAGTCTATTTTTAACTTCCTTATTAAGTTTTATATTTAAGTCTTTAATTAACTGTTCCACAGTATCGTCAGTATTCTCTAAAGAGTCTGTATTAAATGAAAGTTTATTTTCTTGTATCATTATTCCTCTGAATTCCGGATACTTATTACGTAGATCAAGCTCTTGTTCTCTAATTGTTTTTATAACAAAATCATAAAAACTTAAATGACTAGTATCAGCAACTTTTAGTTCTTGAAGATTATTGTTTAAAGAAACCAAATAAATTTTTGAAGTAGGATTGATGGTCAGATCATATCTATGAACCCAATCATTTGGTTTATTTTTATTCATTTGATAACCTATAAAAGCTAGCAAAACCATTGTTGACAAAACTATAAGAAATTTTTTTATTAGCATAGCATTAGATATAAATTATTTAACTTTGAGTATAGTTTTATAATAAAATATTAAAAAAAAGTATATTAAAATAATAAATATAATAATGATAAGTTTATTAATAGGAGAATAAAAAGATATTAAAATAGGAATATTTATTAATAAAAAATAAGCAAATAAAGCTTTTAACATTGAATGCTTCTTAATTAAATAATGGTGTAAATGATTGTTGTCCCCAATTCCTGGGTTTTTTTTTTTAGATAGTCTTTCAAATAATAATCTTATCATATCCAATACAGGGACAATTAAAATTATAAGAATTGTTTCAGAGCTATTTTCACTGTTAGGCATATCTATATTTTTATTATGTAAATAAATTATTAAAAATGCAATGAAAGATGAAAGCATTAGAGATCCTGAGTCACCTAAAAAATGTCGTCCCATATAATTGTGTATAAAAATTAAAATTAAATTTATAAAAATTATATTAATTAAAAAATTTAAATTATTGTGGTAATAAATTTGGTTTATATAAAATAGCCAAAAAAAAATAATTCCTACTGCTAATCCATTTATTCCATCAGCAAGATTTAACGAATTTACTAAACAAAGCACACATAGAATAGTAAAAAAAATGGAAAAAATATGTAAATTAAAATAAAAATCTAATGAGTAAAAATAAAATTCTTTAATAATTAAATTATCAGATAAAATACATATAATTAATGTTATTACTGATATAGAAATTATTTTTGTTAATGCTGACAACTTAAATCTATCATCAATAAAACCAATTATAAAAACTAAGAGGGTTCCAATTAATATAAGATTAATATCTTTACTATAGAAATTAAAAAAATAATTTAATATTAAGCAAGTAAATAATATCAATGAGATTGAGTATGATCCTGTCTTGGGAGTTGGAACATTATGAATTTTCCTTTTTTCATCAGGTAAATCAATTACACCCAAATATTTACTAAGCTTATTTCTAAAATAATAAATTAAAAAATATACAAAAATTGATAATACAGTTAAAAGAGTATAAATAGTCATTTTTTAAATTGAGATTATTTATAATTTAGGTATTAAAAAAATGATATAAAAAACTAGTTTATTTTTTATATGTGAATTATAAAATTATTTTAATATTTTTAGATTTAATTAATTTTGAAAATTTTAGTCATATCACCGGTTTATGCTTTATCTGGAGTCCCATTAGGTCAACTTAGATTGGCTAATTCTCTAAGCAATATTGGTCATGATGTAGATTTAATATATGGAAGTAAGCAATATTCTAAAATAGAAAAATCTAAAAATATCAAAATTATTTTTTTTAATAAACTAAGAGTTTTGGGAATGTTTTTTCCATTATTAAAATATTTAATATGTAAAAAGCCAGATATAATTTTTTCAGCTGAAGATCATCTAAATGCGCTTGTAGTAATTGCTTGCTTATTAACTTTTAGCAAAGCTAAGATTAGTGTTTCGTCAAGAGTAACACCTTATGATACTTATAGAAATTTAAATATCATATTTTCTAAAGCATGGTTTTTAAAAAAAATTTTTCCTGTTGTTAATTGGAGAGCTAATGTAATGACATGTGTGTCAAAAGATATGGTAAAACAATATAAAAAAATATTTCCTTATACCAAGCAAGTTTATGCTTACAACGTTGTTTTATCTGATGAAGCTAGTTTAAAAATGAGGGAAAAAATTAATCACAAATGGTTTAAACACAAAAAAAATCATTTGATTGTAGCTGTAGGAACATTGGCATATTGGAAAGGGTTTGATGACTTAATAAATGCAATTAGCATTTTAATTAAAAAAAAAATAAATTTAAAATTAGTTATCATTGGAGATGGTCCAGACAAAAATTCGTTACAAAATTTGATAAAATCAAATAATTTATCTCAAAAAGTACAAATTTTAAAACCTGTATTAAATACTTTAAAGTATTTTTATAATTCTGATATTTTTGTATTATCTTCTAGAGTAGAAGGAATGCCAAATGTAATGATTGAAGCGATGATGTGTGGTTGTACAGTGGTTGCAACAAACTGTTTTACTGGTCCTAAAGAAATAATAGGTAAAAATAAATATGGATATCTTGCTAAAGTAAATAATCCTTTTGATTTATCAAAAAATATTTTGAAAGCGATAAATAAAAAAACCTCTTCCAATAAAACTCAAAAAATCATTAAAAAATTTACTGTTAAAGAAGTCGTTAAAAGACATTTTTCACTATTAAAGATCAAACATAAATTTTGGCTAATTTGAAATATGAAAAAAATTTTGATAATTATTGGAACTCGACCAGAAGCCATCAAGATGGCTCCTGTCATCAAAGAACTTCAAAAAAATAAAAAATTTTTTAATTTAAAAATTTGCATTACAGGGCAACATAAAAAAATGTTAAAACAGGTTTTAGATTTTTTTGAGATAAAAACACACTTCGATATAAATGTAATGAAAAAAAATCAATCTTTAGAAAATCTTACAAGTAAGATTTTGACTAAAATTGGATTTGTAATTGAAAATTTAAAACCTCAATTAGTATTAGTACATGGAGACACTACAACGACTTTAGCAGCTAGTTTAGCATGTTATTACAAAAAAATCACAGTATGTCACGTAGAGGCAGGTTTAAGAACTGGAAATTTATATTCTCCCTGGCCAGAGGAAATTAATAGAAAATTAACAAGTCATATTGCCAAAATACATTTTTCCCCAACAAAACTTGCAAAAAAAAATTTAAAATTAGAAGGGATAGATGAAAAAAATATAATAGTTACAGGCAATACAGTTATTGACTCATTATTATTTACAAAAAAAAAGATATTAAAAAGTAATTTAATAAAAAAAAGATTAAAAAAAAAATTTTCTTTTTTGGAAGGTAATAAAAAAGTAATTTTAGTTACAGGTCATCGAAGAGAAAATTTTGGTACAGATTTTATAAATATATTTAAGGCTTTAAAATATATTGCCTTAAATAACAAAAAAATAATTATTGTTTATCCTATACATTTAAATCCAAAAGTTTTATTACCTGCAAAAAAAATGTTAGGAAAAATTCCAAATATTTTTTTAATCCAACCCGAGGACTACCTTTCATTTGTTTATTTAATGAATAAATCATATTTGATTGTTTCTGACTCTGGTGGAATCCAAGAAGAAGCTCCTTCATTAGGAAAGCCAGTTCTTGTTACAAGAAATACAACTGAAAGACCAGAGGCATTAAAAGCTGGTACAGCAAAATTAGTAGGAACCAACACTAGGAATATTATTAAAAATGTCCAAGGTCTTCTAAAAAATAAAAATAATTATAATAAAATGAGCAAATCCCATAATCCATACGGAAATGGATTGGCAGCCAAAAAAATAATCAATTATTTAAAGTTATTAAAAAAACTATAATTATTAAAATTCAATTATTTAATGATTAAATTAATAAACATATTAGACCTACAATAGAAACAGTGATAATTAAAAGTTATTGAGATATTCACAATAATTTGAATAATTATGAAAAATAAAAAAAAAATTCAAATATTCTATGGTGGGTTTAAATTTGTAAAAGGTGGCGTTAATTCACATTCTATTTCATTAAAGCAAGAATTTGAAAAATTTTATGATGTTTCCTTAATTACATTAGATGATTTGTCAATTATTTTTAGATTTATACCTCATTTAATTGAAAAAATTGTAAATTTTTTTTTTCTTCCATTGGGATTTTATTACAAAGGAATTTGTACAAAAATTTTATTTAAATTTTTTTTTGATAGAAATTGCGATTATAGAATTTTTGAAGATATATATATTTCTTGGAATTCAAAAGTTCCTTCTTTGACAATGCTCCACGCAGTTTGGAGTGATAATTTACAAAAATATAAACTAGAAAAAAAAGTTATTAATAAATTAAAGTTAAAAGAAATTAATAAAATAAATGAAATTAACCATCCAGTTGGAATCGTATCAGAACCCTATAAAAATTTTATTTTAAATAAACATTTTTCAAAGAAAATAAAAAAAAATTTTTCTGTAATTGAACTTGGTATTAAAGAAAAAAGTATAATTAAGAAAAAAAAAGAAAAAAAAAAATCGTTAATATATGTAGGTTCTTTAGAGTCGAGAAAAAATGTTTTTTTTCTTTTGAAACTTTTTAAAAAAATTCATAACTTTGACTCTGATTATAGACTAACAATTATTGGTGATGGTCCAGATAAAAAAAAACTTTTATTATTAGCAAGAAAAAATTATTTACCAATTAAATTTTTAGGCAACAAAGATCAAAATGAAATTTTTAAAGAATTAAGTAATCATGAAATATACATTCACACATCAACAAAAGAGTCATTTTCCTTATCCTTACTTGAAGCTAAAATTTCAGGTTTAATTACAGTAGCTTTTAAAAATTTAGAAGTTCCAAAAGAATTTATAGATATTGGATTGGAAGATTTTAGAATTAACAATTGGTTTAATAAGATTATTTCAAAAAATAAAATCAATAAAAAGATTGATGAAAAAAAATACCTCATAAATAATACTGCAAAAAAATTAATAAATAAATCTGCTAAATTTGATGTTTTAAATCAAAGTTTTTTTAAAAGCTTGTCTACTAAACAAATTCATAAAATAAAAAAAAAATATAACTTAAGTGATAATTTTATTCTTACTATTGGACACAGTAAAAAAGAAAAAAATTATTTGTGTTTATTTAGAGCAATTCAAATTTTAAAAAATGAAAATTCAAATATTAGATTAATAATTGTTATAAAAGATATAAATGAGAAACAGTATATCCAAAAATTTATAAATAGTTTAAATTTAAATATGAATATTAAAATCATTGTAAATATTAATCATTTTGAGTTAGCATGTTTTTATAAATCAGCTAAATTATTTGTGTCTACACCTTTTAATGAAGATTTTACGGCACCAATATATGAATGTATGGCTTCAGGTTTACCAATGATTTTGGAAAATAATAATTCTTTTAGAAAATTAACTAAAAATAAATTTATATATTTTGATCAATATGATCCACTTTCAATTGCTAATAAAATTAAATTTGTTCTATCAAATAAAGAAATTAGAAAAGAATTGATTAATTTTGGAAAAAAAAGGCTAAATTTTTTTGCCACAAATGAGAAAAATCATATCAAAAAATAACTTTGACAATTAAAATTAATATATCTATAAGACACTGCCTGGTGATTATTGCGAAGGTGTAATACCCGATCCCATTCCGAACTCGGAAGTCAAGACCTTCAGCGCCAATGGTACTTTGTCTTAAGACATGGAAGAGTAGGACATTGCCAGGCTAATTCTTTCATGAAAAATATAATTATTATTACTGGTGGAGCTGGTTTTGTTGGTTCCAATCTTGTCGAATGTCTTTTAAAAAAAACAAAAAAATTTAAAATCATTAGTTTAGATAATTATTCAACTGGCACAAAAAAAAACCATATTCGAAGTTCAAGAATTAAATATTTAAAAGGGGATATAAACGATATTAATAAAATTTTATCAAAATATAAGAACAAAATACATTCTCTCTTCCATTTTGGAGAATTTGCAAGAATATTTCAAAGTTTTAATAAATTTAATGATTGTTTTAAGTCTAATGTTATTGGTTCGAATGCAGTATTTAATTTTTGTTTAAATAATAATATTAAACTTATCTATTCTGCAACTTCAGCTAGTTTAGGAAATAAAGGTAATGATAAAAATTTATCTCCTTATGCATTTTCAAAATCTAAAAATTTAGAATTGTTAGAAAATTTAAAAAAATGGTTTAATTTTAAATTTGAAGTGATTTATTTTTATAATGTTTATGGACCTAAACAAATTAAAAAAGGTACAATGGCAACAGTGATAGGAATATTCGAATATCAATATGAAAATAAAAAATCTCTTACCATTGTAAAACCTGGCAATCAATCAAGAAGATTTACGCATATTACTGATACTATTAATATATGTTATGAAGCTTGGAAGAAAAATAGATGTGCTCACTATAGTATTTCAAATAAAAAAAGTTATTCA
>Ga0315315_10000709_pt1 | contig 28997 bp, 30 predicted proteins | sample M140m3416metaG_FD_203699 | JGI IMG/M metagenome (GOLD analysis project Ga0315315, IMG submission 203699) | Ammonia-oxidizing marine archaeal communities from Monterey Bay, California, United States - M1 40m 3416 | ecosystem: Environmental > Aquatic > Marine > Intertidal zone | place: USA... | reverse complement strand
GGCAATTACGGCTGACTTATGGTCGGCCTTTTCGTGTCTGGCTGCGGTTGGTTAAAGAACAGCCTGTCGAGGAAGAAGTATATCTTGGCGATATCCCGATCATGATTGGCGGTGGGGAATTCATCGTCAATGGTGCTGAGCGTGTGGTTGTTAGCCAGTTGCATCGTTCTCCGGGTGTTGACTTCGTGATGGCAGAAGAAACAGCCAGCAGCGATCGTAAGACCCAGTCCTGTCGTATTATTCCCGAGCGAGGAAGCTGGATCGAGCTGATTGCCACAAAGAAGGACGCCGTAGCGGTTCGTATTGACCAGAGTGGGAAATTTTCAGCATTAACATTGCTGCGAGCCATGGACCCAGAATATTCGTCAGACGCCGCGTTACTGCGATTGTTTTACGAAACAGAGACGCAGAAAATCTCGACGCGAATCGCACCTGCAAAATTAGAGGGACGGTATTCGCTTGATGACGTCGTGTTTCCTAAAGGTCACGAACGTGCCGGCGAAATCTTCTGTGATGCTGGTGCTCAGATTACGGAGACGATGGTTGAAGAACTTTTGGCTTCTGGCCTGAAGTCTATTGAGCTTCTGAAAGACGTTACAGATCTGCTGATTATTAATACGCTGAATGAGGATAGTACTGCGACTCATGAAGAGTCGCTCTTGCGAATCTATCAGCGGCTGCGTCCAGGGAACCCTCCGAATCTGGATAAGGCGGCTGATCTGTTCCGTGAAAAATTCTTTGATGTGAATCGCTACCGCCTGGGGCGAGTTGGGCGTTTTCGTATCAATCGGAAATTCAAACAGGAAGTGTCCGACGATGAGATGACTCTCCGTCCTGATGACTTCATCAACGCGATTCGCTACATCATTAGCCTGCGTAAGAATGATGGCTCTGCGGCGATTGATGATATCGACAACCTCGGTAATCGGCGATTACGAACAATCGACGAGCTGGGCACAGATGAAATTCGCAAGGGGTTCCTGAAACTCCGACGTACGGTGCAGGAGCGAATGAGCATGAAGGAGGTCGATGGCATGACCCCTCGCACGCTCATTAATCCTAAGAGTGTTTCCGCAGCAATCGACTTTTTCTACGGCCGCAGCGAATTGTCACAGGTGGTCGACCAAACAAATCCATTGTCAATGCTGACTCACGAACGGCGTTTGAGTGCATTAGGGCCAGGTGGGTTGAATCGTAAACGAGCGGGCTTTGAGGTTCGTGACGTACACATCTCTCACTACGGTCGAATCTGTCCGATTGAGACACCGGAAGGCACGAATATCGGTCTGATTTCTAGCCTTGCAATTTTCTCAAAGGTCGATTCCTACGGCTTCCTGATTTCTCCTTACCGTGCAGTGAAGAACGGTAAGATCACCGACGAAGTCGTGTGGCTTCGCGCAGATGAAGAAGCATCTGTCTACGTGGCTCCAGCTGATACTCCGTTTGAGAACGGCCAGCTGACAGATGAGTTGGTGTTAGCTCGATTTCACAGTGATGTGGTTTGGGTCTCTCAGGATACGGTGCAGTATGTGGATGTAGCACCTTGCCAAATGGTCGGGGTTTCAGCCGGTTTAATCCCTTTTCTGGAACACGATGATGCCAACCGTGCTCTGATGGGATCAAACATGCAGAGGCAGGCGGTGCCTCTGCTGATTACCGAACGCCCGGTTGTTGGAACCGGGATGGAAGATCACGTTGCGCAACATTCCGGGATGCTGATTCGGTCCGAGAAAAACGGCACAGTGACCTATGTTGATGCTAACACAATTGAAGTTGATGGCCGTCGCCATCAGTTACGTAAATTCACACGACTGAATGAACGGACCTGTTTGAATCAGAAACCGATTGTGTCGGTTGGCCAGAAAGTGAAGGCTGGTCAGTTGCTGTGTGACAGTGCCGCAACCAAGGACGGTTCACTCGCACTTGGACGTAATGTCCTCGTGGCGTTTATGTCATGGGAGGGCTTTAACTTTGAAGACGCGATTATTCTTTCAGAGCGTCTCGTCAAAGAAGACGTCTATACGTCGATTCATGTAGATGAATTCGATGTTGAAATTCGCGAAACTAAACTGGGGCGCGAGGAATTCACCCGTGATATTCCGAATGTCAGCGAAAAGGCTCTGCGTCATCTGGATGATGATGGAATTGTCCAGATCGGAACTCGAGTCTTGCCAGGGGATATTTTGGTCGGCAAGGTGTCTCCCAAGGCGAAGTCAGAATTGACGCCTGAAGAAAAGCTGCTGCACGCCATTTTTGGGCGAGCAGGGGAAGATGTTAAAAACGAGTCGCTTGAAATCCCGAGTGGTGTCGGTGGCATTGTAATTCACACCGAACGGTTTTCTCGTCGCATGAGCTTGTCGGACATTGAGCGTAAGCGTTTTGAAGATGAACTGGAGGTTGCTGAAGGCGAAGCGGATACCCGAATTGTTGAAAAGTTCCGTGGGTTCGCCAATGAGATGAAATCAGTTCTTGGTACCGCTCTGACCGACGCGGATGGTCGGGATATGGGCACGCTGGAAGACGAAGCTGTCGTGGCTCAATTTGCACGAGAGTTTCAAAGCTATTTTGATCATCTGGAAATTCGAAGTGCAGATAAGAAAACAGCGGCCCGTAAACTGGTCAAGGAAAGCTGGCCGGCAGTCGAAGATGTGATCGACACCGAAGACCATCGTGTTAACAGTATGAAACGTGGTGATGAACTTCCCAGTGGTGTGCTGCAGATGGTTAAGGTGTACGTGGCGTCACGGCGACAGATTTCTGTTGGCGATAAGATGGCTGGTCGACACGGTAACAAAGGGGTTATTTCAAAGGTCTTGCCGATCGAGGATATGCCATTCCTGGCTGACGGAACTCCTGTCGATATCATTTTGAATCCTCTGGGAGTTCCCAGCCGCATGAACGTGGGACAGATTCTGGAAACACACCTCGGGTGGGCTGCCGGTAAACTTGGGTACCGAGCCATCTGTCCGGTTTTTGATGGGGCGACTGAAGGAGAGGTGCGTGAGGCACTGGTCGAGGCGGGACTGCCGGAAGACGGTAAGGCTCACTTGTTCGACGGACGTACCGGAGTTCAAATGGAGCAAAAGACGACTGTCGGTCAAATCTACATGCTTAAGCTGCATCATCTGGTTGACGATAAAGTTCACGCTCGAGCGACCGGACCATATTCTCTGATTACCCAGCAGCCTTTGGGTGGTAAAGCCCGTTTTGGTGGTCAGCGATTTGGAGAAATGGAAGTGTGGGCACTGGAAGCCTACGGGGCAGCGTACATTCTTCAGGAGCTATTAACCGTGAAGAGTGACGATGTCGAAGGACGTACTAAAATCTATGAGTCAATGGTCAAGGGCGAAAACACGCTCGAGGCCGGTACACCTGCGAGTTTCGATGTACTGAATAACGAAATTCGTGGTCTTTGTCTGAATATGCAGCTTGAAAAAACTGGTCGCTAGTCATTGGGCAAGTTGCTCACAATCACAGTTGTGTGGTTGAACGAGCTGTTCTTTCGTTCTCGTCATCGACGGGTCATTGAGTCGCTTGCCATCGGATAACGAACAAAACTCTCTGAGTTTTCATTGGGTTGTTAAGGAGTTCTCAACGTGAGTGTTGCTGAAACCACGTTTGATAGAGTAAACGATTTCGCTTCTGTGAAGATTGGCCTGTCCAGTCCTCACGATATTCGTAGTTGGTCTTTCGGCGAAGTGAAGAAGCCCGAAACCATAAACTACCGAACGTACCGTCCTGAGCGAGACGGTTTGTTCTGCGAACGTATTTTTGGCCCCGAAAAGGACTGGGAATGCGCCTGCGGTAAGTACCGTGGAATGAAGTACAAGGGGATGATTTGCGATCGCTGCGGTGTGAAGGTAACTCACAGTCGTGTGCGACGTAAGAGAATGGGGCATATTGAGCTCGCCGCTCCAGTTGTCCATATTTGGTTCTTCAAATCGATGCCAAGCCGATTGGGCGCGTTGCTCAATATGAAGACCACCTCATTGGAGAAAGTGATCTATTTTCAAGACTTCGTCGTCACGGATCCCGGAGATACTCCTCTGGAACTGTGTCAGATGCTGACCGAAGATGAAGCACGGGCAGCTCGACGCGATTACGGTGAAGACGCATTTGAAGTCGGCATGGGAGCTGAGTCCATCAAGAAGCTTCTGATGCAGATGCGTCTGGTGGAAATGTCAGAAGAGCTGCGAGGTGATTTGGCTAAAACTAAGAGTCAGTCAACGACTAAGGACCTGATTAAACGACTCAAGGTAATCGAATCTCTTCGGGATAGTGACAATCGCGCAGAATGGATGGTACTCGACGTCATCCCTGTCATTCCTCCGGATTTGCGTCCGCTGGTTCTACTGGACTCAGGTAACTTCGCGACAAGTGACCTGAATGATCTCTATCGTCGAATCATCAATCGCAACAACCGCTTGAAGAAGCTGGTCGATCTGAATGCCCCGGACGTAATCGTTCGCAATGAAAAGCGAATGTTGCAGCAGTCTGTGGATGCTTTGTTTGACAACAATCGTTGTAAGCGACCTGTTCTGGGGTCCTCGAATCGTCCGCTCAAATCTCTGACAGATATGATCAAGGGGAAGCAGGGGCGTTTTCGCGAGAACCTGCTCGGAAAACGAGTCGATTATTCTGCTCGAAGTGTTATCGTTGTTGGACCGGAACTCAGGCTTCATCAGTGTGGTCTGCCTAAAAAAATTGCGTTGGAGCTGTTTCAGCCGTTCGTGATTCGTCGATTGAAGGAACTTGGGCATGCTGACACCATCAAGAGCGCTAAGCGAATGCTGGAACGCCGCGATGAGGACGTCTGGGATATTCTTGATGATGTCATCCGCAATCATCCGGTCATGTTGAACCGCGCTCCAACGTTGCACCGAATTGGAATTCAAGCCTTTGAACCAATTTTGGTCGAAGGAAATGCAATCAAGTTACACCCGCTGGTGTGTAAAGGCTTTAACGCTGACTTCGATGGCGACCAGATGGCTGTGCACCTTCCGCTGTCGATTGAAGCTCAGGTCGAAGCGACATCGTTGATGATGTCAACTCACAATATTTTCAGTCCGGCAAACGGTGATCCGATTATCAGTGCATCACAGGACATTGTGATGGGCTGTTATTACCTGACGTTGATGCGACCAAACCAACTCGGTGAAGGAATGGTCTTTGCTTCTTCAGATGAAGTTTTCATGGCTTTTGAGCTCGGTAAGGTTTCACGGCATGCAACGATCAAGCTGAGAATGCCTCGTGATAAACGACTCAAAGGGCATGGCGAAAAAGAATATCATCCAGGTGGCCTGATTGAGACTTCGCCTGGGCGTGTGATGATGAACGACATCCTGCCGGCCCGGATGTCGTATTACAACATCACAATGAGAAGCAAAGATTTGGCGACTGTCATCTCTGACTGTTATCTGGAATTGGGGCGATCTGAAACGATTGAACTGTTGGACCGAATGAAGACCCGCGGTTTCCGCGCTTCAACACAAAGTGGTCTATCCTTCGGTGCCAGTGACCTCAAGACGGCACCAAATAAAGAGAAGGTGATTGGTGACTCCGAGAAGGAAGTCCTCAAGCTGATGAAGAACTTTCAGCGTGGACGTATTACCGATCAGGAACGTTACAACAAGGTCTTGGACATCTGGACTCAGGCTCGCGAAGAGATCACCAAAGGAATGATGGAGCAACTCGAGCACGATGTTCGTGACGAAGGTCGATATGTGAATCCAATTTACCTGATGGCTCATTCCGGTGCTCGAGGGGGTGTAGGACAAATTCAGCAGTTGGCAGGAATGCGTGGTTTGATGGCTAAGCCAAGTGGCGAGATCATCGAAACGCCAATTAAGTCCAACTTCCGCGAAGGCCTCACTGTTCTTGAGTACTTCAGCTCAACTCATGGTGCTCGAAAGGGTCTTGCTGACACTGCTCTGAAGACAGCTGACAGTGGATACCTGACTCGTAAGCTGGCCGATGTTTGCCAGAACATGGTGGTCACACAACGAGATTGTGGTACGACCAAGGGGTTGACCCGCGGAGTCGTCTATCGAGGTGAGAAGGTTGAGGTTGGTTTAGCAGATTCGATTCGAGGTCGAGTCAGCCGCACAAACATCGTCAATGCAATCACAGACGAAATCGTTGTTCGAGAAGACGAGCTCATCACCGTTGAAAAGGCCCGCAAGATCGAAGCAATGGGGCTGGAACGAATTCAAGTCCGTAGTCCGCTGACCTGTGATTCTCCATTGGGAATGTGTCAGTTGTGTTATGGCATGGACTTGTCAACTGGTGACTTGGTTGAGTGTGGCCTCGCTGTCGGGATCATTGCAGCCCAGAGTATTGGGGAACCTGGGACACAACTGACAATGCGGACATTCCACATTGGTGGTGTGGCTTTGATGGATATGGAACAAAACGAGTTGCTGGCCAAGCGTGGTGGGCAGATTCGATTTGCTCGTATTCGTTGCGTAACGAATACTGATGGTCAGCAGGTAGTGCTGGGCCGCAATGGTGAGATCAGCATCGTCGACAGCAAGGGCCGTGAGGTTGAAAAGCAGACTGTTCCTAACGGTGCGGTCCTTCAGGTCGCTGAGAAACAGACCGTAAAGAAGGGTGAGGTCCTTTGTAGTTGGGATCCTCACTCCATTCCGATTCTCGCACAGGTCGGTGGTAAGGTTCGCCTGGACGATTGTGTCGAGGGGCAGACTGTTCGCTCCGAAAGAGATGCGTCCGGTAACTTGCGGCGGACGATCACCGAACACCGTGGCGGGTTGCATCCACAGGTGATCATGGAAGATGGAGCCGGAAAAATTCTGGACTTCTATTACCTCCCGGAAGGTGCCGAAATTGAAGTTGAGGATGGTGAGCAACTGCCAGCCGGTGCCGCCGTTGCACGCACGCCGCGTGAATCGGGTGGAACGCAGGACATCACTGGTGGTCTGCCGCGAGTGACTGAACTGTTTGAAGCCCGAAGTCCGAAGGATCCGGCTGTTGTGGCTGAGATCGATGGCGAGGTTGAATTACTTGCAGAAAAGAAGCGTGGCAAACGAATTGTTGTCGTTCGCGGCCAAGATGGAACGGAAGTCGAACATTCAATTCCACACGGTAAGCAGCTGTTGGTTCATCAGGGGGATTTGGTAGTTGCTGGAGATGCTTTAGTCCGAGGGCCACTCGTGCCGCACGATATTCTGCGTGTGAGCGGACCGGAAGAAGTGCAGCAGTATCTACTGCACGAAATTCAGAATGTATACCGGGCCCAACGTGTTGAAATTGACGATAAACACGTAGAAATCGTAGTTGGTCAGATGCTGCGGAAGATTCGCATCGATGATGTGGGTGATACCGATCTGTTGCCGGGGATTCTGATTGATAAGTTTGAACTGAAGCGGGTTAATGCTTTGCTTGATTCAATGGGCCGGATTACCGATCCGGGGGATACTGAATACGAAATCGACGACAAGGTGATGTTGAGCGAAATCGAAGAGGTGAATGCTGAGGTGAGCAAGCCGGTGAAATTCACTCAGTTGCGCCCAGCCAAAGCAAGTCCTCAGTTGCTCGGTATCACCAAGGCAGCCGTCCAGAGCGAAAGCTTCATCTCGGCAGCCAGTTTTCAGGAAACCACGAAAGTGTTGACAGAAGCGGCGTTGGCCGGACGAGTCGATAACCTGGTTGGACTGAAGGAAAATGTAATTCTGGGCCACCTGATTCCAGCTGGTACAGGTTTCCACCTGCATCAGGAGGCTCACATTCGTATTCATGATCAGGCAATTCGGGAGCAGGAAGAAGCGAAGGCCCGCATGCTCGCCGCCCGTCAGGACATGCTCACTGATACAGAAATTGCTGCCCGTCGGGCTCAGGAAGACAATGAAAGTCCGCAGGCTCCATCACTGGCCGATCTGACTCCGGACGACTTGTAGGGCTTGTCAGGCCGGCTGTCGCCGGCACGCTCTGGGAAATCGTATTGGGATTCGGGATTGCTCGGTTGACGCCTTGCAGAACCACCGGTAGATTGCTCGATTCGTTTTTTGGCGAAACGATCGTTTTTACTCCGATCACACAAAAGCTGTGTCTTATGCCGACAATTAATCAACTGGTCCGAAAGCCTCGGAAACAAAAGCGTTCCCGCAGCAAAACACCATTGCTGGAAGGTTCTCCGCAACGACGAGGAGTTTGTCTTCAGGTGAAGACGGTTACTCCTAAGAAACCAAACTCCGCGCTGCGAAAAGTCGCTCGTGTGAGATTGTCCAGCGGAAAAGAGCTGACCGCCTACATCCCGGGCGAAGGTCATAACCTACAGGAACACTCCATTGTTCTCATCCGTGGTGGTCGAGTTCGCGACCTTCCTGGTGTCCGATACAAAGTTGTTCGTGGCGTTCTGGATACGTTAGGCGTGAGCGATCGTCGCCAGGCACGTAGTCGTTACGGAAACAAACAGCCTAAATAATTTTGATTGCTGGTGACTTCAACGGGGTCGTCTTGGCCGTTGTTGGAATTGCCTGGCGAAGTTTGCCGCTCTGTTCTTAATTCTTGAATGCATTGATCAGGTCATGGTCCGCAAATTTACGGCTAGCGCCGAACAACTAAAGCCTGACACTCGGCACAACTCATTGCTGGTGTCAAAATTCATCAATTGCCTGATGTATGACGGCAAGAAAAGCATCGCGACTAAAGTCGTCTATGACGCCTTTGATCAAATCAAGAAGCAGATTCCAGATGAAGATCCTTTGGATGTTTTCCTGGCTGCGGTTGATAATGTTAAACCAGCCATCGAAGTGCGGTCTAAGCGAGTTGGTGGAGCAACCTATCAGGTCCCAACTCCAGTAAGCCCTCGACGTCAGCAGACTTTGTCAATTCGTTGGTTGCTGGAAGCTGTTCGAGGCAAGAAAGGGCGACCAGTTCATCGTTCTTTGGCTGATGAATTGCTGGCAGCCTATCGACGAGAAGGCATTGCGATGACTAAGCGTGAAAATGTTCACCGTATGGCAGATGCGAATAAGGCATTCGCCCACTTTGCCTGGTAAGTGATCGGTTTTTTGTAATAGATCATGAAGGCGACCTCATTAAGAGGTCGCCTTTTTTTACGTATCAGGCCCGGCAACTGTCTCGCCTGCGATCATTGCTTTGGTTTTTCTTATTCCTGATGGACACTACATTATTTCAGGGGGGGGCGTCATGCGACCGGCCGTTACTCAGATTGCATTGGTTGTCGGCTTTGTCGCAATGCTGTTTTGTTCTGCGTTTGGCCAGCAGGCATGGTTGTATCCACCAGTGTTCGATGACGCGACGGAATATGTCTACAAGGTCGTTGATGACATACAACTCAAGACGTGGGTTTTTCAGTCGCGGCGGGCTGATGACGCATCAGACCGGCCAGCGGTCGTGTTTTTCTTTGGTGGAGGTTGGAAAGCAGGAACTCCTGCTCAGTTTGCAGAGCAATGCCGCTATTTAAGCAGTCGCGGTGTTGTGGCAATTACGTGTGACTACCGTGTTGCCGGGCGGCACGGCGTGAAAGCGGTTGCCTGCGTGGAGGATGCAAAGTCAGCCATACGTTGGGTGCGGACTAATGCTAAAATGCTCGGAGTGAATCCCCGTCAGATTTGTGCGGCTGGCGGTTCAGCTGGTGGACATATTGCATGCTGTACGGGGGTTATACCTGACCTCGATGCCGTCGGAGAGAATGCAGCTGTTAGCTCTGTACCTGATGCAATGGCTCTTTTTAATCCTGCTGTGATGCTGGCGGCATTGCAGGATGGTTCTGAAGTTCGAGGATTCGGAAACAAGCTTGCCGGGATGAAGGAACGGACAGGTGTCGATCCGATTCGGGTCTCGCCGATCCATCATCTGAAAAAAGGGCAGCCTCCGGCGATTATTTTTCACGGAACTGCCGATTCCTTAGTCTCGTTTGCCTCCGTCGAGGAGTTCACTCGCCGCAGTTCTGACTTCGGGAATGATATCACACTGGTGCCGTACGATGGGGCTCCCCATGGGTTCTTCAATCATCGAGGAGAGTCGAATCCACGTGGTGATAATTCGCTGCAATGGTTCCGCAGTACAGTCGAGCAACTGGATCGATTTTTAGCACGATTGGGTTGGATTAACGGTGAGCCAACCGAGCGTTCTGTTGGTGGAGATATGCGGATTCGCCGTTATCTGGACCGCTCAAGACATCAGTTTGAGGCTAACAATCGTGGCAGAGTTGCGTTTCTTGGCGGTTCAATTACCGAAATGAACGGCTATCGTCCTTTGGTTGAGTCCTGGTTACAGAGGCAGTTCCCTCAGTCAGAGTTTGACTTTATCAATGCAGGGATTTCCTCAACATGTTCGCACACAGGGGCATTTCGATTTCGTCGAGATGTGTTGTGCCGTGGTCCGGTGGACTTGCTGTTCGTTGAGTTTGCAGTGAATGATGACCAAGATGCAGGACACTCTGGAGATGATTGTATTCGCGGAATGGAGGGCGTGATTCGACAGGCACTCGCCAGCCATCCCGGCATGGATATCGTAATGGTTCATTTTGTTAATGAATCGATGCTGCAAACAATTCAAAATGGTGGGGAGCCGCTCAGCAGTCAACGCCACGAAAGTGTGGCTCGGCGATATGGAGTGTCGTCCGTCTATTTGAGTCGCCATGTTGCCCGGGCAATTCAGGCTGGACATTTAACGTGGAAGAACTACGGCGGGACTCACCCTGGGCCTGCTGGCAATGAGTTGGCTGCGAAACTTGTTTGTCAGTTGCTTGAACAGGGATGGCGTTCTGGTTGTCCGCTGCGTGAGTCAGAGAATTACACACTTCCACCCCTCATAGATGAAACCTCTTTTACTCGTGGGCGACTTGTCTCTGCCGCTGATGCAGAGGTGACACTATCACCGAATTGGCAACGAAGCGTGCCCGACTGGAAGCGATTGCCGGGAAGCAAGCGAAAGAGATTTTTGAATGAGGTGATGCTGCATACCGAGGGTGATTCCGGGGCGTTGAGTTATCAGTTTGACGGGGTGGCAATCGGCGCATATCTACTTGCGGGGCCGGACACGGGCACAGTGCGGTACCGAATTGACAATGGGGAATGGCAAACCATGGATTTGCTGCACCGACACAGCAAAAGGTTGCATTATCCCCGGACTGTCATGTTTGGTGTTGGCTTGGTTCGAGGGCAGCATTTGCTCGAATTGAAAACGCAACCGGTGCAATCTGCTGAACGCGGCGGTGCGGTAAGAATTCTGGCATTTGCCGTAGACGATTGAGCGTATTTGCTTTGTTTTGCAGGTAATCATTCGAGTTGTCCCCTGGCTTGGTGGTCTTCGCTGTTCGATAAGCAGGGCTAAAACTGGGCTTGGCACAAATTGCAGAGCTCTCATATCATTGCCGACTGATTTCTACCCGATGCGATGTGTGCACCGGTTTTTCGGCACGGATGCCACCATGTTGTTACGTCTACTACCAGCAATTCTCCTGCTGTTGTTAATCCCTGGGTGTGTTCACCGGCGCGTGACGATTCATTCCAATCCGCCCGGCGCACTTGCAAAGGTGGACGGTAAGGTGATTGGATATACTCCTGCCGCCTTTGATTTTACGTGGTACGGCGAGCGAGAAGTTGAGCTGCTTAAAGACGGTTACGAAACTCAGAAGCAATTGCTTCGGTTTGGTGCTCCCTGGTATCAACGGTTTCCACTGGAATTCTTTAGTGATAATCTTGCCGGGAAGCACATAAAAGATCACCGTCAGGTTCGTATTGATATGCAGCCTCGACAGCGTGATTCTTCGACCGATGTTCTGCAACGCGGCAATTCGTTGCGGAGTGAAGCAAATCACGGATTGTGAGTTTGGTTCATAGAGGACGACGTGCGTGTAAGCTCTCAGGTCGCGTTGGCGGATGATGCGTCCGGGTTGCGTTGTCCTGGGTGGGGATTACACTTGCTGCTTATCCGTTGCCGAGGACTAGAGCATGAGTGTCCAGCCAGTGGTACGGTACGCATCGCTTACTGATGTAGGGATGCGGCGGTCCGCCAATCAGGACGACCTTACCGTACGTCTATGCAAAGAATACAGCGAATGGGGCACAATGGGCCATTTGTTTGTAGTTGCTGATGGTATGGGTGGCCATTCCGTGGGCGACCTGGCAAGTCGGATCACTGTTGAGACTTTGCCACTGGCATTCGTGAAGTCTGATGCGGAAACTCCTTCTCTCCGGCTTGCTGGTGCAGTCAATGCGGCAAATCGAGCGATTGGTGAGAAGGCCCGAGAGAACCCCGAGTTTTCGGATATGGGGACAACATGCAGTGCACTGTCGTTGTCGGCGGAGGGGGCCTGGATCGCTCACGTGGGAGATAGCCGTGTTTATCGTTTGCGGCATGGAGTGATAGAACAATTAACCTTCGATCATAGTCTGCAGTGGGAAATGATTCGTCAGGGGAGGGCGACCGCTGAGAACTCTGAGTTGCTGCACCCCAAGAACGTGATTACTCGCTGCCTTGGGGCCAACAAGCACCTTGAAATCGACGTGGAAGGGCCGTTTGATGTGCGCGCTGGCGACCAGTTTTTGCTTTGCTCAGACGGATTGACGGGGCATGTGACAGATTCCGAGATGGGAGCAGTTGTGAATCTGCTGCCGGCTGCAGAGGCGTCACGAATGTTGATTGATCTGGCGAACTCCCGTGGGGGAACTGACAACACAACGGTAGTTATTGCAGTGGTAGAGGAGTATCCGGCGGTTAAAAATCCCACGATTGAGTCGCAGGCGGGGCAAACGGAATCCAGAGGGCCCGCTGATCAAGTAACTGCCGCTCGACGGGCGGTTTGGGGGCGTGTCTCGATAGTGTTATTTGGCCTGTTCGCACTCTCAGGGTTAATCCTGTTGATGACTAGCTGGCAAAATACCGGGCTGAGTTTAGTGAGTGGAGCACTGTTGCTGGGGTTTGTTCAGTTGATCATGTCGACTCGACGGCATACGACCGTCGAAGTCGGAGAGTCTGGTCATGCGGCCTCGCAGGCGTTGATGGGCGTGCGTGAGCCAGCTGAATGTTCTCCGTACCGGCGGGAATCTGCCGAACTGGGTTTGGAATTTCTTGACTTGTTATCACAAGGTCAGGGAGAGTTGACGTCGGCTGCGATCGACAATGGATGGAGGCTCGATGTTGAGGAGCTAACCCGGTTATCTCGACAGGCCGCCGTTGCCCGCGAGGATAAATTACCGGGCAGTGGGCTTTATGAGTATGCCAAGGCGCTTCGGATTCTGATGAAAGAATTCACGGGGCATATGAGGCCGCGTGGCTAAGCTGAAAACAATTTGGACTCTTCGGGTTCAAATCTCGTCTTGTATATCTGCGTATTGTCTTTGTTGGCATCAGCGCTTTGAATTCTGAAAAACCAAAGGTGCCAGGAATATGTCCCGGTCAATCGAATCCCTGCGAAACATTGGCATCATTGCTCACATTGATGCAGGCAAGACCACTACGACGGAGCGGATCCTATATTACACGGGTGCCTCGCATCGAATGGGGAATGTCGACGACGGGACCACGCAAACTGATTTCGACCCCGAAGAAGCTCAGCGTGGAATTACAATCTATTCGGCTGCGGTAACCGCCGAATGGAAGGGCCGGGTTATTAATATTATTGATACTCCAGGCCACGTGGATTTCACGGCTGAAGTGGAGCGAAGCCTGAGAGTGCTTGACGGTGCCGTTGTCATCTTCAGCGCCGTTGAAGGCGTGGAGGCCCAAAGTGAAACCGTCTGGCGACAGGCGAATCGCTACGAGGTTCCTCGCATGTGCTACATCAACAAGATGGACCGAATTGGTGCCAACTTTGCATCGGTGTTGAGTGCAATGAAGTCGCGACTGGGGGCAGCACCTTTGCCGGTTCAGATGCCTGTTGGGGAGGGACCGGCAACTAATGTGGATGGTTTTCGTGGTGTCATTGATCTGGTTTCAATGAAGGCGATGTATTGGGATGAAGAGTCTCGCGGGGCCGAGTTTCGCGAGGAGGAGGTGCCTGCTGAGCTGCAGGATGAGGCTGAAATTCGTCGGGCCGAACTGTTTGACACATTATCCGAAGTTGATGATGAGTTGATGGAGTCGTGGATGGACACCGAAGATGCCCCGCGAGAATTGGTAATACGCGCATTGCGTCAGGGGGTGATTGAGGGATGTTTTCATCCGGTCTTCTGTGGGTCGTCACTGGACTATATTGGCGTGCAGCCATTGTTAGATGCGATTGTTGACCTGTTACCCAGCCCTTTGGACCGTCCGTCAGTTCACGGGGTGGATATGGGAGTAAAGTCGAAAGGGAGTCTCGTAGAGCGGCGGGCGGATCCTGCGGATCCGACGTGTGTGCTGGTCTTTAAGATTCAGTCTGACGTTCATGGTGATTTGTATTTTGCCAGGGTGTATTCCGGCGTCCTCAAAGGTAATTCTCGGCTCTTGAATCCGCGGACAAGAAAGAAGGAGCTGGTTACCCAATTGTGGCATATTCAGTCAGATTCTCGCGAGAAGGTTGATCAGGTATCGGCCGGAGACATTTGCGGAATCATCGGTCCTCGAGATACCGCCACTGGGGATACTCTGGCAGCTCCTCAGCATCCCGTGGTACTGGAGCAGATCCGTTTTCCCGAGACAGTGATTTCAATGGCAGTAGAACCAGAGTCGAGTTCTGATCGCAAGAAACTCGTGCAAACTCTGGAAAAGCTTCAGCGGCAGGATCCAACGTTTCAGGGATCCATAGATCCTGAAACAGGGCAGACAATTATCAGTGGTATGGGAGAGCTTCATCTGGAAGTCGTCCGGCATCGAATGGAGCGAGATTTCGGTCTAAAAGTACGCGTGCATAAGCCTCGTGTGAGTTATCGAGAGCGATTGGGAGTGACAATTGATGTCGCAACAGAATTTAATGGAACGACTCCAGCTACTTCGTTGTTTTTTGGTGTTTCTATCAATGCTGAGTACGTAGCGGAGCAGGAAGAGCCGGTTACAGTCACTCATCGAGTCCAGTCAGAAGCGATGCCGGCGTTATTGCTGCAGGTTTTGCTGGAATCGCTGAAGGAAGAGGCTCATGGTGGAGGAGTCTTTGGAAATCCACTCATGGGACTACGAATAACGGTAACGAACGTCGATTACCGTGAGGAGGAGTCTTCAGAACCGGCAATTCGCTCTGCAGCTGGCCAAGTGTTCAATCGCCTGCTTCAGGATGGGCAAATGCTGCTTCTGGAGCCAATTATGCAGCTGGAGGTAGTTACGCCAGAGGAATTCGTGGGCAACATTCAGTCTGATCTCAACGCTCGACGGGCACTCATTGTTAATTCAGACCGTCGTGGAGATCTGTGCGTGCTGAAGGCTGAGGCGCCGCTGATTGAGATGTTTGGCTATTCAACGCAGGTTCGCAGTCTATCTCAGGGTCGAGCATCGTATTCGATGGAGCCCTGTCGTTATGCTGAGGCACCTGCCGGTGCCTTGGAGTGACATCCTGTTGATGGGAATCCCTGAATCCAGATGATTCTCGGATACGAATTGTTGACAGATTTCAAAGTCATCCCTAACATGTGCGATTCCCCGATTTCGGGGAGTGCGAAATTTTATGTAACTTCTTTGCTCAAGGTGATTTGCGGTGACTCGTGCTGGCGGAGAGAGCATCCGAATTCGGATGGAAGCTTACGACCATTCGGTCTTGGATCAGTCTGCAGCAAATATTGTAGACACTGCGAAGCGCACTGGGGCCGTTGTGCACGGGCCGATTCCGTTGCCCACTCGTATTGAGCGGTATACGGTGTTGCGGAGTCCGCATATTGACAAGAAGTCGCGTGAGCAGTTTGAGATTAGGACTCACAAACGCTTGATTGATATTTGTCAGCCGACAGGCAAGACGATTGACGCTTTAAATAAGCTGTCTCTCCCTGCTGGGGTTGATATCAAAATTAAGGCGACTGCTGGGGCGTAGTTGCCTTGGGGTGGTGTGGGTGTTGAATCATTCTTATTCCGGTTGACTGCGCTCGGTGTGCGGTTTGGGGATAGTATTACTTTTGTTTGACGTGCAGGTGCATGCTATGCCTGTCGGGTTGCTCGGTAAAAAAGTTGGAATGACGCAGGTTTACGGTGACGATGGGGTGATTATCCCTGTTACGGTTGTCGAGGCCGGTCCGTGCGTTGTAACCAAGATACGCACGCTTGAGTGCGACGGATATGAGGCTGTTCAGTTGGGGTTTGGTGACAAGCCTCGTCGGCTGGCTGGTCGCTCGGAGCGTGGTCAGGTTGCTGATATTGGTGGTCGTCGCCAACAGGCTCAGCAGGCGGCTGGGCGAGATTTGGTTGTTAAAGCTGGTTGTGAACCCCGTCGTTTCTCTCGAGAATTTCGATGTGATGGTGGTGGACACGATCTTGAAGTCGGTCAGGTGTTGACTGCTGACACCTTGGCTGAGTGGAAATGGGTGGACGTGATCGCGAATTCTCGTGGTCGTGGGCATGCAGGAGTCATGAAGCGACACAATTTTTCCGGGCAGCGAGCGACTCATGGTGTGAAGCGTGTGCATCGGCACGGTGGTTCAATCGGTCAGAGTGCTGATCCGGCACGCGTGATCAAGGGGACTAAAATGCCGGGGCGTTACGGAGGCACTCGTATCACGACCCGAAACCTGCGTGTGGTTCGTGTTGATAGTGAAAATAACATGGTTTTGGTTCGCGGTGCGGTGCCAGGTCCTTCCGGTAGCTTTGTCGTGCTGCGTCATTCTGCGAAGAACCGCAAGTAGCTGTGGGTACAGAGATGATTTCGGTTTCAATTCAGGATATGTCTGGCAGTCAGTCAGGTACTTACGAGTTTGACCCAGCAGATCTGGCTGTTGAGGTTAATCGTCAGTTGCTGCACGATGCTGTTGTGATGTACGAGGCTAACCGTCGGGTTGGTACTGTGCAGACAAAGTCTCGTGGCATGGTCCAGGGGAGCACAAAAAAGCTCTATCGCCAGAAGGGTACTGGGCGTGCTCGAGCCGGAAATGCTCGTACACCGGTGCGTCGCGGTGGTGGGCATGCTTTTGGCAAGAAGAATCGGGACTACAGTTATCGCCTGCCTCGTAAATCTCTGCGGCTCGCAATGAAAATGGCTCTGCTGTCGAAGTTTCAGGATGACCAGGCTGTTTTGTTGTCTGGTTGGGATTGCAGTGAGCCGAAGACGAAGGTTGTTGCTCAGTCATTGTCTGCGCTTGGTGTCGCCAGTGATTCTGTACTGTTGGCGACGGATGGTGTGGACGCAAATTTGTGGCGTTCTGCTCGTAATATTTCAGGTGTTCGGGTACTGCCAGCTGGTGACCTGAATGCTTGGGATTTGTTGCGACATCGCAAGCTTGTTGTGACGGTGGCGGCAATGGATAAGTTGCTTGGTCGTTCAGTTGCGGCTACGGTCTGATAGGTTGGGTGAGTCATGGTGGAATCGGCAGTGTCTGGTATAAAGTTAGAATCACATCAGGTGATTTTGCGCCCCTTGGTGACAGAGAAGGGCATGCACGCATCCGAGCGATTTAATGCCTATAGTTTTGAGATTCACCCGCTGGCGACTAAGCACGATGTGAAGCGTGCTGTCGAGGAATTGTGGGAGGTTCGGGTTGGCGAAGTGCGAACTCAGAATCGAAAAGGTAAGATTCGACGTCAAAGAATGGCGTTGGGGCGAACACGGAATTGGAAGAAGGCAATTGTGAAATTGCACGATGAAGATCGCATTGCATTCTTCTAGGCCGTTCAGTTTGTGGTTTTGTTTGTGTTGGATTGGTGCAGGGTCGTATCGATGGGAATTCGTCATTACAAGCCAGTAACTCCGGGGCGTCGCGGGGCTACGGTTTCTGATTTTGCTGAACTGACGGATCGCAAGAAGCGGCCGGAGAAGTCGCTGACGAAGCGTGCCAAGAAAAAGGGCGGACGCAATAATCAGGGCAAGATTACAGCCAGACACCGGGGTGGTGGTCACAAGCGGCTGTATCGATTGATCGATTTTAAGCGGACAAAGGATGGTGTGAAGGGGACAGTGACTCATATTGAGTATGATCCTAATCGCACTTGCCGAATTGCATTGATCGAATACGCAGACGGTGAAAAACGGTATATCCTGGCTCCTGAGGGGCTGGCTGCCGGGGCTGTGGTTGAGAGTGGTGACGTGGTTGAGCCCAATGTGGGGAATTGTGCTCCGCTGAGCGCTATTCCTCTGGGAACTTTGATTCACAATGTAGAGATGCAGCCGGGAAAAGGCGGCCAGATGTGTCGCAGCGCAGGTACCTCCGCGAAGTTAAATGCTCGCGAGGGGAGTTGGGCTCAGGTGACGCTTCCGAGTGGTGAAGTTCGTCGTGTGCCAGGTGCGTGTCGGGCAACGATTGGTGAAATTGGTAATTCTGAACATAGTAGTATTGTGCTGGGCAAAGCTGGGCGGAAACGGTGGATGGGGAGGCGTCCTCACGTTCGTGGTACGGCCATGAACCCGGTGGCTCACCCGATGGGCGGTGGAGAAGGTCGGAATTCCGGCGGTCGTCATCCCTGCAGTCCAACCGGGAAGCCTGCAAAGGGCGGCCGAACACGGCAGAAGGGTAAGGCCTCGTCAAAGGCTATCGTTCGCAGGCGACGTTCACGTCGCTACGGCGAAGTTAAAGTTTAGGTTGTTTTGGTTATGATGATTTGCAACAACGGTCGTCTTGTTGCTCAGTATTAAGTTCTCAGGGCATTTGACAATGGGACGTTCGCTTAAAAAAGGACCGTATATTGACGAGAAGCTCTCCAAAAAAGTGGAGAAGCTGAACGCCGATGGTCGGAAGGAGCCTGTAAAAACGTGGGCTCGAAGTTGTACCATTTCTCCGGACTTTATTGGACACACGTTCTTGGTTCATAATGGACGTGCTCATTTGAGCGTGTACGTGACTGAGGATATGGTTGGTCACAAGTTGGGTGAATTTGCAGCAACGCGAACTTTTCGTGGTCACGGTGCCAGGGGTAAGAAGTAGTTATGACTGTTGTTAAAGCGGTTCACCGACACGCCAAAATTTCTGCAACTAAAGTTCGTCCCTTTGCTGACATGGTTCGCGGGATGACGGCGGAGCAGGGGTTGCAGGCGTTAGCATACGTTCCGAACCGGGGAGCTCGGTTTTTGGAACAAGTACTGAAGAGTGCTGTCGCCAATGCGGAAGACCGTGGGGTTCGCAGTCCTGATCGGTTGAAGATTCAAGAGTGTCGAGTTGATGGTGGTCCGATGATGAAACGGATTCGGCCCCGTGCTCGAGGGATGGCGTTTACGATTCGTCGTCGTACGGCTCACATACATGTGGGTGTTGACGCGCCAGAGCTTGGGTAAGTTTCGCAATTCGATATTGCCAGGAGAAGGTTGAGTAATGGGACAGAAAGTCAGACCTACCGGATTTCGTGTCGGTGTGATGGAGAACTGGCGAAGTCGCTGGTACGCTCCAAAGAGAGAATATGGCGACTTGCTGATGGAGGATTTTAAAATCCGTCGGTTTGTCAGTGAGAAATATCAGTTCGCAGAGATTGCACGTGTTGAGATTGAGCGAACGCGTGACCAGGTGGTAGTTCACCTGTTTACGGCGCGACCCGGTGTTATTATCGGACGCAAAGGTCAGGAGATCGATCGACTGAAAGGGGAGTTGGAAGATCTAACAGGTCGTCGGATGGATCTGAAGATTGTTGAGATTTCCAATCCAAATCGGGATGCAAAGCTGGTTGCTGACAAGGTTGCCCAGCAGTTGTCGAAACGAGGAAGTTTTCGGCGAGCAATAAAGAAGACACTGGAAGAGGTAATGAGTTCCGGTGTCCATGGGATTAAAATTGAAATGTCGGGACGCCTCGGTGGTGCTGAGATGTCTCGCAAGGAAAAAGCGAGCCGGGGATCAATCCCTCTGTCGACGTTGCGGCGACATATTGATTATGGGTTTACTGCTGCAAAAACGTCTCAGGGTGTGATTGGTGTGAAGGTCTGGATTGACCTCGGTGACTATTCGGACGAGGAGACTTCTGATGGCACTAATGCCAAAACGGGTCAAGCATCGAAAAAGCCAACGAGGTCGTATAAGAGGTAACGCGACTCGCGGGAATACGGTTGTGTTTGGGGAATTTGGCCTGCAGTCTTTCGACCCGGGTCATGTAACCGCCAATACAATCGAAGCCTGTCGAATCGCGGCAACTCAGTACGTTCGCGGGGTTGGTAAAGTATACATACGGATTTTTCCACAGAAGTCAGTGACGTCTCGACCGCTCGAAACCCGCATGGGTAAGGGAAAGGGAGAGCCCGATCGCTGGGTTGCTGTGGTGAAACCAGGCACGGTTCTGTTTGAGCTGAAGGGTGTGTCGCGTGAAGCGGCACGTGAGTGCTTTAATCGCGTCGCACATAAGCTTCCGGTGAGGGTACGTCTGGTCGCTCGGCGACCGGAATTGGATTGAGGTTGAGTTGAAAGGTGTTGGGTCATGGCGACGGCGAGTGTGTTACGAGAGATGTCGGATGAGCAGCTTGGGCATGAATTGCGCGAGTCTCAACAGTCTCTATTCCGCATCCGGTTTCAGTCAGCGACGGAGCGGAATGACACACCGAGTAATGCTCGGAAGCTCAGGCAGACGATTGCTCGGGTTAAGACAATTCAGCGTGAACGCGAACTGGTCAGTAGCGTAGCCGGCCAGTAAATTTTTTAGGTTCTGTTTGAAAAGCAGTCGTTGGCGATGAAAAGAGTTCTCCGTGGTACCGTAACCAGTGACAAGCGCGATAAGACATTACGTGTCGACATCGAGCGTCGGTTCCGTCATCGTAAATACGGCAAAATTGTTCGATCACGCCTGGGATGCCAGGTGCACGATCCGGAAAACGTTGCTCGCATGGGCGACTTGGTGGAGATCATTGAGTCGCCGCCGTTGTCTAAAACGAAGCGATGGCAATTGGTGCGTGTGTTGCAGGCTGCGAGTGATGCATCAGTCGCGGCGGGCGAAGTTCACGCAGCTGCCGCAAAGGCAGATGCTGAAGAGGCGTAGGGTTTCGAGGGTTTATCTGTAATTTGCGCCACCGCGGTTGTTGGTAGTCGCAGAGAATGTGCTGTTGGGTCGGTCTTGTTACCGGTGTTGCAGTGAGGTGATGTAATGATTCAGATGCAAACAGTGATGGATGTGGCTGACAACTCCGGTGCGAAAGTTGTCCGTTGCATTAAAGTGTTGGGCGGCTCGCGGCGACGATACGCGGGTTTGGGAGATATCGTAGTACTCAGTGTGCAGAAAAGTCTGCCAGGTAGTGCTGTGAAGTCGGGTTCAGTGGTTCGTGGTGTCGTTGTCAGGTGTCGCAAGGCGACTCGCCGGGATGACGGTAGTTACGTGCGGTTCGATCGCAACGCTGTTGTCATCGTGGACAAAGATGGGACTCCTCAGGGGACTCGTATATTTGGTGCGGTTGCCAGGGAGTTGCGAGATCGCAATTACATGAAAATTGTTAGTCTGGCCAGTGAAGTTGTATAACACGTTGCTTTGATCTGGTGCAGTGTTGACGTTTGGGATTGGTTAGTAAACGATGGCTCGTCTGCTTGAAGAATATAAAACGAGAGTAATTGGTGAGCTCCAAAAAGAGCTTAACCGAAAGAACCCTCTCTCAATACCACGCTTGGAAAAGATCGTGGTCAGTATGGGGGTGGGTGAAGCTGTACAGGACAGGAAACGTCTGGATGCTGCAGTAGGGCATCTGACACAGTTGGCTGGGCAGAAAGCTCAGGTTTGTCGTGCGAAGAAATCGGTTTCCGGGTTTCGGTTGCGTCAGGGGATGCCAATTGGCTGTCGTGTGACGCTCCGCGGAAAACGGATGTTTGAATTCCTCGAGCGACTGATTACTTTAGCGCTGCCACGAGTTCGTGACTTTCGCGGTCTTAACCCGAAGGGTTTTGACGGCAGAGGAAATTATAATTGCGGTTTGTCGGAGCAGTTGGTGTTCCCTGAGATCGACCCTGAAACTGTGGGACAGCCACAGGGAATGAATATTACAATGGTGACTACGGCAGACAGTGATGATGAAGGACGCGTTCTGTTGAAGGCGTTTGGAATGCCGTTCAAAAGTCTGGATAGTTAAATAGAGACGGATAGTTATGGCCAGTAAGGCGAAGATCGAAAAGGCAAAAAGTACTCCAAAGTACAGTTCGCGGATAGAGCGCCGGTGTGGGATGTGCGGTCGCCCGCGGGCCGTGTACCGGAAGTTTAAAGTCTGTAGAATTTGTTTTCGTGAACTGTGCCTTGATGGCTTGGTTCCCGGCGCTAAGAAGGCCAGCTGGTAGTCATTGGTGACGATCCAGGCTGATGAAATGGTGGTGTAGTATGATGACCGACCCAATCGCGGATTTGCTTACTAGAATTCGCAACGCGGTGCGTGTTGAACGCCCTTATGTTGACGTGCCGTTGTCCAAAATGAAGTTGCGCCTGGCAGAAGTGCTGCACCGGGAAGGCTTCGTTTGGGACTCAGAGGTCATTGAGGGAACCCCGGTATCCACATTGCGAATCAATTTGAAGTATGGCCCTAATGGCGAGCACTTGATCGAGCATATCGAACGATTGAGTCGGCCGGGCCGACGTGTTTATCTCGGCGTCAGCGAACTCCGCGAAGTGCGGCAGGGTACAGGCATCTCGATCCTGTCTACCCCGAAGGGATTGCTTAGCAATCGAGAGGCCCGTCAACAGGGTGTTGGTGGTGAGTTGCTCTGCCAGTTGTGGTAGTTGTCTGAGTTTGTTTCTACGGTTGATGGTATAATGTCTCGAATCGGTAAAAAGCCAATCGATATCCCTGATGGTGTTCAGGTTAGTGTCGTGGGAAAAACTGTCTCGGTTAAGGGCCCCAAAGGCGAGCTGAGCTTGACCGTGCATGAAAACATGTCAGTTGAAGTAGAAGAAGGCGGCAAGGTGGCCCATGTCACTCGCCCCGATGATTCGCGACAGAACATGGCTCTCCACGGGCTGACTCGCAGTCTTGTGCAAAATATGGTCAGCGGAGTGGTGAAGTTATTTGAGCGACGGTTGACAGTTGTTGGTGTTGGTTACAATGCAAGCTTGGCAGGAAACAAGCTGTCGTTGCAGGTGGGTTTTGCGAATACCGTTGTGCTTGAAGTGCCGCCGTTAGTATCCGTAGATGTACCAAGTCAAACGTCTGTGGTTGTTCGAAGTTGTGACAATCAGGCGGCGGGACAATTTGCCGCGGAAGTTCGCTCTGTTCGTCCTCCTGAGCCGTATAAGGGTAAAGGGATTCGTTACGAAAGCGAACAGGTACGGCGTAAAGCCGGTAAGGCATTCGGGTCCAAGTAGTGTCCAGTTGATTAGTGATTGTAAGTTTGTCCGGCGAGTCCGTTGGGCACAAATTTGTTTTTGAACGTGTGATTTGGCTGCGGAATAATGAAGGCTCAAAAACGACTGGCAAAGCGGAAGATTCGACGTGGGTTTCGCGTGCGGAATCGGGTGCGGCGTAATGCACACGGTCGGCTGCGGCTCTCTGTGTTCCGTAGTAACCGACACATCTATGCTCAAGTAATTGATGATGCAGCGGGCTGCACTCTGGCTGCCGCCAGTACCTTAGAAAATGGTGGTGTCGGTAAAGTCGCGGCAGATTGCGAATCCGCCACAAAGATTGGAAAACTGATCGCCGAACGTGCTAAGGAAAAGGGCATCTCTGAGGTCGTGTTAGACCGAGGGACTTTTCGTTACCATGGGCGTATTGCTGCGTTAGCAGATGCGGCGAGAGAAGCCGGACTCGAATTCTAACGGCCTCCGGCCAGGGGCTCGCTGACAAGAGATTGAAACATAAAATAAAGAGGTGAATGGTGGCGGCAACTGAAACACGAAATGATTCAGCAGAAACAGTAGTACAGATCCGACGATGTGCATGCGTCGTCAAGGGTGGTCGTCGCTTCAGTTTCGCTGCTTTGGTTGTGACCGGTGACGGAAATGGACGCGTTGGGTATGGCTACGGCAAAGCTGTCGAGGTTCCTTTAGCGGTCGAAAAAGCGACCAAGGCTTCCAATCGTGCTCAGCGAAACGTACCGCTCGTAGATACAACTATTCCTCATCAGGTGATGGGTAGCTTTCGGGCATCCCGTATTCTGCTGCTGCCGGCTCGACCTGGGACAGGGGTTATTGCAGGAGCGTGCGTGAGGTCAGTACTGGAATCTGCCGGGATTACAGATATCTTGACCAAGAGTTTTGGGTCGACTAATCCTTTGAATCTGGTGAAGGCAACATTTGACGCTCTTAGCCAGTTGCGAACAAAAGAAGAAATTGCGCGATTGCGCGGAGTGTCGCTGTAATGATCTTGAATGATGTACATACGGGGATTCAAAAGTACCGTAAGCGTAAGCGTATCGGTCGAGGCACCGGTTCAGGGCATGGCAAGACTTCCGGCCGTGGGCACAATGGTTACTTCAGCCGCTCCGGCTCAAGTCGCAGGCGTGGTTTTGAAGGTGGTCAGATGCCTTTATTCCGACGTGTTGCTAAACGAGGCTTCAATAATAAGGCGTTTGCGGACACCGTTGTGATTGTCAATGTGGGACAATTGGACAAGGCCTTCGAAGATGGCGCAGAAGTTACAGCTGAGTCGCTTGTCGCTCGCGGTATCGTTCCTGGCCGATTTGATGTACTAAAAGTGTTGGGTGACGGCGAACTGGGGAAGAAGCTGACTGTGAAGGCACATCGCTTTTCGCAGAGTGCTGAAGCCAGTATTGTTGCCGCTGGAGGCAAGTTCGAGCGGGTTTCGGCATCGGCCGGTTGAGCTCAGAAAACTGACGGAACGAGAATTCGGAGATCCTCAACATGTTCTCAAGACTCGCAGCAATTTGGCGAGTGCCTGAACTTTGGCGAAAGATCCTGCTGACCGTCGGTCTGCTGGCGATCTATCGACTTGGTTTTCATATCACGTTGCCGTTCATCAATCACGAAGCTATCCGCAAGACTGCAGAGAATGCCAGTGAGGGTGGACTTGGTGGCATGTTGCAGATGATGTCGCTGTTTTCCGCGTCAAGTCTGACCAACGGTTCGTTGTTTGGTCTTGGTATTATGCCGTACATAACGGCTTCTATCGTTTTTCAGCTGCTGGGGACGGTCTATCCACCTCTGGAGCAGTTACAAAAAGAGGGTGAGGCTGGACGTCGGCGAATTAATGAATACACACGGTATGCGACAGTGGTGATTTGCCTGCTCCAAAGCTTCTTTATTATCAAAGCTCTGGCTGGCGGGACGTTATCAGGCGGAGAGCCGATGGTTCTCCAGGAATACAATGGAGCAGGCTGGTTTATTCTTGGTTCGTTGGTAATGACGTGCGGTACTGTGTTCCTGATGTGGATCGGTGAGCAGATTGATACATACGGAATTGGTAATGGCATCAGCCTGCTGATTATGGGCGGTATTTTGGCTCAGATGCCAACAGTAGCTGGATCCTGGATTTCCAAAATCGCGCAAAACGGTGTGCGGATTGGCGAAGAGACAGGCATCGAAAAGTTGCTTGTAATGATTTTGATTTTTGTGGGTGTGATTGTCTGTGTGATCTTTATTACGCAGGGGCAACGAAAGATTCCAATACAGAGCGCTCGCCATGTGCGTGGTCGTAAAGTAATGGGAGGACAACGCCAGTGGTTGCCGTTAAGAGTGAATCAAGCTGGTGTGATGCCTATCATTTTTGCATCAAGCCTTCTGTTATTGCCGTTCTTTGTGCTCAGTCAACTCGCCCAGATTTGGCCTGGTCAGGCTATGCAGACTGTTGCCAACGCGTTTCAGCCAGGCCAGGGGTTTGTTTATAACCTTAGCTATATCATTATGATTTACTTCTTCTGTTACTTCTGGACTGCGATTACTTTCAATCCGAAGGATATGGCTGATAATCTGAAGGATATGGGCAGTTTCATACCTGGTTATCGACCGGGTGCAAGGACTGCGGCTCATCTCGAGCAAGTGATGACGAGAGTGACTTATGCTGGTGCGGCATTTCTCGCAATTATCGCGGTGATTCCGACAATCATTTCGACTACGTTGACGAACAATGATTTCCGCACTGCCCAGTTCTTTGGCGGTACTGGGTTGCTGATCATCGTCTCAGTTGCCCTGGATCTTGTACAGAAGATTGATTCGCATCTGATTATGCGAAATTACCCGGGGTTACTGGATACTGACGAATAACAGACGTTAGTGTGCCGCTGCCGGTTTATCCAATGAATGCGGTCCATCGTGGCCTGCTATTATTACATTAAAACACAAATACATGTAGAGGCGGGTTATCTTGCCTTTGCTGATAGACTTCACAGGGGAGTCAGGCATGAAAGTACGTTCAAGCGTTAAACGCATTTGCGAACACTGCAAAACGGTTCGTCGACGCGGAAGAACTTACGTGATTTGCTCGGCCAACCCTCGTCACAAACAGCGGCAGGGTTAAATCTCTGCATTCAGAAATTTCGGAGCGGTAATATGCCTCGTGTGCTCGGGGTCGATGTCCCCAATAATAAGCCGACTTGGATTGCGTTGACCTACCTATACGGTGTTGGTCGCGTTCTTTCGATGAAGATCTGCTACGAGTTGGGTGTGGATCCTCAGATGCGGGCCGGCGAGTTATCGGAAGATGATGTCAGCCGCATCACTAATCATCTCGACAAGAACTACACAGTCGAAGGTCCGTTGCGCAGAAAGGTGCAACAGGACATTGGTCGTTTACGTGAGATTCAGTGCTACCGCGGTGTACGACATCGTCGCGGTCTGCCTGTGCGTGGTCAACGAACAAAGACCAACGCCAGGACCCGCAAAGGTCGAAAGAAGACGGTTGCGGGTAAAAAAGGTGTTAAGGATATGAAGCACTAATCATTGAGTTGATGTGTTTTCCAGCGAATCGTGAGATTGAGATTTCATCGTGGCAAAAGTCAGAAGCAGAAAAAAGACGCGTCGTAATGTGACGCGCGGAATCGCCTATATCAAGGCGACCTTCAACAATACCATTGTGACCATGACCGACACAAATGGCGATGTCGTTTGCTGGGCAACAGCTGGTACGGTTGGTTTTAAGGGTAGCCGAAAGAGCACACCATTTGCGGCGCAGCGTGCCGCAGAAACGGTGGCTGAACGTGCTGCAAAAATGGGGATGCGGGAAGTTGAGGTCCGCGTGAAGGGGCCGGGTTCCGGTCGTGAAAGTGCGATCACGGGATTGCAGTCCTCCGGAATCTCAATCCGATCTATTGAAGACATTACGCCACTACCGCACAACGGTTGTCGGCCACCGAAAAAACGCCGCGTGTGATATTTGGCTGGTGGTTTCATTCGGTTTTGGCGAGCTAATACAGAGGAGAGAATAGAGATGCGAATTCGTTGGCGTGGATTGGAATTGCCGAGTCGTGTGGTTCCGGATACGGACAGCATGACGTCTTACTATGGAAAATTCAGCGCAGAGCCTTTTGAACGAGGCTTTGGTGCGACGGTTGGCAATAGCCTTCGCAGAATTCTGTTGTCCAGTCTTGAGGGTGCGGCCGTTACAAAGGTTCGGCTTCAGGGTATTCAGCACGAATTCACGACAATTCCTGGTGTAGTGGAAGATGTCACGGACATCTGCCTCAATCTGAAATCGTTGGTTGTGAAGAACTTCAGTGCTTCAGTGAAGACGCTGCGAATTGAGAAAAGAACTCGCGGCGTTGTTACAGGTGCCGACGTGATTTGTGACGATCAGATTGAGGTCGTGAATAAGGATTTAGTAATTGCGACGATGACTGATGATGTTCCTTTGAATCTGGAAATGACAGTCGAGAACGGTCGAGGGTTTGTTCCAGCGTCAGAACATTATTTGAATGATCCTGAAGTGGGAGTCATTCCACTGGATGCTTCGTTCTCGCCTATTACGCGAGTGCGGCACCAGATAGAAGACACACGTGTCGGGCAGCGAACAAACTATGACCGACTGACTCTGGAGATCTGGACCAACGGAACGGTGTCTCCATCGATGGCACTGGTTGAGGCAGCGAAAATTCTCCGCAAACATCTTAATTGCTTTATCACTTATCGTGAGCCCGGTCCGGAGGCTGCTCCGGAATGTGGTTTGCGAGGAATGATGGAAGCAACGGGATACTCTCCTGTCGATATGGAATTGGAAGAGAAGCTTAACAAGAGCCTGGCGGAATTGAATCTTTCGGTGCGAGCAACAAACTGCCTCGAATCCGTTGGGATCAATACGGTTCGTGATTTGGTACAACGTCCGGAAGATGAGTTATTGCAGGTCCGCAATTTTGGAGAAACAACGCTGGACGAGGTCCGTGAACGACTTGAAGAAATTGACCTGCGACTTGGTATGCGATTGCCGAACCAGCAACCTGCGGGTTAGTTGATCGGAATGAGTGCGGTCTTGGGTAATTCAAGGCCCGCCTCGGCAGATATTTGTTTTATTGATTTGTCATTACGCCAGCGGTTAGCTGGTCTGTTCAAGAGAGTATTGCCATGCGACATAGAATGCGCGGCAGAAAATTGGGGCGGAATGCCTCTCACCGCAAGGCGATGTTTCGCAACATGGCGACGAGCCTGATTCGTTCTGTTCGTGTGGATGAAGATGATCCCACGCGACCTCGCGTACCTGGCCGCATCGTGACAACGGTTCCAAAGGCAAAAGAGCTGCGTCCGTTTGTTGAAAAACTCGTCACGATGGCGCGCAGAGCCGCGATTCATGAATCTGCGGCTGCGGAATTCAACACCACAGCAGAACGCAATACGGATGAGTGGCGGTCCTGGCGGCAGTCTGATGAGTGGCGGCAGTGGGCTGATGCAGTTGCTCCAGCCGTCGCGCTTCGTCGACGGGCATTCTCTATGCTTCGGGACATCGAAGCGGTTGATGTGCTGTTTGACGAAATCGCAGAGCGGTTTGAAGAACGATCCGGTGGTTACACACGTATTGTACGTTTAGCGAAAGTTCGTTTGGGTGATGCAGGACAACGGGCTCTGATCGAGTTCGTTGGTGAACGTGATCGCGTTCGATCCCGTCGCCGTACTGCTCCGGTTGTGAGTGACGAATCACA
>Ga0315315_10000707_pt1 | contig 29070 bp, 46 predicted proteins | sample M140m3416metaG_FD_203699 | JGI IMG/M metagenome (GOLD analysis project Ga0315315, IMG submission 203699) | Ammonia-oxidizing marine archaeal communities from Monterey Bay, California, United States - M1 40m 3416 | ecosystem: Environmental > Aquatic > Marine > Intertidal zone | place: USA... | reverse complement strand
GACTTATTTCTCTGTTGCGGTAACAAGAGAGTATAAAAACAAAGAAACAAACGAGTATGAGTCTGACTTTTTAAGCTTCATGGCTTTTTCGAAAACTGCCGAATATGTGAAGCGAAACATCAAAAAGGGGGACATGGTATCTATTATAGGTAAGATTAAAAACGGTAAAAAAGTTGATGGTGAGTACCCATCAGATATTTACCTTGTGGATCAAATTAATAGATTGAAAAAGGGTAAGGGCCATACCGAGAATGCAGAAAGTTTTAGTGATGAATCTATTAGTTTTTTCAATTGAAAAGAGGCTATAAAAGCCCCTGATATGCAGGGCGCATGTGGGGGATTAATAGGAGGTAAAAAAATGAGTGAATATCCAAAATACCCAATTTATAAAGTAAGTTTTGGCTGGGTAGAAGAAACCACTGAAAATAAATTAATACCATACGAAAAAGAAATAGGGTTAAAAAAAGGAGAGGCTATCAGTAGCCATATTTATGAAATAATCCAAAAAGAAGAAATGACTACGGAAGAAATAAAAGTTTTTATATCTGAACGTATTTCATCGTACAGCAAAAAAAACGAAATAATGCGTTTCATTGAAACCAGTATAAAATTAAATCGGTACGAAAGTTGGGTTTGCGATTCCTTCTGCCACAAAACCTTTAAAATTGAAGGTAAGGATGATAAATGGTATTTAGACAGTTTTAGCGATTATGTCGAAAGAAAAGAAGTGAAAAACAAAAAGGCACTTATTGAGCGGTACAATGAGGGTTGCAAGTGTCTTGTTCCAATCCCAAAGTACCAGCTAATGGGAGCAGAAGATCGGTGGCGTTGGCAATGTAAAAATTGTCTTGATTCTGATTATATTTATATCAATCATTAAATGGACAGGGGACTATATGGAACTATATGGAACTATATTCATCAACTATACTTCATATAATTAATTCTTTATAATAAACGTATCTAAAATAAAAAGGGGCAACTTATGAAAATAGAAACGCTTGAACATGTGGAAATAACGAAAATAAAACCATATGAAAAGAACTATCAATCGCACGAGCTTAACAGGGAACATATAAAAAATAGCATAGAAGATTTCAATTTTGACGTACCTATTGTTGTAGATCCTGATTATGTAATCGTTAAAGGGCATGGGCGATATGAAGCCTTGAAGGAACTTAATCACAAAACAATACCTTTAGTTATTGTTAATCATACTTTAGACACGCCAGAAAAGGCGGCAGCTGCAAGAATTGCCGACAATGAAAGCAGCAGAGCAGCCCAGATTGATAATGACATTTTAAAGGGGGAATTGTTAGATATAGGCGATTTTTTTGATATGGGCGATTATGGCTTAATAGATATCATGGGGGAAGATGAAGAAGACGAAACTACAGGGGATGACGAAGTGCCAGAGGCAGTGCCAGCCATTACTGTTAAGGGCGATTTATACGAGTTAGGGGAGCATCGGGTTATGTGTGGTGATAGCACTATGATTGATGATGTTGATAAGCTAATGGATGGTGAAAAGGCTGATATGGTGTTTACCGATCCTCCGTATGGCGTCAATTATGAGGGGGGGCATTTTCATTCTGGCAATGTAAATATAACAAGAAAAAGAGAAAAGTTAAAAAACGATCAATCGTCAAATATATATACAGACGTTATTCCAATTTTGGCGTCGATTTGTGATGGCCCTTGTTATACGTGGTTTGCTGATACAAAACCAATTGATTTATATAGTGCAGTAAATAAAATTGGTAAAATTCATTCCTTAATAATATGGCACAAGGTAAATGCAAAATATGCGGCTATGAATGCACAATATAAACAGAGGCATGAGCCGTGCCTTTACTGGAAGCCAAAAGGCTCAACGCTTAGATGGTGCGGAGCGACAACCGAGGCAACGATTTGGGAAATGAAAAGAGATGCTAAAAACGATTTTCACCCAACGCAAAAGCCCACTGAATTAGCAGAAAGAGCTATTAATAATCATAAGGTAAAGTCATGCCTCGATCTATTCCTCGGCTCAGGGTCTACCCTAATAGCCTGCGAGAAAACAAATCGTAAATGCTATGGCATGGAATTAGATGAGAAGTATTGCGATGTCATAGTCAAGAGATACGTTGATTTCTGCAAGAAAAACAATAAAAAATATACTGTTAAAAGAAATGGGGCAGTCTGCTCAGATTTTAATGAGTGATATAGTTTTAAAAGCAAAATCTTCCTGCGAAACTTCAGGTCACAAGGTGTCAGGTCGTTTTGCTGACGTCGGCAAAACGTTGTCAAGTAATGATTGTGTGGGGCTTGTCATTATGGGTGTACCTGGCATAAGCCAGTTAGTAAAATAATTGCAGATACATAAAAAAATTAAACCGCTCTCGGTTAATGAGTGTTGGCAAGGCCGGCGCTTCAAAACTAATAAATATAAAGACTATGAAAAGTATTTATTGTATACATTGCCTAGAATGGATATCCCTGAAGGGAAATTGTCTATAACTTATGAGTTTGGATTTTCAAATATGCGGGCGGATATAGATAATCCCGTTAAACCGCTTCAAGACATTCTACAAAAAAAATACAAATTTAATGACAGCCTGATTTTTGAATGTAAAATCATAAAAACCAGAGTTAAAAAAGGGGATGAGTATTTTAAGGTGCATATAACTAACCTTGACTTAATAACTACATAGTGTTATTATATAGGTATACTAAAAAAAGGGAGTTAAAAAAATGGAAATAGGGCAAACAATATATAATCAATTAGGCAACAAAACTTTATTTATGGTCGGGGCTAAAAATTTAACCGTAAATGAAAAAGGTGCGATGTTTAAAATTATGAGAAACTCAAAAAAAGTCACCCATATATCTATTGAACTAAATAGTAAGGACCTGTACGACATTAAATTTTATAATTGCAAAAAATTTGAGTATAAAATAATCAATACAGAAAATAATGTATATAATAACCAGCTGTCTGTATTGATAGAATCTAATACTGGGTTGTCAACTAAATTATAGGAGTTATAAAAATGAATAAAAGGCAAAGTGATAAGGGGTTCGTTTTAGCTGCAGTAAATAAATGGGGTTCAGACTTAAAGTATGCAAGTGAAGAGCTACAGGCTGACAGGGATGTCGTACTTGCAGCAGTAAATAAGGACGCTTTTGCCTTAGAATATGCAAGTAAAGAGCTGAGAGCGGACAGGGATATTGTACTTGCAGCAGTAAATAAAAACTCTTTCGCCTTAGAATATGCAAGTAAAGAGATGCAGGCTGACAGGGATTTGGTGCTTACTGCGATAAATAAAAACCCTTGGGCCTTGAAGTATGCAAGTAAAGGGTTACAGGAAGATAGGGATTTAGTGCTTACTGCCATAAATAAAAATGCTTACCTCCTGGTCTTCCTAAGTAAAGAGTTACAGGAAGATAGGGATGTAGTACTGGCTGCGATAAATGAAAACCCTTACGTCTTGCGCTTCCTAAGTAAAGAGCTGCAGGAAGACAGGGCTATAGTAATGGCTGCGATAAATAAAGACGCTTGTGCCTTAGAGTATGCAAGTGAGGAACTGCAGGCTGACAGGGATGTGGTACTGGCTGCAGTAAATAAGGACGCTTTCGCCTTAAAGTATGCAAGTAAAGAGCTACAAGAAGATAAGGAGATTTTAAAAGCTGTAAAAAAAGGGGAAAGGGTTCTAATTATTTAGTGTTGACTTAGGAAATACATAGTGTTATTATATACGTATACTAAAAAAAGGGAGAAAAAGAAAATGCTTGATTTTAAAGATTATGAGGTTTTAGATATTGACACAGAGGGGAAAACAGATTTTGAGTTGCTTGATTCTAGACCCGAGGTATACTATCGATGTGATTTTTTTTGTGATATACACTCAAAAGTCATGGATGGCGAAGGGGCAGATATGCGATTTTTTAAAACTAAAGGTGGGGATTTTGTAGATTCCTACACGCAATCAGGCGATAACGATAGGTCCGATGAATGCCAATACAAGAGCCTTTTAGAAATAAAAGAGGCCCTAATAGGTGCTTTAGTCTATAACCCCGATACAAATAAAGTCACAATAGACAAATTTATTTCTGTAGGCGGTGTTTTTATGGTTTCAACGATAACAACTAATCGAAACTTTATAATATAAGTTGATAAAACGTAATGTTTACATACAATTCAAATAGTATTATTATTAAATTTATATAAGAAAAAATAAGGAGTTTAACATGTATTCTTTTGTAGAAATAGAGCAATTAATGAAAGCTAGAGACTCTTTTAAAAAAGGGTGGTACTCTTCAAATAATACCCTTAAAACTATATCCCGAAATTCACCAGAGCTTTTTTTAGCTGCTAAAGAAAAGCAGGGGAGAGAGAAAAAAACTATTGAGGCTTTAATTAAATACATAAATAAAAGTTTGAAAAAAGGAAAGCATGTTAATTAAAATACTTTTTATTTTTTTATTAATGAATACATCTATAGTTTACTCTAAATCTAAGATAAATATTTATGATTTACTGCCTTGGGGTGAGAAAAGTATAGAAAGTATAAAGATACCCAAAGACTGTAAAGATATAATATCATTTAATTTTTTGCAGTTGGTTTGTAGGGATAATTATAATGATTATTTTATTATACATAGGGAATCTGACTATGGCAGAGTTTTCAGGACTAATTTAATTAGAGAAATGTAGCAAATGACAAAATTTATTAAAGGTGTATCAGGGAATCCGAGGGGAAGACCTAAAAACACAAAAACTATTTCCGAGGCTTTGCGAGAAATATTAAATGCTAATTCTATTAGTATTGAGTTTTGCGTGCAAGGAAAAAAAAAGGTGGTTAAACTTGCAAGCGACAAAAACTTTGCTTATGGGGTTGCGGCTAAATTGGTGGGCTCTGCCTTAGAGGGAAATATTAAAGCAATTCAGACTATATTGGACCGGATGGAAGGTCGGCCCTTGCAAACATTTGAGAATGCTATAGAATTAAATAAGGAAGACATAATAATTAATTTTAACAAATAAGGGGTATTTCATGGCGACAAAAAACATAGTTTTAGGCGTAGAAAATAGACTTGGCTTGACAAGTGCCGGTGTAACGGATTGGTTACAGCTAAACAATAAAAGAACTGGTAATTATCCTATAGGTATATTTATATCAACAGACGGTTTGACAAGTGCCTTTGAGTGTACTGTAGAGTATACCGCTAGAAAAAACCCTGAAACAGCACCGGTAAACGCCATTAAACAACATAAATATTTAAAAAATCTTAATGAATTAAGTGACCCCGACGATCTTGACGGAAATTTTACGGTACCAGTAAGCGCGGTTAGGCTGAATGTTTCAAGTATTACCGGTGGAGAACTATTTTTATCTGTAATTCAATCAGGGGTTTGAAGTGGGGGGAGAGCTTGAAACCTCATTTCAAGGAGTAAGTGACCTAGAAGGGGTAGCCTATCAAGGGCTATATTTACAAGTAACAGATTTGCCACCAGAGCCGCCCCCTGTTCCAACTAATAGAACTGTATTATTAGAGTTTGACGATTTATCAAGCATTGTTGCGACTGGCGATAATGTTACGCAAGTTAACGATAAATCAGGTAATAACAATAATTTCACTGTGCTTGGCACACCTGAAATAAATGGATTCCAGCAAAATAGCCTAAATGTAGTCGATTTGATTGAAGGTCAAAATTCAGCGTTGATATCAGGAACCATTGATATGACTAATAGTTTCACAATGTATCTTGTGGCTAAGGTTAAAACTGTTAATAACGTTTTAGATGCATTAATAGCAATTGAAGATGATCTAGGAAACACTGTATCAATTGTTTCTAATAATTCTGCTAAATTCGATTCTGCCGTTGTAAGCAGTCTTCATTCAGATATTATCCCAGCAGACGCACCCTATGAATACAATTATATGATTTATAAATATCAATTAGATCATTTAAACAATACGGCTACATTATCTATTAATGGGAATCAAATTGGTCAAACAACTTACACTGGCACGATGGGGACTACTGCTACTATTAAAATCGGTAGAGACGTGCAAAATGTCCGATTTTTAGAAGCTAATTTAGCCGAATTTATGTTTTATGAAGGGGTTGTTCCAGCCGTTGATGACGCTAACCTTATTAGTTTTTTTAAAAATAAATGGGCGATATTAGACCCTAGAGACCTAACAAATATAGCAGCATTCTATGATGCATCTAATCTTAGAGGGCAATTGATTGGCCCAGCGTTAGGGGGTGGTTTTGAACTCAATACATTGATTGATTTAAGTGGTGGCAGTAACAACCTTGATTCTACGGCTCTATATCGTCCAATTACTCAATCACCGACAAACAAACGAAACGGCCTTAACTCAGTAGAATTTGATAATATTCAGAAGTCTATGAAGAAAATTAATTTTCCCGTTGTTAATCTTAACTCTTCAATGACGTTTGTATTTTTGACAAATGTCATACCAGTTAATATAACTAATATTAATCAGTCTGCAATATCGTGGAGCCAATTCCCTAATGATTTTAATATTGAATCAGGTTCAAGTAGCAATGTGTTTAATTGTCGAGCGGACGGGAGTAGTACCTTTCATAGCAACTTAACCCCTACCGGTACGCCATACACTGGGCTATATCACGTTTATATATACAAGTTAGATGGTGTTGCTGGAACTGCAAGCCTTGTTATTGACAATATATTCAGAGGCCAAGTTAATGACTACGCAGCCAATTTAACGACAGGTGATTTTTACTTAAACGCAAACAAAGCCGATCAGACGCAGGGTTTGATTCAAAATTGGCTTGAAATGATTATAGTACACGAGGCAACAAGCGCAGCTACAGATACAGACATATATAACTATTTAAAAGGAAAGTGGGCTTTATAATTGGCGTTAACCCTTAATTTTCCAGAAAAAATAGGGGGGCATAAAAAGCAGGAAAAGGTATGGCAAAGTACTGCAAGATTTATTGATATTATGGCTGGCCGTCGTGGGGGCAAGGACTGGATAGGCACAAGAAAAGCTATACAGTATATATACAGAGATTTAGCCGACGGAAAAGGCATACCAGACGAAAAAGTTAATTTTAAACGCAACGTTCCCAAGCTAGAGTACTGGTTTTTAGCTCCAACTTATACAATAATAAAAGAGGTTATGCAACATATTTTTATGTTTTTACCGGAAGAATTAATACAAGATGATAAATCCCGCTCAAACCCGCCCAAAATATGGCTAAAGCCTAATATTTTAATACATTTTAAGTCAGGCGATAACCCCCAATCTCTTGTAGGGTCTGGCCTAAATGGCTGTTACATTACCGAAACGGCCCGACTTAAAAAAGCCGTTTGGAATGACAATTTAAGACCCACACTATCAGATAAGCAGGGTTGGGCTATAATGACGACAACCCCGCTACCGAATTGGTACATGGAGGACATAAGACCATTATCGCAGCAAGGCGAAAAAAAGGACGTTAACTGGGAAGGGCATTTCTGGACCACAGCAGAAAACACGACAAACCCCGATTTGATAAGTGAGGTAGAAAACGCAAGAAGAACAATGCCAGAAAGATATTTCAAAAGGAATTATTTAGCATGCGGTGATGCTTTTCAAGGTCAAATATTAGATAGCTATGATAGATCTATTCATGTTAAGAAAATCGAATATAAAAAAGATAAATACAAGTATGTTTTTGCCGGTGTAGATTGGGGCTACACGCATAATGGTTGTATATGCGTAATTGGTATAACAAAAGATGATAATATTCATGTTCTAGAGGAAATCGCAAAGCCTAGAATACCTGTTGTTAGTCAAGACCCTAGCGCGATCACGTGGGTTTCTTTAGCAAAACAGATATTAAACAAATATCACATAGAAATGTTTTTTTTAGCTCCAGATGAGCCCGAACATATAGACCAGTTCAAGAGGTCGGGAGTGTACCCATGCAGAAAGGCAGATAATGCCGTAAGTGCGGGTATTCAGTACTTATCTACATTTTTTAACATTGATGAAAATAATCATACCCGAATAACAATCAACACTACATGTAAGGATTTGATACGCGAAATTCCAAAATATCGCTGGAAAGAAAACAAAGAAGAAATCCAGGCCGAAGAGCCCATAAAGGAAAATGATGATAGTATTGATGCGCTTAGATATGCGTCCTTTTCATCAAGAAAATATTTAAAGTCTACATTTTAGACTCAATATAGTGTAAAATATGAATAAGAATTAATTATTTAATTTTAATTGGCTAGGTATAAAAAAAAAATAGGGTGAATATGTTAAGCTTTTTTTTAAAAAAAAAGACAAATAAAGGTTTGTCACAGTTTCATGCATTTGAAAAACCGTCTTTTATTAACGGTTCCCCAGCACTGGACAGCCCAGAGCAATACATAGGCGCATACAATAAAATTAATTATATTTCAACGATGGCCGGCATTTTATCCTCAGATGTTGCGGCCCTAGACTATAACTTGCTTAATAAAAATGGGGAAATAGTTAGAAATTTAGAATTTGAAAATCTGATAGATTATCCAAACGAAAACTTGACGGGTTTTGAATTACGGCAGATTTCAGTATTACATTTTTTACTTGAGGGGAATTTTTTCTGGCTACCAGAGCAAGGCGATGCGCTGGCCTTAATGAATAAGAAGCCCAGCAGGATTAGTATTTTAAATCCTTCTGAAATAGATATCGTTGCAAATGGCACCATCATTAAGGCTAAGGATGTAAATAGTTATAATACAATTAGTCATTACCAAGCAAATGGAACTCTGCTACAGACTTTAAATAATAAAAGTTTAAATAAAGATGCCGTTATCCATGTAAAAAACTCTAGTCCTTATAACGCCATCCGTGGTATGGGAAAAATACAAGCAAACGCGCCCATGTTAGAAATAGATAGGTATCAAAATATTTTTAATCAAGCTTTCTTTTCACAAGGTGCCATGTCGAATCTAGCGGCCATCCAGAAAGAGGATCTAGGCCCTACTCAGTTTGAATTATGGAAAAAATCGATTGATATGCAATATCAAGGGCTTTCAAATATGCATAAAATAATGAAGCTACCACCAAACACAGAAATCAAACCCCTAAACTTATCTCACAAAGATATGGATTTTTTGGCTCAGAAAGAAATGACTAGGCAAGACGTGGCTAGTATTTTTGAATTACCCCCGGTAATATCCGGTGACTTAAATAAAGTTCAGGGGTATAGCTCCACACAGCAAATGAAGCGTTACTTTAAAAACACCTTACCTAAGTATAGCCGGCAGCTCGCCTATGCTTATCAAGCTATATTAAATATATTTGATAAAAGTTTAACATTTAACTTTAAGTACCCCATCGCCATAGACAGAAAAGAAGAGGCCGAGGTCGGCGAGAGGCTTTTTGATAGAGGGGCTATCTCACAAAACGAGTTTCGGGAAATGTTGGGGCTACCGATTGCAAAGGATAAAGAAGCAAACAACCGATACATAAAAACCAATTATATAAATGTGGACGATTTAGGGAATTTAAATGCAGGCAATTTAGCCCAAACAACAGGAAAATTATTAAAAAAAACTTATATATCAAAAGCATTAGAGGATTTTAACCAGGATAATTTTATACGATTTTCTAAAAGAAGCCGAGAGAAAATCTCAAATAAAATAGCTAAAGATATAGCCTTTTTTTACAAGAATCAAGAAAAAAGAGTACAAACCGGTTTAAAAAAAGCCGCAAAAATAAAAGACCTTTATAATGTCAGCGTTGAAACTCAAGAGCTAAAAAAAACAGCTAAAAAAATGTTTACCTCCGCCCTAACACTTTCGTACAACGATTTAAACGAGTACTTTGATATAGATTTTGATGCTACAACAAAAAACCCCGTATTCAATAAACAAGTGGGCACATTAACAGATAAGATAGTTGAACAGATCACGCATACCCGCAAGGAAGAGTTAGAGCGTCTTTTAAATGTAATGGTAGACGAGGGGTTAAGCCTTAGCGAGCTTTCAGGGAAAATCGAAGATTTATATGGAACATTAGACAGCACCAGCGGAAGCCGTGCGATGCGAATAGCACGTACAGAAGCAAGTAAGACGTGGGATACAGCGAGCATTGAATCTTACAAAGAGTTAGAAGTTAAAGTAGTTGATGTAGTGGGATGTGAGGACGAAGAGCCGGACTGTAATAAAAAAAATGTACCTATTGAAGAAGCATCTAAATTAAGCTTTCACCCAAATCACACAGGAACGATTGTACCAAGGAGTTAAAATGGAATTAAAACAAAAAGCAATAACATATCTTAAAAGCAAGAATATAGAACTTGATGCAACCCACGCAACCATACAAACTATCAATAAAATATGCCCTTCCTGCATCGATGGGGACGATAAATTATATATAAAGGGATATATAACAACATTTGAAAATATGGATTTAGAAGGCGATATTGTAGATAAAGAAGCGTTCAACGAAACGTTAAAAGTAAATAAAGTTGTCCCACTATTAAGAAATCATGTTAATTCAACAAAGGACCAGATGGGGGCTTTTACTAAATTTACTATCGACGACAAAGGGGTATTAGCAGAGGGGTACATAAGCAACACACCCGAAACAAATCACGAGCGACAATTAATTAAGGATGGAGCTCTAAACAGCTTTTCAATGGGTGGCTTATGCAAATATGAGAACAACAAAATGATTAAGGATGTCATATTGCTAGAGGCTTCGATCGTGCCCATACCCGCAAACGATCAAGCGAAATTTAAAGTCAAAACAATACAAGAGAAATCTAAGGCAGTACAACCTATGGAACCCAAAGAGAGTATTACAACACGTATAAAAAGGCTTAAAAAATTAATTAAGGAGTAAATAAAATGAACGAATATGTAACAGAATTATTATCTAAAAATGTGTGTGTTGAAAAAATTATTTCTAAGTGTGCTGAAAAGTTTTCAGAACTAAGCGATCATGAGATCGTAAAAGGGATTGAAACTGCAAAAAGAGCATTTGAAATAAAAAAATCTTTAGAAAAAAGTGCCGCAGAAAAAAGAGCCTCCGACGCTTTAAACGAAAAAGTAGATAAAGCAATAGAAGAAAAACTAAAAAAAATTAAAGTTCCATCTTTGCTAGAAAAATCATCTTCAAACGTTGAAGTTTCAGAGCCAGCAGGGGCATGGCGTGCAGACGTGGCGAAAGCATTTAGGTTAAAGAAAAAACAGTGTGAGGGAACGTACACTGCAAAGGATGCTAGCGATATGTCCGATCTTTGCCAAAAAGCAGAGAATGTCAGAAAATCTGTAAACGGCTTAACCCCTGATATTGCATTAGAGGGCGGAAACCCTATTAGGATTGAATTTGACCAAGAAGTAGACAAGCTCGTATATACTAGCAGTCAACTACTTGAGTCCGTTCAAATCAGACAGGGAACACAAAAAACACAAATAAATGGACTGACAAGCACTGATTTTAGCTTTAGAGCTGACACGCGTGCAGACTATTTAGAGCAAAGACCAGACACACTAGCAGAAGTTGTAGAGTATAAAACAGCAGGTCAATTAATTTTAATCGCAAACACCATGTTTGAGGACGTTGACTATAACCTAGTGTCAGAGTTAACATCGCTGGCGGCAGATGCAAAAATAAGATTGTTAGAGCCCTTAATCGCATCAGGCGACAGCTCAAGTGCCTTCTTAGGAATTAATTTTAGTGCAGGTGTAACGGCCTTGGACTGTATTAATATTTCGGGAGGTTCCGGCACAGGTAACGGCGATATTGTTGATAACGATTTATCAAATATGTATGCAGCAGCTGCTAGCCAAGGCCGTAACCAAGGAGTGTTTATTCTTGATACAAAAGAATGGTTAAGGGTTAAAAATGAGAAAGACAGCCAGGGCATGCCAATAAATGCGGTATCTATGGTTAATGGGTTAATGATTCATAATGCTACAGGCCGACAAATTATATCCTCTGATTTAATGTCTAGAACTAACAATGCTCTAGTTGCTAACACTGGGGGAACCGACGTTACTGTTCTTTTTGGGTCTCTACCTAATTTTAGAATATACCAAAAAGGTCAGCTAGAGATCGCTACAAGTACGGACTATGCTTTTGCAAGTGCGGAGACTGCCATGCGTGTACAGATTCACTTCAAGCAGGCAATGCCGACACAATCTGCGAGCAAATTTGTTACACTTCAAGGCGTTAAAAACAACCCATTAGGATAGTTTTATATTGAAGAAGTAGTATAATATACAAGAAGCCCCCCAAGTAGCACTCCCCCCCTTTTTTTTTGGGGGGCTTCCCAGTAAATGAGGTAAAAAATGAAAAGTAAAAATGGAGTTTTAAGAGTTGGTTTTATAAAAGAAGGGTACCATTTTAAAGCAGGGGCATCGGTTCCAATAACAAAAGATTTAATAGAAAAGGGATATTTTGTTAAAGGTACAGAGCTTAAAAAAACGAAAAAAAAAAGAATTGATTAAGGTTATAAAATGAACTACTGCACACTCGCTCAGTTAAAAAGAAAATTAAAAAGGCCCGATTCAGCGGACGTTTACAACGACAACTATCTGAATGAAGCGATAACGCGTTCAAGTAGAATAATTGACACATTAAGTAGTACTTTTTTTTATGAAAAAACTATATCTGGTTTATTAATTGATAGGTACACTTCTGAGCAGAATATACACATAATAAAAAACACAATCTTTTTAAATGCACCTTTAACGGAAACGGTCACGCCTGTTATTGTTGAAAACGGAAAGACTTTGATACAGGATATTGATTTTTTTATATATAAAACCTCTGGTACGATAGAAAAAAAGGACTGTTTTTCTTCAAAAAGAAAGTCTGTAAACATTTCATGCTCTGTTGGATATATAGAGCCTCCGAATGATATCGTTGCCGCATGTCTTGAAATAGCCCAAATCTTAACCGGTTTAGGGGTTCAGGTTGTGCAAGGTGATGAAGGAGATATAGAAGGGTTTATAAGTAATAAAATACCTAGTATTATAAAAAAATCATTAGTAAGGTATAGGAGTGTAATTATTTGATATCTATAGAAACCTTAAAACTAGATAAAACAATAACCGAAATCGATCGAATAAAAAAAGACATAAAAAAACTTTATCCACAGGCTATAAAAAAAACCGCCATTTTTGGGTTTAAAGAGATAAAAACTAAATACCCAAAAAAAAGCGGATTTGCTCGGCAGTCCTTTCAGCTTGCAAGCCTAACTCCGACAAGTTACAAAATAGAATCAAAAGCACCACAAGTGGCGGTACTTGAAAATGGATCAAAAGCGCACACTATTAGACCGAAGCGCAAAAAATTCCTAACAATTCCTATTAAAAACAGCGTAAAAACAAAGTCAGGAATAAAAAAAAGCGCACTAAATAAACTTTTTAAAGAATTAAAAACAAGAGGAAAGAAAGGGAAGACAACACGCGACGTTTTTCAGAATGTGGGGATAGTCTTAGCAAAAAAAGCTAAAATACCCGCACGAAAAGCAAGAAAGCCCCTAGAAAAAATTTTCAGTCCATTAATAGATATAGAAATGAAAAAAAACACAGTAGACATGCTTAAAAAAATTGGTTTTGTGTAATGGGTATATATACAAATATTATCAAAGAGTTTCAACAAAGAATTGATACAGCTATGCTTGCAGGTGGTTTACTAGAGGATGTTGTTAGTTTTCAAACTGGAAATAAGTTACAAAACGATGGTACAAACGCTTTTCCAAAATTAATTTTAAATGCAGGGGGAAGCTTTATAACTGAGACGTTTGAGGCTTGCTCGGTTAATAAAAAAGAGGCTGATATGGAATTAGTTTTAACTTTACTGTGCCGGACAACAGGTACAGGCTCATACAATTTTTATTTTGATAGCGAGGGAGGGGGGATATTACCCCTTATTGAGAGGGTTTTAGACGTTGCAAGCTCTAAAATAGATGGTAGTGTAGATCCTCGACTTTTACAGTATGGGAGAAAATCTAGCATAATCTCTGTTGGTAATATCTCTACATATCGTGATGATATAGTTTTTTGTGATATTAATTTCACAGTAAATACAAAAGACTTTATAATAAACAGGAGGAGGGATTAAGATTGAAAGTTAAATGCACTAGTAAAAGTAGGAGTGTAACATTTAATGGTAAAAAGTACAGTTTTAGTTTGAATGATATCAAAGAATTGCCAGACGATGCTATAAATTTAATAAAGACCCCATTTTTCAAGGCCGTAGAAATAACAGAAAAAATAAAATTAAAGGAGAAAAAAGAAGATGACATGTAATATAGCCCAGGGCTGGAGTTCATATATTGGATTCGGTACACAAACCGTTGATCAGTTCACACCATCGGACCCTACAATATTTCAAGAATTTAATGGGGACGAATCATTACAAGAGGTTGAGGCAGATAAAGCGGCCGTGGCCGGTGGAATACGGTATTCACAGAGTAAAGTTACGGTTCGTAGGGGTAAGAAGTCAGTGGAAGGAGCTAGCGGAACTGGTTTTTTGTATCCCAATGATTATTATTTTGCTAAAATTTACGCGGCAATACTTGGGAACAACCAAACAGTTACAGGGGATTCAACTATAGGGTATACGCATACTTTTCAAGAGCCGACAAGTAAATCTCAATTCCCAATATTTGGGGAAACTATTGAAGTATTAAGGGGGTCTGAAGCTACCATAGGGGTAGCTAATGAAAACCTTTTTAAGTATATTGGGTGCTTTGCAAACACGCTCACATTAACTTTACCCGAAAATGATAATGTTTCTATCTCTGCTGAATGGGTAGGAATAAAAGAGGAATACAATGCAACCCCGAACGTGACCCCAACTTTTTCAGAGGTTCCGCAAATTGAATCATGGCAGGCAGTTATTAAAATCGGGGATACATTAGGAACAGCTACACAGATTAAATATGCAGACGCTACCTTTTCAATAAATAAAAATGTGGTATTAACCCCAGATGGGTCAAGCCAGTATCCAGACTGCGCAGTTTTTGACAAACCAGACTACACCATACAGCTAAACCAAATAACAACAGATTTAATAGCTAGCGGACTTTATGGGGCGTGGAAAAATAACACAGATCAAGCCATGATTATAGAGCTAACTAGTGATGCACTAGCCGGTACCTCTTCAGGTAATTATAAAATCACTGTAAATATTCCTAGAGTTACATTGCTAGGCGACACCCCAAATGTAAGTGGAACTCAGCAGTTCATGACCCCAGTAAGATTTCAAGCGTTAGAAGATGCGGCAGAGGGCTACACAGTACAAATTCAAGTAGTAGACGCAGTGGCCGGAACCTACGACGTTTAAAGGTAAAAAAAAATAGGCAAAGAATGAATTTTTTATTTAGGTTAACGGTTATAAGTGCAGTATTTTGGGTTTCCGTATACGGATTAAATTTTATAATGCAAGACCCAAAACAGTCTTTATACGTTAACCTTTTTTTCTTCTTAAGCATTTTTATTTTTCGGTTTCTTTATTTCTTATGGAGGTTATCAAGTACGAGTATTAATCTATTTTGGGAATACAACAAAGCGAAAAAACCCATTTTACAAAATGTGAAATTGCATCAAACGTTTTTAAAGAAAAAAAGAAAAAAATGGCCACAAAAATAACAAAAGTACTAATTCAAGGTAAAGAAACCGTATCGAGGGCATCTAAAAACGCGGGCTCTAGTTTAAAGAGTTTTTCAAAAACCGTTTTAAATAGCAAGCTTTCAATAGCCGCACTAGGAGCCGCAGCACTATTCGCGGTAAAAGATTTTGCAGAATTTGAGAAATCAATGGTTAACGTGGGCAACCTTACAAATGCAAGTCGCGAAGAGGTCGAGCGCATGTCAAAAGAGGTTATAGCTCTTTCTAAAACGACACCTGTAGCGGCAAATGATTTAGCCACAGCCTTATTTGATGTGCAGTCCGCTGGCGTGGATGCTGGGGAAAGTATAAAATTTTTAAAGGTGGCCTCCGAACTTGCCGTAGGTGGCGTAACCGATGTAAAGACAGCCGTAGACGGCTTGACGTCTGTAATGAACGCTTATTCGTTGAGTTCGGCAGACGCTACAACAATAGCCGATAAGCTTTTTACTGCTCAGGTGCAGGGAAAGACTACGGTTGGGGAATTGTCAACCGCTATTGGTAGGATCGCGCCGGTAGCTAATGCGGCCGGTATATCATTAGATGAATTATTATCAAGTATTTCTAGTTTAACAGCACAGGGAATTAATACCAATGAGGCCGTTACAGGTTTAAAAGCAGCGATTTCAGCTATTACGGCTCCATCGGCGGAGGCTATAAAATCAGCTAAAGCCTATGGGATAGAGTTGAATCAGACTGCTATTGAAGCAAATGGGTTAGAGGGCGTATTGAAAGATGTCACAGAAGCTACAAATGGAGACGTAGGAGCCCTTAAAAAGCTTTTAGGATCTCAGGAAGCAGTAAACGCCGTCATTGCTCTAGCTAAAAACGATTTTAAAAAGCTTAGAGAAAGTATAGACGAGGTAGCGGACTCAACAGGGGCAGCCGCTAAAGCCAATGCAGAACAAATCGACACCCTGAGCGGTCAATGGGCTATTTTTATCAATAATATAATGTCCGGCTCAAAATTTGCGGGGGAGGCTATCGGGTCAATTTTAAAACCGCTTTTAAAAGTATCAAATACTCTTTTTGGCGCCGTTGGAAATGTAAAAGACTGGGCGAATAGCTTTAATAGTTTAAGCTCAAAGCCTATAGAGGAATTAAACAGAGAAATTAAGAGACAAGAAGAACTACTAGAAAACTCAAGTATCACTCAAAAAAAACATATAACTAGTACCCTTGAAAGCCTTTCGCTAGAAATTGCGCGTAGGAAAGAAGTTTCTGAACAAGAAATAGCATTGCTAGAAGAAGTTGCAGAGAAAAAGTCTAAAATATTAGATGACGAGTCAGCACAAAAAAAAGAGTTATTAGAAAAAGAAAAAGAGAAAGAAGAAGAAGCAAGAGCATCTAAGGCAGAAGCCGAAGCCGAAGAGCTTGAACGAAAAAAAGAACAGGCGTTAGAACTTAAAGAGTTCATGGACGAACTCAAAATGGAAGATGACGAGCAAGAAGCCGAACGGCTTATAATACTTGCTCAAAACGAAAGCATTTCATTAGATGAAAGACTAAAAAAAATTAAAGACTTTTATAAAAAGAAAGCTAAGGATAGAGATAAAGATTTAAGCATTGACAGATTAATAACGAACGAGATATTAAAAAATAGTGCTGGAATGACGGACATTCTAGCAGGCAATCAAGGCGAAATAGCGAAAGCGACCCTAGACTTTGTTAAAAGGTCAGCGAATAGGGTGATAGAGGCAAAAGTGATAGAGCAGGTAGGGGTGGCAACAGCAGCTGGACCAATGAGCTTTGGCGCTACACTTGCAGCCATTGCTCCTATAATAGCAGCAGGCGCAGCAGCTAAAGCAGCTGTGAACGCCATATTCCACCAAGGAGGCGTAGTTGGTCAGGATAACGGGACGGCCACAGGTTCTAGCGCAAGCATGGGGGGTGTAAAAGCAGATGAGGTTGTAGCTAAGCTTCAAACCGGGGAAGAGGTATTGAGCAGGGCCGAGCGTTCAGAATTAATAGAATTGATGCGCGATATCAAAGAAGGTGGATTCGGGGGGGGGAATCTACCCATGATTAACGTTATGATTGAACTAGATGGGGATGTTTTGGGGGAAAAGATTATAGACATACAGGACCAAGTAAAAAAGGGGATAGTTTAGATGCCAAATAGCCCAGGCGACAACATATTTAGACCTAAGTTTTTATATAAAAATAAAATTAAGGCAACAGAATTATATTCTAGTTCAGCCACAGACCCAAACGACCCCGCAGGCATAAACATTCCAATGAATTCTGTTGAAGCTAATAAACTTGTTGATAGAAATCCAGACGTATACGCGAGATATACTCAAAAACAGGGAGCAGAGGTAAACTGGATACCAGCTACCCCACAAAAAATTAGTAGAATTATTTTACAAAACAAAGACCAAAAGACAGGGGTTGGTCTTGGAGCTGAAAGAATAACATTTAGCTATAGAGATACTTCAGGTGTTGAAACTTTTTTTATTGATATAGCCTTAGACACAGTAAGCACAGGGGTACAGCCATTTAGAAGCTATTATTTTGAGTTTCCAGAAATAGAAATATCAGAATTAAGGTTATATCAGCCTTTCGACCCTACATATAACCCCATTGGGGCGCCTTATCAATTAGGTCAGTTTATAGCAACTAACGAGATCATGGAGTTTTCAAGCAACATGGGGCATGTCATTAAAGACAGGCCCAGATTAATACAAAGATTATTAAAATTAAGTGATGGGTCAACTAGTAAAACCTTTATTAGAAAAATATATAACTACAACATGCGAGTAGTTAACGTTAAAGGGGAAGACCTGGACAATATAAACGAAGTCGAGCGTATCAACAGAACTGATAGTTTTATATTTATACCTAACGGAATAGAATTTATAAGAAACCCGTATCAACCTGCAGTTTCAACAATAATAACAAGCCTTAATGAGTTCTGGGACGGTCGAGGCGGTCATTATAATTTTAAACGATTTGAACTTGAAGCGTTTACAGCGGACTATAGATTTAATGGGAAATCAGGCAGGCTTGATATAGAACAAGCAGCAGGCGTCAGGTAATGAGTACTATAAAAGAATTGGTTACAAGGGGTTCTAATTCAATATTTAGGCGTGTATCAATCAAACGCCTTCAAATCAATAATCAATATGAGCCTGATTGGGGTGATATAACAAGTTATGTTATTAAATTCGGAACTATCAGAAGTTCTTACAATGATATAACTTTTTTAGGAAATACAAACGTAACCGGGGCCACTTTGAAGCTTGATAATTCGAGGGGACAATTTAATGACGAAAACACAATTACAAGTTTATTTAATGGGTTCAAGACAAGATACCGTACAAAATTCAAAATTGAGGTGGGTTACCTTGATGACGAGCAGAACGAAGTAGAAGGGCTTGTTTTTTATGGGATACTTTACGGAGACCCAACGACAAACGACAACGGAACAATTAACATTAAATTAAGCAGCTTACTTAAAGTTTTTTCTAATTACGCAGCCGAGGGGATAGCTACAGGCGCAGGAACAACAGAGGATCTCATAGATAGATTAGTAAAAAAAACACAGGGTGGTGTAAGAATATTTGATAATTTTTTTGAAGGGGCGACAGATGCCGACAAGTACAAAATTAACCCTAGAGGTATAACAGGTTTACTTAATATCAATAACCCCGAAATAGATGATGATGCAAGCGTATTTGATAAATTAAAAGACTATTCTTTAATTGATGATTTTTATTTCGGGGTAGATAATCTGGGGGCGTTTGTGTGGGATGAAAAATTAGAGAAGAATGTTATAAGCTGGTATTTTAACGGTCCTGGCATCACTGATAATGACTTTGGAGTAAATATTGTTACACTGCCAAAGCTTATACAAGGTTTAAACAATACGTGGGGAAGGGCTGCAATCGAATATAGTAATGGGACGGCCGTAAGCGCGGCCGCTTGGACACCAAACGATGGGAGCCCCCAAGACTTGTATGGGGAAAGGACATTTAATTATACGCTTAAAGAATTGTCTGTAAGCGAGGCAAGCGCCATGGCTTTGAAGATAAGGCAGATATACCAAAATCCGAAGCGAGAATACACTATTAAAACTACGTTTATTCCGCATTTAGAGTTAAATGATTGGGTAAAAATTAATTATCTAGGAGAACCTACAGCAGGTGAGAAGATTATTATAGGTGATTTTGTTATAGGCGACACAAGCATCCCTATTGGAGGCTCTCAAGGTAGTATTAATATTAGGGACAAAGACGCGAAAATAATATCTATAACGCTTAATTTAGATAATCTGACAAGTCAATTTGTTTTAAGGGAATTTTAAAAGGAGAAAAAAAATGACAGTTTTAAATCAAGGCGAATATAGTAACGGTCAAATTTTGGACGATGTGAAACTTCAAACGATTAACGAGCAACTGTTTGGGGATTTTTTACCAAACGATTTATCAGAGCCTCACGTAAATACAGATGCACAACAAGATATAGGTAATCAAACTAACCGATGGCGAGAAGGGAATTTCAGCGATAGGGTCAATTTAGGGAATAACCCACAACCTGGAATCGGGGGCGTTTTATTAGGGACAGATGGACCTACAGATGGCATTGGCATGTCGGATGGCACGGGGTCAAGTCATAGAGTTTTTAGAGATTCAAATATAGGGTATATGTCACGAAATGGAACAACAACGGCATCTCCGAATTTTGCGGGGGTTGGAATAGACACAAGCGGCCGCATATCTCATGGTATAAATAATGCGGCCCCCCAATTTATTGAGGGCTATAATCTAAATGGCAGGCTAAGAGCATATAACGCCCCTAAAGCCTACGCCGCATTTGATGGCAGACAAGATACAGTACAAGTATCTTACGGTTTCTCATCTATTAGTTTTGGGACTCAGCAAGGTCAAGGACAAAGAAACTATGCGACGCTGACCTTTGATACAAACGCCACCCCACCAAATGCCGCAGAATATTTAATTTTATTAGGTTCAGATAGAATTCTAGATTCCTCTAACTCGTATGATCATGCTGCTAGAATTTTTGAAAAAAATGCTACTGATTGCATAATACAGGTAAGTTCCAACACCAACAGCGGGAATGTAGCTTACTCAGCTGAATTTACATCAATAGCGATATATTGGGAGGCGGTATAATGTCAACTATCATCATTTTTATGGGTAATGATAATTTATTAAAAAGAGTTACAAATACAACTAAAGAACATAGAGAGCCATCACCAGAAGAGGGCGGCGACGATATCATTATACCGCCACTCACGACAGAGGAATTAATGACAAAGGACTACCCATATATTACAGACTATTGCGAAATAGACACGTCAGAATTACCCACGCTATTTAGGGGGGCTTGGGTAAAAGATGATGATAAAGTTGTAGTCTACATGCCAGTAGCGAGAGATATACATATGGACGATATTAGAATAATTAGAAATCAAGAGCTAAACAAAAAAGACAGAGAAATCTACATAGCCGAAGATACAGGAGACCAAGATCATATAGACAGCCTCAGAGCAGAAAGACAGGTTTTAAGGGATATCCCCCAAACGTTTGACCTTAGTGGTGCAACGACACCGGAAGAGCTTTTTAATTTATGGCCGGAAATATTACCACCAAGACCATGAAAATATCAAAAAACTTTATTTTACAAGAATTTATACCAGAACATATTTATAAAAATTACAAAGAAAATTCATGTCGATTTATTCGAAAAGGGATGATAGAAACCGCGCAAGAATTAAGAGTAGTTTTTGGGAAAACAGTAATTAATGACTGGGCCTTCGGTGGTCGCAGAAGCTATTCAGGGTATCGGGATAAAAATGCGATAAATATATACTCGCCGCTAAGTGCCCATTCATTCGGAGAGGCGATTGATTGTGTCTTTGAAGACGTAACGGCCGAAGAGGCAAGGAATTATATATTAAAAAATAGCGCGAAATTTAAATATATTACACGGATTGAACGAGATGTCGGATGGCTTCACGTTGATGGATTATACACAGGCACAGAAAACATTGTTTTTTTTGACCCACCTAAACTTAAAAATAAAAAAAGGGAGGCATTCACATGCTTATAATTAGAAATTTATTAAACAACATATTCAATTTCATAAAACGGGTTATTGTGCCTATAATCTGGCCATATCGGCAATATATAGCAAAAAAGACAGCGGAAGTAATATATAATTATGCGATTAAGGAACTAGAAAGGCTTGTTAGGAGATCTAAAAATAAAAGGGATGACTTTTGGCTCAAAATTTACAAGAAAAAGCTAGAAAAAAAAGTTATTAAAATGATAAATGGGGCGAAGGCAGATAATGTGGCTATTGTGGCTCAAATTAATAAAATGAAAAATAAAAATAGAGAAATAGATTTTTCTATTAATGACAACAAAATAGCTGTTAATATCGGGAATATCTCTACACATTTTGACAAAAAATCCAAAAAAATTAAATTAGGTTACAATATAAAATTATGATAGATTCACTTGCATTTTTTATAGATTCAAAAGGCGGGACCCTGATCATATTGTTTTTTATCCTATCAGGTAGTTTGCTAGGTTTATTTTATAGGCATAAATTTTTCGCGTCAAAGGAATTTATAGAACTATATACATACTCAAAAAGTCAAGTTAATAAAGAAATTGATAAGTTAAAAAAAGAACTTGTGCCAGAAAGGATTCTAGATATAAAACTAGAGGCTATTCACTCTAAACTTGCCTCTATGGACGAAAAACAAGAGGAGCGTCATGAGAGGTTGACCGAGAGCATGTCAAAGTTAGAAGTATATATACAGACCATGACTAAAAATATTTAATCGTATAAAAAAATGGAGCAAAGCACAGAGAATTTAATTAAAGAGTGCATGCCGATTTTAAACGAGTTTTTATGCGCTTCTGTAAAATTTGATCGCGCCCACAAGGAATTTAAAAAAGCATATACCCAGCTAGAAGAGGTTCGGCCAATAGTAGCATATCTAATAAAAAGAGTTGATGCACTTGTTAAGTGTCACTTTGACAGATTAGAAATAATTAAAATTTGTAGTGAAAGTATAAAAAAAGAGCTTAAAAATATATCCGAAATTAATCAGGTTTAGTTCCTTTACGTTATAAATCGGTATTAATTAGTGTTGATTTATTTTTTGTATTCTGTTATTATAAAGGTATACAAAAAAAAGGAGCTGCACATGGATAATAAAGAGTATAAAAGGTTAAGGCGTATCGGAAAAAATAAATATCTATCAGATAAAAACATTATTCACCTTGAGAGGGTTTTTTCAAGTAAAGAAAATAGAGAGAGTTTGAATCGAAGGTATAATCGCTTAAAAAATAAAAAGAAACTTTATCTTAAGAGGCTATGCTTTTCAACAAGTATAATAAGAAAAAAAAGGTTTCAAGAGGCTTTAAATCTTATAAATAATCAAATCAGGGATATCAAGACGATTAATTTATCTATAGCTATCCCATTAATCAACACAAAGTCGGTATGTCTTCTAGGGATTAATTGAATGAGTGATTTTAAATTAAACGCCGAATTATTAAAAAGGGATTTTCCAGCAAAAGCCATGAAACCCTTACTTTTTGGCCAACGAAGATTAACAACTATTCAAGCCGGATATATCACAGAAAGAATAAATGATGTTTTCGGTGCAGGACAGTGGACATTTGATATTATAGAAACCGAGCGAATAGACCAAGAGGTTTTGGTTAGGGTATGTTTTAAGCCTAGACACACCATGAAAATAGAGCAATATGGAGGAGCTATTAAAATAAAGGGCGCCTCTTGGGGTGACACATACAAATCTGCCGTAACCGACGCATTAAATAAATGCGTGAGTTATTACGGTATTGGAAGTTCAGTTTTTAAAGGAGAAGTCCCCCCAGAGATTTTAGACAAAATTAAAAAAGACGAAAATGACAATGGTTCAATGAGAGAGGATACTATAAAAATGAAAAATAAAAAAAAGCTAAGTCTGGCCCAAACAAATTATATAGAAAAGCTGGTTTTTAGTGTAAAAACAAAGCAACCCAACTTTAATTTTTTAAACTTGTTGAGTGAATACGATGTAAAGTCTCTGGAAGATCTCGGCATAAATGAAGCCTCAAATATGATCAAGAGATTACAGGAGTTTCAAGTATGAAAAAAAAACCTAATTCAAACTATAATATTTCAGCTATACAAAAACTTGAAAATAGCGGGTTGACCATTAGACAAATATCTAAAATTTATGATTGGCAGTACCAAAATTGTCATCAATGGATAGCTAGGAATTTTAAGCGATCTTATGATAAAACCATGAAGGTTAGCTACACAAAACTAGAAAAAACAAACAATACATTATCAAAAATTACAGATATAATCTAAAAATTGACTAGTGAACGCATGGTGAACACATGTTCTTTAATTTTTTATTACTTTGTGTTATTATGTAGAATGTATAATTAAGGAGGTGATAAAATGAGAAAGCAACGACGGTTGAAATGTAAATTAAAAGAAAAGCCTTTTTTTACAGCTTTAAAAAACGAGGTATTAAACCAACAGGAATTTTCAAAGATAATAGGATCTGAAAACCCTCAATATTTAAGTAATTTATCGAAAGCGGACAGGGTTGATATAACCGCGTCAACGACCTATGCTCGTAGAATTTTGGCAGGATTTAACAATAAATATAGCTTTGATGAGCTTATGTTTTGGGTAGAGTAGCAGATTAAAAACAAAAATGAGGCGTTAGCCTCATGAATGTTATACAAAAAATTTAAGTAATAGCGTGTGGCATTAATTAAATTTAAAAAGGAGTTTTATCATGACAGATATGAAAAAAAAAGTCAAGAACGAAAAAGCATGCGCTAAAAGGTCTAAAGATCATTTTAGCTATATAAAATTAAACAGAGTTTTTAAAGGGTCTGCTATTGCGGATTTATTTATAAAAAGCTGTTATACAGTCTAGATTTTAAAAAGGAGTTATACAAATGAAAGCGAACGAAAACAATCAAGAGAGTACAGAGAATTTTAATATGTTTCATGGTTTAGAAAATGAAGATAAGAAATCGGCGTTGTATTGGCGAAAAGTGTTGCAGAAATATACAAATACAAGAAAAGAGATTGCCGAACAAAAATCAATAAAAAATGAAGTTGTTGCACATTATTCTACAGATATAAAAAAACGAGAAGAGCAATTAGTTTTAATAGAAAACTACATAAAGTCTAATATGCATGTTTTTGCTAGGAAAACAAAAAGTGGCTCCATGTCTATTGACCATTTCCCTGATATTGGGAAAATTTCTTTAGCTAAACCTAAGCTAAATTTAAAGCCGGACCCCGATTATTGGGCAGAGAATGGATTTGGGAAAACTGTTAATAAATTTGATAGCATAAAATTTAAAGAAAGGTATAATTTAGTTGATGAGAAAATCGTTGATAAGCACACCGGGGAACTAGTTGAGTTGCCCCACGTTAGCTTAGAAGAAAAACAAATTTTATCTTTTAGAAAAGTCGGGGAGTAGTGCATTAATGGAACACTCTTTTAGTGTACAGCTTGCTACAAAGCATGGTATCGAAAAGGCTATTATACTTAAGAATATAGACTTTTGGATAAAAAAAAATAAAGCGAACAATAAGCACTATTATAAAGGTAGATACTGGACATATAACAGCTATGCGGCATTTTCCGAAATCTTCCCTTATATTAAAGCAAAACGCATGGGTTTTATTTTACGAGAAATGGAAGTGGAAGGACTTTTGCTAGTGGGGAATTTTAACAATTCCTCATATGACAGGACAAAATGGTATACCCTTAAATCTTTGGATTATCGAGAATCCAATATAGGGACGCTCCATGATCCAAAATCGGACAATGGAACGTCCGAAAATGGACAACCTATACCAGATAATAAACCAGATAATAAACATATAAGGCAGCAGCCCTTTAATAAAAATAGCTTTAAAGCTGGTTCAGATAAATATTGTCTAAAAACAGAAAGCACAAGAAAAGGGACTGACGCTTTATCTATCGTTGATCAAATTGTGGCTGTAAGGTCTGAAAAATCCCCTATAAGGAATAAAGAGGCTTTTAAGCTTGCACTTATCAAGGATTTAGAAAAAAACCCATCACAGCTTAAAAAATGGACCGATGAAATCGCAACCTTGAAAAATATAGAAGATAGAAAAACGTCTATGTCTAAAATGGCTAAAAATGAAATCAATAATATTAATAAAATTAAAAAGGAGAGAGAGACATCGATACTTAGGGCGACGGATCTGGCTTTTGAATTATCGGAGGATGAAAAAAAGGAAGTAATGGAAGCAGCTTTTTTACAGGCAAAGAGACTTTTCAAGAATCCACCTAAAGCCTTTGTCCTTGAAATCTTTAGTAAATTAATTTTAGATAAAAACAGACAGTTGATTTAGTAGTTGTTAAGTGTTATTATTAAAGCATACAAAATAAGGAGGTATCAGCGATGATATATAAAAAAAATAAATTGGTTATGGATTATGAAAACGATGTTATGGATCTTATGTTTACTAAAATTTTATTTGGTGAAAAAGAGTATGAAAGTAAAAAAAAAGCCGTTTTTAAAGAGAGGGGTATATAAAAATGCATATAACAAAGTCACAAGCTGTAATTCCAACAAGTAAGTTAAACACAAGATTGAACTTATTACGTCGGCGTACAAAGAGTTTTCCGCAATACTGGGCCGCTTCGAGTGATAGTGATAGTGATAGTACTAATAATACACCTATTATAGAACCCCCTGTTATATTATCGGATATAAAAGCAACTGAATATACAGAAAAAGCCGATACTAAAAAGCCCATGGTCCTTTATCTAGGTACTAACTGGTATATTAAGGATGATCCCCCTCAACATTGGACAAAAAAAGACTTACATGAGGCAGTGTGTTTATGGATGAAAGAATACTTTTAAGGACTAATTATATGAAAGTGAAAGATTACGCAGAGTCAAAAAATTTAATTTGTGAACCACCATGCGAGCCTGAATGGTACGGTATTCTTTAAATTGATTATTGACAAAAAACAAAATATAAGCAGGTTTAAAAAGGGGGAGCCCAAGTATTATTTATATTTAAAGCAAAAAAAGGATTGGTATAGAGACCCGTTAAACAAAGAAAAAGCAAAGGAATACTCAAAAAAATACTCAAAAAAACGCTATATGATAAATATGTCTAGAAAATATTGGTTGTACTGGCCGATGATGTTTTTTTTTATTTCGTTGCCCGACGTGTCGTTGTCTCGACAGAAATTCTATCAAAACTGGCATAAGCACAATTACTATAAAAAAAATAGTCAGTTAATCAAAGAGAAGCGGATAATAAAACAAATGAAAGGAGAAAAAAAATGAATAAATTATTGTGTGCAGGTAATGTCACAAAAGACCCCAAAAGGAATGAGGGGGGGTCCTTAGTGTATTTTACTATAGCGATTACGAGAGAATATAAAAATAAAATTACGAATGAGTACGAATCCGATTTTTTGAACTTTATGGCTTTTGCAAAGGCAGCCGAATATTTAGAGAAATATATAAAAAAAGGTGATGTGGTATCCGTGACGGCTAGGGTTCAAAATGGAAAAAAAATAGATGATTCTTACCCAAATGATATTTATATCATTGAGAGAATAAACCGATTAAAAAAAGGGAAGGCACACCAAGAGAGCGAGCTTGATGTAAATAGCGATTCTGGAAGTTTTTTTAATTAAACGGCATGCAAGTATTTAAATGAATAAAGAAAAACCATATTCATATGAACTTAATGATGGAACAGTAATTGAAGTTTCGCTAGAAGAATTTAGACGTATAACTAATTTTTCTTGTTTGCGTTGGAAAACAACAGAGACCATAACACTTACTATAATCGATTATGATTTTGAGAAAAATGTTCTAATTGCTAAGGCAAAAAAAGTACCTATTTTTAATGACAGTTGCAAAGATTATTACAGCGGTATTGTAGCATTTAACCCGTTCAGTACCGCTGTGATATGGCAAGAGACAGATGAAGAATATTATTCACAAGAAAAAGCGTTGTCATGCATTGGCCACACCTTCACAATTCCAACAAATACAAATCACCATTGGTATGAATGCAAAGGTAAAAATATTATAGCGTATTTTCCTTGGTATGAAGATATTATAGACACGAGTTGGGAAGGTAGGCTTACCAAGTATGGAGATTTCGATAACCCTATTTTGGAAGAACGATGTGGAGGCAGGCAATGATTAAATAAAAACAATATTCATATTAGGTAATTAAAGGAAGGAAAGAAAAATGAAAAAAATACCAACAATATACAAGAGAAACCCAGAGAATATGAGGGAATTGCTAGACGAGATCCATCCAGCATGTGAATGGGTATTTAATGGGGAAGGAACAGCAAAAAGAAAGTATGATGGTACTTGCTGTATGATTAAAGATGGACTTTTTTACAAGCGAAGAGAAATTAAGAAAGGGCAAACAGTGCCAGAAGGGTTTATTGAAGAGACGCAGGACGCTATTACAAATAAAACAACAGGATGGGTTCCAGTAGATTTTAACGATAATACTAATAAGTTTCACGTTGAAGGGTTTAACAATTTAAAAAACAAAGAAAACGGCACTTATGAGTTATGTGGTCCAAAAATCCAAAAAAACCCAGAAGGATATAGTGAGCATGTCTTAATAAGCCACAGAGAAGCAGAAGTGATTGAAGTTGATAGAACAAAGCAAGATATATATGAGTTTCTAAAAAATACAACGTATGAAGGTGTAGTGTTCCATCATCCAGACGGGCGCATGGCTAAAATAAAAAAGAAGGATATAGTATGAATAAATTTATATGTGTAGCCAATGTTGGATTTAGATTTAAAACCTTCTGAAACGGTAACAACTGAAAAAAATAATAATAATAAGAATAAGAATATAGACACAATTCTATATAAGTTAGATGTTGATAAAAGAAAAAGGGGCCATAAAAAACAGCTACTAGGGAAACATGATCGCGTAGTTTATATTAATAAAAGGAAGAAATGGTATGAAAACCCAGAAAACAAAAAAAAACATCATGATTACTACCATTTTAAATATAAAAACAAAAGGAGATTGATGAGCATGAGCCGGCGATATTGGTTATTTTGGCCTATGATGTATTGGTTTTTAAATCTTCCAGACGTTTCTATAAGCCATCAACCAATATACAAAAAATTATACAACAAGAATTATTACAAGAATAATAGGTTAAAAATAAAAATAAAGAATTTTATAGCATGCTAAAAATAATAGAGTTCCTTAATAGTTATTTTACCTATAAAAAATATTTAAGGATTCAAAAAAAGGCAGTTAAATTAAACCCTAAACTTAAAGGGTTTCCTCAAATCAAAATGATCAAAAAAAGGAGTTAATTGATGAATAAATTAATATGTGTAGGAAATGTA
>Ga0315315_10000706_pt1 | contig 29106 bp, 35 predicted proteins | sample M140m3416metaG_FD_203699 | JGI IMG/M metagenome (GOLD analysis project Ga0315315, IMG submission 203699) | Ammonia-oxidizing marine archaeal communities from Monterey Bay, California, United States - M1 40m 3416 | ecosystem: Environmental > Aquatic > Marine > Intertidal zone | place: USA... | reverse complement strand
TCAACGTAAAACTAAAATAATACATGGATGCTCAACTACTCAAATAGGTAGTCAAGAAATGTACGAGCGCATAGGTAAAACTTACATGGATTACTTAGATGTTGACAAAGAAATTGCAGAGCGCTATCTCGATCGAGCGTTAAACAACTTAGAAATATCTCAATTACAATATAATAAGATAAAACTAATTTGTTACAAATTAAATACGATCACTATTGGATAATATATTAAATAATATATGAATAAAATAACAAAACAACTCGAAAACTTGTATTCTTGGACACAATTCTATCAAGATCGAGGTAATAAAGAACAAATAAGAAAGTGTCAAACTGAAATCGCACAGTTGAAACAAGCGTTTAATCAATTAAAATCTAATAAAAATGGCAAAAAGTAGAACGCTAAATGAAATTAGACAATCAAAAGAGTATCAATTAGCTAAAAATGTAGCTGATGCTAACAATAAAAATCCTAACATAACAACTTCTAATCCTTTTGAGCACGAAGAAGTAGATAAAACTGTTGATCAAATAGTAGAAGATCTACAACCTCAAATATTTGATACTATATTTCAAATGATAAATGATGAAATGACCAAAAGATATGTATTTGACTCATCAGAATATCTAACTGAAGCAGGTTTAGAACTGTTTGAAGACGAATGGTTCGAGTTTTATCATGAAAATCATGGTAGAATAATGTACAAACTACTACAAAATTTAAAATAATTACAAACTAAATACGAACACTATAAGATAATATAAATATGTTATACGATAAATTAAAACCACATATCAAAGCTAAGATGAAAGAGAATGCTGAAGAGTATCAGTCTGTCAACTGGCTATTTGATAAACTTAAAACCAAAGACCATTATTCTGATTTAACTATTGAGCAAATAAGATCTATCTGTACATTTGGCGATGTATGGTATTATGATCTTACACAAAAAGAGTTAATATGGGGTGACTGGCTAATAAATAAATAAACATGAACGAAGAACAACTAGCATTAGAAACGTTAAAAGCACTAGGTGCTAAAGACACATCAAGTCCATCTCAAACAAAAAGAGGTACAACTTGCTTTACATTACCAACAGGTAGATGTATATCTGAACATAAAACAGGCTATATAAGAGTAAATTGGCTAACTGAAAAAGGTAGTATTTACACTTGTTATCAAATAAACCCACAATATAAAGCTAATTACAAAGTAATAGCTAGAAATGGTGAAAAGTATGAGTGGACTCACAACAAAAGAATGTTGATTATGAACAGAGCAGAAAGACTCAAAAGACTTGTATTATACGCAATTAAAGATATAAATCAAGCAAATGGAAAATGATAAACGAGACTTAGCGTTAATACTATTTGGGTTAGCGCTAATATTTTACATAACTATACTAACTATAAAATTAATTTAAAATGGAATCAAAAGAACCAACACAAGAAAAAATAATAGAAGCTGTAAAAAAGTATTATGGCTTAAAAGTAGATGAAAATGCTTATGATAGTGCAGATGTGTATGCATACGAAGAAACAACTGCAGATGGCTATTCTGTTTATGTTGTGACTAATGATATGAACAGGGTGTGCATAAACGAAGATGTCTACTACTATGAATCTGACATACCTGAAGCTATTATGGAGCAAATAAATTATTCTAATGGCGAATGTGTACTATATGCAGATCAATACTTTCTAGACGATATATACTTTGACGATGTACTATTAGAGGCATTTCAAGAAATAGCAGATACAATATATGACGAAATTATGAATGAAGACAGTGATTATAACTTTGACATGGCAGAACTGCAATGGTTGAAAGAAGAATTTACTGAATCAGAAGAGATTAATCAGACTGTTAGTTAGTTAATAGTAGTTTAGTTTCCACGTTCGCTCGTACTCAAAAGGTACGGGCTTTTCGTGGTATGAGAACATTTGATAAATATAAAGAGAATCTTAGAGAACACAACGGTGATATATGGAGTTATAGCACTAAAGTTGCTGAAATCAAAGATGGTAAACTACATCAACTAGGTTGGTGGTCGGTTACTACACAGAAACATATTAACTACGCGGCCAAAGAGCTTGGTTTAGAGCTAGTTAAATAATTACAAACTAAATACGATAACTAACGGATAATATTAATATGAAAGAAGATGAAATGGAAAAACTAGCTCAACTATTGTTTGATAAAATAATGGAGAAGCAAGAAGCTGCTGATCAAGAATATCACGAGCAAATACAAAAACTAGTTAGTCAAGGCTACACAGTGTCTGACATAGCTAGAAATGAGACAGATGCCTTTGGCTTAAGTCAAGAAGAAAGACTTGTAGGCGAACTAGCAAGACTACAAACTATCATGATGATATTTGAAGACAGGGAAGAGTACGAGAAAGCATCAATGATACAGAAAAAAATAGAAAAAATAAATTTTAAATTAAATAATGGAAGCGGAAAATATTAAAGCAATGCTTGCTCACAAGTATAATGAGAATAAAGCAGATTACCCAGCATACATTCAACCAAAACTAGATGGCGTACGCTGTCTATTTACTGCCAAAGGTGCGTTCTCTCGTGCTAACAACCAGTTTATGAATGTAGAACATATAGAACAAACTTTAAAACCATTCTTTGCAAAAAACCCTACAGCTATACTAGACGGCGAGCTATATAATCACGGACTAAAAGATGACTTTGAAAAGATTATCTCACTAGTTAAGAAAAGAAAACCAACAGACAAAGACAGAGCAGAGGCTGCAGAGCTAGTTGAGTATCATATATACGATATAGCAAGTATGACAATAGCTCCTTATAGTACAAGGTCAACTTATATTACTTCTCACGTATTCCAACTCTATGGCGGTTTTACAATGAATAAAAAGTCGTGCTGGCCAATAATGCCAGTTCAAACTGAGGTTGCGTTAGACTTTGATGAAGCTCTTAAAATGCACAAAGAAAACCTTAAACTAGGTTATGAAGGTAGTATATACAGATCTATGGACGGTAAATACAAAGGTACAAGATCATGGGATCTCATGAAGTTTAAAGACTTTCACGATGACGAAGCCACAATTGTTGGCTATGAAATAGGTAAAGGTAAGCGTGAAGGTACACTAGGTAAATTCATTATGCAAGATGATGAAGGTGTAGAGTTTGGCTGTCCACCAGGTAAAGGCTATGATTATCAAGCACTTGCAAGTATGCTTAATAACGTACATGATTATATAGGTCAACGTGCTACATTTACTTATTTTCAAAGAACACAAGCAGGTAGTTACAGACACCCACACTATAAATGTTTGAGAAATTATGAATAAATGTGAATTTTGTGGTAAAGACATGACAGAAGAAGAATACAACTTCTGTGATATTTGCCCTGATTGCAGAGATAAATACGAAGAATGAGAAAATTAATATGGCAATTATATAATGATAACATGATCAGCGAAGAGGTTGCTCACATGTTATTAGACAAACACTACGAATGAATATATTTTATTTACACAAAGACCCAGTTATAGCTGCTAAGGTACAATACAATAAACACGTTGTTAAAATGATCTTAGAATCAGCCCAAATGCTTTGTACGGCGCATCATCATTATGCTGAACAACTTGGCTATGATGATAGTTATATACCGTATAAAAAAGCCCATTATAACCATCCATCTACTATATGGACTAGACAAAATAATAGACATTACTATTGGTTGTTTCACCATATGTTAGAACTAGGTAATGAATACACTAAACGTTATGGTAAAAATCATTTAAGTATAACTAAATGTTTTGAAACATTACGAAATTGTCCAGTTGGTATGCCATTAGGTGGAGTGTTTGAACAACCACCTCAGTGTATGCCTGACGAATATAAAGATGAATGCAGTATAAAAGCTTATTGGAATTATTACATAGGCGAAAAATACGTAGTAGCAAATAAAGATGAAAAAGTTTATAAAAAAGCGCCGGTGTTTCCGACATAAAAGATACGTAAGTAAACGTATGGCTGAGTTGCAAATGGAAATATGTAATGAAGCAATAAAAACAGGTTTAGTTAATGAAACCAAAAGACAACAATTATTTAAATACAAAGAACATTATGAGTGCTTGTGACAAAATATTTAATTCTTTTCAAGAATATATAGAAGCCGAAAATATGGTTTTTGAAACTCTTGATGTTAAGATAAAAAGTATGACATTAGGGTCTAAGGATATAGAGTAAGGGGCTAATGTCACACAGGAATTTAACATATTTAAATAGAAAGAGGATAATATATCGTAAGTACTCTTCAGATGATCCAACAGATAGTTTTGACTGGGGTTGGTATTATAATGAAGGCACCTATGGATATTACTCGTTATTTAATACTAAAGCTAAAATTAATAGTTATAAATCTTTAAAGTGGCATTTACTAACTCTATGGTATTTAAATCCTCAATTAACAATGGATGAATTTAAAATGCTATCTGAGTATGTATGTTATGAAGATAATGGGTTTATAACATTTAAAGTGCCAGAACAAATATTAAACAATATGATTTATGAAGTCTATATGGAAGATTTAGAACAACCTCCTAAAAATAGACTACGTAAAATAGTATTTAAAGATGGTACAGGCTTGAGTACAAGTGAAAAGCTAAGCATTGTAGGTAGTATAATAGGTAAAGGTAAACTTATTAAACAAGATGATATTTACGATGCAATGCTATACATACACGAACAAGGTAAGATTACAATAGCTAAATTAGCTGAAGTTTTATCTTGCTCACAAAGAACAATACATAGAAACATGGGTGAAGAACTCAAAAGAGAAAAAGAGCTATTAAATAGACAACATGAAAAAATATAATGTAAAAAACTACATAAGATATAAAGAAGATATTAAAAGATCTATTGAAAGTGTAAAATCAAAAAGATTTATTGATTACACCCCAAAAGAACTTAAAATCATATTTTTACCTTTAGTAGAGAATATATCTAGAAAGTTTGCAACTTCACAAGAAGCTTCGGGTGTTATGTCTATCATGGATATAATGCAAGAAGGTAGTTTACAATTATGTAAAGCTGTAGATAAAATAGATAGAACAAGGTTGATAGAGTCTGAAGATATTGAAAAGACTTTAAAATCATTTTTAGCTAAACGAATAAGAGGTGGCATACGTAGAGCTATTGATATAAATAGAGGTACAATGCGTATACCTGAACACAAGCTAAATGAAATGCGTAAAGATGGAGGTAAAGATAAAAAGATGGTTGCTATGTTTTTTAATAGCATATTTCTAAGTATTGATGCTAATCCATCAGATGAAGACATGGTATATCAAATACCTGATAAATCAGATCCTTATAATGAAACACTGCTTAATGCTTATATATTAAGTTTATTAAATAAGCATTTAACTTATGATGAAGTTTTTGTTTTAAGCAAAAGTTATGGCCTTGATGGTAAAAAATGGTCTGCTAATGATATAGCAGCAGGTTTAGACATAAAAGGTGTCTCTGCTTATGTTAGAGTTTCAGAGCTAAAAAAGCAAGCAGTAAACAAGTTAATAGATAATGTAGATCACTCGCAAGTGCTTGATTATCTGTAAATTAACAAATAAATATGTAATTATATATATATGACAATAAACCAAAAATTAACCACAATTCAAACGAAGTTTAAATCGAAGAAAAGTAGATTTAACTCATTCGGCAAGTATTATTTCCGATCTGCCGAAGACATCCTAGAAGCAACAAAACCCTTTTTAAAGGAGCTAGATGTATCAGTTGTAATCAAAGAAGAATTAATTTCATTTGATCCACCTGTTATGCAAGTTACTGCTAGATTAAACAATGGTAAAGAAGAAACAGGTACAGGTGATACTAAATCTGTTTCAGCTGTAGCTATTGTTGGTGTTGACTTAGATCAGAAAGGTATGCAAATGCCACAGAGATATGGTGCAGCAAGTTCTTATGGTAAGAAATATGCATTAGGTAATTTGTTTTTAATCGATGACACGCAAGATGCTGATGCAACTAATAGTCATGGTAAAAAAGCAGTACAACAAGCTATGAATGCTACTCAATTAAAATCTGCTAAAGACTATGTAAAGTCTGGAGGAAAAGTTGAAGCAATAAAAGCGAAGTATACATTAACAAAAGCTCAAGAGAAAGAATTAGCAACGTTATGAAAAACAAAAAAGAAGTATTAGAGAAGCTGAAGGATGATGAACATTACTATGGCGAATATGGTAGACAATTTATATCTAACTCAGATATACGTACCTTAATGACGAATCCGCTAGAGTTCAAAAAGCCAACTCCGTCAGCTCCTCACTTTCTTATAGGAGGCTATTTTCACACTGCTATTCTTGAACCAGATAAGATCAAGAATTTTAAAATAGTAGAAGCTAGCTCACGTAATACAAAAGCGTATAAAGAAATAACAGAAGGTGAAGTTTGTTTATTACAACATGAAGTTGATAAAGTTGAAGCTTTAGTTGATAAAATGATGAATAACACTGTTTGTAGAGAATTTATACATACTGAAGGTAATGAGTTTGAGGTTCCAGGTGTTGCACACTTAGGTGGTAACTACTGGAAAGGTAAAGCTGATATTGTAAATCATAAAGAAAAATTAGTTATTGATTTAAAGACCACTGCAGATTTATCAAAATTCTATTGGTCAGCTAAAAAATACAATTATGATTCACAAGCTTTTGTATATAAGAATTTATTTGGCTATGATATGTTATTCATAGCAATAGATAAGAATACAGGACAAATAGGTATATTTGATTGTTCAGATGAATTTTTATCATCTGGCTTTGCTAAAGTTGAAAAAGCAAATGAAATATACGACTTGTTCTACAAAACAGAGGATTTTGAACCTCACAATTACTTTATAAATAAAACCCTATAATATGGCAGGAATAGTAAAAGCAAGTATCAATTTAAGTGCAATTGATAAATCAAAAATAATTGATGGTAAGAAAGGTAAATACCTACCTATTACGATTACTATTAATGACGAGCCAGACCAGTTCGGTAATCAAGGTCCTGTTTGCATGGAGCAAACTAAAGAAGAGAGAGAAGCGAAAGCTGCTAAGGTTTATTTAGGTAATGTTAAAGTCTTATGGACTAACGGAACATTCCCTGAAAAAGTACCTTATGATGGTAATTTAGCTGCACCACAGCAAAACAATAAACCACAAGCAGTAGCTGCTGATCCAGATCTACCATTTTAATTAAATTAAATAAATGCAAGTCGAAGATAAAGAAATAAATGGTTTCTTAATTGAAACTTTTAATCAGCACGGCTTAGAAGTAGGTAAAACGCAGGGGATTTGTCCCCTGTGTTCATCTTCTAGGAAACCTGAAAATAAGAAAGCTAAATGCTCTTCTTATGACTGGGAACGTGGTATCGGCACTTGCCATAACTGTGACAAGTCTTATCAACTACATACATTTAAGCGTAAAGGCAAAGCTGAGCGTGAGTATGTAATGCCTGAAGTAAAACACAAGCCAGTTCAATCAAAAGTTGTTGATTGGTTTAAAACTAGAGGTATATCTAAACAGACCTTGGAAGAGGTTGGTGTAGGTGAAGGTAAGGAGTTTATGCCACAGACCGGTAAACCCGAGAATACTATCCAGTTTAATTATTATGTAGGTGGAAATCTAACTAATGTTAAATATAGAGATGGACGTAAAAACTTTAAGCTATATAAAGGAGCTGAAAAAGTATTTTACAATATAGACAGCGTTGTCGGCCATGACACATGTGTTATAGTTGAAGGCGAAATGGATGTACTTGCTATACACGAAGCTGGTTACACTCCAGTTGTGTCAGTACCAAACGGTGCAACATTAAATACAAATAACCTAGATTATCTAGACAACTGTATTGATTACTTTGAAGATAAGAAAAAGATAATCATTGCAGTTGATGATGATCCACCTGGTTTAGCCTTACAAGCAGAGCTTATACGTAGGCTTGGTGCTGAAGTATGTTATATAACCACGTTTGATGACTGCAAAGATGCTAACGAGTATTTAACCAAACACGGTACTAAGGAGCTAATGTCACGTATTGATACAGCACATCCTGTACCTCTTGAAAACGTTACAACATTTAGAGATATTGAAGATGAAGTTACAGACTTTGTTCGTAATGGTTTTAAACGTGGTTTTCAAATTGGTTTACATAATTTTGATAACATCTTTTCCACATACACTAAGCAGTTTATAACTGTAACAGGTGTACCTAGTTCAGGTAAGTCAGACTTTGTAGATCAAATGGTTGTAGGTTACAATAGAGAATATAGCTGGAAGACTGCTTTTGCATCTCCTGAAAATGCTCCTACATATTTACATGCACACAAGTTAATGCGTAAAGTATGGGGTGATATGCCTAACAAAGGCGATATTGGCGGTGATAAGTGGAATCAAGTAGCTAACCATGTTAATGATAACTTTTTCTTTATAGATATGGAACGTTACACATTAGAATCAGTTTTACGTAAAGGTGCTGAGCTAGTTAAGCGTAAAGGTATTAAATGCCTAGTTATTGATCCATATAATAAAGTTAGAGACACTGATTGTCAAACAGAGGATGTAAACCGCTATACAATGGAATACTTAACTAAGATTGAAACTTTTGCAAAAAAGTATGATGTATTAGTTTTTATTGTAGCACATCCAACAAAGATGTATAAAGGCCAAGATGGTAAAATCGAAGAGCCAACAATGTATAATATAAAAGGCGGCGGTGAATGGTACGATGCTAGTTATCACGGTTTATTAGTTCATAGAGACTATGAAGCTAAAACAACTAAAGTTAAGGTACTTAAAGTTAAGTTCCAAAACTTAGGTGAAAACGGTGCTGAAGCTCATTTTACTTGGGAACCTAGATCAGGTTGCTTTGTACCACATGAAATGCCAGGCCTTGAAGAACAAATGCCTTGGGAATAAAAACTGTAAAGTTAGAAGAATACAAACGTACGGAAGAAGATAAAAAAGCTTATTCATGGTGTATAAACCATGGAGTAAAAATAGGTATGCTAGCAGCAGGACCTGGCTTTGATAATGCTACTTGGAAAATACGTATTGTAGCTAATAATAAAGAGATGATTAGCCCAGGAGAATATAGAAAACATGAGATATTACCTAAACTATTTGAAATGTATAGGTATTATTATAATAAACGTAAATGATAGAGTATAAATTTAAAACAGCAAGCGAAGTCTTTGACTTTTATTACGGGGTAATACCTAATGAAGGTATTAGATTTGGCAACACTAAAGCTATGTTTAATCAAGGTTTCACTATTGAAAGACCTTGGAAAAGAAATATAGAAAATGAAGCTAGAGGTTTTAATCTTGAATATGCTGAAGCTGAATGGCAATGGTATTTATCAGGTGATAGATCAACTGCTAAGCTTGGCGAAATATATGGTAAGATACCTCAAATATGGCAACGTATGTCTGATGGCAATGGTAATGTTAATTCAAACTATGGTTGGCAATGGGAAAGAGGTTATCAACTAGACAAAGTTGTAGCACAGTTAAAAGACAATCCACAAACTAGACAAGCTGCAATATCTATTTATGATGGTAAAGAAATATCCAAATATAAATATGATACACCTTGCACTTACGCTGTACAGTTTACAGTTGTAGATGATAAGCTGAATATGTGTGTTACGATGCGTTCTAACGACCTCTGGTTTGGTTTCTGTAATGATCAATATCAATTCAGTAAACTGCAAGAGATGGTCTCTAAACGCACAGGATATGAGATGGGTAATTATTACCATTTCGCTCATAACCTACACATTTATGATGATCAGCTACCTGAAGAAAATGTAATAACTAGAAGAGCTAAAATGTATGGATAAAATTAATTATTATTTATACCATATACCGGGTAAAAAAATAGGTGTTACACGTGATCTTATATCTAGAGTCGTAGACCAACAAGGTTATGACTTAGATGAAGTAGAAGTTCTAGAACAAAGTACAGATATAGATTATATATCTGACCGCGAGTTAGAACTTCAATTATCTTACGGCTATAGGGTTGACAGACAAAAATACAAAGATTTATATATAAACCAAATAAAAAACCAAACAATGAATATAAACGCAACCGAACAAACCTCAACGTTTCCAGTACCTGTATCTAAGTTAAAAGGTAGGTTAATGGATAATATGGGTAAAACATGGTTAACATCTCACGGTAAGTTTGAGATTAACATGGATACTATTAAATGGATAATGGAAAATATAACTACATCACAATATACTACTGAGAGATGTTATATATATAATAAAGCATTTGCTAAATACTTTAAAACACCTAAGTTTCCATTTGGAGAAGACGCTTATCAAGCGTATCACGATGTGTTAGATAGAAGAGCAAAAATAAATGGTTCTATAGAATATATGAACACTGATAATAGGTTCCAACTTATAAGAGACTGGGCAGGAGAAAGAGGATTATATACTAAAGGCGATACTAAAACTCAGTTCTGTAAATTAATGGAAGAAGCTGGTGAATTAGGTAGAGCCGTACTCAAAGATGATCAAGAAGAGTTTGTAGATGCTATAGGAGATATGGTAGTTGTATTAACTAACATGGCTCATCTTGGTGGTACAACAATTGAAGAGTGTATAGACGAAGCATACAAAGTTATAGCTAAAAGAACTGGTAAAATGGTTAACGGAACATTTGTTAAAGATGAATAGTAAAACTATATTATTCAGAGACCCTGTTGTAGAAAGAGTCTGCGATAAGTTTGTTAAACGTTCTGACGTTGGCTATGCTAAATATGGTAGAACATTACACGATGAAAGAACTGGTGGACATAAAGATCTAGCTGGTTATTTAAACGATGTACAAGAAGAGTTAATGGATGCAATACTTTACATTCAAGCTGCGAAAGAAGAGTTGAATGACAATTCAATAGCTAAGGAAGCTATAGCTGAAGCTAGCAAAGCTAGTTTTAGACCTCCACATCCATCACATGCTTCAACAGCACAACTAGATTGGGACGATGCGATCTCGCCGGTATAAAAAGAAAGGACCTGTACGGTCTAAGAAAGTAACTTACGATGGTATTACTTTCCAGTCTGGTCTTGAGAAATATATGTACATAGCTTTGAAAAAAGCTAAGATAAAAGCAAAATATGAAGGGACAACTTATGAGTTGATCCCTTCTTTCAACTACGATAAATCATCTTATGAAAGACAATCTAACGGAAAAGGAGAATACAAAGATAGAGGTAAAAAGAAAATACTTAATATTAAATACACTCCTGACTTTGTTGGATCCGACTTCATTATCGAATGTAAGGGAAGAGCGAATGAAACTTTTCCAATACGTTGGAAGCTATTTAAAATGTATTTATTCCATACTAGGTCAGAAGTTACGTTATATAAACCACAAAATCAAAAAGAATGCGACGAAACCGTGAACTTAATTCTTGGGAGAAAAAAGACTTAGCAAGAAGAAAATATGCCGAGCGTCAATTACAAAAGTTTATAGACTGGAGTATTGAAGCTAAAGGTTATCTAAAATATAAAGATCTAATTAAATATTCAGAAAAATATGGCAAAGCTGACACTATCACCGTATCGAATTAAAGTAAGAAAAAAAAGACCAGGTGTTCATAGTAAATGTAGGACATCTAATTCTAAGAACAGTATTCATTACAAGAAAAAATACAAAGGACAAGGAAGATGAAAGAAAGCAAGTTATTAGAAATGCAAAACAAGATTAAAGCTATGACCAACGTGTTACAGCAATTAATAAGTGAAATAACACATCTTAGAGAATTAAGTGTAGGAACTTTAGAAACAATAAAGTTAATGCCTGATTATCAAGATGCCATTGATGCTTTAAAAAAGCAAATGGAAGAAAATGTAGAAGAAAAACAAAAAGTAAAAGAAGATGGAGTTAAGCAACAAGATACTAAGTGATATAACGGTTTATATGAAGTATGCTAAATTCGTACCTGAGTTAAATCGTAGAGAGACTTGGGCTGAATTAGTTACCAGGAATAAAAACATGCATATTAAAAAGTATCCTGCGTTGACTGACCAAATCGAAGAAGCTTACAAATTAGTATATGAAAAGAAGATTTTACCGTCTATGCGATCATTACAATTTGGAGGTAAGCCAATTGAAATCTCGCCTAATCGAGTCTATAATTGTGCTTATCTACCTATTGATAGCATTGAATGTTTTCATGAAATAATGTTTTTATTATTAGGTGGAACCGGAGTAGGTTACTCTGTACAACAACACCACGTAGCTAAGTTACCTATCGTTAATAAACCTTATGTTAAAAGAACTAGAAGGTTTTTAATTGGTGATAGTATAGAAGGATGGGCTGATGCTATTAAAGTTCTTATGAAGTCTTATATGGGCGATAAGAGATCATCTAGCGTACAGTTTGATTTTTCTGATATTAGACCAAAGGGAGCTCAGCTTGTAACATCTGGAGGTAAAGCCCCAGGGCCTCAACCATTAAAAGAGTGTATACTAAAAATTAAAGGTATATTTGATGGTAAAGAAGATGGAACACCATTAACAACTTTAGAAGCACATGACATTGTTTGTCATATTGCCGATGCTGTATTAGCAGGTGGCATACGTAGAGCAGCTTTAATTAGTTTGTTCTCTGCAGGAGATGATGAAATGATAGCAGCTAAGTCTGGAAACTGGTGGGAAACAGACCCACAAAGAGGTAGATCAAATAATTCTGCTGTTTTAATGAGGCATAAAGTAACTAAAGAGTTTTTTATGGATCTTTGGAAACGTGTAGAGCTATCAGGATCAGGTGAACCAGGAATTTATCTTAATAACGATAAAGATTGGGGAACAAATCCTTGTTGTGAAATAGCATTAAGACCTTTCCAGTTTTGTAACTTGTGTGAGGTAAATGCTAGTGATCTTGAATCACAAGAAGATTTTAACAATAGAGTTAAGAAAGCAAGCTTTATAGGTACACTACAAGCTGGTTATACTGACTTTCATTATTTAAGAGATGTATGGAGAGAAACGACAGAGAAGGACGCCCTTATCGGTGTGTCAATGACAGGGATAGGGAGTGCCGCTGTGCTGCAGTTGGATATGAAGGCCGCTGCAAGTATAGTAAAAAGAGAGAATACAAAGACAGCTAAGCTAATTGGTATTAATCCAGCAGCTAGATGTACAACCGTGAAGCCTGCTGGAACAACATCTCTGGCATTAGGAACTTCATCGGGTATTCATGCATGGCATGCGGATTATTATACACGTAGGATCAGGGTTGGTAAAAACGAGTCTATGTATAAGTATTTAGCAGAAAACCATCCTGAGTTGATTGAAGATGAGTTTTTTAGACCTCATGACACTGCTGTAATTAGCATACCACAAAAAGCACCTAAAGGTTCTATATTAAGAGATGAATCACCATTTGATCTACTTGAAAGAATTAAAAAGGTAGCAACTGAATGGGTTAAGCCAGGTCATAGAAAAGGATCAAACACTCACAATGTTTCTGCAACTGTTAGTTTAAAGCAAGATGAATGGGACGCAGCAGGTAAATGGATGTGGAAAAATAGAGACCATTATAATGGATTATCTGTATTACCTTACGATGGAGGTACTTATACCCAAGCACCTTTTGAAGACATAAGTAAAGTTAATTACGATATGGCTATGAAGCACTTAAAGAATGTTGATTTAACTAGGATTGTAGAAACAGATGATGATACAGATCTTTCAGGTGAATTAGCTTGTGCAGGTGGAGCATGTGAGATAACATGATAGAATCATTTGTTTATGGTTTATTAGCTACAGGTGTTATGTTAGCTATAAACAAGTTCGTTACAACTATATTTATAAAAGTAAAAAACAGTGGACTAGCATTAGTTTATGGTAGTTTAGCTGCTAAGTTAGTGTTTTTAAGTGTATTTACTCTAGTTATAAAAAACGATCTACAAAATTCTATAATATATTGTTCTATAATTTTAATAGGTATAATATATTCTAATTTAAATACAATATTAAAATTAAAATGACAAAAAAAATAGCAATAGTAGGAGGCATTGCAATGATGTCTTTCGGAGCTGGAAATATGATCTGGCACAAACACAAACCAAAGCTAGGGCCTAATGAGTTAGCAATAGCATCTGGAGCATTTTTCTTAACAGTAGGATTTACCTACAGATTTTAAATAATAAAAGGGGATCAATTACGATCCCCTTTTTGGTTACAGGAACTTTGGGTATGGTGCCCAGTTTTTTTATTGTTCCTTATTTTTCTTTGTTATTATTACAAAACTTTCTTGCAGCTTCAACACTTCCAAAACCCCACTTTTTTAAAGCAATAGCTTTTCTAGTTGGCTTGCCGTTAGGTTTTTTCATAGGTCCTTTCATACCTGCAAATCTACAAGCGAATGAAACTCTACGTTTTCCTTTACCAGTAGTTTGTCTAGATCCTAAAGTTTTACCTGTTTCACGTTTATGCTTAGCCCGCATCTTTCGATTAGACTTTTCGTAACTTTCATCAGTCATTATTTCTTTTTCTTTTTACCTATTTTAACACAGTTATCTACTTTCTTTCCGTTTTTTATTTTAGTTCCCTGTAATTTATAACCTTTCCAGCATGCTTTACCATCCATGCCTTTCTTTTTTCTACTTCTTTTTGTTGCCATAACTTATAATTTTCTACCTTTTTTATCAACTTTAACCTCTTTTACTATAACCCTAGTGCTAGGTTTTTTATTTTCTAATTCTTCTAATTGTCTTTGAAGTTCTTCAAACTTACCATCAGCCTCTGTACCGTCTTGTAGCATTGCAGAAGTTATTTTAATTTCTTCTTTTAATATATCTTGAGTTTCTTCAAGTACTTCTACAGCTTCTTTTAGCTGTATGATCATATCTTCATTCCACTCTTCTTTTAATTCATACTCTAAACGAGTAACTTCTATAGGTGGCAAGCTTTTAGCTTCTTCAATATCTGCTTGTAATGTGTAATACATACCGACAAACGATGCTGTTATAGATATAATAGCTACTACTGTTTTTAAATCTAGTTGTACTGATGTGTTTTCTGATACTTTCATAACTATTTAAATCTTGATTTTCTACTTGTTTTTGTTTTTGATTTATTACCAACTTTAAAGCTTTTAAATTTGGATTTTCTTTTTAATTGTTTTTCTGTCTGTGGTCTTAATGGAACTGTAGTTTTTTTATCAGACTTTATTTGCCACTCTGGCCAACCTAATACCATAGCTATTGATTGCCATGTTTCAGTTTCTTTATCCATAGCTCCTTTTAAGTTTTGAACTTTACTATATAACCTATCTAAAGGTAAGTTAGTTGTGCCAGTAATTACTTTAGCCATAGACTCATAAGCTGGATTATCTAAACTAAATCCTTTTTCAAACACTTCAGCTCTACGTTTTTTACTATCAAAAGGATAAGCAGCAGATTGAAATTTACCTAACTTACTTTTAATAGCTGGAGAAAATTCTAGTAACTTTTTATATGAGTCTACAAAATCAGGTGTTTTTCTTTTAGATCTTTCGTATATATCTATACCTAAATTCTTTAGTACTCCAACTGTCACACCTGCTAGTCCCAAACCCCTTAGTGAAGAGTCTAACATTCCATTAGCTGCTTTTGTTATTTTCTTTTCCTCTTTTTCGTCTATTTCATCATCACCAAACCCTAATGCAAATAATCCTTGTTGTAAAGCATTAAACATCATATTTTGTAAAAAACCATAATAAGCTATTTTACTTACGTTAGTCTTCCAGTCACCTCTTCTATTTACAAGATCTTGTACAGCTCTTTTTTGTATTCTAGCATATTGCATTGGTGTATTAGCAAACTGTAGCACAACCCTACCTAAATCACTAGCTTGTTGAGATGATATTTTACTTGGATCAGAAGACTGTTGAGATATTTCAGATATTTGTCTAAACTCTTTCATTGCTATTGCTTCTGCTTCTGCTTTAGTTTTACCTTCGTTTTTAATTAAATCATTAATTCTATTTCGGTAAAAAGTAGCACCACCAGATGCTATAGCAAAACTATCAGCATATTTAGTAGGTAAATAACCTTTTTCTAATATGTAATTTAAAGCTGCCTTAGCCTTGTTCTTAGAGGTTTTAGCTGCATTAGCTATCTCTGATTCATTAATATTTAATTTAAGACCATTACGTCTATCTTTTAAGTAGTCTGAATTCATTAGCTTTGTAAAGTCTTTCCAATATTGAGGTTGATTAGCAAAAGCTTTACCTGCTTTAAATGGATTATTAAAACTCCAGTTTACAAAGTTAGCAGCTGATAATGTTTGAAGAACCGCTGATCTAGTATTAAAGAACATTATAGCACCGGTAGAGTTGTTTATATAATCTAAAACTTGATTACTTAGTCTGTTGCCACCTTGAACCCTATTGCTACCTGATTTCATACGAGATAAACTATTTTCTACAGCTTCTCTATATTTTCTACCATAAGCAGCTTCTAACTTGTTTAAGTTTTCTTTAGAATATATAATATCTTTATTCTGAGTCCATGTTTCTAAATACTTGCTACGTTTCTTTGTGTTTAACACATCGATTAAATCTGTTGTTATAGTTCCTACAGCCCAAGATTCTTTTGGTGTAGAATAACCATCTCCTTTTGTTATAGAAAGTATTTGCTCGGCAAATGCTTGAAGCTTAGGATCTTTTTCTACAATATCATTTAATTCTTTTAAATCTGTTTTAGATAACCCAGGTATTGTTTCACCCATTTTATTCCACAAATGTACTCTTACGGCTTGTTCGTTAGTAAACCCTGATTCAGTGGTTTTTTGTAAATCTTTAGGTACATCTAATTCTTTTTTAAGCTCTTTAAAATCAGCCATTAAGTTTACTCTATCAGTAGATAAGTTTTCCATAGCTCTAGTATAAGGATCAAATAGGTTTTCTTGATAAAATTTTAAACTAGCTTCACCTTTTTTACCTTTACCTAAAGTTGTATACACTAAACCTAAAAAATCCTCAGCGGATGGAGGTATGAAAAATCTTTGACCTTTTTTCTTGCCACCTCTTACTTGAGCTTTAATATCTGAAAATACTTTTTCTGCTTCAATCCCTGTTGATTCTTCTATTATTTTATTAAAGTCTCTAGATAAATCTTTAGATGCCAAGACTTGTTGCACTTGAGATTTAACGTCTAGTTGTTCTAAAACATCTCTAACAGCTTGTACATTTGATTTAGCGTCGTCTGCAAAGAAAAAATCATTGTAACCTTCAGACGCTTTACCAATTATCCAATCAGCCTTAGCTTTTCCTTCTGACTTACCTAAACCAGTTATATTTTCTAAAGGTATTTCAACGCCCATAGCTTTCATAAATTCATAAATAGCTTTTTGAGATTCAGGTGCTCTAGCTGTAAGAATAAATATATCTCTTTCACCTTTAGCTTCTTTCATTGTTTTAATTAAGTCAAATAAAGGACCTTTTTTACCTTCAACAACTTTATTAAAATCAGAAAAATCCATTTTCCAACCTTCTGCAATTAACTTTTCACCTTCTTTAGCAAACTCTTCTGCATTTAATGTTTTTCTTTTACCATCTCTTTCTGCAAATACTTTACTTTTGCTTTTAGCTATAGTGTCATCGAAATCAAATACTCTAGCTTTTTTAATAGTTTTATCACGCTCATTAGCCATTTTAAAAGCTTTATCTCTTTTGTTAAGCTCATTAAGCATTTCACTTTTAGTTAAATCTTTACTAGCCATAGAAGCTTCTTTAGTTACCTCTATATTTTGATTTCTTACTTCGGTATTTGTTTTTGAATTCTTTTTGGCCGTTTCTAAAAGCAATTTATTTACCGGAGTTGGATTAATTGCGTATTTAAAAACTTCTGTAGCAATGTTTATGTTATCTATGCTTTTTTTATTAGTAAATAATTCTTTAAGACCTTCAGTACTTAATATTTCATTTCTAGCTTGTTCTAAAACTATATCATATAAATTTTCTCCTTTACTATTTACAGTTTCTTTTAAATAATCTTTTAATTCTTTTAATGCAAATCTTTTTGTACCATAGCTAGCTGTAGGGCCAAAAGCAGCATCTACTTTGTTTAATAAACCTTTAGGTATCAAGCCTTGTACATTGCTAAGAATACTTTCACTTGTTGGAGCTTCAAACTCACCTTTTAAAATACCTAATACTTCAGAAGCTGACTCTCCAGCACTTGGGTTAAAATGCTCTCCTTTCATTTTAGCAAACTCGTTAGCTTTCCAAGTAGCGTACTGATCTAAAGTATAATCTGGACCAACTTTTTTAATTAATTTTTTAGGATCTAATTTAGCTTCTTCAAATGCTTTATCATATGCTTTTTTCCATAAAGGATTTCTTTTATCCATAGTTTGAAAACCTTCAGGTCTATAAACAAATTCCATTGGTATTAAACCTCTTTGCCCAGCTATCATACTAGTATTAGCTCTTCCTAGGTTCCATATAAAATTAATTCCTTTTTCTAGACTTTTTAAATTATTTTTCTTAGAATTTAAATAGTCTTTCTTCATTGCAGATATTGCTTCTTGAGCTTTTCTATAATTTTCTGCATCTACCTTAGGATAAGCCGCTTCTTTTTCTGATTTAGTTATTAATTCTCCTTTTCTTAATTTTTCATTGTAACTTTTAAATTGACCGGTTACATTTTGAACTTTTATACTTTTCCAATCAACATCTTTTATAAGTTCTTTCGTTTCATTAGATAATATTTTGTTTTCTTTTAAACTTTTGTTGTTTTTAAGACCTTTTTTAAAACTTTGATTATCTATTTTTAAAGCATCAATAATTCCTTTAGACTCTCCACCTTTTCCAGATGTTTTTTCTGCGTATCCAACAAGCTGTTCTATTTGCTTACTTGTTAAAGCATCAATCATTTCTTTTGTAAAAACCTTTTCAGCAAAATCTATAATACTTGATTGAAATTCTAAAAGTTCTTCTTGTCTTACTTGAGGTAGTTTATCTTCCGTATAGAAAAAACTTTCTTGATTTACTATTTTTTCTAATATAGGTTTTAAAGTTTCTACAGGAACATCAAGGTTTTTAGATATTGCATTTAAATTTTCTTTATTTAAAACTTTATTTCTAACTTGATTAATGTAACCAGAGCTTTTTACTTTTGGTTGCGAACCTTCTAAAACATTAAAGTAAGTATCATTAATAAAGTCTCCAAGCTCCGGATTGCTTATAGCTGCTGCTTTCATTGCTTTTTCACTTTTTAAAAACTCACCAATAACTTTTTCTACTTCTTTTTCTGATACTTTTTTATTTGGATTTTTTATATTATATTCTCTTGTAATATCTTTAGAAGCCATTACAGTTGATGGATCAACTTGCATCTTCTTACTTATCTCAGCTATCTCTCTAGGTTCTTTACCTATTCTTTTTAAGTTTTGTGGAGTAGCATCCCTAGTTAACCTGTCAACTAAACCTTCTGCAAAAGCTGTTTTTCTAGTGCCTCTTAATCCACTCTTAGCTCCAGTCTTAGGATTTATAGTTGGTGCTAATATATAATCTGATAATTGTTTTGGATTAAAATCTTTAAACTCGTACATGTTCACACCTTGAGCAGTGTTTTCCACATACACTTTATCGTTAAGCATAGCTGCATCAATCTCAGCTTGCTTAGTTAAACGTCTAGGTGGTTTAGTAAATATTCTATTTTCAGGTTTGGTTTGACTTTCTAATCTAACAAAGAATCTAGGATCTAAAGTTTCCTTCATTTTTTGTGCCATTTTCTTAATAGAAAATTCATAGTTTTTACCTGCGCCTAAAGCTTTTTTAACTTTATTAGTTAACTTACCTCTCGATGCGTCTGTTATAAAGCTTTTAAATTCTTTTGTTTCGACACCTGGTATTTCTCCTTCAAATATTTCTAATAAGCCTTTATCAATTTCATTTTTTAAATCTTCAGTAAATATTTCTGGAAAGTCTCTAGTTACTTTAGACTTTGGAGTAACTTTAGCTTTTCTTTCTTCTGAAGCTATAATAGCTTCTTCTGGTGTTGCCTCTTCTGACTTTATATCAAATTCTTTTTCTCCTTCAGCTCTTTCTTGCCCTAGTCTTTTTTCTTGTCCTTCAAACTTGCCTCTTTTAGCTTGTTGAAGTATTTGACCATATCTTCTTTTTAAATTTTTCTGCATGTAAGCACCAAAAGGTATACGCTTGCCATCCACAACAGGTTTATAAGTTTCAATTAATCTAGCTAATTGTTCTTCATATCCAGATCTAAATTCTTCTGCTGAAACTCTTTTGCTAGGCTCTAAAGCCATAGCACCAGCACTTTTAGCTGCTTGGTTAGCTAGCTGTCTAGCTTTACCTATATTATTTTCAGATAATTCTTTTTTAATTTCTTTAGATAGTTCTTGATCTTTAATATCTCTAACCCTACTACCTCCAGCTTTTATTATCTTTTTTTCTATTTCAGTGTTTCTATCAGCTATTTCTTTATTAGATTTAGAAACTACAGCTTTTTCTTCTACAACCTCAGTTTTCTTAGTTAAATCTTTAGAAGCCATTTCTTTTGACGCTGCTTCTCTATATTTATTTTCAGGTAAAGTTCTTTCAGGAGCCATTTTAAAAGCCTCTATATTTACAGAGTTTAAGAAACTAGTATTTTCATCTGACAAAGCAGACATGAAAGTTTGGAACTTATTTTGAATTTTAGTACCTTGTCTAGCACTTTGACCTAAAGAAGCCAATAAATCTATTAAATCATAAGCTGTTTGAGGAGGTTCAATATTATTAGCACCCATTTCATTAAGTACATTTTTAAAATAATTTCTCATTTCAGCTAGCTTACCACTCATTATACGAGGGTTTTGATAATAAGCTCTTGGATTACTTAAACCTTCAACCATGAAAGCTAAGTACTCTTCCATTCTTTCTTCTGCACTTGTTTCTTTGTAGCTTGCTTCAACAGCTTCTTTAGTTTGTTTACCTGTTAATTTAAATTCTCCAGCTTCTCCTGATAAGAATAAATCAACATCAACATCTTTAAACATGTTGTCAAACTTTTCAAGCATTCTAAATTTAGCTTCAGGATTGTTTTTATAATAAGTTTGTAAACCTAAGTGTGTTATTTCATGTAAAGCTTTACCTGGTGTATAGTATTTTAAATCAAAATACATTCTACTACCATCATTAGTTATTTCAGCTGTAGAGTTTTTACCACTTCTAAAGTTTTCTCTAAATGAAGGATTTTTTGAAGAGTTTCCAAATAGTATTTTAGGTGCTTTGTATTCTGGATCAAAAGACTTTAAAACCCTATTAACAGGATCCATATATCTTTTGTTAAAGTTCTTTTCAAATACAGCTTGATCAGTTTGATTAGGATCTAACTCATTAGACATCGACTCGTTTAAAGCATATTGACTTAACATATTGAAGTCTGTAGCATATTGATTTAAATTAGACTTTTCTGATTCAGTTAAATATTTTTCTTTTTCTTCAATAGATTCAAACTGCTTGTCTAAAACTTTTTCTCCATTTTCATCTATAATATATTTACCTCTTTCAGCAGCTGCTTTATCATTTATGTTGTTAGCTTTAACTTCTATAGCATCCATTAAATCGTACTTGGCTTTAGTACTCATAAAGTCTACCTTTTTTAAATGATGAATACCTAACATAGAGAAATTACCAAGGCTAACTATCATTCTTTTTTGAACCTCATCTAAATCACCATAAGCTTCGTTCATAGACTGTCTAAATGTTTTTTCATTCATTAAGTCTTCATACACAGCTTCTGAAACTTTTGAAAACTCAGAAGCTCCCATACCAGAAACTCCACTAACCATAATCTTATCAAAAACACCTTGCCACCTAGCTAGTGGACCTTTTAGCTTTATCATGTTTTTAGTAACGGCGCCAAAAGTATAGAAAGCAGCACCACCAGTTGGTGGCATATCAAACAATGTTTGCATTTTTACCTCCTCTATTCCCGCATTTAATATATGTTGAAATATTTTACCCATCCTAGGAAAAGCTCTAGCTACACCGGCTGGTCCTAAGGCGCCACCGGTGGCTATATCAATAGCTGCTAACTCAATTACCATAGGCACAAACTCCCCAGTTCCACTATATATAGCTTCACCTAAACTTTGATCTAAGTTTTCTTTTTGTTCTTTGTTTAACTCTATTTGCATGTTGTTTTTAACAACATATTCAGAATTGTTATAATCTTTTATAATTTTATCAGCTGCATTAATATCAGCTCTCGTAGATGTACCTGATAAACCACCTAAGAATCCCTCTACTTTTTGTCTATCTTGAGCAGTACCATCTCCTATTTCAGCAATAGCTCCAGTTGCAGACTGAATAAACGTTCCGCCTCCACCTATTAAATGATCTATAACACCAACACCAGTATATTCTTTATCGTATACTGTCTCCATTGCAGCTAAATCCTTATTAAGATATGTAAAATCCATTAAAGCTTGCTCATTCATTAATTCAGAATAATACTGTCTTTCAAATTGCTTAAAATCTTTAATATCTTTTGCACTCATAAATCCGCCATCGGATAAACTTACGTCAACTATTTCTTTTCCTGTTTCACCTTTTTTAAAGCTTAAACCTAATTGATCAATAGCACCTTCAAAATCCTCAGTATGTAACCCCATTTCTATTAAGTCAGTGTAAGAGACATCTATATAACCATTTTTAATATCTTTTGGCATTAACTTACTGCTAGCTAGTAAAGCTTTTATTGGTTTTTTACTTTGTCTAAACTGACTAGGAACCATTGACAGTTGTGTTTTTTCAACTGATTCTATATCATTTTCATCAAATCTTATTCTTACTTTTTGATTTCTACCAACTTGTAAAGTTCTTAACTTCTCTAAAGTAGCTTGATTAGTTTGATCTTCTAAAACTTCTTGAGGTGTAAGTGTAGATCTTTGAGAGTTTTTTAATATATTCTCCGCGTTTATAGTAGAGTTTTTGTAAACGTTGTTTAATTTTTCTCTCTCTTCGTCACTTACGGCAGGCCTGTTATTAAGCCAAAAACCATCTATATCTCTAGATGCAGTTTCTTTATATTTTGTATTAAAAGTTTCTGTAAGAGCTTTTAACTTAGTTTCAAGTTCTAACTTTTGATTAACTAAACTTTCATTTCCTGTAGAGTCTGATGCAGATTTTAATTTTTCATTTGCGGTTTTAAGTAATTTTTTAGTTTTCTTAATGTTTTCAAAATTTTCAGCTCGATCTAATTCATTTATTGTTAAACCACTTTTCCACTTGTTGAGTCTTTCATCTTCCTGTTCAGTATCTAAACTTTTTATATCTGTATTTTTATTTTTATATTCTTTAAAAAGCTTTTCAGGATTTAACTCGTTTATTGCTTCTTCTTTAACTGTTCCCCAAATAGCGGTAAAACCATCCTCGTCTGTGTACGGTATTTTAAGAGCTTTTGATGCCGCTACATATTCTAAATATGATTGCTCTTTTAAATATTCAAAATCAGTTTCAGGATCCATCATAGCTAAACCAGGCATCATCGTAGACGTCGACCTATCAAACCCTGTTTGTTTTTTGTTTAAATTTTTGTTAATATTTTTTAACTGTTGTACAATTACAGTTTTAGCAGCGTTTCTCATATTGTACATATCCTCCGTAGTAGCTGGTGAAGATATTTCTTCTTGATTTTCAGAAGCTCTAGGTCCATACGGAAAGTAAACTTTTTCTTGAGTAATAGCTTTAACATCTGAATATACGCCTGTTTCAGCGTTATAACCTAAATCATCATTATACTTAAACAATGCTTTTTGCTCAGGAGTTGTTTTAACTCTAGCATCGTCTATAGCTTTTAATAAGCTGCTATAAGACCTTTGACCAAAAGCTTCTCTATCTTGATTATACTCTCTACCTGGAAGTGATGAAAATCCAGACGACGTATTCCAATCAGAATTTAAAGGTATTATAGTTTCGCCAGCTGAAGTTGTTACAGTTATTTCATCTCTCATACCGCCGCTAGTATCAAAACTTATTAAACCACTTTTAATATCCTCAGCATAAAAATCGTTAAGATTTTTTAACACGTCATCTTCTTCAAACTTCCCTTGAATTTTATCTATAGAAACATGCTTTGGCTTTTCAACTTTTTCCTCTGTTTTAATAGTCTCTTCTATTTTAAACTCTGGAAATTTAGCATTAACTTTAGTATAATCGTAATCATCTTGTTCAGCTGTTGCAACGTAATCTTTTAAAACTTGCTCATCAAAATCAACTAATTCAGGAAACTTAGGTATAATAGTTTCCCAACTATAATTATCAGCTTGAGCAGTTGCTACTAAGTCTTTTAATAATTGTTCGTTCATATTTTATTATCTAGCTTTGCCACCTGTTTGACTTGTGTTAGAAGGAGTGTTTTTCTTTTTGTTTATTAAAGCTTTTTCTAATTCGGCATCTAATCGTTTTCTAGCTTCTCTCTCTTTCAATGTGCCCCCTGGCATAATTTGATATATAAGCGCGACTACCTCTGATCTTTTCTTTGGATCAATTTCTTTAATAATTTCTACTTCGTCTATTACTTTTTCGCTAATTTCACCGTCTTTATCTGTAGTTTGTAATTTTTCTTTTTTACCTCTTAATAGTATTTTTCCACTTTCTTCATCATAGAAAATGTCATCAACAACAGATCCATCTATTTTTTTACCAATAAAAGATCTAAACGCAGCTGTTTTTTCTAAATTTTCATCAGGCGTTAAAATACCTAAACCAACATTCACGTAAGGATTTATATCAATTACTCCCTTGTCTACCGTTTTAGTTGTAGAAATAGTTGCTCTTCCGTCTGGTGGAACATGTTTGCTAAGGGTTAACTCAGTAAGTGCATTACTCATTTTTTCTCTTTGACTTTTAGCTAAGTCAGTTAAATTACCATTATCGTCTAATTCATTACCAAACCAAGGAGTATCAAAAGCTCCGTCACCTTTGTTTTGAGAAAGTCTAGATAAGTATTCCCAAGTACCAACTGCTAATTCATAGTCTTCTATTGTAGGGAGCCAAGCGTCTTCTAATTTAAACCTAGCTCTTAATTTATCTACATCTACTTTTTCAACTTCTTTTGTAACACCGTCTATAGTTATTTTTTCGGAAACTTTCCATCCACTAGTATTTGCTTTTATACCATCTAAAGTACTTTTCAAAAGTTCATCAGGACTAGATACTAATTTTATAAAGTTTTGACCTTCTTCAGCTGCTTGATTAAAAGCTCTAAGATTTATTTCTTTAATAGAACCATCTCCTTGAGCTTGTTGCAAGTACATGCTATTACCTTTCTTTATAAATGACATATTATTAGGATTCTCCCATAAGTTTTGTATCATTTTAATAGCGCCTAAATCATTCATGTTACCATTCATTATAAATGAACCAGCTTGACCACTAGGTATACCAGAAGCTTCTTTTATAATATCGTAATTAGCTTTAGATGTGGAAGCAAAGTTTACATAATCATCTAAAACTTGATTTAATTCACTTAAATAAGCATTACCCATAGATATGTCTATAGTTCCAGCCTTCATACCTCTAACAGTTTTACCGTATTCATCAGATAAACCTAATAATAATTGATTAGTGTTATTAGTCATTTGAGCATCACTTCCAACATCACCAGCTTGAGTTACAGAATCTAAAAAAGTTTTTTGAGCTAATGCTTGATCAACATTTAAAGATTTTTCAAGCTCTTGATTAGCTTTAGTATCTAATACTAGTTGTTGTTTTTTACGTAATCTCTCTTTCTCTAGTACGTCTCCTCCAACGGAAATTTTAGGTAATTGTGTTTGTTGATATTTCCAAGCCATTTTTATTATGTTTTAGTTCCTGAATTATCAGCGCTATTAATTGGTGATAACGCATAGTCTTGCATTCCTGTAATAGCTCCCATTATATTAGTTCCAGCTGCTTGTCTAAAAGCTTGTTGCTCGTAAAAAGCCCTATCAGCTTTTCTTTGTTCAAAATATATTTGCTCGTCTTCTCTACCTTCTTGAGCTGTGAATTTAAATATCTCCCCTTGAGCTTGCATTGTTTCCATTCTTTGTTGTCCTTGTGCTTTTAGCTGTTCGTTCTTAGCTTCTTGTTGTTCAATGCTAGCTGATACTTGTTGTTTACTTCTAGCAGCTGCCTGCGCTAGTGCAGTTGCTCCACCAGCTGCAGAACCTGTAGCTCGTATAGTATCTAAAGTGTTTGCTAAAGCTATATCAGTTTCTTCAGCTTGCATTTCAGCAGCTTGAGTAGCTACAGATAAATTAGCAAAAGGATTTGTTACTGAATCATATGGATTAACCAGATCTTGCCTGTTATCCATTAAATATTTCATTTGTTTTTCTGACGCTTGCAATTGTTTTTTAGCTTGATTAGCTCTATAAGCTTGTCCTATACCTTGAGCTAATTGAGGTCCTTGCGCGACTAGTATTTTTGCTAAATCGTAGTTTCCCATATTTTGTTTTTTAATAAGATGATAATACGTAATTTGTTGATACAGAAAATAATTCTTTCATACCACCTGGCTGAGTAGATAAATCTGTTGATAATTTCACAGTGGCAAAATATCCTTTTATACCACTAACTTGATTACCATAAATAACTTCGCCAGCTCTAACGGTACTATTATTTACCATATTGCTAACATACCTATTTTCTTTTCTACTAAAACCAGCATAAGAAAAAGGTGGTGTTACAGCGTTAGTTCCAGTATTAGCTGGAGTTGCTGTTTCATAAGTTCCTTCTAAATAACTATAAACTTTACTTGTTGTATCTTGGTTGTCTATAAATCCATTTGCTACAATAGAACTTGGGTTTGATGTTGACCATTCTCTGTTAGCTTGCTCTGTATCTGACACAAAGTAATCTGCCTCCCAACCATTACTTCCTTCATATGAAACTGTGTTAAAGTTTTTAGTAACAGAAGGATTAGCGTTAAATATAAACGTTATAGAAGATGGTGTTGTTGTACCATAAAAATTACCTCTATTATTTGCAACACTCTGATCATAATGCATGTATAATTTAGAGTCATTAAATGTATAATAATTACTCTTAAGACTACCAGCTAGTATTGGTCTATAACTATAAAAACTAGTCCAACCTAACACAGACTCATCAAATGATAAAGTTTTAAAAGTATCAGCTGATTCGTCATAAGTATTTATTGGAGCATGTTGTGTTGATAGCGTGTAGTTTTTTTGATGTATGTCCCAAGCGCCTATAATTTTATCTTTACCATACGATATGAATGTCAAAGCAGCATTAGCAGCAATTGTGCCAGGATTGTCATCTAAGTACACTCTAGTGTAGTTATTAGTAATAGAAACAACTTTAAAAGGTGTTATAGATCCATTAACAACCATGGCCATGCCTTTTTCTATTTGCGGTCTAGTTTCGTTAATAGTTACATAATATCTAGTTACACTACCTGAATCTACAAAATTACCTTGGTTAACAAATATAGCTGAAGGAGTTGTGTTACTTTGCCAATCGTCTGAGATACTAGCTAGTTCATCTCTAAAATAATCAGACATACCATTTTTAGATATTTCAGTTATACCATCTCTAGATAACCTTAATATTACACCTCTGTTTTTATCAGCAAAATATTTTCTAAATCCATAATTTGCAAAAGACTCAGGGTTTTTACTTATACCATATTTACCAGCATAAGGAGTTACTTGTCCTATGACTAATCTAGTAGAACTTACAGCTGTGCCAGATCCCTCAGCCGAGTAAATAGCATCCTTATTTATTAAAGCTGTATTAACTTTGTTCTCTTGAAATATAGTTAAATTACTGTTTTCTGAAAAAAGTCTTTGTATAGAACCATTTGCTGGATTAACAGATTTAGTTATTTCATCTGCAGTGGAAAAAAAGTTAGTTTCATTTACGTCAGTTCTAGAATTAAATATACCTGAATATATTAAAGAATTACCTAGTACAGACTGATCATTACTATCTTCTGTTAAATAAGCTCTTACGCCATAATCTACATTAGTATTATTATAACCTCCTCTAATTCTAGCTTCTTCTACTATCCAGTTTTTCTTTTGTTGTATAGTAGCGTTTGTTTCTGCTAGTCCAGGAAACGTAGGGTAACCAGTTGGATTATTTTCTAACCCAGGAAATACAGGGGCGTATTTTATACCGCCACCTGTTACTCCACTAGTATCATTAGTAACCACTTTCTTTAACCAGAAGGAATTAAAATATTTTATTTGTATAGTAGCTGGCATGTTTTTATAATCACTTATTATTAATATTTATTACTTGTATATTATACAATCTCCATAATAATTGTATAACTTGTAGTGTTGTTGGGAGAAGTGGTCAATGGTAAAGATGTTACCGCATCGAATAAATCAACTCTTATTGTATAATTATTACCTGCGGACAAATTGTTAACATAAGGGTGCAAAACAAAATTATAAGGTTGCAGACTATTTCCTGTTCCACTAACGTTGTCTATGTAAAATTTATTAGATATTTGTTCCGTTGAAGGAGTGATGTCCATGACCCTTGCAAATACTTCATTGTTGTATCTATTTGGGTCTGCACTACCATTTCTAGCTATTTTATTGAATATTTCCGTTTGAGAAGTTAATGACGAAAATTGTATTACTTCTATTCCCGCAACAGGTGTTGTAAAACTCGGCTTAGTGTTACTTAATTGACCAGTAAAACTTAGTGTATTTTGTATTCCGTTAGCCGCGCAGTCTAGTGTGAAAGTATAACTTTCTGTAGAGCTAGCTGTTGATCCATAGTAAAATAAAGCATTTGTTCTAATTTTAAACTCTACATTAGGATTTGCAACGTTTGCTACTAAAGTAAAATCATTGTTTCTATACTGACCGTCACCATCAACTACTCTTAAGTTTGACATATTAACAACCGAATTATCAGCACAAGGGTTTCCATCTGCTTTTAATAATTCAAAATAGCTAGTTATATCTAATTTACTTGGATCAGTTGGAGGAACAGTAGGAGGAGGTGGCGCTTCGTTGTGGCTGTAATTTCTAGCGCTAAAAGAAGCTGGGCCTTGATCAGTAGAATCTACAGCG
>Ga0315315_10000701_pt1 | contig 29160 bp, 35 predicted proteins | sample M140m3416metaG_FD_203699 | JGI IMG/M metagenome (GOLD analysis project Ga0315315, IMG submission 203699) | Ammonia-oxidizing marine archaeal communities from Monterey Bay, California, United States - M1 40m 3416 | ecosystem: Environmental > Aquatic > Marine > Intertidal zone | place: USA... | reverse complement strand
ATGAGGCCATCGTTTAATCAAAATAAATCACAGAGAAGAAAATGTATAACGAAGATTAGAAATGAATAATAACGAATTTTTAAAAAGATATAGAACCAATAAAAACGCTACATGGATCAAGGTTAAGCTTTCCAGCGGTGAAGAATTTTTCTTCAAAGACTATGATGAGTGGAAGATAATTAAAAAGCTTTGCAGTAAGATTGGCTCACACGTAGTCGAATTCTTTTTACAGTTCAGATCTCACGAGATCGAGATAGATGTAAAAGATGCTGACGGTGTTTATTTTGTACGATCCATCATGGGACAATTTGGTGGCGAAACTAAACATTACTATACAGTCGGAGTGATAAACGGGGACAATGTATATAAGAGGATGTTTATCATCCCCGAATTGGTAGCCGAGAAGGAGTATGAAGATGACCTTGAATCATGCTTTGCAGAAGGAATTATTTACGATGTCAAAAAAAAGAAACAGAACCGATAAAAGCAAATACAAACATGAAAGCACTGGGGATTATTGTACATGTGCCGCCTACGTAGCAGAGATGATGTGTAAGAAAAAGGCTGAATACAACAATCAAGGATCTCTATCTTTTAAGTTCTGGAACAAAGAACCTTGGAAAAGAACGTTCCAACATCAAATGAGGCTCGCAACTCAGATATTGAAGGATAAAAAAATATCCGAACGTGCCTTAGTAAAGGCTGTAAATTCCGATGATTTCAAACGACGGAATATTTTTTCCTTAAAACATCCAGAAGCAGTTGGGATTATTAAGAGGTATCAGCTATTATTAGACAAGGAAACCGAAAGCAATCAAGAAATTAAAGTAAACAAGAACCCAAAGCACAGAGATAAGAGATTCGGAAAGAAGAACATTTTTAAGACGTTGAGGAAATTAGAAAATGGCGAAGAAGAAGAGTAAAGTAGTCGAGTTCGACAACGACCCAATCAGTAATGAGATTAATAAAAAGTACGGCACAATTGTTGAGTCTGGTTCTGAGGTTCTGGCATCATTAGAGAACTACAAGACTATCGGTATATCCCCCGCTTTAGACATAGCTCTTGGCGGAGGATTAAGAGAGGGTAGCTGCGTTGTTATGACGGGAGACCCAAAGACTGGTAAAACAACAACAGCCTTGTACTTCGCCGCTAAAGCCCAAAAAGAAGGCAAAAATGTAATCTACTTTAATACCGAAGGTAGATTGACAAAAGAGAACTTCAAGGGCATTAAGGGTTTGGACATTTCTAAAATAAAAATTGTTCAAGCTACCGATAAAGAACCTCTCGTGTCTGCCGAGAGATATTTAAATTCCCTTGAAAAATACATCAAGGGTACACCTGATCTAGTAGCAATAGTTGACTCAACATCTAGCATGGTTCCTCAAGACGAGTTAGATGGAGAGATTAGAACAGGCGTACGCAACGCTTTACCTAGATTACTTTCTATGTTTTTTAAGCGTATCAGCGGAGACGTAGCAAGAATGAAAGCTATCTGCATCTTCATAACTCATAATATTGCAAACACTGGCGGGAGCAGGTATTCTCCGAATAAAATGGCTGACTGTGGTAATATGCTACAATATCAAGCTGGAACCAATATGGTAATAACCCATAGGGGTAAATGGGAAGTACCAAAAGACTCTGGAAATCACGTTGGGCAAATAGCAAACTGGCTTATCAAAACCTCTGCCGCTGGAGGCACACCGCTCAAAACAACTGAGGGTTGGATTAGATACGGCATAGGAATTGACGAGTGCCAAGAGGTGGCACAGATAGCTAGTGAGTTTGCTATGATTGACCGAAGTGGAGCTTGGTACACAGTATCTTGTGCGATTGAAAACAAGGAAGACCCAACAATTAAAAGTTGGCTAATTGAAAACGACATCGACCCAGAAGATGACGAAGCAGTCACAAAAGCTTTTAAGTTTCAGGGGATGGAGAGGGTAACAAACTTCCTAGAAGAAAACGAAACGATCACACAGTTTATATATGATCAGATAAGAGAAGTCTTCCTATGAAAGTAACAGGTCTGAACGGCAGAGAGTATAATTTAGATCTGAAAAAATATATAGACAACGACAGATCCAAAAGATCTTTTTACCATATTCGTGCCAGAGAAATGATTAAGGATATATTCAAGGGTTACACCATTCTTGAAGAAATGAAACTTCCCGGAACAGTAAAACCTGCAAAAAAATCTGTACTATACCTTGACTTTTTCATTCCAAATGTTAGAATAGGTGTAGAGGTACACGGTCAACAACATTTTAAGTACACACCTTTCTTCCACAAAAGTAAAGCTGGTTTCTTACAAGCGAAAGCTAGAGATAGAGACAAGGCTGAATGGTGTGAGATAAACGACATTGAATTAATTATTTTGAGATTTGACGACTCAGAAGAGTATTGGAGACAAAAACTTGAACGCCGCTGATAGACTAAAACACTTTCTAGATGGTATTGAATCTTACATTGCAGCTAAAAATGTAGTACCCACCGTATTCAATCCAGATCATGCCATAGCTGAGACGCTATCTTTAGAGGATATGGAGAGACTTAATCAAGACGATTGTTTTAATTACGCTTATCAACTATATCAATTTGCAGATCATGTAGCTAAAGAAAGAGCACACTGCGAAAATGTAATTAGGTGGTGTAACAACAGTCTGCAAAGTATCATATCGGTAGAGTTAAACACGGGCGTATGGGATCAGTACGCAAAACACGACACAAAAGTGGCAACAATTTTAAGAAATGATGATCTAGCAAATAAAATTAATGACTGGAAAATGACAGCAGAGGGTAGGCTAGAGAACATCAAAAGCAGGGAATACAACGTTCGCCGCAAGGCAGATATCTTAATAGAAAAAGGTAGAAGAAAATGAGTGACAATATAGTAAAGGCACTACTGGAGTCCCTTACGCAAGAACAGAAAAATGAGCTTGTTAATAGCCTCCTGAATAGCAACGTTAAAAAAGATGAAATGCAAACACCTACAGAGAAACAAACAAAAGAACAGAGCGTCAGTGACCCAACTCAAAGTAGAGTTAAGGAGGATTTCACGGTGCAAAGAAGTGATAATTTAGATAAAAGGAAAGAAGTAGTGAGGGCTAGAAAAAATAGCTGGACAGACGATGGCGAATTTAGAGACGAAGAAGTAGATTATGCTAAGTTTGAAAAAATGAAAACCCCCAGAAGAAGAGGTAAACCAAAGAAGAGGGAGGTTGAATGCCATGTGTGTGGCAAAACATTTACTATAAATGAAAGTTTAATCTACGGCGAATTTGTTAGATGCAATAAATGCACAGGAAGATAGTATGAACTCTAAACTTTCGGACTTGGGTTCCGAACGTGCTGTTTTGGCTGGATTGTTTGCGTATGGTCTAGAATCCTACGTAGAAATTTCAGATTTCCTTACCCACAACAGCTTTTCCCACAGAAATAATCAGGTTATTTATAGGTGTGCAGAGAAGGTTCTGAACAGTGAAGCTTCTATAGATATCCCAGCCATGCTCTCTGCGTCACAGCAGCTTAATCTATCTGAGATTATACAGACTGAGCAGGAGCTAGGGTACATCCAAGACCTGATGGATTACCCAGTAAAAAAAGAGAATATTCCACACTTTGCCGCACAGGTCAAAAAGTTTGAGATAGCCAGAAAAGCAAAGAAGATTGCAGACAAGATCGGTAAGGACATTGAGGATATCAATGGCGATGAGAACATTGATGAAATCATAAACTTAATTGAGGCACCGATAACTGAATTCTTGAGACAGGATGATGTCGGTCAAAAGCCAGAGAAGCTTGGCGATGATATTGACGAATATATAGACTTTCTAATTGAGAATCAATGTGACCAAATCGGATTATCCAGCGGCTTTCCTAGATTTGATAATGTTGTTGGCGGCGGCTTGCGTCGTAAGTGTGTTGATTTGGTTTCTGCAAGGCCCGGAGTTGGTAAATCCGTATTTGCCGACAATGTGGCACTCCACAATGCAAGAAGTGGTATTCCAGTTCTAATGCTAGACACAGAAATGTCTAAAGAAGATCATTTAAACAGGATCGTTTCTAATATTAGTGGTGTTCCTATAGAAGAAGTTGCCACAGGTAAATTTGTTGAGGACGATGAAAAGTTTATAAAAGTTAAAGAAGCCATAGAAGAAATACGTGATATTCCATACACCTACGTAAGTGTTGCCGGTGCTCCATTTGAAACGATTATGAACACCATCAAACGTTGGATTATCCAAGAGGTAGGCCAAGATGACCTTGGCAAAACAAACGATTGCTTAGTTGTATACGACTATTTAAAATTAATGTCGTCTAACTCTATAACAAACAATATTCAAGAGTATCAAGCGTTAGGATTTCAAATCACCAACCTACATAATTTAGCAGTTAAATATGATTTTCCGTGTCTCTCTTTTGTGCAACTAAACAGAGATGGAATTACTAAAGAGTCTACGGACGCTGTAAGCGGCTCTGACAGGCTTATATGGTTATGTACGTCATTCTCCATATTTAAACTAAAGTCGGCAGAGGAGCTTGCTGAAGACGGTCCTAGTGCCGGAAATCGCAAACTGGTTACATTAAAGGCTAGACACGGTGCTGGCCTTATGGACGGAAACTATATAAACATGAACATGATAGGTTCTCATTCCCAGCTTGTTGAGCTTAGGACTAGAGACGAAATACGCTCTTCTCCGGATGGGGACGTAATTGAAGGTTCAGATGTACCGTTTGATATGGAGGATCAAGATGAAAATTGATAATGATATTAAGTTGGACTTTGACGATGTCTTACTTGTACCACAAAGATCGGCTGCTGCGAGCAGAAAACAGGTAGACCTTAAAAGAAATTTTAAGTTCTACCACTCTCCTAAAGAGTGGCATGGAGTCCCTTTGATGGCTGCTAACATGGACACCACAGGAACTTTTAAAATGGGAGCAGCATTAAATAATTATGAAGCAATAACATGTTTGCATAAATACTATGAAGCAGAAGAGGTAGAATCCTATTTTAAATACTACAATATAGAGCCTAATGTATGGGTTAGCATCGGCATGGCGGGGGATGACCTGTATAAGTTGTTCGATATTTCAGAGGCCATAAACTCTTCACCAAATATTTGTATTGACATAGCAAATGGATACACCGAAAAGTTTGTAGACTGGTGTAGTAAAATTAGGCTAGAATTTCCAGACTCTATTATAATGGCTGGCAACGTAGCCACCCCAGAAATGGTATCGGAATTAATCTTACATGGAGAAGTTGATATCGTCAAAGTTGGTATTGGCCCCGGATCTGCATGTACAACCAGACTAAAAGCTGGAGTCGGTTATCCACAGCTTTCAGCTATTGCAGAATGTTCACATGTTGCTCATGGACTACGCTCTGATTCTGGTCGGCTTGGGCTAATTTGTGCTGACGGTGGATGCCGTTATCCGGCAGATGTTGCAAAAGCTTATGCAGCGGGGGCTGACTTTGTTATGCTGGGAGGTATGCTTGCAGGTGCGTCAGAATGTGAGGGTGAATGGGTAGAACACGCAGGAACGAAGTATCTAACATTCTACGGTATGTCATCAAAGAAGGCTCAAGAAAAACATGGAGACGGCCTCCTGAACTATCGCTCTAGCGAGGGTAGGGTTCAAAAGGTTGCTCACAAAGGAAAGGCAGAGGTTGTCATCAATGATATTCTTGGGGGTGTGCGTAGTGCTTGTGCTTATACTGGTGCTACTTCCTTAAAAGACTTTAGTAAAACAGCACGATTTGTACGTGTAAACAGAACTCATAATGATTTATCAGTGGAGAAATTATAATGTCACTAACAGCAAAGATAGTAACATTTTCAGTAATAGCATTAGGTATGTATGACTTATTGGCGGTAACAGTGGGTGGTATTCCACTTAGCATAAGTAGATTTATGCAAGACTCCTCATTTGAGGCTCCTTTCATCTCTTTTGCTGTTGGATTTACATGTGGACATATTTTTGGATATATGCCACCCAAGAAGAAAAATGAAGTATAAATATATAGCATTACCTAGTCCGATATTTGGATACGGCCAGTTGCTTGAAGCCACTAGACTTGTAGACAATGCGTTCGCCAATGGATATTTTAGAAATCATTTAGAAGAGATTGAATGTGCATGGGTGGCATTACATGGGAACAAAGTTGTCGGATGGGCGGCGGTGTCAGACTGTATGCTTAGATGTATAGTAGTTCACCCAGATTGCCGTGGTCAAGGGATTGGAAAAGAGCTAACTAAAAAAAGACTAGAGTACCTAGGTGACTGCGATAAAGTTTTTTCCTATGCTTGGGTTAGACCTGACGGCACATGTATGTCATGTAGAAATCTAGAAAATTTCGGTTTTAAGTTGCATAAAGAGCTAGGTGAATACTATAATAATACTAGAAGTCAATGTAAATACTGTGGGAGTAACTGCACATGTGTAGCAAGGCAGTACGTAAAAACAAACCAACACTAGACCTAGACAAAGTAAGGGAAATCATATTTAATGATTTGGATAAACTTTTAGACAGTTTTGACTTGGATTATCGTAGAGATGGTGACAACATATTTATGAAATGCCCCATCCACGAAGGCAGTGATAACCCAAATGGATTATCCTTTTCTATAGAAAAACAAATGTGGAGATGTTGGACTCGTGGCTGTCATGAAAATCTCAGTTCTGATATCTGGGGCTTTATAAAAGGGGTCTTAGATACGGACTCATTTTCTGACGCACTGAGGCATGTATGTAAGGTTTATGAGGTCGATGGAGCCAAGGGGTTTAAACAGCAAACGACACAGGTTCCGCATGGAGATTTTAACACCCTCGTTAATAGGTTTAGAACGAAAGAACAAAACAAGGCAAAGTCCCAAGAAGTTTTTATTGGCCCCTTTCCAGCAAAGATGTTGGACGGATCTCCATATTTTGAAAGCAGAGGTTTTAAAAAGGGGACTCTTTCCTTTTTTGACGTGAAAGATAGCGATTCTCTAGTCATGAGAAATAGATCTATAATACCCATAACATACAGGGGAGATACAGTCGGGTTTATAGCTAGATCAACTAAAGAGTGGGTACAACCAAAGTATCTATTCTCTGATGGGTTTAGAAAAACTGATTACTTATACAATTATGATAACGCAATCGAAAAAGCACAGAAAGTAAACTGCTTGTTTTTGGTAGAGGGACAAGGAGATGTATGGAAGCTTTACGAAGCTGGTGTTGATAATGTTGTTGGATTGTTTGGTAAGGATATATCCAAGCAGCAAAAACGATTACTACTCAACTCAGGAATAACTAGGTTGGTTGTACTTACAGATAATGATCAGGCAGGAAGAGAGTCTAAAATAAAAATAAAGAGAGAGATGTCGAGACTATTCAAGTTAGTATTCCCAAAGATGCACACAAAAGATTTAGGGAATATGTTTTTAGAAAAAATAAAGAAAGATATACTGGAAGACCTCAAAGGATACTTTTAATGAAAATAATAGGAATATCGGGACGGAAGCAAGCTGGTAAAAATACCACTGCAAACATTTTACACGGAATAGTTTTAAAAGAAAAGGGTCTAATCAAAGATTGGAACATTGGCTCTTCAGGCGAATTAGTAATATTGACGGAAAATTCTAATGGCACTGCTGGATGGGGGGAGTTTGATGTAACTAGGAACGACGAAGACTTCACAGCCTATGCAGAAAATAATATGTGGCCATATGTAAAGCTGTACAGCTTCGCAGATTACCTAAAATGGATATGTACAAATCTTTTTGACATGCCCCACGAGTGCGTCTGGGGAACTGATGACCAAAAGAATCAACCCCAAAGTCATTTGCTGTGGGAGAACATGCCGGGGGTGATGACCCCAACTGAATGGTCAATGAGGCAAGGCGGCGTTCTTGCTGGATACAATCAAGAGCCAGAAGATTTTGATATTAAATTGAATGAAGGCCCAATGACCGCTCGTGAGTTCATGCAGTTCTTTGGTACGGATGTTTGCCGTAAGATGTTTGAACCTATCTGGGTAAAATCATGCATTAAAAAAATACAGCAAGAGCAGTCGCAACTCGCCATAATTGCCGACGTAAGGTTTCCCAATGAAGCCAAGGCTATAGAAGAGGCTGGCGGAAGAGTCGTTCGTTTAACAAGACAAGTTTTTGATGATAATCATTCTAGCGAAGTAGCTTTGGATAGTTATCCCTTCACAGATTTTATAGATAACCAAGTAGAAAGCATAGATGCCCTCATGGTGAAGGTCAGTAAATTTTATCGACACCTAAAGGAGAACTAATGTTAGTTACTTACGTTAGAAGTTCAAGTTATAATAACTATTCTTTCTGCGAGATGCAGTATTTTATTACTTATGTATTAGGTCATCAATCTGACAGTGGAAAAAAGGCAGATATGGGAACTATGGCACACAAGGCTATGGAAATATTAGCTGGTCTTAAAAAGTTCCAACAAGACAACTCAAGAAAAAAGTATTTGGTTGTTGATGATGATGCGGCGGGAAAGATAAGAATTCATAAAGATGAGTTATATACAGATGATTTTGTTGATAAACTTATAGATATTTCTATTGACTGTTATGCTAAAAATTCAAAACATAAATTTTATCCCGCAGACAGAAAAGCTGTATCTGAGACAGTTTGGACTTTTTTAACTCATAGCGACGGGATGTTTGACCCTAGATTAAGAAACATACACCACCCAGAGCCGCACTTTGATATTCCAATTGAAGAGGATTGGGCTAAGTTTGAATATGAAGTAAACGGGGAAAAGGTTCAGGGGCAGTTAGCGATAAAGGGTACAATAGACCTAGTAACCCTACTAAACGAAGATACTATAGAAGTAATTGACTGGAAAAGCGGTCGTCGCATGGATTGGGCAACTGGTGAAGAAAAGGATTACAAAAAACTAGAGAATGACGCACAGTTATTACTTTATTTTTATGCTATATCAAAACTTTATCCAGAATATCCAAACAGGATTATGAGCATTTTCTTTTATAAAGATAAGGACGGAGAGCCAGATCCAAAGCCATTTTCTTTAATGTTTGACAAAAGCGATGAAAAACGCTTTCTTGAAATGTTAAGAGCTAGGGTTGAAGAAATTAGACAGAATGTCAACCCTAAACTGCTAGATCATACGAGAAAACATTGGAAATGTAAATATCTTTGTCACTTTGCCAAGAACAATTGGCCGGGAACTGATGAAAAAATGTGTATACATATAGAGAGGCACTTAAAAAAACACGGTATGGAGAAAACCGTTGATGAGTGTACAAGAGAAGGGTTTAATATAGGATTTTACGAAGCACCGGGGTAATAAACGGAGAATAAATAGAAGAACAATGAAGAGACGAGATTTCCTAACTTACGGCACTAGTTTTCTTGGTGGAGCTTACTTAGCCTCCAACAATGTTGGTATCTCATATGCTGATGAGTACTCCCCCAGAATAACTAAAAACGAGAAAAGCGTGATTTTTCTATGGCTAGGCGGTGGAGCTACGCATATAGAGACGTTTAACCCTATCCCTTATGCTCCTGTTGAAAGACGCTCTGCAACAGGTTTTGTTGAAACAAAGATACCTACAGTCAAGATAGGTGGTCTCTTCAAAGAAATAGCAAAAAGATCTGACAAGGTGAATATCGTCAGAAGCTTTGCCCATAAAGACTCTAACCATCAGACCGCTACTCATTGGGTTGTTGGCGGAGAAAGAAATCAAGGTGGAAGCTCACAGAACTACCCTAGTTATGGAGCTATGGTGGCTGGTTATTACGGTCCAGTGTCTCACCCACACGGTCTTCCCACCTATATCAAGATGAACAAGATAGAAGGTGATGGCTCTGCTTGGATGGGGCAAAAATATATGGGCTACGAGGCTAGCAAAGAAGGTGTTGGCGATTTGCAGTTAAAGATGGAAAAAGATAAATTTCTAGCTAGAAAATCTTTACTAGACCTTGTAGAGAAACATTCACGCATCAAAGAGCAGGGTAAGGGCTGGAGCGAATTCCAAAGTCAGGCCGTAACTGCTATTACGGGCAAGGCCGCTGAAACCTTCAGAATAGAAGAAGACGCAAAGTACGAAACGTTTAAGGACGATCAACTAGGCAAGGATGCCTTATCCGCAGTTAGAGCCATACAGAACGGTGCTAAGTTTGTAAATATTCAATATGGCGGCTGGGATATGCACAACGGTATTGTCAACGCCCTCAATACCCGTCAGGTAACATTAGACAGATATATTGGCCTATTAATGGACGAGCTAGAAGCTAGAGAGTTATTTGATAAAACGCTTCTTGTTGTTGCTACAGAATTTGGTAGAACACCTAAAATTAATGGGAATGCTGGGCGTGACCACTGGAGTGGTAGTGTCCCTTTGATGTTTGCCGGTGGAGGCTACGATACAGGTCGTGTAATCGGAACTTCTAATGCTAACGCAGAAGTACCAGAAGACGGCGAGTGTGGCCCAGCAGATTTGAGATGGACTGTTTTGAACCATGTGGGTGTGCAGAGAAATAACACTTGGATGGGAATCCAAGGTAGACCCATGCCAGTAACGACAAACGAAGAGAAAAACATTCTAACAGATATTAATGTGGGAGTAGGCTAATGAAACTTAAGATACCATTTTTAGCAGTTATAATCGTAGCCGCTATTTGCTTAATTAACAAAGATGAAATTAAAAATATGTTCAACAAGGAGCCAGATATGGTTTGCGAAATATGTAAAGATGACTGCCCATGTATTAAATCAGACTGTAACTGTGAAGACCAATGTTCTTGTCCTGATTGTGCGTAAGGAGATTAAAATGAAATACTTAGCATTACTATGTTTCTTGCTTACTCCGCTGTCGGCTGAAGCACAGCAACCTGAGCGTAAAGTTATTAAACCTCCGGTTGTAAAGAGTGTTCCTAGAGACTTTACGAGACCGCAACCACAGAGACCCGCCGGATTCGGGAAGCAGGAATGGCAAAGACCTCAGCAACAACAGGTTAGACCCAGCCATAACTACAGGCATGGAAGTATTATAATTGGCAGGCCGTATGTTCTTCCCTATCAGTACAGGATGTATAGACCACCAGTAATTCATCATTATTATGGTCCTCCGGTTATTATTCAGCCACAACCCGTTCCTGTTTACCCCTCGCCGTTTAGCGGATTATTCTTTCACTTTAGGTTTTGATATGAAAAGAAGACAATTTTTATCATCCCTAGCGGGAGTTGCTGCTCTGACACAAACACTAAAGGCGAACGAGCAGCAGCTAAAGAAAAACGGAAAATCGGCCATCCTATTATGGATGGGCGGTGGACCGTCCACTATGGATATATGGGATTTAAAACCTGATGCTCCAACCGGCGGGCCATTCAAGCCAATATCAACTACCGGCGACGTTGAGATTTCTGAGCATATGCCACTAATGGCAAAGCAGATGCACAACATGGCGATTGTTCGCAGCATGAGCACCCGTGAAGCTGACCACATGCGTGGTCGCTACTACATGCACACAGGCTACGTACCAAACCCAAACATGGTTCATCCTAGTTATGGCTCCGTATTATCTAAGGAACTTGAAAAGCCAGAACTTATGATACCTCAATTTGTGTCTGTAAACGGCCCTAGTGCTGGTGCTGGATTCTTGGGTGCAGAGTATTCACCGTTTGTTGTAAACAGCGACGGTAGAATTAGAAATCTAAATATGAAAATAGATCAAAGATTTTACCAGAGAGCACAGGCACTAGATATAATAGAAACCAACTTTATAAATAGCAGCAGAGGAGCCTTAGCAAAAGAACACCAGAAAGTTCTACGTAAGACATTTAATGTCTTGACAAGTTCTGAAATGGATGCTATGAAAGTTGAAGGCGAGCCAGAGAACGTTAAAGAAAGATACGGAGACAATAGCTTTGGCAAAGGATGCCTAATGGCTAGACGTTTAGTAGAGGTTGGTGTGCCGTTTATAGAGGTTGGACTAGGCGGTTGGGACAACCATCAAAACATATTCCCAACATTAAGAGATACAAAGTTACCAATGCTAGATCAGGGTATGAGTGCATTAGTAGAGGATTTAGAGCAAAGAGGACTATTGGAGGATACAGCTATCATATGGATGGGCGAATTTAGTAGAACTCCACGTATTAATCAAAACGCTGGTCGAGATCACTGGGCAAGAAGCTGGAGTGTGGTCGTGGGCGGTGCTGGTATGAATGGCGGCATAGCTGTTGGTGCAACTAATAAAGATGGTACACGGGTGGAGACAGAACCTTATTCCTCCCAAGATGTCATGGCCTCAATTTGTAAGGCTCTTGGCATTTCGTTACAAACTACTTACACAAGTAATAGTGGACGACCTATGAAAATAGCTAACTCAGGAAAAGTAATTTCTGAACTATTTTCCTAACAGGTGTCAAAATGAGATTTTTCAAGTGTGCAGCATACGTGCTGTTTGCAGTGAGTTTATGCAATTTAGGTTTTAGTGCTTATATGTTTAGGGAGCTTAAGGAGCCAAACGTAATCATAGCCCCAGACCCGAACAACGGTATAAAGACTTTACAAGATCATTCGATGATGAGAGATACGCAAATACTTCAAGGCATACTAATGATTCATCACGATAGAGATATGCACAAACCCGGAGAGCAAATGCTGTGCCCACTTTGTGATAAAATTAGACAAGACTCAAAACTGGTGAATAAATGAGCTACATAATTGGTGCAGATAAATTTTTGTCTGAACAGATAAAGAATATTAAATATACAGACAAACCCAAGACCGTCAAGGTTTCAGATACGATAACTATTGGTTGGGATGACGTATTGCCAGATCCGCCCCAGAACGACAGTGAGACAACAAAAAGAGAGTTGATATACCTTTCGGAGCTAACAAAGAGCGTTTCCAATTCTCAACTTGATCTAATAAAATTAGTAGACGAAGATCCTAATGCTCTTTTTCACAAGACTCTTAAACATTTGAATATAGAATTTCCAAAGGACATATTCAAAAAGTCTTGGAGACTCATACGTCCAGTGATTATGAACTTAAAACAAATACACAACAGACCTAGACCTTACCAGTTAGCGGATAAGTACGGTCTAAAAATAAAAGTAAGAGATTCAAAAACAGCACAAACACCAGCTTATCCATCTGGCCACACTTCCTACGCAGCTTTATCAGCGTATATATTAGCAGCTAAGTATCCACAGTTCTCAGAGCATTTTTTTGACAAGATTCAAATGGCGGGTATGGCTAGGATGTTAATGGGTGTGCATTACCCGTCCGACAATGAAGCTTCAATGATTATAACCGGAGCTTTATGGGAAGACATTAGATATAGATTATTTCCAGAACTACCAAACTTTTAGGGGAAAGAAATGCCTGACTACATAAAGGAAGCCGATGACGAGTTTTACTTTGAGTCATACGGTTCGGAAGAAGAGCTTACTGCGGATAATTACATCATACCAGAAGAGGAAGATTATATCTCTGCGGACGAAGTTTATTATGAAGAATCCGAAGTAGAAGAGATTGATCTTTCTGTGGCTAAACCGGGACTATGGGAGAATATTCGTAAAAAGAAGGACCGCGAGGGCAAAAACTACAAGCCCGCCAAGAAAGGCGATCCCGATAGGCCAGATCCAGAATCTTGGAAAAAGGCACAAAATAAATATAAGTATAAAGATCCTAAGACGGGACAGGTCTATGAATATGAAAGAAAAGGTATCTACAAGAAAGACGGAAGAACTTTGATTCCTGCTCAAGGTGCAGAATATCAAGGAAGAAAAGTCAAACTGGGGAAACCCTTTAGAACTCCAGATGGCCCAAAGAAATCCTCTGTCTATGTCAAAAACGACAAAGGCAATGTAGTAAAAGTAAACTTTGGCGATCCAAATATGGAGATCAAGAAAGATAGCCCCAAACGAAGAAAGAGCTTTAGGGCTAGACATAATTGCGATAATCCCGGCCCACGCTGGAAGGCAAGATATTGGTCTTGTCGTGCTTGGTAATTTTTTCATTTTTCTATTGACTTTTAGAGGTCTGTAGACTATAATGTAATAGTGTTAGTTATCACCAGTTTGGCGGTTCTGGTCAAAGACCGCCTTTGTATTGAATTTAAGATTGAATAAGGATAGAAAATGGATTGGTTCCCACTGTGTAACCTTACGCACTACTCTCTTCAAAAAGGTTTTTCAAAGCCTAAACAGTTAGCTAAAAAATGTCGCAAAAACTCTTATGCGGCCTGCGGCATAGCTGACTATAAATCCATATCAGGTGCGGTCGCTTTTTACAACGCCTGTATCTCTAACGACGTTAAGCCTATCATAGGCTGTTCTTTTGACGGGTTCTCGCTTTTTGCTAAGAACCATGAAGGCTGGCTTGACTTAATAAAAATAGTCTCCTCTATTGACGCCGAAGGTAATTTCTCTACACCTTCTATGGTTAGTATCTGTGAAAAGGGGAACTTAATTTCGGTATCAAGTAACGAATCCCTATCACCAATAAGAGGTGAAGACTACTATAACAAGACAGAGTCTTTTATGGACACGTACTATGTAGACAGATCTGAGGCGGATCTACATAGGATCATGCTTTGTTCTAAAATGAAGACAACTATGCCTAAAATAAACAAAGCTCTAAACTCTGGAGATCAGATAGAAAACCATGAATTTTTTGAGTGTAATGAATATTTTGTCAGAGACAAGACCGAAATAGGCGAGATCATAATAAACGATAATAAACTTTATCTTTTCCGAGAGATATTCGACAAGTGTGAAAACTATAATATACTCAGCGGACCAATGCTTCCTAGGTTTGGAACCCCCAAAGGAGAAACGCAGAAAGATTATCTAAGACAATTAGCTAGACAGGGGTGGACTGAGCTGTTGGCACACAAGATTAAAGATCCAGATCAAAAGAAAGCGTATGGCGATAGGTTTAGAATGGAGTTTGATGTTATAGAAAAAGCCGACTTGTTTGGCTATTTTCTAATCGTTTGGGACATTATAAATTATTGCAAGAGCCAAGGCTGGATGGTTGGTCCGGGAAGAGGATCTGCCGCCGGATGTCTCATCTCCTACTTGATAGGCATTACTCAGATTGACCCAATTGAATTTGATCTTTTGTTTGAAAGATTTTATAACTCTGGTCGTAATACGGAAGATCACATATCTCTTCCAGATATTGATATTGATGTTCCCGGAGGCAAAAGGGACGAGATAATCTCCTACCTAAAAGACAAATACGGTCAAAGTAATGTCAGTCAGATGCTGACATTTGGTAGACTACAAGGTCGAAGTGCTATAAAAGAAGTATTGCGTGTCAACAGTGCTTGCGGATTTGGCGAGATGAATGAAATAACTAAGTCAATACCAGACGAAGCAGCTATCTCCGACCAACTCGCAGAAATGGACGAAGAAGATAGATCAATCATAAAGTGGGCATTAATAAACAACCCAGAAGAGTTGAGGGACTATTGCTATGTAAATGAAGAAGGACAGTTAAAGGGCGACTACTCGGAATACTTTAGGCAGGCTATAGATATAGAAGGTACATTTAAAACGCAGGGAAAACACGCGGCTGGTGTTGTCATATCTGCAAACCCACTGTTTGAAGTGTGTCCAATGGTCAACCCCAAAAGTGGAACAGAAAAAATAGCCGGTCTCGAAATGGCCGACCTAGAAGCTTTAGGACACGTTAAGTTTGACGTGTTAGGAATTAACTTATTAGATAAACTTATGATGATTAAGGAATTGGTATGAACAGAGACATAATTGTTTTCGACTTTGAGACTGGCGGTAGAAACCCCATGCGATGTCAACCTACTCAGATTGCGGCTATCGCCTTAGACGGCAGAAACTTTAGACTCAAAGGTGAGTTTAACAGTATGATGCGACCTATTATTGATGATGACAAAGCTATCGCTGCTGGCGTAGACCCAATCGAAGAAGGTGCGTTGAAAGTTACCGGACAAACCAGAGCACAGCTAGCTAAAGCACCGCTACCAAAAGGTGTATGGAAAAAGTTCTGTGCCTTTGTTAACAAGTACAACTGGAAAGGAACACCATACTTTGCACCAATTCCAGCAGGCTTTAACATTCTTGGATATGATATGAAAATTGTGGATCGCCTTTGTAAAGAATACGGCCCCTATGATGATAAAAGGCAGTGTCAAAAACTATTTCACCAAATCTATAAGATTGATGTAATGGATGATGTATGGCTATGGACGGAGGGAGATCCCAGCGTCAAGTCAATTAGTATGGACAGCCTAAGAGAACGCATGGGGCTATCATCAGAAAATGCACACGATGCACTTCAGGATGTTAAGGATACGGCTAATATTTTTATTAAGCTACAAAAGTCTAGACGTGCAGTTTACAGAAATATGAAATTTGAGAAAGCGTTTGCTGACGGAAAGTTGTTTGTTTAAGGAATTGTAATGGTAAACTACTTGGATGAAAAGACTTGGGATCTATTTAAAGACGGGAAAACTAAAGGCGTATTTCAGCTTGAAAGCAATCTTGGTAGAAGTTGGTCTAAAAAGTTGGCACCTAAAAACATAGAAGAGCTTGCCGCCTTGATTGCACTGATTAGGCCCGGATGCTTGAAAGCCGTTATCGACGGGAAGTCAATGACCCAAAGATTTGTTGACAGAAAGCACAAGCTTGAAGATGTGACTTACCTACACGAGTCGCTTGAAGATATTCTTAAGCCTACTTATGGTGTTCTTGTTTACCAAGAGCAATCTATGCGTATAGCACAAAAGCTAGCTGGTTTTGACCTGAAAGAGGCCGACGATCTTCGTAAAGCTATCGGTAAGAAAAAGGCAGACTTAATGGCTAAGGTTAAGAAGTCTTTTTTAGAAGGAGCTGCTGACAAAGGTATTGTCACTACAGACGAGGCCGAAGAAATATTTGGATGGATTGAAAAGTCATCTAGGTATTCCTTTAACAAGTCTCACGCTGTGGCTTACGCCGTAGACTCTTTTTGGTCAGCATGGTACAAGGCGAATCACGTTAAGGAATTTTTCCTGTCTTACCTACACCATGCGAGTGAGAAACAAGACCCTCATCAAGAAATTTACGAACTTGTAAACGAAGCGAAGCTTTTTGATATACATGTAAGAATACCAAAGTTAAACTCGTTTTCTACAAAAGTTTCACTAACAGACGATGGAATATGTTTTGGGGTCAAAGATGTCAAGTCTCTCACTGGTGTCACTGGTGATAAGGTAATCTCTGCGATTAATGAAGCGTCAAAAACTTCTAGCAAAGAGCCTGAGAGTTTTAATTGGATGGATGTATTAGTCTACATAGCACCAAACATAAACTCAACAGCATTTAAGTCTTTGGCCTCAATAGGTTTTTTCTCAACAAAAGCCACTAACGTGTCTAGGAATAAGGCCTTGTATGAGTATTTAATCATAAAAGAGTTAACAAAAGCTGAGATGACTTGGTTAGTCAATAATTACCCTAAGAGAAAATGGGGTTCACTACGTGAGTGTTTACTTGAACTTGCACCCACCAAGAAAGAGGGCGGCGGCACATCAAGGCAACAAAGGAGTCAAGTTGTTTTTAACGAAGCTGAGATGCTCAACAATCCGCCCTACGATCTCTCTGATGATCCAGCTTGGATTATTGAACAAGAGACAAAATTTTTGGGTTGTCCAGTTTCTCTTGCAAAGGTTGAGTCTTCCGACACCTCTTCAGCAAACACTAGCTGTGTAGATGTGTTAAACGGGAAGGCGGGAAAAGACATTTGCATAGCAGCAAACATAAACAGGATCAACAATCACAAGGTCAAAAAGGGCAAAACAAAGGGAAAGCTCATGTCGTTCATGACAATAGAAGACTCGACATGCTCCCTAGACAGCGTAATAATCTTCCCAGAAGCCAGAGAAAAATATCAATACGTTTTATACGAAGGTAACAACCTCTTGTTATGCGGAGAAGTTCAAAACGATAATTCTTTTATAGTGAATAAAGTTCACGAAATATAAATAAAATGGTTGTACTTTTGTGGTTTGGATACTACTATGTAAGTATATTGGAGGACAAATGAATAATTGCATGTTTACTGGGTATTTGTATCACGACCCGGAAGTAGAAATAGACGAAGATTCAGGTGCGGAATACTGCGAGTTTACTCTATATATCTATGAGTACTTCAGAAATAAAAGAGGCGAAAAGAAAAGACATTCTACATATCTTCGCTTCAAGGCTTGGGACAGCGGAGCAAGAACCATAGCCAAGTTGGGAAAGAGTGACATGAAGATGACCATAAACGCATCTGCAAGAAACTCATACACAGAAGATGACACCGGAATTATTTTTAGAGTAAATCAATTCGACTTTGGATGTTTGGACAAGGACTAAAATGAGAAAAAAACGCATACTTTTCTGTAGCGAAGCTACATTCTTAAATACTGGATATGCCACCTACACTAGGGAAATTCTAAATTATCTACATGGAACAGGCAAATATGAAATCGCTGAGATGGCCTCGTATGGACAAAGGAACGATCCTCGTGCCAACGATATACCTTGGCAGTATTATGGAGTAGTGCCAAATACGGACTTTGAACCAAAGGCATCTAAAGAGGAAATGGATGCGTATCAAGGTTCTGGTGCTGGCCAATTTGGAGAATGGATTTTTGAGCATGTGTGTCTTGATTTTATACCAGACGTGGTATGCGACATCAGAGACTTTTGGATGCTTGATTTTGCCGAAAGAAGCCCATTCCGGAAATACTTTAAGTGGGCTATTATGCCAACGGTAGATGCTAGGCCACAGGCTAGGCAATGGGTGGCTACATACGCTGGTGCGGACGCTTGTCTAACCTATTCAGACTGGGCCGGAAAAGTGCTCACGGATCAATCCAACGACACCATTAATTATCTCGGATCTGCACCACCCTCCGCACATCCTGCCTACGGAGTAGTAGCGGACAAGAAAGCACACAAGGAATCTTTTGGCATAGACCCAGAGTACAAAATTATAGGAACGGTTATGCGTAATCAAAGACGCAAACTATACCCAGATTTGTTTGAAGCATTTCGCAAGTTTTTAGACAAGTCCGAAGATAAAAAGTATTATCTATATTGCCACACGTCATATCCAGATTTGGGTTGGGACATACCCGAGTTAGTCCAAGAGCACGGGCTTTCTTCACACGTTCTCTTTACCTATATTTGTCCGGAGACTAAAAACGTATTCCCTTCATTATTCAAGGGTGCTGTAGCACAATCACCGTTTACGGGCAAGTGGGGTAGTACCCTTTCAAATGTCAAAAACGGTGCGACGTATGAACAACTATCTTCAATAATAAATCTGTTTGACCTATATACTCAATATGCTAACTGCGAAGGTTTTGGGCTACCATACGTGGAAGCTGCTGCCTGCGGTGTTCCAGTTTGCGGAACAGATTATTCTGCTATGGAAAGTGAGATACGAAAACTAGAAGGATATCCAATCAAACCAGCAGCCCTGTACAAAGAACTTGAAACGGGGTGTTTGAGAGCTGTCCCAGACAATGATTTAGCTGCTCAATACTTCTTAGACTTTTTTGCTAAGAGCGATGAAGAAAGAGCCGCCGAAGGAAAAAGAACGAGAACAAATTTTGAAAAGCATTTTCAGTGGCACATGAGTGGTAAAAAGTGGGAAGACTATTTTGATAGTATTGAATTAGAGCCAATACAGGCAACTTGGGCTTCGCCACCTAAGATCCATAATCCGGCACCAAAACCTGAAGATGTGAACTATACAACGAATACAAACAATCTTGCTAAGTGGCTAATTGTAAATGTATTGGGAGATCCCAGCAAACTAAATACTTGGTTTGAATCTAGAATGACAAGAGACCTACTTTACAGGTCGGCAACAAGCTCTACCGGAGGCATGTACTTCAATGAATCCTCAGCAGCTTTTGATGGAATTAACCACAGGGTTGAGTTCAACTTTGATATCGCTTACGACCAGATGCGTAACCTCTGCATGAGAAACAATAGCTGGGAAGAGAAGAGGGTTCAAGTCATGCGGGAAAGGAGTCTCATAAGATGAAATTACTCTACATAGCACATTATAGAGAATTTGGTGGCTGGTCACAAGCCGCTACAGATCAAATGTTAGCACTGGATAGTGCTGGAGTTGACGTTGTTTGTAGGAACATTACGCTCACCTCTGACAGGGAAGACATTCACCCAAAGATTTTAGAATTTGAAAAGAAAAGTTCTGCCGATTGCGATGTGTGTATCCAGCATGTACTACCACACCACATTGTCGGGACTGGAGGCTTTAAGAAAAACATAGCATTCTTAGAAGCTGAATCTCAAAGCATAAGACACTTGGCTTGGTTTACACAATTACAAGTGGTTGACGAAATATGGGTAGCCAACGAGCATCTTAAAAAGTCATTAATTCAAGATGGGATTGATATACCTGTTAGAGTCATCCATCATGCTACAGACATAAAAAAGTATAAGAAAAAGTACAAGACACCTAATATTCCACAGTTAGACAATACGTTCAAGTTCTACTACGCCGGAGATCTGAACGATAGAAAAAACATGGATTCTATATGCTCCTGTTTTCATAGTGAGTTTGACAAATCTGAAGATGTATCGTTAATATTAAAAGTGAACAAGTTTGGTAGAAGCCCTGAAGATCTACATGTTATTTTAGATCAAACACTGCAAAAGAATAAAGCCGAACTAAGAATCTACGACAATGTTGACAAATACAAGAAAGAAGCAGTTATATCAGTAAAGCTAAGTGAACAAGAATTGCTTGGATTACATCAATATTGCGACTGTTTTTTACTACCATCTCACGGGGAGGCTTGGTCGATACCATCCTTGGACGCAATGGCTTTTGGTAATACTCCAATATGCAGCAACTTTGGCGGACCAGCGGAGTTTATTGACAATGATGATATCTTCACAGGATATTTGGTCGATGGCGTTTTCTCTTGCTGCAAATGTTCTGACTCAGCATTTCCAGACATGTTTACGGGCAGAGAATATTGGTTTACACCGTGTGAGAAAAGTATTAGAGAAGCCATGAGAGCTTACTATGAAAGCTTTAAAAGAGACCCAGTTCGTCACCGTGAAAAAGCCTTAGCTTCTGGCTTAAATGCGGTTGATAAGTTCTCATACGAAAACATAGGAAAGAAAATGATGGAGGTGTTAAATGAGTTTTAAAACCACTGGTGTGATCAACACCGCCCTTTTTCCAAAGAAAGAAAAATATAACATTCTGACGTTTGATACACATGAGAGATATCAAAGCCAGTTATGTAAAACGGGACATAATTTTTATTCGTTTAGATATAACGACTGCAAGAAGTGGGACGAAAGCTACGGTGCAATCCCAGAAAACCATCATATTCTAGCTGAGAACAGCCTACCTTCTGCTATAAACTTTGATTTTATTTTAAGCCAGAGCAAGTTTGGTCAGTTCCAAGTATCTAAAAGTATTCAAAGTAATCTTGACATCCCCTTGGTGTCTTTGGAGCATACCTTACCTCTGCCGCACTGGACAGAAGAACAATTTTCAGGAATGAAGTCTATGGTGGGCGACCTAAACGTTTTTATCTCTGAGTACTCTGTTAGCAAATGGCGTATACCCGCCAACACTGAAGTTATTCATCACTCAGTGGATACGGAAACATTTAAGCATACAGAAGAAGAAAAGACTGTGGATATCTTAAGTGTTGTCAACGAATTTGCCACTAGGGATTATTGCTGTAATTTTAGTGGTTGGCAACGTATTGTAAAGAACTTTTCAGATAAAGAGGTAGACGTAGTAGGCAAGGATAGCGAACAAATTCCGGGGGTCAGGGGTGGAACAGCAAACGGTATAGAGGACTTAGTTTCTAGATACAATGGTTGCAAGGTCTTTTTAAACACTTCGACAATCAGTCCGGTTCCAACCTCTCTTTTAGAGGCTATGGCTTGTGGGTGTGCGGTTGTAACTACTGCAACGTGTATGATACCTGAAATTATGGAGGATGGCGTGAATGGATTCTGCTCAAACGATGAGAAAGAGTTGGCGGCATCAATACAAAAACTGTTGGAAGACGACGACCTAAGAAAAACAATGGGTCAGAGAGCTAGAGAAACAGTACTGAAAAAGTTTTCGGAAGAAAAATTTATTAACAATTGGAATAGAATATTCGATATGGCTTACGGAGGTAGGAAATGAAAGTTCAAATCGCTAAAGTAGGCGAAGAAACGGTCGGAGGATACAAACACATTGTTTGCTCTGACAATTACATTAATTTTATGGAAGTGTCTGATAATGAGTGTACAGAGATTGTAGCGTCTGAAGTCTTAGATCTATTTGATATAGATAAAGTAAAAGACTGTTTGGTCGCTATAGTTGGCAAACTTAGGTTAGGCGGAACACTGTCTGTCGGAGGTACAGATATTAGACTATTTTCTAGACTTGTTATGAATAACATGATTAGCGAAGAAGAAGCCTCACAGATTATAAAAAAATCAAACTCGATGCCCCAATCTTCATTAGTGACCGAGATTCTTGCGTCTCTAGGTTTGAATATTGTAACTGTTAATCTATCGGGCATTCATTTTGAAGTAGTTGCAAGAAGAGGTTAGTATGCAACAAAAAGTAATAATGAATTGTTCAAAGTGTTGTTTTGCACAATGCACCCCACCGTCTAGCGGTGGGCCGTTTGGTATTTGGCAAGACGGCTGCAAAGCAAACAGGTTGGAAAAATTTTTACAAAGAAAAGAAGCGAGCATTCCCGAAAGGTTGGTACTTGATTTTGAAGAGAATAATCAGTACTACCAACTAACACGGTTTTGTAATATGAATAGGGATTACAATTGGTACAAGTCCAAGGAGGGATCACCAGATGAAATATTAGGAATTGCAAAGAAAGAGTCAGACGTTAATTTTGGTATACTAATTGATATTGATAATCAGTCGGAACAAGAATTAAAAAACACGGTCAATTCTATAAAAGAAATTGACTATGCTTCAGACAAAATAACATGTGTTATATCCGTTTTAGAAAAAAATCTTCATACTCAAATATACGCCAACTTAGTGGAAGAGCTAAAGTCAGAGGGCGTTAACTGTAAACTAGTAATACATTTCACAAAGGCTCAATCCATTATAGATACAGATTCTATCACGCCAATAATGGATGCTAGAAGTGGATACGTTTGCAAGGTTGTAGCAGGGAAGTTATTTGATAGTAATGTATTTTCTAAAGTGAACACATGTATTAATGAGGATCTTGAGCAAATTACAGTGTTTGATTCAAACGACAACATTCTTATAAACAGAAATGTTATCAATGGTCTCTATATGGAATACCAAGATTATAACTTAATGATTAATGGTGTGCTCGATCTCTCCAAAGAGCAGAATAATTATAAGAAAATATGAGACAAAGAAGTAGACATATAACAAGTGCTGTTGGTCCAGAGGCGAACATTGACTATCCAGATAGGTTTATTTCTATCGTTTTGTTCAGTGAAAATCATGGATACAGAATGAAATCCTACGGACCTATATCACTGATGAAGATCCACGGGCGAACGCTAATACAAAGACAAGTAGATGCTATAAAGGCTTCGTTTAAGAACTTTGAGATAGTATTATGTGCAGGTTTCGAGACTGAAAAGACTGTAAATTTTGTCAAGAGAAACTTTGCGGATATTAATATAAGAGTGGTGGAAAATCAAATCCACTTCAACTCTAATGACTGTGAGAGTGCTAGACTCTGTCTACACAATATCAATAACGACAAGATATTATTTTGTAATGGATCTTTACTTCTCACTCCAGAGATTCTATCTTCTATGACCTACGAAAAATCGACAGTTTTGTCGCAAAAGCAAGACGAGTTTAAGAGTTTTGACATTGGTGTAATAGGCAATGATGAAATATTAGAGAGTCTATCTGTGGGCGTAAAAGAAAGAGTCTGGAGCGAAATAATGTTTCTGCAAAATAGAAAAGCTATTAATAGTCTATACGCTACCGTGTCAAATCCGGAATTTAAAAACAGATTTCTGTTTGAAGCGGTGAACGTAGTATTAAGAGATAACAGATTCTTGATAAGCGACTGCGGTGATTCCGGAATTCTAAAAATACAAAACATAAAGACACTTAAAAGGATGATGAATATATGAAAACCCTATTTCAAAATTACTGCTCCGTATTATCCACTGAAGCGATGTATATGCAAAGATGTTTGCAGGAGGTAGCTCAAGAGTCTCACATGTGGTCAGAACAAAACCAAAGTGTGTTTGACACCTTTGACATGGTTAATCCAGAAGTTTTTATTACGCATTTTAGGTTCTTATCTCAAGACGCCCTAAAATATCTAGCTGCAAGCAAGAAGACAGACCTAGTGTTGAATGTTACAGGTGCTAGCGATCAGGATGTAGAGCAGATACAGGAAATTGTCAAACAAGCCGACATAAACATGCCGCTTATGTTTACAAATCTCTACGACAGCACTAATAACCTACAAAAAACAAGGAGAGATGTCAAGGGTATCTATCCAGCCGCAGACGTGTTCATACCTAATTTAGCAACACCTCCCTATAAGTTAGATACTTGCTTCTTCGCTTTGGATAATAACGAGCTTCTTAAGGATTTAAGAAAAGACGAAAAGGGTGATTACCACGTAGTGTCGTTCAATCCTAATCATCCTGAAGACAATTATTGCGACATGACGCTGGATGTAACGTCAGCAGTAACCTTTTATGACAAGTATAAAAAATCGTATCTAGTAGGAGACATTAATTTTGTTTCATCCCAAATCTTATTTGATTCGATTCTTAAATCAGACTCCGTAAAAATTAAGGTTCCAGATCAACAGCAAAAGATGCTAGACAGTATCTTTGGAACACTCTTCAAGGAATCCGAAGGGGCAGATATGACATCAATAATAAAGGGTCAAGTCAAAAGTAGACATAACTGTTTTAGAAGAACCGCTAGATTAGCAAGACTGCTAAAAAACAACGAACTATCCTCTAAACTTGAAAGGAAAAGTGACAACCTATGAAAACAATAGTAACTGGAGGTTGCGGGTTTATAGGGTCTAACATCGTAGATAGACTAATTAAAGATGGTCACGAGGTAATCGTTATAGACGATGAGTCGGCAGATGCTCATGACCAATTTTACTACAACGACAAAGCCGAATATAACTTACTATCTGTTCAAGATCACTACGATATCATTGATAAGTTTGAAGGAGTAGATTTTGTATTTCATTTGGCGGCAGAGTCTAGAATACAACCCTGTATTCAAAACCCGTTAATGGCCAGTCTTTCTAACGTAGTAGGAACTTGTAGCGTTCTTCAGGCCGCTAGAGAGCATGGTGTCAAGAGAGTTGTTTATTCTTCAACATCGGCGGCTTACGGTGTTAAAAATCCTACACCACTAAAAGAGGACATGCCAAACGACTGCTTAAACGCTTACTCAACCAGTAAGGTTGCGGGGGAAGATTTGTGCAAGATGTTTTTCAGGTTGTATGGATTAGAAACCGTTACGCTAAGGTACTTTAATGTTTACGGAGAAAGACAACCAACTAAAGGTCAGTACGCACCAGTTATAGGTTTGTTTCAAAGGCAACATGCGGCGGGTGAACCTCTGACCGTTGTAGGAGATGGACTCCAAACTAGAGATTTTACCCATGTTTCAGATGTCGTCGAGGCCAACATGAAGGCAGCATTTTGCGACAACAGTAAAGCTCTTGGAGAAACATTTAATGTAGGAACCGGTGTGAACTTTAGTGTTATGGATATTGTCAAGATGGTGGACAAGGAAGAGTTTTACATAAACTTACCGCAAAGACTTGGTGAGGCAAGAGACACTAAAGCTGACAACTCAAAAGCTAAAGACATATTGGGATGGGAACCTAAAGTTAAATTGGAGGATTGGTTAAATGAATCTACTAGTACAATTTCCAACGCTAGCGAGAGCTGATAAGTTTCTTAAAGTATTAGATAGCTACGTAACAACATGCAGCACATGGAACAAAATATTTTTTAATATAAACTGTGATTCCGAAGACGAGACTATGACCGATCCTTATGTGCAGGAGCGGATAAAATACATACTGAATAAACGCCATGAGGTAGATGGTGTAATAAACTACGATCAAGGCACAGACAAGATAAGTGCTATAAATTCAAACATTGAAGGTAAGTCCTTTGATATTGTTATTTGTGCTTCTGATGATATGGTTCCTAAAGTTTATAGTTGGGATCAAAAAATAGCAACAGCCATGAAAGAACATTTTCCTGATTTAGACGGTTGTGTTCATTTTAATGATGGAAACACTGATGGGAATCTTATTACTTTTTCTATTCTTGGTAGAAAGTTGTATGAGCACTTTGGCTATGTTTATCACCCGGACTATAAAAGTCTGTACTGCGATGACGAGTTCACTCAGGTAGTACGAAGTATGGGTAAAGAGAAGTTTATAGATCAAGTGATTATTAGTCACGAACACTATAGCGTCGAGGGTACAGAAAATCACGGCGACTTGGATTATGCAGCATCGAAGACACTCCACTATTCAGGTAGAGACCAATTAGTTTTTAATAAAAGGAAAGAACTGGGATTCCCAAAAGAGAGAATAACAAATGACTGAAGTAATAGAAGGAATGTACACGGATGATCACGACCAAACTAATTACAAGTTGTTGGTAAACAATGAGATTGTTTCTCTTGGCGACATAGTGATAGACGTAGGTGCTTGCAATGGAACTTACGTTCACATGTTTCATCAACTACTTGGTGCGACCGGCGAGATACACGCCATAGAAATCATGCCACAAAACTTTGAATTTCTAGAGTTAATGTTTGGACATCTTAAAAACGTATTTTTTTACAATGTGGCGGCGTCTGACAAAGAGGGGACTGAACCGGTTTACATACAGGGTGATTTTGGCGAGGGAAATCCTGAGACATGCGGTATAGTCAACACTGGAGGGACGCACGTCGGAGATGTAAGCTCTGCGAAGTTAGACACAATGTTCGCAAACAAGTCCGAAATATCTCTAATCAAAATAGATGTCGAAGGTGCAGAACTAAAAGTGTTAAGAGGTATGAAAGAGTTACTAAAAAGAACGAAGACGGTTTTAATTGAGTGCCATTTTGATGAAGATTGGGATGAAATTAAAAAGATTTTGATTGAAGAAAACGGATTCAAATGCTATAATATAGCTAAGAGAGAACAAATTATTAATTCTAGCCCCAGAGCGTATCAATGCTTGTGCGTTAGAGACAAGGAATAAGGGAGAGATAGTTGGATATTAAACAGATTCAAAAAGTTAATAGAGAAACACTGCAAACGGTAGAATCGTTTGTCAACGACGAAGATTATTATGGAAGTCCCGACAACTATGGGTTGCCAAATCAAGTATATCACCTGATAGACCTACCCATAAATGAAGAGATAACGTATGTTGATCTCATAATGTTTCTCCAAACGCACTTTAAAAAAGATAAAGTCAGATATGTTGAGATAGGAGTCTCTGTACTTAAAACATTCTATCAGGTTTCACAATTTTTATCTGACTCGGATTTGTATGCTTTTGATATAAACAAGCCAAACCCTAAAATTACAAGTAAATTTGAAGGCGTAAGCGATGACGGCCAACTGAGCCGCTATAAAACTAAGGATAACAATGTTTTCTACTTTCAGGGTGATGTATTCAAAAAAGAAGACTTTGAAAAGTTTAGGGATCATGTAGATTCTAAGGTTAATATAGTATTTTCAGACGCACATCATACTGGACTAGGCCTAGCATCTGAGTATAGCAACTTTATCCAAGATTTTTTAGATGACGACTTTATACTTTACTATGACGACTTGGGTAATGAAGCTATGCGTTATGTGTTTCTAGATATAGCGACAGACATTCATAGAAAAAGACCAGATACTACGTCTGCACTTCTAGAAGTAAATGGTTGGCTTGGACAGCATGAACATGCACACCTCAACGGTATCATTACATCGCTGAACATAGGTCAAATACTATCGGATAACAACCTATCTATCCCAAGGCAGATATTGCGATAATCATGAGAAAAATATTAATAAACTATGCAGACAAGAAATTCTTTAAGTCGCAGCTTGAAAACTGTGAAAGTGCTACATCTATAGCGGGCTTTGACGAAACAATTCCATACGGGATTGACATGGTTAATGAAGACTTTATTAACGATAACAACGAGATAATGTCATCGGAGAGGGGTGCTGGATATTGGCTCTGGAAACCATATATTATAAACGAGCAATTTAATCTTCATAATGAAGGTGACATTGTAATGTACTCCGACTCCGGTGCTGTTTTTGCAAGACATATGCAACCTTTGTTTAACACGATTACAGAAGAGCCTTTGGGAATCATTGCCTTTTCTCTAGCTGGCGGTCATTTTGAGCGTCAATACAATCGCAAAAGGGTTATTGAGTCATTTGATCTTGACACCGAGACGATCAGTAGAACGCCGCAGCTTATGGCTAGCTTCATCATGTTCAGAATCTGTAAAGAGTCTAGAAAGATTGTCGAATACTGGCTAAATAAATGTGTGCAGCCAGACTTGATAATGGATAATCCCACAAGAGATCCTGACGAATTTCCTGAATTTATTGACCATCGCCACGATCAAGCTCTCTGGAGTCTAACCGCTAAAAAATTTGGGCTGTCAGTATACAGAGACCCCACACAGTGGGGTTTGCATCACGGAGAAAGCGAAGCTAGAGACTTCTTTATCAATCATCACAGGAGCAAAGCGTAATGCCTAAAGATCCTAATAACATTAGACTCAGTATACTGTCCTTGACAATCCCCTCTAGGATTGAGCCGTTCAGGGTTCAGTCACAAAAAATCCTAAAGCAGATTGGTGCTCGTGAAGACGTAGAGCTTATCTCTCTTATGGATAATAAGTCTATGCACATATATGAAAAAAGAAATCATCTTATTGATATCGCTAGAGGCGACTTTATCGCCTTCCTCGACGATGATGATGACGTTTCGGATGATTACGTTTATGTAATTCTAAATACTATCAATAAAAATCCTGATACAGATGTCATATGCTTTAATCAAAAATGCAACATAGCGGGCAGGCATTGCAATGTTATTACAGATGTCAACAATCC
>Ga0315315_10000700_pt1 | contig 29165 bp, 33 predicted proteins | sample M140m3416metaG_FD_203699 | JGI IMG/M metagenome (GOLD analysis project Ga0315315, IMG submission 203699) | Ammonia-oxidizing marine archaeal communities from Monterey Bay, California, United States - M1 40m 3416 | ecosystem: Environmental > Aquatic > Marine > Intertidal zone | place: USA... | reverse complement strand
GTTATTCTGTAATGGGTATGCTATCTTTTCCTCTGGAAAGTGAAATTTCGAGACAAATTTACCAATTTTTTAATTCAATTAAATTTTAAAAATTGATACTAGTAAAAATAGTAATCAATGAAAAAAATACAAATTTCACCATCAATTCTATCAGCCGATTTTAACCAATTAGGAAGTGAGATCAAAAGATTAGAAGAAGGTGGCGCTGACATGATTCATGTAGATGTAATGGATGGTCATTTTGTTCCTAACTTAACAATAGGGCCACCAGTTATTAAAGATTTAAAGAAACATTCTTCGATGCTGTTCGATGTTCATCTAATGATTTCACCTGTTCATAAATATATACAAGCTTATTCTGATGCAGGAGCGGATATAATTACTATTCATCCAGAGGCAACAGAAAATTTAAAATCATCAATTTTAAAAATTAAAGAATTGAATAAGAAAGCTGGCGTATCTCTCAATCCAGAGACTAAGATTGATGTTATTTTAGATTGCTTAGATGAAATTGATTTAGTGCTGATTATGAGTGTAAATCCAGGATTTGGTGGTCAAAAATTTATGCCAGAAGTTTTAGATAAAATTAAAGAATTAAAAAAAATTCAAAAAGAAAAAAAATTAAATTTTGATATTGAAATTGATGGTGGAATTAATTTTGAAAATTCAAAAAATGCAATTGAAGCTGGTGCCAATATTTTAGTCTCAGGTACTACAATTTTTAAAAGTAATAATGGAGATATTAAAAAAAATATTGAATTATTAAAATCAAAGTAATTGCATGATTTATATAAATCGTTTTTTTTTTTCTATTTTAAAACAATTAAGAAAATTTTATCTACATTCAAAATTTTATGACAAAAAAATTTCAAAAGTAGATGATAAAGATTTAGTTTACAAACCTAGTCCTCATTTACTTTCATCTTTAATAAAATATCAAAAAAAAAAATTTAAAATTGAGGATTTTTCGTTAGATGAAATTTGGAGTAACAGTAATTTAAGTCGAAAAGAGTTTAAAAGTTTAAACAATTTTTATTGGTTTTTTAGCTTAGATCTAAAATCCTCAAAAAAAATTTCACAAACAGTAATTTTGAATTGGATTAATAATAACTACAAATACAATAATAAAAGTTGGGATTTTGATTTAACAGCTAAAAGAATTATTGCGTGGTTATCTTGTCATAATCTTACATACGAAGAAAGTGATAAGAATTATAAAGATAATTTTAACAATATTATCAAAAAGCAGGCTAATCATTTGATAAGTGAAATTAATAATTCTGGATTTATTGAGGATAAATTAATTGGGTGTGCATCAATCATCTTAACGGGTCTTTGCTATCAAGATGAAAATAGATATCTTTCTTTTGGTTCAACTCTTTTAAAAAAAATATCAAAACTTACATTGGATAATTTTAATTTCCCAAAATCTCGAAATATTAGTCAGCTAATATTCTATTTAAAATATTTCATATTGATAAGGGAGTGGTTTAAAGAATCACAAATAAAAGTTCCTGAACATATTGAAGAAACTATTTATTATCTTGGTCAAGGTTATGCATTTATTTGGCAGAATACTGGAGCCGATTTATTATTTAATGGAAATAATGTTTCTAAAAATCAAAATTTCGATATTTACTTAAAAAGATTAGGGTACAAATTTAAAAATGATAGCCAAGAATGTGGTGGTTATATAATTTTGAAAGATAAAAAAACTTGCTTAGTAATGGATGCAGGATCGACACCTAATTTTAACTATACCAAGGACTATCAATCTGGCGCTCTTTCTTTTGAAATTATAACAAATGGACAAAAACTTATTTGCAATAATGGTTATTATAAAAAAAGTAATTTAAAGTTAAATAAAATATCTAAATCCACTGCCGCTCAAAGTACTTTAACTATTGATGACAATTCATCATGTAAATTCACTAACATCAACAACACTTGGTTTATTAAAAAAGGAACAAAAATTTTAAAAAAAAATAATGTTTTTGAAAAGAATTATTGGAAAATTAGTGTTTCACATGACGGCTATTTAAAAAAGTATAATTCAATTCACGAACGAGATATTGAATTTTATCCTGAACAAATGACATTTATTGGCTTAGATAAAATTATTAAAAAAAAAACAAATCATAATTATAAATTTGACATTCGATTTCATGTTGAACCAGGAGTAAAATTAATGAAAACGCAAGATAATAAGGCAATATTAATTGAATTGAATGATGAGGGTTGGAAATTTACATGCGAAAATTATAATATAAATATTGATAATGGATTGTATTTCGGTAATAAAAATTCTTATATTCAGAATCAAAATATTTTTATTACAGGTATTTCTAGTAACCAAATAGAAAAAATTAAGTGGGAAATTAAAAAAATATAATGGGAAAAATACGCTCAGCTCTTATTTCTGTATCAGATAAATCTAATTTAAAACCTCTTTTACAAATATTAAAAAAATACAAAGTAAAATTAATAAGTTCTGGTGGTACTTTTAAAATAATAAAAAAACTCAAATATGATTGCCTAGAAGTTTCAAATTATACAGGATTTAATGAAATTCTTGATGGAAGGGTTAAAACGTTGCATCCCAAAATTCACGCCGGGATCCTTAATAAAAGAAAAAATAAAACTCATATAATCGAACTAAAAAAAAATAATTTTGAAAATATTGATATGATTATTGTTAATTTTTATCCATTTGAAAAAATTATAAAAAAAACAAAAAATCATAAAAAAATTATAGAAAACATTGATATTGGTGGACCAACAATGGTCAGAGCTGCAGCCAAAAATTATAATGATGTTACAGTTATTACTTCTAAAAAACAGTATAATGATCTTATTAATGAATTAAAAACCAATAAAGGAAATACTTCATTAAAATTTAGAAAAAAAATGTCTCAATTAGCTTTTGCCGAGACAGCTTACTATGACTCCGTTATATCAAATTACTTTAATAAAATTTCAAGTACACTATTTCCTGAAAAAAAGATCATTCATGCAAATCTTATAGAAAAATTAAGATATGGAGAAAATCCTCATCAAGAGAGTGCCATTTATTCAAAAAATGATCATTTAAATATTCATAAAATTCATGGCAAACAACTTAGCTATAATAATTATAACGATATTTTTTCTGCATTAACAATTTCTAAGACTCTACCTAAAAATAGAGGTACCGTAATTGTAAAACATGCAAATCCGTGTGGTGTATCAATACTTAAAAATCACCTTGATAGCTTTAAGTCTGCTTTAGAATGTGACCCAATTAGTGCTTTTGGAGGGATAATCTCCTGTAATTTTAAAATAAATAGAAAACTCGCACTAGAATTAAATAAAATTTTTCTTGAGGTAATCGTTGCAAATGGATTTGATAAAAACTCTTTGAAAATTTTAAAATCAAAAAAAAATGTAAGATTAATAGATGCTTCTTCTTTTACTTTTGATGATGCAATTAAATTTAGTTATACTAATAACTCAATGCTAATGCAGTCCGAAGATATGAAAATTTTTTCAAAAAAAGATTTTAAAATTGTTTCAAGAAAAAAACCAAGTGTATCTCAATTTAATAATCTAATATTTGCTTTTAACGTTTGTAGATACGTTAAATCAAATGCAATTGTTTTAGCCAGTAATGATACAACAGTCGGAATCGGATCTGGTCAACCGAGTAGGCTTGATAGCTGCCAAATAGCAATAGACAAAATGAATAAATTCAAAAAATCGAAAAGTGAAATTGTTGCTGCCTCAGATGCTTTTTTTCCGTTTGTAGATGGTATTGAAAAACTTGTTTCATCAGGCGTATCAGCCGTTGTCCAGCCTTCTGGATCAATAAGAGATAAAGATATAATAAATTTTGCCAATGAAACGGAAACAGTTTTAGTTTTTTCTAAAACAAGACATTTTAAACACTAATAATTTTATCTATTTTTGCTGCTAAAATAAAATCATTTTCAGATAACCCTTCTATTGCATGGGTTGTTATATTAATTTTTGCGTAGCCCCACCCAAACAAAATATCCGGATGGTGTCCTTCTCTCTCAGAAATTACGCCAACCTCATTTACAAATTTTTGACTTTCTAAAAAATTTTGAAAGGTAAATTTTTTTTCTAATACATAATTATTTTTTTCATTTTTTAAAATGTCCCATCCGTCAACTTTTTTTTGATATTTATGAATTTCTGAGATATCGAGAGCAGCTACTCCCCCTTCACAAGGTGCACATTTTTTATTTAATAAATCACTCATATATTGGAGCGGGCAAAGGGGGTCGAACCCTCGACCTTCTCGTTGGCAACGAGACGCTCTACCACTGAGCTATGCCCGCTTTTAAATTAATTATAAATAGCGATTTTTTTAATTGCAAGCAATAATAAAATTTAATTCGATTAAGAATTTAGATTTATCCAATTATATTTTTTTTGATGGTCTTTGAGTATTTTCCTGTAAACTTGATATTTACTTTGGTCATACTTTTGAACTGAAGCTCTTATTTGATTATTACTTGCCGTGTTTGAAAATAAATCATTCCTTTTATAAAATTCCAAACATTTTTTATCCCATGTTAAATTACAAAACTTATAGATTTCCTTCGATACTTCTTTTGGATTTTTTGTAAGATTTTCAAGTGAGATTGAAAGAATCTTATTATCATATTTGTTTTTAAAATATTCAATTGTAGTCAAATAATGATCAATATATGATAAAATATTTTTAATTGAATGTGACCAAGAAATATTAGATAAAAATTGTTTGTAAATTGCAAAAATATTATCTACTAAATTTCTATGAGGATTAATAAATTTTGCGTTTGGAAAAATATTGAGAATTAATTCTATATAATAAAAATTTTCTAAAGATTTTTCTGAAAAAAAACATTTTTCTTTTTCTTTATTAATATTAAAGTTATTAAATGCACTTCTTAATTTACTTGCTGTATTGTCAAAGTTAATTTCAATTTTTTTTTCTTTATTTTCATCAGTAATTTTTCCTAATATATCTCTGTTAGTATTTATAAAGGCCCAATTTACAAGATTAGTTTCACCTAAATTTTCTACTTTAATTTTACCAGATGAAATAATTGACTCAATTAAAGTTGAACCACATCTTGGCAAACCCACAATAAAAATAGGAAAAATATTTTCTGCTAAAGCATTAGATTTTTCTTTTTTTACGTAATTAATTCTTTTAAACTTATATGGTATTACTTTTAACCAATATTCATTACTTTGTTTTTTAATATTTTCATTTACTTTAAAGGAATAATCGTTTGCTTTTTCAAGAAAATTTATTTCCTCATTAAAATTTTTTTTATTTTTCTCATTTTCTGCCAATAAAAAATAACTCGAAGCCAAATCAAAATCTGTTAAGTCTTTTTCTTTCATTAAATTACTTAATAGTAAAATTTTTTTGTCAGAAATTATCTTTTTATCTATATTAGATAAATTATATAACGCCCCAATATTTTTAGGATTTTTTTCAATTATCTTTTTATAGAAAGATGCTGCTAATTTTTGTTTTCCTAAATTTTGATAAAGTATTGCTAGATTTACTAATGCGTTTTCGTTTTTATCGTCTAGATCAATCGCCTTAATATAAAATTTTTCTGATTCTTTATAGTTTCTTTTTTTTAAATAAATATTTCCTAAAAAGTTAAAAATTTTTGAATTTGTGTTTCCAAATTCTATGTATTTGAGTAAATATTTCTCAGCATCATTAAAATCATTAATTTTATAACAAATATCTGCAATTAAATAATGCAAAGATAGTTCATCCTTTCTATCTATTTCATTGCTTTTGAGTGCCTGCAAAAGACAGGTTTTTGCATCAAAAAAATTCTTATTATCATAAAATTTTTTTGCTTTTGAGATTAAATCTTTAATGTTATTCATTTAAAATAATAATTAAATTAAAATACAAGATAAAACGTGAACAACCTACCTAAAAAATTACCAGTTTTTCCTTTAAGTAATTTTATTATTTTTCCTAAGACATCAGTACCTTTGAATATATTTGAACCAAGATATATTGATATGATTAACGATAGTATGAAGACAAATAAATTTATTGGTATGGTTCAGCCCAAAAACTTAATAACTGAAGATAAAGATATTCAACTTCATAATATTGGATGTCTTGGTAAAATTACAAGTTTCAAAGAAACTGAAGATGGAAGATATTTGATTGAACTTAAAGGAGTAATTAGATTTAAACTCATCAATGAAATATTTTCTAATAAAAAATATCGTGAGTTTGATATTTCATTTAATGATTATTTAGACGATTTAAATGATGTAAAAGAAAACTTAAAGTTTTCTGACTTAGAATTAATTTTTAAAGATCTTAAAATTTTATTTGAAAAAAAAGGATTTATTATTAATTGGAAAGAACTAAAAAAACAAAGTCTAGATGAAATCATAAATGCCCTAGCTATGGCATCACCATTTACTTTAGAAGAAAAACAAGCTTTGCTTGAAGCTAAAAATTTAGATAATAGAAAAACAAAAATTTCAGAAATACTAACAACCTATATTTTTGATCAATATAATAATACAACGATTCAATAATTTAAGTTCCTATTCCAATATCTGCAAATCTTGTAAAAAATTTGTTAAGAGATTTGTTTTTTCCTAAAGACTGAACTGACTTTGCTAAAAATGAATTATCTATTTTACTTTCAAAATTAAAAAATTCATAAATAAAATCAATGCTGTTAGAAAAAAAGAAATTTTTATGTTTTATTCTTTCTTGAAAATCCTTGCAGATTGATAGATCTAATTCTAGGCCTAGGTTTAATCTGTATTGAATTAATTCCATTAATAATTTTACGTCTCTTATCGACATATTGAACCCTTGTCCTGCCAAAGGATGAATTCTATGTAGCATATCTCCAAAGGCTAAAACATTTTTGAAATAATAATTTCTTAAATTTTTTGATTTCAATTCAAAATTAGATATTTTGTTAATCTTTAAATCTAAATATTTAAAATTGTAAAATTTTATTAATTTTTCTAAATCTAAATTATTTGAACCTCTGGCTGAATATACTATTGAAGTTTCTGTATCTGAAATTGGTAAAAAAGCAAAAGGTCCTTTTTTAGTAAAAATCTGTGTAGCGGTTTTATTAGATATTTTTTTATGATTAATAATTGTTGTATGAGCATAACTATAATAGTTTTTTGAAAATTTTTTGTTAAAATATTTTTTACTCATCAAATTATTTTCATCACAATTTACTATTAATTTATAATTTTTTGTTAAGGATTTTCTGTAACCCTTTTTCTTTTTAAATAACTTATTTTTCTTAAGAGATGATATTAAATATTCATATAATTCGTGGTTTTTAATCATTGAAAAAAGATGTTCTTTTTTATCCTCAAAATTCAATATTTTTTCATTTGATAAATTTTCACTGTAAATTTCGATTTTATTTATTTCCCACAAAAGTTTTTTAATATTTAAAATATTCTTATTAAAATAACTTATATTGTTTTTAGAAATACCAAGTGTCCTAGATTTATCTATTTTATTAAATTTACCGTTTGAAACTAGATCGACAAATACACCTTTGTTAACCAATGCTTTTGCCAATGTAAGACTAATTAATCCATTACCAACTATACATACTTTCATAATATTTTTAATTTTAACAATAAAAATTAGATGATACAAAGTGATAAATTTGATTCATCTAATATGGATATAAAAAAATTAGCTAATTCTGTACTTACCTTCACTATTAAAAGATTAATAGAAATAACTGGTATAAGTATCTCTTTTATTGGGGTTTTATTTTTTGTCGCTTTAATTTCTTATTCTCCAAATGACCCCAACTTCATATTTCCTAGAAATGAGGAGATTAACAATTTACTAGGATTTAGAGGAAGTTATGTGTCAGATTTTTTCTTTCAAACTGTAGGTCTCATATCTTATTTAATACCCTTTACACTCATATTTACAGGAATTTCTATTTTTAGAAAAAAGGAATTATTTTTAATTATAGAAAATACTTTTTATATAATCCCCTATTGTTTGTTTGGCTCTCTATTTGTTGGTTATTTTTATAAAAATTCCTTTTCTTTATATATAAATGGAAATGGCGGATTTGTTGGTAAATATCTAAATAATACATTTTTTAATAATTTAATAAGTTCTCAAGAGATAATTGCTTATTACATTTTAATAATCATCATTATTTTGTTTTTTTGTGTGAGTATAAATTTAAACATTAAAAATTTTTATTCTTCTTTAAAGAAAATTTTTAAATTTATTTTTTTAAAAACAGAAAAAAATTATACAAATAAAAATGAATTGATAAATGAGTACATTCCTCAAGAAGAAATTAAAAATTTAATCCAGGAAGATTTACCATTTGTTAAAACAGAAAAAATTCAGACTAATTCTAAAACTAATTTTAAATTACCATCTCTTGATTTATTAATGTCGCCTTCAAAAAAAGAAAAAGATAACACTAACAATAATGATAATATTGATCCTTCTTTTTTAGAAAAAATTCTTTTAGATTTTGGAGTAAATGGGAATATTAAAAAAGTAAGTCACGGTCCAGTTGTTACACTAAATGAATTTGAACCTGCGGCTGGTGTGAAAGTATCAAAAATAATAAATCTTTCAGATGATATAGCTAGAAATACAAGTTCTGAATCAGCGCGTATTTCTACTATTCCAGGTAGTAACACTGTAGGAATAGAATTACCAAACTTATTAAGAGAAAATGTTTATCTAAGTGAAATTCTAAATAATCAAAATTTTAAAAAAAAAGAAATTAAATTACCTATAGCATTAGGAAAAAATATTTCTGGGGTTCCTTTAATTGGAGATTTAGCTTCAATGCCGCATTTGCTTATTGCCGGAACAACTGGTTCAGGAAAGTCTGTTTGTATTAATACAATTATACTCTCACTTCTCTTCAGACACTCACCACAAAAATGTAAATTCATTTTAATTGATCCGAAAATGCTTGAATTATCTACTTATGAGGGAATACCTCATTTACTCTGCCCAGTAATAACTGAGGCTAAAAAAGCAGCTTCTGTTTTAGGATGGGTTGTAAAAGAAATGGAAAGTAGATACAGACTTATGACAAAAGAAGGTGTTAGAAATATCGACGGATATAACAATAAACATAAACTTCCAATGCCGTTCATAGTTGTTGTTGTAGATGAAATGTCAGATCTAATGCTGGTGGCTGGAAAAGAAATTGAGAATTATATTCAAAAATTATCTCAAATGGCACGTGCTGCTGGTATTCATATTATTATGGCAACTCAAAGACCAAGTGTTGATGTGATTACTGGAACGATCAAAGCCAATTTTCCAACTCGTATTTCTTTTCAGGTAACATCAAAAATTGATAGTAGAACGATTCTTGGTGAACAAGGAGCTGAGCAGTTATTAGGAAAAGGAGATATGTTATATATGTCCTCAGCTAATCGTATTGTAAGAATCCATGCACCATTCGTGTCTGATAATGAAATTGAAAAGATTAATAATTTTTTAAGATCTCAAGCTGAACCTGATTATGTTGATGAAATTCTCAATTTTGCCGATGAAAAAGAAATAAATGAAAGTTCTAAAAACCAAGGAGATAAAGATGAACTTTATCAAACAGCCGTAGAGATTATCAAATCAGAAGGTAAAGCTTCGACATCATTCTTACAAAGAAAACTACAAATCGGATATAATCGGGCTGCAAGAATAATAGATATGATGGAAGCCGATGGTATCGTTAGCAAAGCAAATCACGTTGGGAAACGTGAAGTTCTTTAATGAAAAAAATCCTAACAGTAATATTATTATTTACACTTATTACCTCTAAATCAACAGCAGCAGTTAAAGAAAAAATAATCAAAAATTTAGAAAATATAAATAATTTATCATTTAAGTTTGAACAAAATATTAATGGTAAAATAGAAAATGGTGATTGTGTAATAGAATATCCTAAAAAAATTTTTTGTAACTACGATTTAGAAAATGAAAAAATTTTAGTATCAAATGGACAGTCATTAGTAATTAAAACTTTAAGTAGTTATTACATATACCCTATAGAAAAAACACCTTTAAACTCTATTCTGGATAAAAAATTTTTGTTGGAAAAAATAATTAACTCAGATGAAAGAATAATTGATGAAAAGTTTGTTAACTTTAATTTTTCGCAAGACGAAAATAAAATTAATGTTTTTTTTGATAAAAAAACTTTCAACTTAATTGGTTGGCAGACTTTGGATATTTATCAAAATTTGAGTATTACGTATCTAAACTCTATTAGAAAGAATAAAAAATTAAATAAAGATCAATTTAAACTACCATTACAAAATTAATTTAAATATTTATTGTTTCTTTTTTAAAAATTTTCATTCCTCTTGCTAGATAATTCTGTAAAGCATTTTTATGATCTAACGAGCATGTATGCACCCATACTCTTTCAGGTTTTTCTATGAAAGAATTTTTTATCGCTGATGAAAGAAGATGAGATCCTAATTTTTGATTTTGATACTCTTCTAGTAAACCTAGGTATGCGATCTCAATTTCATTTTGATGTAATATAAGTTCAAAATAACCAACAAGTTCATCTTTTTTTTTTAAAACATAGGTTTTTACTTTTTCACTAGATACATAATCAATCCACTGTTTTTCTGTCCAAATCAAACGATCAACCCAATGATGCTTTTTTCCAACGTTTTTATAAAAAAATTTGTTTATTTGATAATCTGCTGGTTTTATTAATTGAATTAAATATCCCTCTAAAATAACTTTAGACTCATTTAATTCAGTTACTGATTTTATCTCTAAATAATTTCTTTCAACTAACTTGTTCACTCTACCATTTTACCAACTCTTTCACCTCCAAATAGATGGAAGTGTAAATGAGGTACTTCTTGGCCTCCATGCTCACTAATATTTGCTAATGCTCTATAACCTTTCCCAGTATCAACAGATATGCCTAATTTTTTTGCAACAATATTAATCCCTTTTAACAAACCAACCATTTCATTGGGAGAAGCATTTAAACTAAAATCGTCAAGATCAATATATTTTCCCTTTGGTATAACAAGCGCGTGAATTTTTTTTTGTGGATTAATATCATAAAATGATAATACAAAATCATCTTCATAAATTTTTTTGCACGGAATTTCGCCTCTCAAAATTTTTGCAAAGATGTTATTATCGTCGTAACTCATTTTTTTCTTTTGTCTAACTCCTTCATAATATCTTCTATTTTTATATGATTAGCCTCTAAATACATTATCAAATGATAAAAAACATCTGCAGCTTCATGAATTTTGTTTGAATCATTTTCAACAGCTTCTATCAACTCATTTATTTCCTCGAGAACTTTTTCTTTACTTAAAGACTTATCGCTTAGTAATTTATTTGAGTAAGAGCCCTCTACAGGAGTTTTTTTTCGTTCCCTAGCAAGATTAAATAAATGCTCCAAATTTTCTAACATTTTACAATCTTACCATAACATTTTTAGAATTTAGATACTCTTTTGCTTCTTTAATAGTGTGTTTCCCATAATGAAATATAGATGCAGCAAGAACAGCGCTAGCTTTTCCTAATTTTATTCCATCAACTAAATGATCTAAATTTCCTACACCTCCAGATGCAATTACCGGAATATTCACTTTAGATGAAATTTCATACATTAGGTCAATATCATATCCGACTTGTGTTCCATCTCTATCCATTGAAGTCACTAAAAGCTCTCCAGCGCCATTTTCTTCCATTTGTTTTGCATACTCTAATACATCAATACGACTATTATTTCTCCCACCATGAGTAAATACTTCCCACTTATTTTCATTTTTTTTTGCATCTATTGCAACAACAATACATTGAGAGCCAAATTTTTTTGAGCTATCAATAACAACTTTTGAATTTTCAACTGCAGCAGTATTTATGGAAACTTTATCTGCACCACAATTTAGTAATTTGTTAATATCCTCCACACTTCTTATGCCACCGCCAACAGTTAAAGGTACAAAACATTTCTTTGAAGTTTTTTCTACAACTTCATAAATAATATCTCTATTTTCATTTGATGCAGTTATATCAAGAAAGCAAATTTCATCAGCACCACCATCACTATAAATTTTAGCTTGTTCTACTGGATCTCCTGCATCTTTTAGATCAACAAAGTTTATACCTTTAACTACACGACCATTCTTGACATCTAAACATGGAATTATTCTATTTTTAAGCATCTTCTTTTACAAGTTCGTCTAATTTAATATCACCATCATAGATAGCTTTACCAACTATTATACCTTCAACATTTTTTAAATTCTTTGCTTTTTTAATATCATCTATTGATGAAACTCCACCGGATATAATTACAGGACAATTTGATAGTTCGGCAACTTTTGATGTTTCCTCAAAGTTAGGGCTTTGCTTCATACCATCCCTACTAATATCAGTAAAAATCAATCTACTAACACCGTAATTATTAACTTCTTTTAAATAATCTAAAGTCAATTGATTAGAGTTTTCTTTCCAGCCTGAGACCGATAAATAGCCGTCTTTAGCATCTAACCCTAAGGCAATTTTATTTGGAAATTTTTCACACGCTTCTTTTAGAAAACTTTTATCTTTTATAGCAGCACTTCCTAAGATTACTTTGTCAGCACCTGCATCTATATATTTTTTTACACTATTAAGATTTCTAATACCACCACCTATCTCAACTTTTAGATCAAATTTAACAACTATGTTTTGAATAATATCTTGATTAATTGTTTCACCACTTAAAGCTCCATCTAAATCAACTATATGTAAATTTTTAAATCCATGGTCTTTATATTTTCCTGCTTGTTCAACCGGTGACATTTCATATTCAGTTTTATTATCAAAATCTCCTTTGACTAACCTCACACATTTTTTATCTTTAATATCTATTGCTGGAAATATTTTCATTTACAATTTTATAAAATTACTAATCATTTTAAGTCCCATCTTATCACTCTTTTCTGGATGAAATTGAGTTCCAAAAATATTGTCTTTTTCAACAGAACAAACAATGTTTGAAGAATAATCTGTTGTAGCTGAAATTACATTTTTATCTTTTGGAATAAATTCATAACTATGAACAAAATACATATGAGAATTATTTTCTATGTTTTGAAAAATTTTACTTTCTTTAATAATATTTATTTGATTCCAACCAATATGAGGAAGTTTAAATTTTCCATTATGATTATCTATTTTTGAGACTTTACCTGAAATCCATCCTAATCCTTTAGTTTCAGTTTCTTCATAACCGATATCAGCAAACATTTGTAAGCCAACACAAATTCCAAGAAGAGGTTTTTTCTTATTTATTGTAGATTCATTAAGTGTATCTGTAAGGCCATCAATTTTGTTTAAAGCATCTACGCAGCTTTTGAATGAGCCCTGTCCTGGTAAGACTACTTTATCACTTGATTTAATTTTATTTAAGTCTGAGGTAACTTCGATATTTACTTTATCTTGAGCAACTTCTTTAAAAGAGTTTATCACCGAGCTTATATTGCCCGAATTATAATCAACAATTGTAACGTTCATTAAACTTATAAAGAACCTTTAGTCGAAGGAATTGATTTTTTATTCCTTGGGTCCATTTCCAATGCAGTTCTTAAAGATCTTGCTAATCCTTTAAAGCAAGATTCTATAATGTGGTGACTATTATCACCGTAAATATTTTCGACGTGTAGTGTAATCCCAGCAGCTTGCGAAAATGCCTGAAACCATTCTTTAAATAACTCTGTATCCATCTCTCCAAGCTTTTCAACTTTTAGATTAACTTTCCAAATTAAATAAGGTCTGTTAGATACATCAATAGCAACTCTTGTTAAGGTTTCATCCATTGGTATCATTGCGTGAGCATATCTTCTTATGCCAACAAATTTTTTAGATGCTTTTTTTAAAGCTTCTCCAATTGCAATACCTGTGTCCTCGGTAGTATGATGAAGATCAATATGAGTGTCACCCTTTGCTTTAATATCCATATCTATAGATGAATGCTTTGATAACTGTTCAAGCATATGATTTAGAAAACCTATTCCTGTGTCAATTTTGTATTTACCCTTACCATCAATATTTAAATCAACACTAATGCTAGTCTCTTTTGTTTTTCTACTTATTTTGCCTTTACGCTTCATATTTTAAAAGAGGTATACATATATTATTCAATTAAGGCAATAATACTAAACTTGGGCTTGAACTATAAAATTTAATATCCATCTAAGAGTTATGACAACAATTGTATTAGTTAGAAAAAACAACGAAGTAGTAGTTGCTGGTGATGGTCAAGTTAGCATGGGAAACACTGTTGTAAAAAGCACTGCTTCAAAAGTAAGAAAAATTGAAAAAAGAGATGTCGTAGCAGGTTTTGCAGGTTCTACTGCAGATGCCTTAACTTTGTTTGAAAGATTAGAAGCTAAAATAGAAAAACATGCAGGAAATTTATCACGAGCTGCCGTTGAATTAGCGAAAGATTGGCGAACTGATAAATATTTAAGAAGATTAGAAGCATTAATGGCGATTGGAGATAAAGATAATAGCTACATTATTTCTGGAACAGGAGATGTGTTAGAACCAGAAGGTGATGTTATCGGTATAGGTTCTGGTGGAAACTATGCTTTAGCTGCAGGAAAAGTGTTAATGGGAACAGATATGAGTGCAGAAGAAGTAGCCAAAAAAGCTATTGAGGTAGCATCTGAAATTTGTGTCTTCACAAACAATAATATTAAAGTTGAAAAAATTTAATGGAAAAATCAAACGTAACACCACTAAAGCCTAAAGATAAAGCTTCTAAAGAAAATGAAACTTTGGTTAGTTCTTTATCACCAAGAGAAATTGTTTCAGAATTAGATAGATTCGTTGTTGGTCAAAACAAAGCAAAAAAAGCCGTTGCTGTAGCCCTAAGAAACAGATGGAGGCGACAAGCTCTGAAAGGTGAAATGAAAAATGAAGTTTTGCCAAAAAATATACTTATGATTGGGCCAACTGGTGTCGGTAAAACCGAGATATCAAGAAGACTTTCAAAACTAGCTGAAGCACCGTTTGTAAAAGTTGAGGCTACAAGATTTACAGAAGTTGGGTATGTAGGAAGAGATGTTGAGCAGATTGTAAGAGATTTAATCGAAATCGCCATTGCAATGGAAAAAGTCAAAAAAAGAAAAGAAGTGCATGCTCAAGCACAAAAGTTAGCTGAAGAAAAAGTTTTAGATGCCTTAGTTGGTAAGAAAGCAAGTTTAGCAACACGAGAAAGTTTTCGAAAAAGATTGAGAAATGGTGATCTTGATGACAATGAAATTGAAATAGCTGTTAGTGAAACTGGTGGAAGTAATACTTCTTTTGAAATTCCGGGAATGCCAGGTGCTAATGTTGGAATGATCAATATTGGTGAGATGCTAGGTAAATCAATGGGAGCAAAAGAGAAAAAGAAGAAAATGTCAGTAAAAGAATCCCATGAAATTTTAATAAATGATGAGTCTGATAAATTAATTGAACAAGATAAAATTATAAAAGCTGCTAAAATTTCTACAGAAAATAATGGGATCGTTTTTCTTGACGAAATAGACAAAATTTCTGGAAGAACAGATAGAGTCGGTGGCGATGTTTCGAGAGAAGGTGTTCAAAGAGATCTATTACCATTAATTGAAGGTACAACAGTTAATACTAAATATGGACCTATCAAAACTGATCATATTTTATTTATAGCTTCAGGGGCTTTTCAGCTTGCAAAACCTTCTGACTTACTTCCGGAATTACAAGGCCGATTACCAATAAGAGTAGAGCTTGAAGCTTTAACAAGTGATGATTTTAAAAGGATTTTAAAAGAACCTGACTTTAGTTTAATTAAACAATACGTGGCATTATTGAAAACAGAAAATGTTGATCTCGAATTTTCTGAAGATGGTATTGATACGATTGCTAATATAGCTTCAGAGGTAAATGCAACTGTTGAAAATATTGGTGCAAGGAGATTGCACACAATCATTGAAAAAATATTAGATGAAATAAGTTTTACAGCAACTGATCGATCTGGTGAAAAAATTATTATTAATAAAGATTATATTAATAAAAATTTAGATAATCTTATTAAAGATACAGATTTATCAAAGTTTATTTTATAATTTTCTTAAGAAAAACATAAAAAGCTCCACTTCCACCGTCTTCAATATTTGCATCTTGAATTTGGCTAATCATGGTCATCAATTCTTTATTATTTTTAATATATTCTGGAACCGAGTATTTTAAAATGCTTAGATCTCTTGAAACATAAGGATCTTTTTCATTTTGTGAATGAAGACCTTTTCCTGTAATTATAATCAGTTTATTAATTCCTTTGCTATAAGAATCATAAATTATGTCATTTATTTTTTTATTTGCTTCGCTTAGAGAATATCCATGTAGATCTAAAGTTTTTGTTTTATGTATTTTTTTTTTTGTATTTACATCATCTTTATTTGGTAAACTTGCGTCATCAGAAAGGAACTTTTCCCAATCTTTTTTATCTTTGTCTGAAATTTTACTATTCAATTAAGTTAAAATATCTACTAACTGCCAATTTGGGTTTGTAGATCTTGTATCTCTAGAAAAAACCCAAGTATCATATATTTTTTTTATCTTATCTGGACTACCAGATATAATTTTTTTATCTTTATCTTTTATGCAAGTAATAACCTCTCCTACAAAATCAACTGTAACTTTTAAAATATTATCTATTTTTTTATGTTCTTTTATGTTTGCAGAATTAATTCCTATGAACGTAATTTCAGCAAAGTGCCCTCTCTCACTCCTCTCTTTGAGTGCCTCGTTGAATTGATTCTCAATTTTTTTGCTTAAAAGTGGCTTGCTCTTAATAAGTTTATTATCGTCATCACTAAAATCTGTGATAATTGTCTCATAAGCAATTTTAGCTCCGTTTAAAAATTCTTTTTTTGCAGTTTCATCAAAATTAGCACTTTGTTTAATTTTTACCTCTGGGTTAACATTTTTTAATACTTCTTGAAATTGCGGAGAAACTTTGCCCTCAAATCCAGTTCTTTTACCCAAAATTCCTCTTAATCTTAAAAAAATAAATCCAGCAATCATGGCAAGTAATATTATGTCGATATATTCAAAGCTATAATTCATAGATATAATTTAATTACTATGTTGATTAATTTCAACCAGCAATTACATTAAAGACAAATGAACACAGTAATATTATCTATTATTTTAATACCAGTAGTTGAAATATATCTATTTATAAAAATAGGCAGCAATATTGGCGCTTTTAATACAATCTCATTAATATTCATTACTGCAATTATTGGCATAATCTATGCGAGATATGAGGGCTTGAACACTTTAAGATCTGGTTTTGCTCAGGTCATTAAAAATGAGTTACCTGCTTATGAAATAATTTCAGGAGCAGCAATCGCTTTTGCAGCTTTTCTTTTAATTTTACCGGGATTTGCAACAGATACTCTTGGCTTTTTATTGATTTTTCCCTTAACAAGAAAATTAATTTTAAAATTAATTTCAAAAAAATTTAAAAAAAAGGATATTAGTTCAAAGCCTTACATAGAGGGGGAATTTGAGGAATTTGAAAACGACGATGACAGAAAATTATAAAATTTTAGGAAAATACATTAAAGATATGTCTAGTGAAACACCAGACATTGAAACTTTTTTATTTGTAAAAGATTATATTTCAAAATATCAACTGAATATAGACATCACATCAAAAGCATTAAAAAATAAACTTGTGGAAATTAATACTACCCTTAAATTTGAAGACAAAGAAGAGAATAGTAAAAAATCATATTTTGAAATGATATTTGCAACAATAATACGTGTCGGAGATGATGTTAAAGAAAAAAAAGACTTAGAAAAAATAATACTTTGTGATGTGCAGAAAGAAATTTATCCTCACTTGGAAAAATCCTTTTTAAATTTATTACACAATTCTGGTTATCCTGGAATAAAATTTGAAAAAAAAATTGATTTTGAAAATCTTTATAATCAAAGATTCAATTAAAAAAATTTTTCTTTAAGCTATTTTTTAAATATTTTGAATGACTCTCGATTTCGTTTTTAGTGGGTTTTATAATTTTTTTAAAATATAAAATCTTTTCTTCCTTGTTTAAATTTCTATCTTTTTCTTGATTTTGAAAATTTAATGTAGGTTCTTTTTGATCAGTAAGATTAATATAAACTTTAGTTAAAAGATCACAATCGATCAAAGCTGTATGTTGGGTTCTTTTGGAATTATCAATTCTAAATCTTTTACACAATGCATCCAAACTAACAGAAGATCCTGGAAATTTATTTCTTGATAATACTAAAGTATCAATGATTTCATTTTTTATTATTTCTTTTCCAATAATTTTTAATTCATTATTTAAATGCGATAAATCAAATTCTGCATTGTGAATAATTAGTCTTTTATCTTTTATAAAGTCTATAAATTCATCTGCTACGTCAGTAAATTTATTTTTATCCGATAAGAACTCATCTGTATAACCATGAACATCTAAGGCCTTTTCAGAAACTTTTCGTTCTGGGTTTAAATAATAATGAAACTTATTTCCAGTTGGAATTAAATTTTCTAGCTCAATACACCCTATTTCAACAATTCTATGGCCATCTTTAACTGATAAACCGGTTGTTTCTGTATCTAAAACTATTTCTTTCATTTATAAAATCTGATTCAATATTTTATTAATATCTCTCATAACAGATTTCTTAAGAAAATCATTTTTAATAATAAATTGTGATTTTTTTCTTTTATAATGGGGTGAAAATTGAATTTTTCTAAATTTTTTAATAAGTTGTTTGTTATAATTCTTTCTTTTTTTTAATCTTTCAAGAATATCTTTTTTCCTTGCTTGAATATATATCAAAATATCCTTTTTCTTATTTATATTATTTTCTAATAAAAGAGGAATATCTAAAACTATAATTTTCTTTTTTTTATTTTTTTTTAAAAAAATTTTTAATTTTTTTCTAACCTCAAAATGAACAACCTTAACAATTTTTTTTAAATTCTTTTTATGACCTAGTATTGCGTTTAAAACTTCTTTTTTTTGTATTGGATATGAATGAATATACTTAGGTAAAATTTTTTTTAACTTATTGAAAATTTTTTTATCTTTTTCATATAATTTCGCCACCTCATCATCAGCATTAAAAACTGGATAACCAAAATTCTTAGCTATAAAACTTTTGCCTGATCCTATATCTCCTAAAATTCCTATTGTTATCATCAATCTAAAAGTTTAATTACTTTTTCATTAATTTCAGGTAGAACACCATGCCATAATTTAAAAGCTGCTTGTGCTTGATAAATAAACATCATTTTTCCATTTTCAATTTTATTTCCTAGTCTATTTCCTGTTTCTAAAAAATTTGTTTTTTTTGGATTATAAATAACATCATAATACACCTTATCTTTGCCAATTTTAGAAAAATCTAAATCGATTTTTTCATCATTGCTTAACCCTATACTTGTGGCATTTATAATCATATCAAAATTAGGAACGACGCCCCAATCAACTACTATTAAATCCCCAAATATTTTTTTTAATTTTTCTGCTTTTTCTTTTGTTCTGTTGCTTAATGTAATTTTTGAAACTTTCATTTTATGAAGAGCAAATATGATTGATGGCACTACCCCACCAGCTCCCAGTATAAAAATATTTTTATTTTCCAAATCAAAATTTCTGAATTTTATACCAAGCTCAAAACCCTCTATATCTGTGTTGTGACCAACTAATTTTCCATTATCTAAGTATATTGTGTTGACCGATCGGGTTGTACTTGCTTCTGGGCTTAGTCTATCTAAAAATGGTATAACCGTTTGTTTAAAAGGAACAGTTATATTTACACCGTTTATTATATTTCTTTTAATATCAAGAATTATATCTTTTATTTCATTTTCTTTTAATTTTTTTTTTTCATAAACTGCATCTATTTTATTTATTTTAATCCAGTAGTTGTGGAGTTTGGGTGATAATGAGTGCTCAATAGGGCTTCCTATAACTAAATATTTTTTCATTTTCTTAATCTTAACTATTCATAATTTTTTAAATATTCTTTAATCTTTCTTATCGGTAAACCCATTATTGTATTTAAGTCTCCATCAATATTTGAAAACAAGCTTTTGCCCTCTCCTTCGATTTGATAAACATTATATGCATATAAGGCTTCATCACTTATTTTGCGCAAATAATCTTCAAGTTTTTCATCTGAAAATTTTTTCATTGTTAGTGTTGCTTTATCTGTATGATTCCAAATCATAGAGCCGTTTTTTGAGATACAAACCGAGCTAACCAAATCATGTTTTTTCCCATTTAATTTTTTTAATATACTTAATGCCTCCTCTCTATTCTCGGGTTTTGAAATAAGTTCTCCATTTAAATCTATTACACTGTCTGCTCCTAAAACTAAATTAACATTGTCATTTTGACTAACTTTGTTTGCTTTCAGCTCTGCAAGATTTTTTGAAATTATTTCAGGTGAAGCATTTTCTTTAATTAGGATTATTTTAACAGCGTCTTCATCAATATTTGCTGGTTCAACTTTTGTTTGTATGTTGTTATTATCAAGAATTTCTTTTCTTACTTTACTCTTAGATGCAAGTATTAGATTAACCATTTTTTTTATAAATTTCGTAAATTTTAATTATCGAAGCAGCGGTTTCTTCAACAGATTTTCTTGTTACATCAATTGTTGGCCATTTATATTTCTTAAAAGTGTTTTTTGCTTCTTCAACTTCTTTTCTTATTTTATCTAAATCCGTGTAAGACTTATTTTCATTTTCTTTAAGAGAGTTCATTCTATTTTTTCTTATATCTACTAATCTTTCTGGTTCCGTATTTAAGCCAACCACACAAGCCATTTGGGGTTTTTCTTTTAATATTTGTGGAATAGAATTTTTATTAACAAGTGGAATGTTTGAAGTTTTAAAACCTTTATTAGCTAAGTAAATTGAAGTTGGTGTTTTGCTTGTTCTGCTAACTCCTAATAAAATAATGTCAGATTTGCTTATTTCTTTAATAAGATTTCCATCATCATGGTTCATTGTAAATTGTATTGCGGATATTCTTTTATAATATTCATCATTCAAAGCATGTTGCCCACTTGGTTGATGAGACGCCTTCTGATTTAAGAGTTTCGAAAAACTGAGTATAAGGTCTCCCAAAACACCAAAACATGGTATGCCTTTATCATCACTTGTATTGGCAAGATATTTAGCAAGACTGCTATCCACTATTGAATACAAAATTATAGAATTAGAACTCTTTTCTGCATTTGATAAAATTTTAAGAATCTGGTTTTCTGTTCTAGTAAACGAACATGTGTGTATTTTATATTCTATGTTTTTAAACTGAGCTTTAATGGCAAGAAAAATTCGATCTAATGTTTCTCCTGTAGAGTCAGAAATTAAATAAATTTGATATGTATTACTCATGTATTAAGTGTTTATAAACTTTTTTTATTTAAATTATATTTATGTATTTTAGCATTATTAAATTTATCTTGTAAAACCTGTCTTTTATTAACACTATCAAACATCTGTATTAAATAATTCAATCATTTCAAGATTTAGGTAAAAAGCTTCAATTTTTCATATATATTTAAGAAATTTTAAGCTCTAAATGTTAATAAATTGTTTATAAAATGTTTACAAAAATTAATCATCGTTATTCACAAGTTATACTACTAATACAATTAATTATATTTAATTATTAATATGACACCAATAAGAGAAGTAATAATAAATAAAAAAACAACTATCAATCCTATTTGGATAATGAGGCAAGCTGGAAGGTATTTGCCGGAATTTAGAGAAATTAGAAAATTAAATACAGATTTTATTAAATTGTGTTTAAATGAAAATTTAGCCTCTGAAATAACACTTCAACCCTTAAAAAGATTTGAGTTTGATGCGGCTATTATATTTTCTGATATTCTTATGGTTCCTTATGGATTAAACCAAAAAGTAGAATTTAAAAAAAATTTTGGTCCAATTTTAGGTGATTTAAATTTAGATAATATATCTAAATTAGATGAAATTGACTTTGTTGAGAGAGTCTACCCGGTATATAAAGCTATAAATTTAGTTAATAAAAATAAACTAACCAACAACAAAAGCACCATAGGTTTTGTTGGAGCACCCTGGACTCTACTAGTTTATATGATTAACAAACAATCTCCAAAATTAAAATTGAGAGATGATTTTTTTAAAGATAATTTTTTGATAAATAGAATTTTAATTATATTAGAAAAATTTTTAAAAATTCACATAAAAAATCAAATAGATAATGGTGCTGAAATAATTCAAATTTTTGATAGTTGGGCCGGGCTTTTAGATGAAAAAGATTTACCAAATTATGTTTATATTCCCACTTTAAATTTAGTAGAATACACAAAGTCTCTTAACACAGCAGTAATATGTTTTCCTAGAGGTATTAAAAATTATAAAAACTATTGTGAAATTGTTAAGCCTGATGCAATATGTATTGATTATGAAGTAAATCCATTTAAAATTTTAAAAGAAATAAAAATTCCTGTCCAAGGGGGAATGGATCCAAAAGTTTTATTAAAAGATAAAGAAACCTTAAAAAAAGAAGCAAGAAAATATCTGGATATTTTTAAAGATCATCCATATATTTTTAATTTAGGCCATGGAGTTTTACCTGAAACAGATCCCAATATGATGGATTATTTGGTTAAAATAGTAAAAGATTATTAAATGAAAAAAGCTGTAATTTTATTTAATCTAGGTGGTCCTGATAAGTTGGATAATGTTGAGCCTTTTTTATTTAACTTATTCAATGATCCAGCAATTCTAAATTTACCAAGTTTTTTTAGATATCCACTGGCAAAATTAATAGCAAACAGAAGGTCACCAACAGCAAAAAAAATTTATGAAGAGTTGGGGGGCTCTTCCCCTATTCTTGGTCTCACCAAAGAACAAGCGGTTGCCCTAGAATTGAAATTAAATAAAGATGATAAGCTGTCTAATTATAAGTGCTTCATAGCGATGAGGTGTTGGCACCCAAGAGCAGAAAATGTTGTTAAAGATGTAATTAATTATAATCCAGATGAAATAATTTTAATGCCACTTTATCCTCAATATTCAGCAGCCACATCTGGTTCATCTATAAAGGAATGGAAAGATGTTTGTAAAAAAAATAGTTTAAAAGTGAAAACTAGTACAATTTGCTGTTATCCAACAGATGAAAATTTTATTGAAGCACATAAAAATGAAATAATGAAAAAAATTGAAAATTTAGTAAATTTTAAATTAATATTTTCTGCACATGGATTACCAGAACAAAACATTAAAAAAGGTGACCCATATCAATGGCAAGTAGAACAATCAGTAAATAGCATTGTTAAATCTTTGAACATCAAAGATCTGGATTGGATATTAAGCTATCAAAGTCGAGTTGGACCTTTAAAATGGATTGGCCCATCTACTGAAGATATTATTATAAAAAACTCTAAACTAGGAAAACACATTGTTTTGGTTCCTGTAGCATTTGTATCGGAACACTCTGAAACATTAGTTGAACTAGATATTGAATATAAAGAATTAGCAGTTAAAAATGGTTGTATTAACTATTCAAGGGTTCCAGCATTAGGAACAAATAAAAATTATATAAAAACAATGTCTAATCTAATTATTAACAAACAAGATTATAATTTAAATGGAGAGCTTCACCCACCAAAAACGCAATGTCCTAATCAATTTAAAAAATGCCCATGTTTAAGTTATGAATAGTTATTTATTATTTAAAAGTTTACACTTAATAGCCGTTATTTCTTGGATGGCAGGACTTTTATATCTCCCTAGAATATTTGTTTATCACTCTGAAAATGGCAATGAAATAATTTCAAGCGTATTTAAAACCATGGAAAGAAAATTGTTTTATTACATTATGACACCAGCTATGGTTTTAAGTTGGATTTTTGGACTGGTATTAATCCATGAAATTGGTTTTGAACAACTGGCTAATTTATGGCTTCAATTAAAATTAATTTTAGTAACTTTCTTAACAGTCTACCATTTTTATCTTGGACTATTGCTTAATCAATTTAAACTGGATCAAAACAAGAAGACTTCAAAATTTTATCGTTATATTAATGAAATACCAACTTTATTGCTAATTTTAATAGTTTTTATCGTTGTTTTTAAGCCAATCTAAGGTTGAATTATTTTAAATAGTATATATATTAAAATTATTATTAAGTCCTTAATAATAAACAATCATGAACATACAAGAATTAAAACTAAAATCATCTGAACAGCTTATCACCCAAGCAGAAGAACTTGGGATAGAAAATGCTAGTACTTTAAGAAAACAAGAAATTCTTTTTGCAATTTTAAAGAAGGTTGCCGAAAAGGAGGAAATTACTGGGCTGGGTGTTTTGCAGCTTTTACAAGATGGATTTGGCTTTCTCAGAGCGATGGAATCTAACTATTTACCTGGACCTGATGATATTTACGTTAGTCCCAGTCAAATTAGGAAATTTGGTTTACGAACAGGAGATACTGTAGAGGGCCCAGTTAGAGCGCCTAAAGATGGCGAAAGATATTTTGCTTTACTTCAAGTAAGTAAAATTAACTTTGAGGAACCAGATAAATCTAGGCACAAAATAGCTTTCGATAACTTGACACCCTTATATCCAGATAAACAGTTAGTAATGGAGGTTGAAATCGTTAAAACCGAAAAAAAACCAGACTTAACTCCAAGATTAATTGACCTCGTCAGTCCGATTGGTAAAGGGCAAAGGTCAATCATTATATCTCCACCAAAAGCAGGTAAAACAATGATTTTACAAAGTATTGCGAACTCAATAGCTAAAAACTATCCAGAATGTTATTTGATCGTGCTTTTAATTGATGAACGTCCTGAAGAAGTAACTGACATGCAGAGAACAGTTAAAGGTGAGGTGATAAGTTCTACATTTGATGAACCAGCTCAACGACATGTAGCCGTTGCAGAAATGGTTATAGAAAAAGCAAAAAGATTAACTGAACACAAAAAAGATGTTGTAATATTATTAGACTCTATCACGAGACTTGGAAGAGCATATAATGCTGTAATCCCAAGTTCGGGAAAAGTATTAACAGGGGGTGTTGATGCCAACGCACTTCAGAGACCAAAAAGATTTTTTGGAGCTGCGAGAAATATAGAAGAAGGTGGTTCATTAACAATTATATCAACAGCACTAATTGATACTGGTAGTAGAATGGACGAAGTAATTTTTGAGGAATTTAAAGGAACAGGAAATAGTGAAACTGTTCTTGATAGAAAAATTGCAGATAAAAGAATTTACCCAGCAATTGACATAACAAAATCAGGAACGAGAAGAGAAGAATTGTTGTTTGATAAAAATGATTTACAAAAAATGAATGTCTTGAGAAGAATAATTGCCCCAATGGGTACTATGGATGCAATAGAATTTATTAGTTCTAAATTAAAAGACACAAAAAATAATGCTGAGTTCTTTAATTCAATGAATAAACCAGCTTAATTAAGTTTTCCAATATTGCAGAATAAAAGTTATAATATTTTATGTCTATTTATGCCCTATCTTCAGGTCCAGGAGTTTCTGGTGTTGCTATAATAAGAATTTCAGGCTCTGAGGCTGCGGAGGTGATCAAATCACTTACAAAAAAAGATTTACCTAAGCCAAGAATGGCAACCCTTCGAAAAATAAACAATATCAACACTTCTGAGCTCATTGATGAGGGTATAATTATATGGTTTCCAGGGCCTGAGAGCTACACAGGTGAGGATATGGCCGAAATTCATGTACATGGAGGCAAAGCTGTAGTTTTGTCAGTTCAAAACGAGATATCAAAAGTCGAAAATTGTAGATTGGCTGAGCCAGGAGAGTTTACAAAGCTCGCCTTTCAAAATGGGAAAATAAATTTATTAAAAGCCGAGAGTATAGCCGATCTAATCTCAGCAGAAACTGAAATTCAAAGATTACAAGCTGTAAAAATAATGGGAGGAAAATCCTCAAAAAAATTTAATGAGTTGAGAGAAAAATTATTAAAAATTTTATCATTTGTTGAAGCAAAAATTGACTTTCCTGAGGAAGACCTACCCGAAGATAACTTAAAAAAAATAAAACAAGATTCTTTAGAAGTATTAAATGAGATTAATAAAATTTTGAATGATCAAAAGATTGGGGAGATAATTCGTGAAGGCTTTAAAATTGCAATTGTAGGTCCAACAAATGCTGGTAAATCAAGTCTTTTAAATAATTTATCAAACAGAGAAGTTGCTATAGTTTCTGAGATTGCAGGCACAACAAGAGATGTTGTTGAGGCACATCTCAACATAGATGGATATCCTGTTATTGTCTCAGATACAGCTGGTATAAGAGATTCAAAAGATGAAATTGAAAAAAAAGGAATAAAATTATCCTTGAAAAAAGCTGAAAATGCTGATTTAAAATTAGTAGTAGTTGATGCTAAAAGCATTGATTTAAGCGGTTTTTTGACTGATTTGCTAAAAAATGATGCATTGTTAGTTATTAATAAATCAGATCTTCTAAAGGAGGCATTAAATCCAAAAATTCTCAAACTAAATCATGTTTTAATTTCAATAAAAGAAAATTTAAATATAGATTTATTAATCTCCAAAATAAAAAACAGCTTAAAAAATAAATTTATAAATGAAGAAGATATTTTAATAACCCGGGAAAGACACAGGCAACACTTGTTACAGTGTGCAAATCATATGAAAAATTTTTTGGAAAAAAATGATAAAAAAGATTTTGATAAAGCAGCAGAGGATTTGAGATTAGCAACTAGACATTTGGGTATGATAGTTGGAAAGGTAAATGTTGAGGAGATATTAGGCAGTATTTTCAACGATTTTTGTATTGGAAAATAATAGCTATTTTGCTGTATTTTTTAGCATTTTTTTACTATTTTCGTTGATAATAAAGGCTTATTTAAGTAATAAAACTCAAATCTTGTAAAAATCGTAATCGAATATAAATTTAAATCATGAAAAAAGATTTATCTTTTGATGTAGTGGTTATTGGTGGAGGGCATGCAGGTTGTGAGGCAGCAGCAGCATCTGCACGTCTTGGAATCAATACAGCTCTATTCACCCACAATAAAAATACCATAGGAGAAATGTCATGCAATCCTGCTATTGGAGGTTTGGGCAAAGGTCATCTGGTGAGAGAAATAGATGCTCTAGATGGTGTTATGGGTGAAGTCGCTGATAAGTCTGGAATACAATTTAGATTGTTAAATAGAAGTAGAGGACCAGCAGTAAGAGGGCCTAGAACTCAATCCGATAGATCATTATATCGAAAATTTATGCAAGAAAAACTTGTAAACTACTGTAATTTAAACATTTTTTCTGATCCAGTCACAAAGTTTATTTTTACAAATAACCAAATAAGTGGATTTATTACACATAAAGGTAATAAAGTAAGTTGTAGTAAGTTAATTTTAACAACCGGCACATTTTTAAATGGTTTAATACATATTGGTGATGAGAAAACGCCTGCAGGTCGTTTTAATGAAAAGCCAAGCACTGGTTTGAGTGAGCAGTTAGCGAAATATAATTTTAAAATTGGTAGATTAAAAACTGGGACACCTCCTAGGCTAGATTCTAGAACAATTAATTTTGATAATTTAGAAAAACAATTTGCGGATGATGATCCCTATTTTTTTTCTTTTCTAACAAAAAAAAATTTAAACAAGCAAGTATCTTGTTCCATGACCTATACAAATGAAAAGGTTCATAAGATTATAGAAAAAAATTTATCAAGAAGTGCAATGTACTCTGGCAGTATCAAAGGTGTTGGTCCAAGATATTGTCCTTCAATAGAGGATAAAATAGTAAAATTCTCAGACAAGACTAGGCATCAAATATTCCTAGAGCCAGAAGGCCTGAATGACCACACGATTTACCCTAATGGCATATCTACTTCTCTACCAGAGGTTGTTCAATATGAAATTCTCAACAATATCAGTGGTTTAGACAATGTTAAAGTAATTAGGCCAGGATATGCCATAGAGTATGATTATGTAGACCCTAGAGAGCTCTTTCTAACGCTGGAAACAAAAAAGATTAGAAATTTATATTTAGCTGGCCAAATAAATGGAACTACAGGTTATGAGGAGGCAGCAGCTCAAGGTCTTATCGCCGGAACTAATGCTGCCCTTTCAATCAAAAATATGGAACCGTTTATTCTGGATCGATCAGATGCTTATATTGGTGTGATGATTGACGACTTGGTAACTAAAGGTGTAGCTGAACCCTATAGAATGTTTACATCTAGAGCTGAGTATAGATTAAGTCTTAGGTCCGACAATGCTGATCTAAGGCTTACACATAAAGGAATCAAAATAGGATTAATATCAGAGTTCAGAAAGGCCCTTTTCGAGGATAAATTTGAGAAATTAGGTAAAATTTCTTTGCAAATGTCCAATTTAAATATTTCTCCATCTAAAGCAGATAAATTTGGTATTAAAATTGCTAAAGATGGTGTTTTTAGATCTGCTGAAGAAATCTTGACTCAAAAAGGTGTTAATATGGAAAAAATTAGAGAGATTTGGCCTGAAATCTTAGACAATGGTGTTGAGATTGATGAGCAGATAGAAATTAATTCACATTATAGAGGCTATTTAAAAAAACAAAAGGCTGAAATCTTGGCTTTTAAAAGGGATGAGAATTTATCAATTCCAGATAATATTGATTATGATCAATTTTCTGGTCTTTCTAATGAAGTTAAGGCTAAATTTAAGCAAATAAGACCTAAAACAATGGGTCAGGCTCTTAGAATTGATGGAATAACCCCAGCTGCTGTATATATTTTGTTGTCACATGTTAAAAGAAAGTCTATTAAGCATATAGCTTAATGGATAACATTTTTTTAAATAATTACTCAGATATTTCTTATTTAAATGTTTCACGTGAAACTTGTGTTGAATTTGAAACTCTTATAGCAATGATTCAGAAAAATAATGAGAAAATCAATATAATTAGCAGAAAAAAAGTGGAAAAAAATGATATAAGGAATAGACATATAGTAGATTCAGCACAAATCATTGATTTTGTTAATTTAAATAGTAATACAACCTGTGATTTAGGAAGCGGTGGTGGCATGCCAG
>Ga0315315_10000699_pt1 | contig 29175 bp, 22 predicted proteins | sample M140m3416metaG_FD_203699 | JGI IMG/M metagenome (GOLD analysis project Ga0315315, IMG submission 203699) | Ammonia-oxidizing marine archaeal communities from Monterey Bay, California, United States - M1 40m 3416 | ecosystem: Environmental > Aquatic > Marine > Intertidal zone | place: USA... | reverse complement strand
GCAATCGTGGGACAGACGTCTTTCCATGTTTTCCCACCATCGCCGGTCCTCAGCAAGACCGCCCGATCGGATTGTGAGTAGGAATCCAGTTGAACGCCGGCGATAAAACCGATGCGATTGGTTAGAAAACAGACACTCCTGAGCGTACAGTCGAGCGACAGTACCGACGAATCCCATGTTATTCCGGAATCCGCAGACTGCAGGATCACACCACGTTCTCCTACTGCCCAGCACTGATCTCCCACGACAGCGACGTCGTACAGATTGGCGTCAGCAACAATCGGGGCAGATCGCGGGACGGCTCCTCCATAAAAGTTCTCAGAAGCTGATTCGTAGGGCTTCAGGCCATAATCTTCGGCCTGAAGCACCCCCAGGGCGACTGTAAGCATCGAAAAAAAGGCAGCAATCGATCCTGGGGACATCATCCGTAAATTCCCTGACAGTATGAGAAAGCGTCTGATAGCAAATCCCGGAGAATCCAGGGAGAGGAACTCCTGAGCCGCAGGAAGTGCCGATTTGCAGATAATCCCGACTCCCCCCGGCCCAACGCTTGAGAATTCACTGCCTGCAGGGGACCTCTCGTCTTGACCGGGAACACGCGGTTTGAGAGATTCTATCCTGAATCAACATTTCCCTCTCATGACGACAGGCTGCTCCACGGACCGGGGCAGATACCGACAAAGGAGTGTCCCTACCGTGAAACGCTTCACACTCTCTCTTCTCACCATTGCCTTCCTGGCGACCTCCAGCTTTGCAAACGCTCAGGATGGTCGTGCAAAGGCATCCAAAAAAACAGCAGCTCCGAGCAGTGTCGCGCTGATTGACATGGCCCACGTCTTTCAGAACTACGAAAAATTCAAGGTTCTTCGTGAAGGTCTGCAGGCAGCCGTTCAGGAAAGCGACGCCGAAGCCAAAAGAATGGCTGAGTCATTCCAGGCGTTGCAGAAAAAGCTTACAGCACAATCTAAAGAACTGGACCCTGGCAGTACAGAATACGGCAACATCGAACAGCAGCTTCTGGACGCCAAAGGCAAGTTCGACTCATGGCGAGCGGGAACCCAGCGCAAGCTGGCTCGTCGCGAAACAGACATGCTGAAAGTTGTTTATGCTGATGTTAGCAAAATGGTCGGCGGATACGCTAAGTACGCCGGGTACTCACTAGTCCTTCGATTCAACAGCAAAGGTGTTGAAGACGAAATGCAGCCACAGCAGGCGATTCAGGCAATGAACCGGAACGTGATTTATCACGAAGAGGGTAACAATATTACTGAAATTGTACTGAATTCGCTGAATAGCAAGTACAAGAAATCTGGTGCCAGCACTCCTGCTCGTACTACTGGCAGTTCACGAAAAGTGAACTAGTTGCTGCCATATGCTAATGACGCTATCTGGCGTCCACCAATTGCATGCAAAAATCCGGCAGCTGTCTTTATCAAACATCAGCTGCCGGTTTGCCTGCCCTGAAAAAATCAATTACACGTTTGGGAGAGATCGTGATTCACGCGGCGAACAATCGTTTGCAGCAAACGCTGGCAGGTCCCGTTAAACTCAGCGGACCGGGCCTGTTTCACGGAATCCACGCCCATCTGCGTCTGCTCCCTGCCGATGCCAATTCCGGCATCACCTTTTGCCGAACCGACCTGGCCGACACTCCAACCGTTGCCGGACGACACGACTACGTCTTAAAAGCTCCAAGACGCACCGTGCTTGGACTCACGGAAGACCAACCGCTCGTCGAAACCATTGAGCACATCATGGCCGCTCTGTCTGGTCTGCGAGTGGACAACTGCCGTATCGAAATCGATGCCCCGGAAATTCCATCCTTTGATGGATCCAGCCGAGTGTTCTGCGATGCGATCCTGGAAACCGGTATCCAGCAGCTTTCGGCCCCTTTGAAATTAATCAATACGGCTCAGCAAGTCGTGCAATATGGCAGCGGAGGACAATCACTGATCCTGCGACCGTACATGAAACCATTACTCGCGGTTACATGGCACCTGAATTATGGCCCACGAGCCGCAATTCCTGCTCAGATGTACTCTGCAGAGGTCACACCAGATATTTTTGTTCACGAAATCGCAGCGGCTCGAACATTTGTGCTGGAATCAGAAATCACAGCTTTGAAACAGATGGGCTACGGCAAACACCTCACCAACAAAGATCTGCTTGTCTGCGCCAATAATGGAAACTGGAACAATCGTCTGCGGTGGCCGGATGAATGCGTACGCCACAAACTGCTCGACTGTATCGGCGATTTGGCGTTAAGCGGCATTGCGATTGGCGGACATGTCTCAGCAGTTCGAAGTGGACACAAACTCAATCATCAGCTGGCTGCAAAGGTCTCTCAGCTTACCGATGATAACGGCGAGCAGTTGCCATCAGCTGCCTGAATTCATAGAGGACCGGTGTCCGCAGTGGCACCACACGATCAGGATGATCAATATGGAATCTCAAATCTCACCCATGTCAGAGGTGCACTCTTCAGCCTCCATCGGCAAAGGAGTCAAAATCGGTCCGTTTTGTGTCGTTGGCCCCAACGTAACCATTGGAGATAACACAGAACTGCAAAGCCATGTTGTTCTGAACGGACGATCCACCATTGGCCAACGCAACCGTCTGTTTGCCGGCTGTGCCATTGGCGGAGAACCTCAGGACATCAGTTACCAGAACACTGACACTCAGGTTATCATTGGTGACGACAACATCTTTCGAGAAGGTGTCACAGTCAACAAGGGCGCCGAAAAAGAAGACGGTATCACACGCATTGGCAACAACAACATGTTTATGGCCAACAGCCATATCGCTCACAACTGCCACATTTTTAACAAAGTGATTCTGGTTAACGGAGTGCTGCTGGGGGGCCATGTCCACGTGCAGGATAGAGCCATCGTTTCCGGCAACACGGTCGTGCACCATTTTTCAACGCTGGGACGTTTGAGTTTTGTAAGTGGTGGATGTCGAGTGCCTCACGATATTCCTCCATTCATGCTGGCTGCCGGTAACGACCAACCAACACTCAAGACACTCAATCTGGTTGGAATGCGGCGCGCAGGCATCAAGGAAGAATCCATTCAATGCATCCGCTCGGCATTCAAAATGCTCTACCGGAAACAGAAAAAACTGCAATACGTCCGAGCGCATTTTGAAAAAAAACTCAACGGCGTCCTTCCACCGGAACTGGCAGAATTACTGCAGTTCATTACAAACCAGCGAGCAGGCAGACTCGGCCGTGCACGCGAAACGGTACGTAATCCGCCAACCACAAACGAAAAATCCGGGCAGGAATCAAAAGCAGCATGAGCATTCTCAAGGTCGCAGTGGTTGGAGTTGGATCTCTTGGACAGCATCATGCTCGTATTCTCGCGGGGATGGATCGAGTTCAACTGGTTGGCGTTGTCGATCCACGCCCCGAACAGGGACAGGAAATCGCTCAGCGTTTTAAAACCACCTGGTATTCCGATATCCGGCAGCTTCCAAAAGATCTCGATGGAGTCGTGATCGCCACGCCTACGATTCACCATGTGGAGCCCGCAGAATATTTTCTCAAAGCGGGCATAGCCACTTTGGTGGAAAAGCCACTGGCAGCCAACCTGAAGAACGCGAATCATTTGAAAGCAGTTGCAGACAAACATGGCGCCGTTCTGCAGGTCGGCCACGTCGAGCGATTTAATCCGATATTCGAAGCAGCCCAAAATCTCTCTGGCGATGTAAAGTACCTGCGTTGCCAGCGGGTGAGTCCGTACTCGTTCCGATCGACCGATATTGGCGTCGTTCACGACCTCATGATCCACGACATCGATCTCGCACTGGCTCTCACAGGGCAAATGCCGGAATCTGTCGAAGCGTTTGGCGCCGTTACCATCGGCCCTCACGAGGATTGCGCAGTCGCCCGATTACGTATGCCGGATAGAACAATCGTGGACATCACGTCGAGCCGAATTGCCCCACAGGCCGAACGAACGATGCAAATCTGGAGTTCACAAGGCTGCATGAATGTGGACCTGCATTTGCGGTCGCTCACATCATGGGAACCTTCGGCCACTGTCGCAGCTAACCCGGCGATGATTCAGACAATTGCAGCGGCAACTCCAAATCCTCTGACACTGAAGGACCGAGTCTTCGGCGAATGGATTGAGGAACAGACAATTCAGGCTTCTGATCGTGATGCCCTGACAGCAGAGCTTCAGGAGTTCACCGAAGCAATTCGAGGCAATATCGTTCCTCGAGTTTCCGGGCAGGAAGCCGTTCAGGCAATGCTGGTAGCTGAGGACGTCCTGAATTCACTCAGGGCGTGGTCGTGGCAGGATTCATTGGCAGCAGAATCCAAAGCCGCGTAGTACCTCGTGCAGAAACGCCTCCGGTTTCGAACAGCCCCCTTACCGCAGAACCCACTGGCTCAGCTTCGACTTGTGATCAGAAGTCCGCTACAAATCCACGTTGGCGCAATACCTCCAGCTTCCAACCTCCTGTCCTTCGATCACGAAGCAGGATCAGTCATGCTGCCGCCCTTAGACTTAAAACAGTTTCGCAGCGTTCTGTTGATGCTGCAGGCCCGCATCCAGAGCCACGTTGAACATCAGGAGAAGCATACGTTCTCAATTGCCGAAAGCGAAAACCACAGTTCGTCCAATCACATGCGAATCGTGGAAAACGATCAGGAATTAATTTCCGAACTTGTTGTCGCACTCAATCGCATTGACAACAGAACGTTCCGCGTTTACGAAGGCTGTCTGAAATCTGGCTTTGCAGCTACCGGATCTACTATTCCAAAATCCCGGCTGAACACGATCCCCCGTGCCCGGAATTGCATTCACTGCGAACGGAAACGTGAGCAGGGAAGTTCCTGCTGATGATATCAAATCCAGTGAGTCGAATCGTACTTTACTGCTTGTTAACGGTCGTCGGCGCAGCTGCTGATCTAATTTCCAAGGAAGTCATTTTTCGTCAACTTGGCGTTTACAATGGCACCGAATGGCTATTGGATGGCTGGTTAAAATGTCGACTTTTCACGAGTCTCAACCCGGGGGCTTTGTGGGGAGTCGGGCAGGGCTTTGCACTTGTGTTTGCAGCATTCAGTGTCGTGGCACTCCTTGGAATCTGGTACTGGCTGTTTTGGCGACATGCCTGCCACAGTGCCTGGCTAACGACTGCTTTGGCTTTGGTCTCCGGCGGAACCATTGGAAATCTTTACGACCGCCTGGGGATTCATGGACTAAAAGATTCCAACGGTGAAGCCATTCTGGCTGTACGCGATTTCCTCGATTTTCGCTTTGGCAGCTTCGACTGGGCTGTTTTCAACATCGCTGATGTCTGTCTGGTGACCGGAGCGATCATGTTGATGCTGCAGTCAATCACGATGCCACAGGAAAACTGCCTGCCGTCAACAGAATAGCACCAATCACTGTTCCCGCTGCACGCACACAGTTCTCGCACACAGAATTGACGTTAAGGCCGGGTCGGCTACGATATTGGACTCACACCGCAGCTTTGCTGAAATTTTGGCGATAAGAGGACGACATCAAATGGACCAGGACGAGATTCTACTTGATTCAGAAGAACGCATGGGTAAAGCGGCTGAACACTTAACCGTATCGCTCACAGGCGTTCGCACCGGACGCGCCAATCCGGGACTCGTCGATTCGATCAAAGTAGATTACTACGGTTCGCCGACACCGTTGAAGCAAATCGCCAACATCAGCGTTCCGGAACCTCAACAGATCATGATCCGACCATTCGATACCTCGTCGCTGGATGCGATCTCCAAGGCGATTCAGGCCAGCGACCTCGGACTTGCTCCCAACGCCGATGGTCGAGTTGTCCGATTGAACATTCCGCCGTTGTCTGGCGAACGCCGCAAGCAGTTGGTTACTCGCATTAAAGAGCTGGCTGAAGAAGCCCGTGTTTCTATTCGCAACATCCGTCGCGATGGCAACAAGCACGCAGATCAGGCTCAAAAAGACAAATCAATGTCGGAAGACGACCGCGACCAGACCAAAGACAAGATGCAAGAACTGACTAAGAAATACGAAACCCAGGTCAACAACAAGGCAGATGCCAAGGAAAAAGAAATCCTCAACGAGTAACGGTTGCCACGTGGCTTGTCACAAGAGGATCTAAGATTGCTGTTTGTTTTCAGCGCTGGATTAAAGTTTCCAGAGCCTTCAGAAAACATCATGCTCCTTGCAGCACGCTTTCCGCTGGTTGTCTCATCTCGAACTCCCGAAGGTGTGGCGAGCGCCTGCTCGGTCTGCGACATCTCAGTCTGTATTGAACCTTCGCATCCGTCGGGTGATGCCTACAGTCACAATCAACGCAGGAAGACGAGAGGGAGCGACTGTCCTGACTGGACTCGCAATACCCGATGACCAAGCAGGCAATGGATTGCGTGTGCACACGGGTGACCATGCTTAATCGTCGGAGTGGTTCGAAGCGAGTCCGTGAATAAACAGGCTCTACGAATCCCAGCTCACCAATGATTCCACGAACGCCGCCGAACCGTCACGAAACCAACCGTCGAGTTGTGCTGGATCTTTGAGTTGCTGGCCTCGCAGAGTGGGAACAACCAGAAACTGGCAGTCGACATCCGGCAACGCGGTCATGTCGCCCCATAGTTTTTCAAACTGCGAGACTGGAAAGACGTCTTCCTGACCTCGGCCCCAGCGTTTCTTCACTTCCTTCAAAGTGATGTACGTTGGCATGCGAGCTGCCAAACGTCGCACCGCCCTGTCAATATTCTCCCGGTCGGCTAAGTTGTTTCGAGTCAATCCAAAGATGCTCAACAGTCGATCGATCGTGATCCAGGTGGTCATCGAATTGTAATACGACAGTTTAAACTCATCTTCTTCACGTGGCATAGCGAGTCCTTCCATCAGTCGCACTCGACCATTCACTCGAGCCAGTCCGCCGCCTCGATCTTCTAATCGACGACTAATTACCTCAAACGATAAATCGTTGTCTGCAGCGATGTGCTGTCCCAGACAACCGAGATCCAGACTGGCACCAAGCGTATCGACATTGTGCAGCATCAGGTATTGAAGCTGAGGCTGCTGTTGAAGCATATCGTGCAGAGTTCCATTCAGCAGCAAGTTGGGGACTTCATACCAGTGGCCAACCGGATGCAAACACTGCAACGGCAGGTTGTCAGTGTAGTCTGCTGCTTCACCGAAAGAATGAGCCCAGTTCATCAGAGCTCCTCGCATGCTGATTCGCATTTTTTCCTGTTGCTCGTCTAAAACCTGTTGAGGCATCTCTTCCCAGACAAACTGCAAATCGCGAACTGTGGGAATCATCCGCAGCCCAACAGCTGCTCCGCGGGATATGTATACGCTGTCCTGTCTGAAATGCTCCTGCACGTAGCTGCGAATCGGAAGGTCAGTGAGGTACCCTGTGGTGATCACATGAGCCGGCACCGCTCCAAATTCCTGCGCAGTCTTGCGTGATTTGGCCAGGTGAACATCGAGAAACGATCGGAACCGGCCACCCAAACGGCAGAACGGATTCAGCGCTTTGACAACTCCTGCTCCCTGAGTCCAGCGACTGCCGATGCCAGCCGCCAAAGTGATCACACCGACACGGCCTTGCTCCAATGCACGTCGACCGACTTCGATCGTTTCAGGAGGCAATCCACTCCGCACGTCGACGATGTCTTCCTCTCGGACATCTTCGATGGTGACCGAAGAAGACAGTCGGTTCTGAGCCAACCCCAGCCGTCCGGATTTTAGTTCTGTACGGATCTCTTCGTGAGCAATGCGGTCGAATCCATTGTCACGCAGCAGGTCATGAATGGTGTCAGCTTCTTCTGTACTGCGCACGGAACCGGGCAAAATGCGATTAATCAGCTGCATCCCCAACCCGGATTCGTCATCCTTGTTGCGACAAACATCGCCGGCCTGTTCCAGTTCCCGGCGAGCGATAGGGGATAGAGTCTTCGCATCCTGTTTCAGTAAATCCGGGATCTTCAGTGCAGCGTATTCCGCTGGCATCCGGCCGCGGCTATCCAGTTCAGCTGACGTACCTCGGTCATTAATAGCGAAGTCATAGACCACCGGATCCATCGCGAAGGGCATTGACACCTGCATCAATTCTTTCACTTCCAGCATCATCTGCTGAAGCCACGATTGAGCTTCATCGCGAACAGCCGGATCGAAAATGAATCCCATCCCGCCGCCCGCCATTCCACCCAGCATCCAAAATCCGTGGAATTGATCGTTGTACTTTGCCTCACAACGTGCAATGAGTTCTTCGGTGTACGCATTGGAACACCACGGAATGATCTTCTGCAGAGGATCATGGAAGTTGCGATGAGTTGCCCGGCCAATGGCCGGGATATCCCCGGTTTTTAAAGCGGCGGTCATTTGACTCAGAATATCGATAGTGTCGTGCCGAGCGTTCCACTCGGTCTCACTGCGCAGCAGATACTTTTCGGTAACCATCTCCAGAATTGGACCGACGTTCTGAGCCATCCCACCATGCACGAGCACCAGACTTTCCTGCAGACTTTTCCGCGTCTCCACTGTGACTTCAGTTTCGGTGAACACAGAATGTTGAGGCATCAAACGCCCTCGGCTGATGCCGTATTCCGGATCACCGTCGTTTGCCGGAGCTCCTTCGATCAGCTTGATACCAGGCCAGACGCCTCCCGAATCCTGCCAGCCACCACCGGAACCACCTAACCATTCCCCAAGAATCGCTCGAGCCGCAACAATACGTCGATCCGACTCCGTCAACGGCCCTGTCAGCTGCGATACCTGGCCAGTGGCTCTCATGCACAGCGAAATCAATGAACCCAGCAAATTTGTACTTACTGCGAGCCGTGATCCTTTAGGGATATCGTTGACTCGACTCACCATTTCGAGCCCCCTGCCGGGCCCCACCATCCGTTTGAGCACGTCGCTGATTGCGGCTCCACAGCCTTCCATGCCTGGAGGAATCAATCCTGAAGCAATCACAGCAGCCTTCAAAAGTCCCAGATAATCACGAGCAAAGTCGAAAACGACATTCACCTCGTGAATGTCAGCTTTGGAATCCAGATCAATACTTACCAGCCGAAGCACAGGTTCATCGATGACTCGGAGACAGCATTCGATCGGTGGCTCGGGATTCACATGACACCCGCGAACTGCCAAGTCGATACTCGCATTGATCACTCGAGCGCCTTCAGGAAAATCCATCCCCAGAAAAAAAATGTCACTCCAGGCACTGTGTGTGAAATCCATGCGAACGGCGGTGCGTTCTCGCAGCGTTGGAAAACACTGTGTTGCCGGACTGATCTGCAGCAACTCGGGACGGATTCTCAGAGGCACATCTTCCGGGTGGCCACTACGAAACATCCACTGATTACCACGCTCGGTTCGTACGCTACGGCGTACCTGGTCGGCCAGAGTCTGAAAAGCCAGCCGGTGATAGGCTTCAGCAATGGCACTCGCCAGTGTCACAGTAGGAGCGTCAGCCGACTGGTGAGTCAGAAAAATGTCGATGGCTTCCGGATAACGACGGCTGAGCATCTGCTCATGGCCGTGAAACGGAATGTGGCCTGTTTCCCTTCCTGTCAGTTGTTGCGGCAGATGAAAACGATAAATTGCATATAGAAAAAACAGAGCACGCACACGCTCGTAGAGATTGTCACAGTGGCGACGGAACTGGTCAAGTTCTGAGCACTGAGCCAGAAGTTGCTGATCGGAAAGTCCGGCACACAACGAATCCAAAGACGTATTGCGGACGTCGGGATCAGAAGAAGTGATAACCTGCAGGAATTGTGACATTGCGTATTTCTGTCAGCCGAAAAAGCCTGGGTCAAAGATGCTGTAAATATTCACTGCCGGGATGCTGTGCGCAGGCTACGGAGAAACCACCGGGGCAACTACTTGCGAGCCATGAGTCCCACAAGTTCCGTTAGAATCAGGTCGCGGTCAACTCCTCCCATCGAAATCGCCAGTTGAGCCATCATGAGTCCGTACTTGTAGCCCGTGTTAAATCGTGAACCGTCGACTTCAAATGCCAGATAACGTTCTGTTTGGGCCAGTTGATTAAGCGACGTTGACAGATCGATCGACTGTCCAGTTTCGACCGACGCTAAGTGGTCAGTCAGTAGTCGCAGGAGAGCGGGCGTCAGCACGTGCATGCCGAACAGGCACAGGTAATGCCCAGCCCTCTGGCCAGCCACGATGAGCTCCTGTTCGGCAACCGTGGGTGTCGGTTTTTCGAGCACAGTGGTCACTTCGTACAATTGATCCTGCTGAGCAACCGGTCGACCACCGACGGTCCCAAAGTAGATAATTTCGTTTTCGCGAGTTGGCTGAATGGCAGAGATAGCACATTCATGTCTTTCGGCCATCTCGCAAAGCTGAGCGGCACAGCTTTGTTTGCCCCTGCTCACATACAGGTGATCGGACACCAGATGCAGGAATGGCTCCCCATCAATGAAGTCGGCGGCTCGTAATATTGCATCCCCATAGCCGCGAGGGTTGTCTTGTTCGAAGAACACGAGACGCGAAGCATGAGATTCTGCGGCCGACAGATAATGATCCGTCTGCCCGGGTCGCACAATGATGGCAATCTGGTCAACCCCGGCTTCAACCACTTCATCCAGAGTTCTGCGAAGAGCAGTCCTCTGTCGACCTTCACGATCCACAACGCTTTGGAGAGGAAGGTTAGAATGATCTTCACCAGCCGCCGTAATCACGGCTTTTTGGACTTTCATGGGAAACGACCTGTCGCTCACAATCAATAAAAGCACAGAGACCAAATGGCCCAATGCCTCACCGGCAGTGAACCAGTGAGAGGACAGATCTTACGACCGAAACCAAGCTGCAGCAACGATGGTTGTCAGAGGACTCACTCTGCGGTTCTACTGTCGCCGGTTTTCCGGTCAGCAGACTGGCTGCTAACCACTACCAGAAACATGCGAGGCAGACTCCAAGCGACGCCCGGCAGTGTAAATGTGAGCGAAACGATACAGCGACCGTGTATCGACTGCATCATGCCAGTCACTGTTACTGCTCGATGAAGGCGCGGAGTCCTGCGCAAAAATCCAGGGATTCCTTCAGTTTGTTCAGCCCCTTCCGGCCACCCAGAGTTTCCATCATTCCGATGTCTGTTCTCCCATATACTGCAGAACTTCTGTCACGGTGTCCAGACCATGGTCTAGGTCTTCCCGACTGATATTCAACGCCGGCAGCAACCGGATCACCGTTTCCTGTGTGGCATTGATGAGGACTCCCCGTTCCATACAAAGTCCGACAGCCGGTCCGGCCGGGATAGTGAGGTCGATGCCAATCATCATGCCGCACACTCGGATTTCTCGAATCATTGGCATTCGCATCTGTAAAGTCTCCAGACGTTGACGAACGTGATCCGCATTCTCGACGACGTACTGCAGCAGATTGTCCTGTTCAATAGCCATTCCAGTGGCCAGACCGGCTGCCATTGCCAAAGAATTACCTCCAAACGTGCTGGCATGCATACCGGGACGCAGGTCACCGGCGAATTCGTTTTGAGCAATCAATGCTCCACAGGCGACTCCCCCAGCTATTCCCTTGGCCATCGTAATCACATCGGGAGTCACCCCGGTTTGTTGATAGCCAAACCAAGTGCCGGTGCGGCCCATTCCGGTCTGAACTTCGTCAAAGATGAGCAACAAACCTTTGTCGTCGCAGATGTCTCGCAAGCCCTGCAGGAAAGCAGGATCCGGAATTCGAACTCCACCTTCACCCTGTACCGGTTCGATCATAATTGCGCAGGTTTCGTTGTCGACCAATTCTCGCACAGCATCAAGATCGTCCGTGGGAGCGTAACGAAAACCGGCCATCAATGGGCCGAGGCCAGCGTGATGCCTGGGCTGAGCCGTCGCAGTGAGAGCACCTAAAGTTCGACCATGAAATCCTCGTTCAAAAGTGATGATTCGGTAACGGCCCTGTGCCGATCCGTGCAGTCGAGCCAGCTTGATTGCAGCTTCGTTTGCTTCGGCTCCACTATTACAGAAGAATGCCTTGCCAAAGCTGCGCGAGCACAGGAATTCAGCGAACTTCCCCTGCTGTTCGATGTACCATGTATTCGGCACATGAATCAGGCGACCAGCCTGTTGCTGAATCGCCTCTACGAGGGAAGGTGGCGAGTAGCCAAGAATATTGCACCCCCAGCCGGGGAACAGATCCAAAAAGCGGCGGCCTTCGGCATCGCTTACCCACGAACCGGTCCCTTCAACCAGCGAGACCGGATATCGAGTGTAGTTTGGAATTACAAACTGATTAAAAAGTTCGATTGTGTCCTGGCTGCTCAGTGACGTCATTGTATCCATCCTGGTTCGGCTCGAAGTTGTCCTCGGCCTGTCATTAAATAATGGAGTCCCGACTCTTGGAGACACTACCCAACGATTTCGGTTCCCACTCCTGTGTCGGAATAGATTTCCAACAATACTGAATGCGGCATGCCTGCATCAACAATGTGTACTTTACGAACACCGGCGGTCAAGGCATCCAGTGCCGCCTGAACTTTAGGAACCATTCCGCCAGCAATTGTACCATTTGAAATCAACTCTCGAACATCCCCAGCTGACACATGAGACAGTCGGGATTCCGGATCTGCGACATTCGTCAGAATGCCTGGAATGTCGCTGAGAAAAACTAGTTTTTCGGCGTCAAGCGCCTGGGCCACCGCGGCAGCGGCCGTATCGGCATTGATGTTCAGGCGGTGGCCATTTTCGTCCAGTGCAATACTGGGGAGCACGGGAATCGTACCGGTTGAGCAGATCCTCGCCAGCAGATCACGATTGACCTGATGCACATGCCCCACATGTCCCAGGTCTGCCTGACTACCATCTTCTAAGGTGACGGTGAGAGGTTTAGCCGTGAGTGCATTTTCGGTCGCAAAGTGAATCCCTGTCGATCTCGCTCCCCGCGCACGAATACGCTCCACGATTCCCGGACAGATTTCTTCAACGAGTACTCGTGATGCGATATCGAGTGTTGGGTTGTCGGTGTAACGACGTCCTGCAACAAATCGAGGTTCGATACCGGCATTGGCCATGGCCGAACTGATCGCCTTGCCTCCACCGTGGACGAGAATCGGACGCATCCCCACAGTTGCCATGAAAACGACATCCGTCAGCAGACTGTCGACAGCTTTGTCGTCGTTGAGCGTACTACCACCCAGTTTTACGACCACGTAACGATCTCGAAATCTCTGGATCCAACCCAGAGCTTCGATAAGTGTCGTGGCTTTACGAATGGCTTCCTGCATGAATTGAGCTTTTAAGATAGCACGATGTGCGGGTTGTCTGTGGAATCAGCGATTCTAAGGCGTGAAAACCGCGATTCAATTCGCTGAGGCCATTGCAAACAGATTCGAGGCAGGTAGTCTGAACTGCGAAGCGTCCCTATCTGTCTTATTCAGGCAGGACGTTTCACGGTTGAGGTGCTCGTATTGTCGTGTTTAAACCCGATAGCTACGACTGAAAAGGGAAGACGGTGTAATTCCGTCACGGTCCCGCCGCTGTAACCGGGAACAGAATCGCAAATCCACTGCCAATCGGTCTCTGATGTATTCATGAGCCAACTCGGTGGGAAGGGCGAAACTCTGGTCGATCCGGAAGTCAGAAGACCTGCCTCCAGCCGTTGTTGGTATCCCTTCGCGGAAAGGTGATGTCGGCGAGTAATTCCTGCGCTCGATTGAATCGATTGTTCCCATTTCTGATATGGAAACAACACGGCAGTTTGTTGTGTTAGACCAGACACAAGAAAGCGGCCCCCGCACGGACTTCTCTCCGGTTTTACTTTTTCCTCGCACATTTTATATCTTGCAGGAAAAGACTCATTCCCCAGCTGCTCTCTCATAGACGGACGCAACGTTCAGCATTCACGCTCATCGAACTGCTCGTGGTCATCGCAATCGTCGCAATTCTTATCAGCCTGCTGCTACCTGCGGTTCAACAGGCTCGCGAAGCCGCTCGCCGCATTCAATGCCGTAGTCGGCTGAAACAGATTACACTGGCTCTACACAACTACGCCGATGTTTATCCTGGACACTTTGTTCCCTACGTGGTCGAAGATCAAGAACGGGTGAAGTACCTCAATACCTTTTCCGGCAACCCGGGAACGGCTCAGTTTTGGTTTGGAAAGCTGGACTACGCAGCCTCCAGTCCGGAAGCCGGATTCGACTTCTCAGCCGGTCCGCTGGCTCCCTTTATGGAAACCAACTGGCAGGCGTTTCAGTGTCCCAACTTCGGGCGAGATCAAATGGATAATGTAGCTTTCGGCCGGCCGGCAACCGGCTTCGGCTACAACGGCTATTTCCTGTCGCGAGACAGCGGAATCGAATGGCTGCCACCAACCTACACCGCTACACCAAGCCGAAAGCCACTCACGCGAAAATTCCGAGACCTTACCTCGCTTACCCAGACCATTGCCTTCGCAGATGCCGCTCAGGTCAAAACCGTCTCGTTCGCACCGCCAACATTCAGCTTCGAAGAAACATGGTTGCTGGAGCCTCCATCGAACAACTTCCCCAATGTCCATTTTCGACACAACGATACGGCCACCGTGTCGTTTATGGATGGCAGCGTACGAGCATTCAGCTATGCATCCCGAATTGATGTCCCTGGGACTAATTTCATCAATCCCGACCAGGCCGATCGCATGCAAGAAGAACGACTCGGCTACGTGACTGAAGGAACACTCGAGGATCCGAATCACCGAGACGATCTCTACGACCGCCAGTGATTCACTTAGCATATCGGAACTCTCATCACCGCCTGACCTTGCCTCAGCGGTGAGAGTTATCCCTCGGCTACAGGTGAAAGTCCACGGCAATCGACAACGCACTGGACGTCATCGGGGCGTTGCCATTACTGTTCGGGATCGCTGTTTTGACAGTTTCCAACCTGAGTGGCTCGATGGGATTTGATTTCAACCAACTGGGACCCTGGCTGCATTCCCTCTCTCAACTGATGGCACTCATTATCCTGGGAGTCGCCACTTTGCACTTGTGCGCCTACATGATTCTCTGGATCTGGTTTCATAGGGATTTGAGCGGCATTGCCAATTGTCTGGATGAATTCACGAGAGGCCTGCAGCACCGTAGTGTGCTCGAGCGTTCGTCTCCGCTCATCAATCAGATTGACGCATTTGTTGCGGATGTCAACGATGTGATCGGCGACCCTTCTCGACACGCCGATCGACAAACTTGTCTGCAAAGGATGCACATTCTGGATGAACGGCGAAGTTACCTCGATTCACTGTCGTTCGAAACAGCCAGCAACGTTATTCGTACAATGATCGAAGCCTATCCCCTGGCGGGGGTGCTCGGGACCATCATGGCCATTAGCTCGGCATTGCAGCATCCCGAAACTGCAGTCGATGCCGCCACAACGATGTCCGGTATCGTGGCAAGCTTTGGAGACGCCATCTGGTCGACCTTCAGCGGATTATTTGCCGCTATTGTCCTCATGTTTATCAACAGCATGCTGGAAACTCGATTTGAACGACTGACTCAAAGCCGCATCCATGTTCGTGATATGGTCGCCGGAGCCAAACGCGAACTCGGGATGGTTGTAAGCAAAACAGTCGGAGGTGATCGCTCGGATGTTAAGAGGTCGAACTGATGCAACAGCGCAAACGGCTTACATTTCAGCTGACACCATTACTCGATCTGCTGTTGATCGTCATCTTTGCTCAGTACATGGAAGTCCAGCAGACGGCGGCATCCGGTGATTCGGCGATTCAGGAGCGGCAGACGGTACTCCAGCAGGAATTCGATCAACGATGCAAGGACCTCGAATCGACTCATGCAGCCAATCGACTGACTCTTGAAGCTACCCGGCTTCGCTACTCACAACAATTTCAGAGCATCATCGACCAGCATTATCAAGCGGGTACGACACTGGCCAAAACGCTGGATCTGCCCGACCGTTTGCTGAAAGAAACGCTCAAACTTCGCACCACTGGGCAGACGGCCGACGCTGAGCGACTCGAACAGGCATTGAACAGTCTCCACAATTTGCTGGATTCCCGCAGTCGTGAATTGCTGCAGTTTATGGTCCGCTACGATGAAATGCAGAAACACGTTTCGCTCTGGGAATTGCATCTTCTGGATAACGGACAGGCTCTGTTCACGGACGGAAAACTGGAGCAGCGATTGTCGTATGAATCACCAGAGGATTTTGGGGCCAGAGCCTTTGAATCAAGTAAGTCGTTTACAGAACCTCGTCCGCTGACGCTCATCCTGATGACATACGGCGATACCCAGGCTGGATTCCGCCGCGACGCTGCTAACGGCCTTCCTATGTTAGTACAGCGACTGAGAGATGATGCTGGAGGAACTCGTTGGTACGATTTCTCCCTTATGGGCTTCCGTCCGGATGGTCCTTTGATGAACTCCACAATCACCGACCAATAAGCACAGGTCGCAACGACCACAGGAACCAAGCTATCTACGATATCATCGGAGACATTCACGGGTACGCCGATGAACTTGTGCAATTGCTGCAGCAACTGGGATACAAGGAAACCGGTCAAACATTTCGACATCCAAATCGTCTGGCCGTATTTTGTGGTGATTTTGTCGATCGCGGCCCACAGATTGCCGACACAGTTCAGATTGTCCGAGCCATGGTGCAAGACGGGGCTGCGCACGCAGTCATGGGCAACCATGAATTCAATGCGATCGCGTTTCATACCAAATGCCCCGATGAGCCCGATCGCTGGTACCGACCTCACACCACTCGCCATACACATCAGCATCAGGCGACCCTCGACCAGCTGAATGACCGCGAGTTGTCTGAAACACTCGACTGGTTTCGCCAGCTGCCGGTGGCTTTGGATCTTGGGCCAATTCGAGTCGTCCATGCTTGCTGGGATGCTGATGGAATCAAGGTACTGGAAGAGGCCCTGAAATCGCACGGGGGTTGCGATACCGCATTCCTGGCTAACGCAGCAGATACTGAACACCCGGTAAGACTGGCAGTCGAACGAGTGCTCAAAGGCCCCGAAGTCGAGTTGCCGAACAACACGATCGTGACTGACAAAGAGGGACATGCTCGACGTCGAGTCCGTATTCGCTGGTTCGAATCCCCCACCGGTCACAGCCTTGGCAGCTACGCATTTCCTCATGTACCGCGCCTTAAGGGAGTGCCGGTACCGAATTCCGTCTCTCCCAGTCCCTATGGGGCCAGGAATCCTCCGTTGTTCGTTGGTCACTACTGGCTGGACAGTCGCCACAATCCGTTGCTGCTGCCGAATTTGGCCTGTCTTGACTTAAGCGTGGCCAGGGGAGGAATGCTGTGTGCCTACCGATTCAACGGAGAGGTTGTGCTGAATCCGGCGTCATTCGTCAAAGTTCCCGCCAGGAATATGCGAACAGTGCCATGACAGCTACTACGATTCGTATTCGCGGCGCGCGAACTCACAATCTCAAAAATATCGACGTGGACATCCCCGTTGGTAAAATGACCGTGATCACCGGACTAAGTGGATCCGGTAAAAGTTCATTGGCTCGCGACACAATGTTCGCTGAGGGTCAGCGACGTTACCTGGAGAGCGTCTCGGTTCAGACCCACCAGATGATCCGTTCACTACGCCGCCCCGATGTGGATGAAGTGAGCGGCCTGCCGCCTACAGTGAGTATTGATCAGCGAGTCAGCCACGTTCCGGTTCGCAGCATGGTTGCAGTCACCACAGATATCTACGATTACCTGCGTCTCTTGTTTGCCCGCGCAGGCGTTGTTCATTGCACAATCTGTGACCGGCCGGTGCAGAGCCAAACAATCGAAGAAATCGTGCAGCGAGTATTGCAGTTTCCGAAACGCAGCAAGTTCATGCTGCTGGCTCCTTTGGTTCATGACCGACGTGGCAGCCATCGTGAAGTACTGGAACGAGTCGCTCGACACGGGCTGGTTCGCATCCGTGTGAATGGTGAACTGATCGATCTGGCAGATGCTGGTGAACTCGACAAATCGAAGCGACACACAATCGAAGCCGTCGTCGATCGATTAATTCTCAAGGAAGGCGTTGAACAGCGACTTCTGGAATCGGTGGCTCTGGCTGTCCGCGAAAGCGGGGATGCATGTATCTTCAGCGTTCAGGCGGATGGCGCATGGCACGATCACTATTTCAACACTTGTCATAGTTGCGGTCCCTGTGAAATGAGTTTTCCGGAACCGGATCCCGGACTGTTCAGCTTCAACAGTGGACGAGGAGCCTGTCCGGATTGCGAAGGTTTGGGCGTCGAAGGCGTTTCCGACGATTCTGCAGAGATCACTGTGTTTCGACAACACCCCTGTGCAACGTGTGGCGGAGGCCGTTTACAGCCGTTTCCGTCTGCAATCCGTTTTGGCCAACTCACGCTGCCGCAGTTCACAGCGCTCACCGTGACCGTTGCCCTGTCAACAGTTCGGCAGTGGCAGCAGGAGCTGGAATTCCCCGCGAAAAACCTTACAGATCATTTCGCAATTCGTCCCGAAGGACATGCAGCGGCGTCTCGCATTCTACCCGATCTGGAACGTCAGCTGTCCAGTCTGGTTCGAGTTGGCCTGGACTATCTGAATCTGAACCGATCAACGCAATCACTGTCTGGCGGAGAGTATCAGCGATCTCGACTGGCCTGCTGCCTGGGATCAGACGTTCATGGTGCGTGTTACATCCTCGACGAACCAACCAACGGTTTGCACCCCCAGGACACTCAGTTGCTGCTGGATATTCTGTTCGACATTCGCGACTCCGGCGGAACGCTGGTACTTGTTGAACACGATCCGGAGGTCATTCGAGCCGCTGATTGTCTGATCGACGTTGGCCCCGGTGCCGGAGCAGACGGTGGCCATGTGCTGTATGCGGGGCCTCCTGCGGCAATTCCAAATCACAAGACAACCGACCGCGTCATCGCCGAACAATTGCCGAATTCTGCAGAGACGAATATCGCAACCGACCAGACACTGACGATCCGCAATGCAAAACTTCACAACCTGCAGAACATCACTCTTGCGATTCCGTTGAACCGCTTCGTCTGTGTGACAGGAGTTAGTGGTTCAGGCAAAAGCAGTCTGATCAACGGAACCTTGTTTCCGGTTGCCTCTGCGGCCTGCAACCCTCAGTCTCACAGCGAAGCAGCTTTGGCCGATGTCGAATGCGAGGCGATAGATGGACTTGAGCATATTGACCGAGTTGTGTGTATCGATGGTCGTTCGGTAGGCCGTAATCGACGTTCGTGTTTGGCGACTTACAGCGGAGTGTGGACTGACGTTCGCAAACTGTACGCGCGCACACGAGAAGCTCGTGCACGTGGCATTGGTGCTCCTCAGTTCAGTTTTAATTCCGGCAGCGGACGGTGTTCTCAGTGCAAAGGAACCGGTGTTCAGAACATTCGCATGAAGATGCTGCCGGACGCAGAGGTGCCGTGTCTATCCTGCCACGGCCAGCGTTTCAAGAGAGACATCCTCAACATACGCTTTGCAGGACGATCGGTTCATGATGTACTGAATCTTCGAGTCGACGAAGCCCTGGAAGCGTTCTCCGGAATTGAGTCAATGGCTCGACGTCTGCAGCCCTTTCAGCAGGTTGGGTTGGGATACATGATGCTTGGTCAGCCGGCATCAACTTTTTCCGGCGGAGAAGCTCAACGCATTCGCCTCGGGACCGAACTGCTTGGAACACCCCAAAGCAGGACACTGTACCTGATTGACGAGCCAACTCGAGGCTTGCATGCGGCCGATATCGATCGCCTCATGGAAGTGCTTCGCGGCTTATTGGTGGGCAACCATTCGGTCCTGGTGATTGAGCACAGTACTCAGGTGATGCGAGCATCCGACTGGATCATTGACATGGGCCCTGCGGCAGCAGACAAAGGAGGCCAAATCATTGCAGAAGGCACTCCGGATATGCTTCGTCGTCATTCAAAGAGCGTCACTGGCCCGTGGATCTGGCAGGAACCATCGATACCCCTGAGACAATCAAGGCCATAGAGACTTCCGTAAGTTGAAATGCAGACAATTTTATCTGCATGTTCCAGTCGCAAATACCACGAATTTTCAGTGTTCCGGATGCTGAGCGGCATTTGAGCTGACCTGGAGTTGGGTTTCGGTACAATTTTGGGCACTATTGTTATGTTGTTGTGTTTGAACGAATGTTCTTCAGCCAAATATTGTTTCGAAGTTTTTTCGTGTCACGGGTTGTGATTCTATGAGTGTTACAGCCATCCATTATAAGCGGCTGCGGCTGCAACTTGATTTGCGCAAGCCACTGGATAATGTCCAACTGGCTGAGGGATATCACTTCATCCCGTGGCAACCACTGATTCAGGAACGTCATGCCCAGGTACAATGGCGGGCATTTCGCGAGGACCTCGACGGCCGATTGTTTAACTGTCTCAGCAATCTGGCCGGATGTCGCCGACTGCTGCATGAGACCGTCAATCACTCTCGTTTTTCCGGCGAGAGTACATGGCTGGTTCAGTTTCAACCGGAACCAGAGTGGCCAGCCGTGGATTGCGCCATGGTTCAGGGACTAACTCAATCCGGACTCACGGGTGCGATCCAAAATCTGGGCGTCGTACCGGAACATCGAAGCTTCGGGCTGGGACGTTCGATACTCCTTCAGGCCCTGCATGGATTTCGCCGTAGTGGAATGCGTCGAGTGACTCTGGAAGTCACGGCAGAAAACCTACAGGCTGTTCGATTGTACCTAAAGCTCGGTTTTAACGTATCGCGCGTACTGTACCGAACTGCTGAAGCCGGAACGATCGTCAAAGGATCAGAACGCCCGCCACGTGCACTGGAAACGGAAGTCCCGTTACCTGGTTAAAAGTGTGGTAACACAGCATCAGCTTCAGGAATCATTCAAACCGTTGCGGAAAGCTTCCAGCGGTAGTGACTTGCCGGCGATTCGCATTCTTTGAACGCTGCATTCTCTGCCGCCCCCTGTCCGACAATTCCGACAAATCGCATTTGCCGATTAATGTCAGACCAGCAGTATTCGTCTTCGAGCTAAGTGACGGCTGCCTCTCCAGCGAACGTCTCCATTCCGAGTTCGTGTGCCGCATATATCCAGGGTGCTCCGTAGCGTCTTCCCAGCAGTGAAAAGGCGAGTCATCCGGGTCCGATTCCTCTCCCGACGACGGGGATTTCACGGTTTTCAGTCGCATTGCCAAGCAGAGGTCAAATGTCGTCCAGTGTGTGGGTGAGCCAGGTGAACTTGACAACGTCTGCTTTTGCCATCCTGCACTGCTCGAAAACCTTATCGACTGCTGCCTGGTTGAGAACCCCATTAAGATTTGTATGGCTGATGACTCTTTTTGTACTGCCGAAGCGAGGAATCTGATCGGCAATCGCAGTAGACAAAATTGAAGTAAAAATAGCCAATGCTGAATACTTAACGATCGGTAAGCTCAGGAGAATCGAGGGGCGGTTTAAGGCAAAGCCGGAGTACCGAACAATGTCACAGCGCCAAAAAACGCCCCACGAATCCCCTGATCACTGGCATTGAGGCAGCAAATTGCGGTCGCGTGCGGATTATGTGAATGATGGCTCACGACGACATTTCTTGACCAGAAAGCACATGCAACTTTAACGGCTGGGTAATTTACAACACTGAACAGTCCCGCGAGAGCGGATTGCGGCGACTTATCACCGGCCAGTATCCAGCGCAACCGTTACAACTGTCGAAAGCGATCTTGTTGGTTCTATCAGGATCATCTGAACAATCGGCAGAATGCGCCGACACTTGAAGTTCCCTGCTGAGCTCGCAATGCCCCGCCGTACAGTATCCCGAAATACCTACCGCTACATAGTAATTGCTATGTGTCTGGGGCTTGTTGCGCAATCAGGATGCTCCCGACGCTTCTGGCGTCAGCAGGCCGAACGCGATACGTACGAAGCCGTCTCTCGAAAACTGAACGATCCTCACTGGACCTTACCCCGCATCGACCTGAAACCCGATTCGCGCAGTCGGTTTTATGATCCGTGGGATCCGGACTGCGAACCGTTACCGCCGGACGACCCTGCTGCACATCAATCGATGCACTCCGTGAGTGGTCGACGAGGATATAAAAGCTGGCACAAACTGGGCACCGCGCTCAGCATCGAAAATCCACACTGGCTCAGTTCCTACAGCGTGCTGATGGACAATGCCGATCCGGTTCATGGCCATTCGCAGGTGACGATGGAAAATGTCTCGCTGCAGCAGGCTATCGAACTTGCCTACATTCACAGTCGCACTTACCAGACAGCGATTGAAGATCTTTATTTGACAGCGTTATCGGTCACTCAACAGGAATTCAATCTGGGTGTCCGTTATGCCGGACCTGGCGTTAGAGTGCCCGGATTCACTGGAGGTCTCACTGACAATCCTGGCGGAGCTGACACATTTGGACTGAATCCGCGACTGGGCGCTTCCCAGCTACTGCCTGCGGGAACTCAACTGGCCGCCGAGTTAGCAAACAACACACTGTGGCTGTTTGGCGGAGGCACATCAAATTCCGCGTCAACACTCGCATTTTCACTCACCCAGCCTTTGCTCTTTCGAGCGGGTCGAAAGGTTGTTCTGGAAGGACTCACTCAGGCGGATCGCAATGTCCTTTACGCAGCACGAGACCTGGCTCGCTTTCGTCAGAGACTGTTCACCGACGTCACAACAGGTTTTCTGCAACTTCAGCAACAACTGCAGAGGATCCGCAACCTGGAAAGCAATATTCGTCAGTTAGAGGATCAGATTGAGATTCGACTCGCCGAAGACAGAAAACAGCCGTCTCGTATCGGACGACCGCTGGCAAGCTTTCCCGCAAATGTAGAGTTTCCGGAGTCACTCGCAGGTTTACTGAGATATGACGCTGCTGACGCCCGATTGCTGTGGACTGGCCCGATGTCCGCAGAACAACGCGATGCAATTCGCTCCCTTTCTGATGAACCGGACTATCAGGCAGCAGCGGCAAGTTTGATTCGCGACCGCGATCATGAAGTCACGTCACAGTCATTCGCTCAGTTGCTCACTCAGCTGAACGGTCAGCGCAATCAACTGGAGGATGCTAAACGACGGCTGGCCGACCTGACAGATGCATTCAAAATCATACTTGGTTTGCCACCAAACGTCTCGATGACAGTGGACGATTCTCAGCTGAATCAATTTACACTCATCGATCCCAAGACGCTGATGCTCGACCGAAACTTCAGAGATCTGGCAACGCAACTCGGTCCGACAGTGATTCCGGAAGATGGTGAAAGTGAACAGAATATCGACGTCTATCTGCCTGAGATCCGTGAGTACCTCGCCAGTCTGGCGGAATTGAGAACACAGTTGGCCACAGAAATGGCAGCAGTCGCAGCCGAATTTGTTCCCGTCAGGAAACTACTGGGTGCCGACGACAGCGATGCCTCATCAATTGATTCCGGCAGTACACAACGGCAGTTTACGTCCGACGAAGAAGCAGTCCGGGTCCGTGAAGATGTCGACGGCGATCAAAAACTCTTCGGCCTGATTAGTCAGGACTTTCGGCGTACAACAATCGGGATCGAGATGATCGTCGATACGATTTCCGCTGAGACATTTCCTGCGTCACTGGACACGAACGCCGATGGCTCAATCAGCCCGCAGGAGCTCCCCAACCAATGGACAGAACTCCCAAACAACATTCGTCAGGCGAAACAATCTCGCACATACAACGAAGTGATTATTGAAGCCCGAAACGGTCTGACAGCTTTACGGGAAGAACTCTTAAAGATCACACAAAGTGTCCAAGTGGTGCAGGCAGGTCTGCGGGTCGAAAAAATCGCGACGAATCGTTTTGTGCTGCCGGGCGAAAAGGCGTTTCCGACGATTGAACAGGTGATTGCGATTGGGATGAACCGGCGTCGTGATCTGATGAATGTTCGAGCTCAAGTCATGGATGCTCGACGTCGAATAGAAGTTGCCGCCAGTGAACTGGAAACGACACTGGATGTGACATTCAACGGCCAAATCGGTACAGGTGACGTCAGCCGCAAGCCATTTAATTTTGATAACACGGCCGCCCAATACAACGCCGGACTTCAGCTGGACACGCCCTCCGACAAAATGGCCGAACGAAACAACTACAATGCCGTGTTGATTGATTACCAAAGAGCCAGGCGCGATTACATGGCGTTCGAAGACGAAATAAAACGTGAGATTCGGCAAAGCTGGCGGCAATTGAAAGTGTCGGAACAGCGGCTTGAAATTGACCGTCAGGCTGTTCGAGTGGCTGCATTGCAGTACGACATTGCTGCAACAAACGCGAATGCTCCTGGTCAAAACAACGCTCTTTCGCTGCTGAATGCCCTGGATGCTGTTCTGGCGGCTCAGAACTCTTTACTCGGAGACTGGACCACATATGAATTAAATCGCCTTAACATCTATCGAGATATGGGTATTATGCAGATAGATAATCAGGGGCTTTGGAGCGACCCATTTTACGTCGATTACACCGTGGCAGACTCCGGTCCTGCTGACCTTGCTGTCGCACCACCTGAATATCTCTCTTCGCTTGCCGCTGAACCGCCTCGTTCCACTGAGGCACTTCCCGTGCTTAACTTCGATACGGAAGACGGTGAATAGAAATGTCTGCGGACCGTGAATTCAAAGAACGACGATCTGGCCGTGTGAGCGGAGGGATGCTGATTGTATTTGTCGCGATCACACTTGGTACGACAATGCTGATTCCCTCCGTACGCGAGTCCGTTATCTCCCTGTTGACAGAACAGCAGTCCACCGATTCCAGCCGTTTCGTACTTCACCCCGTGATTTCCGGTCCGTTTCGTATCGAGATCGTCGAAGAAGGTAAAGTTGACAGCGTGCGCAGTGCCACGTTGTCCAGCGGAGTCAAAGGCACAACCACAATTATTTCACTCGCACCGGAAGGCAGCATGGTGGATGCCCCCACGATCGCTGAGATTGGCGGGACGGTCAAGTTTCTCGATTCACCCAATCCGGGACTCCAACGACTGACAATTGCCGACGACATGGGTACGTCAACAGAACTCGAAGTTCAGTTGGAAGACTTCACTACGCTGTTGGTAAAAAACGGACAACGCATCAAGGCCGGTGATTTCTTGGCTGGAGACATCGTGTGTGAACTGGATTCGTCCACCCTGATCGAATCCGAGCTCAAACAGCAGATTCAAGTCACCGGCGCCCAGGCCAGTCTGGAGAAGGCGGCCAACAATCTGAAAATCCAGCAAACGACCAATGAAAAATTCATGGCCGCTGCAGAGCTGGCGAAGGACCTTGCCGAACTGGACGAAAAGACTTACACGTCAGAAGGCGGTGAATACGAACAGAGCCTGCAGACGATATTAGGAGCCATTAAGAAGAACGAAGAAGATCTGGCAATCGCTCAGGAAGAGTATGACCGTATCCGTGAACTGGCACGAAAAGGCTACACCAGTCTCTACAATCTTGAAGCAGCTCGAGTCGCAGTGACACAGCAGAAGATCGTCTCCGACGTCAAAAAGGGCGAACTGAAGGTCTTAAAAAATTTCACCCGAGAACGCACCACCAAAGAACTGAATGAGCTGGCAAAGGAAACGGTGCTGGATATCACACGTACCGCCCAGGAAGCCAAAGCTGCAATGGACCAGATGCGAGCAGCTTTCAAGGCGGCACAGCTCACACTGGAACTCGAAAACGAAACACTCTATCGCCTGCGAAGACAAATCGCTGACTGCCGCCTGGTTGCTCCTCAGGCGGGCGAAGTCGTTTACGCGACACAGTCCAGTCGCCGCAGCGAACCTATCGTGATCGAACCCGGCGCTCAGGTTCGAGAACGACAGGCGATTATTAAGCTCCCCGATTTGGGACAAATGAAAGTCGCGGCACGCATCCACGAAAGTCGCATCCGGCAGGTGAGAGAAGGTCAACTGGTGGACATCAGCGTTAGTTCGCTTCCAGGGCTCCAATTTCACGGCCGGCTGGACACCGTCGCATCGCTGCCTGTGCCAGGCGACTGGCCAAACAGGAACCAAATGGAATTCGATTCTGTAGTCACCATTATCGATTCAGCTGAGATGGTCGCGCAGCTGAAACCGGGCATGGGAACGGAATTGCGTATTATTGTCGAAGAACGAGATGTCGCTGTGTTGCAGATTCCGGTGCAGTCGATTCTGTCAATGGCCGGCGAATTCTTTACCTATGTGCAGACGGACGAGGGACCGAAGCGTCGCAGTCTGATGGTGGGGAAATCTAATGATGAGTTTATGGAGATTCTGGATGGGGTTGCCTCGGGCGAAAATGTGATCCTGAATCCCAGAACACACTTCAGTCAGGAAATCAATCAACTGGAACTGGATCTCAATCAAGACGCCGATCAATCTACGGCAGAAGCTCAGGCAAAAGTCCCTGTTCGTAAATCACCAACAGGCTGATTGAAGCAACACTTGCGCCTTTTGAATGCTGACTGGCAACCGCGTCCAGCCTCCATTACATCATTATTGAGTCCATTTTTTTGGGATCGTCCCATGAGTCAGGTTGCTGCAGAAGTCATCGATCTGCAAAAACACTACGACCTTGGGTCAGTGGTTGTCAAAGCTCTACGTGGCGTCTCAATAAGGTTTCCGCAGGGGGACTTTGTAGCCATCATGGGCTCTTCGGGCAGTGGCAAAAGCACACTGCTGAATCTTCTGGGAGCTCTCGATCGCCCGTCGTTTGGTCAATACATCATCGGCGGGATGGATGTTGCCAAGCTCACCGACGATGAATTGTCCGGGATCCGTAACGAACTCATAGGATTCATTTTTCAATCCTACAACCTCATCGCCCAATACACAGTACTGGAAAATATCGAAGTCCCGCTCCATTACCGCAAAGGATACCCATCGTTGTCAGCGGTGGATCGTGATCGGATTAACTATCTGGCCGAGTTGGTGGGGCTGGGAGACCGTATGGATCACCGCCCGTTTCAGTTGTCCGGTGGCCAACAACAGCGAGTTGCCATTGCACGAGCATTGGTCAACGATCCGCAGATCATTTTGGCAGATGAACCGACTGGAAATCTTGATTCGACCACAGAAGCAGAAATCATGGAGGTGTTGCTGAAGCTGAATGCGGAAGGACGTACCATCGTGATGGTCACGCACGAACCAGCCGTTGCAGAATTGGCCAAACGCCGGATCTACATGAAGGATGGAGTTGTTGCTGGTGAAGGTATGTTTCCCGGGAAGTCCGGCTTAGTAAATGAGTGATTTATTTTTCTGTTTTCAGTTGTGACCATCCGTGCAGAATTTCATCCGAACAGTTGAGCTCGCTCTCAAAAGTCTGCTGCTTCACAAGCTCCGGTCCGGGTTGACCATGCTTGGAATTGTATTCGGAGTGTTCTCTGTGATCGCTATGCTGGCGATTGGTCGGGGAGCCAGTCAGCAGGCTCAGGATCAGGTCCTTCGACTTGGCGCTACCAATATCATTGTGCGCAGCGTCAAGCCGCCGCAGGAAGCAGCCGGCGGGACCAGAGAACGCGTCCTCGTCTATGGCCTGCTCTACAAAGATCTTCACTTACTGCAACGGACACTCAAGCCGGCGGAATCCGTCATTCCGATTCGGGAAATCAATACAGTCGCTCGGAATGGTTATCACACGCTGAACGCTCGACTGGTTGGCTGTACTCCTGAATATATGGATATGAACCAGCTTAAGATCTCTGATGGACGATTCCTCTCGTCCGATGATCTCAAAAGCAAAAAGATGGTCGTGGTGTTAGCGTCCCATGCTGCAACCGTTCTGTTTGGGCACGAGGACCCCGTTGGACGAGCTGTCCGCGTTCAGGAGCGATTCTACACCGTCGTGGGTGTGATGCAGCCGAGAGAAGCCACAGCTGCAGTGGGTGGAAGTATTTCGGCTCAGGACTATGACTCCGACGTGTATATGCCGCTGAAGACCATGCGTTCCCGAATGGGCGACCTGAATATAACCGCGGTGACTGGATCATTATCAGCTGAACAGATTGAGCTGTCACAGATTACCCTGCGCATACGATCACAGGATGAAGTGTTGCCAGCAGCCGATGCCATCCGCGAAAGCCTGAGCATCAATCACAAGGACCCCCGTCATTACTCTGTGGTGGTTCCCTACGAACTCCTCAAGCAGGCGGAACAGCTCCAGAACATTTTCAATGTTGTACTCGGTTCCATCGCCGCAATCAGCCTGGTGGTAGGCGGAATCGGCATCATGAATATCATGCTGGCGACTGTCACGGAACGCACACGGGAAATCGGCATTCGTCGAGCACTGGGTGCACGTCAGCGTGACATCACAATGCAGTTTCTCACGGAAACCGTAGTGTTATCCGGAACCGGTGGGCTCATCGGAATCGCTATGGGCCTGCTCACTTCTCCGGTCTTCAGGGTGGTCCAGGTAGTGACGGACCGATTTATTTTTGATGGCCAGGGAGCAACTTCGGAGTTTGGTCGGATGTTCGCTGAGATGCAGCCGGAACCCGTTCCAGCAAGCCTGCCAATCGCATTTTTCATTGCCGTTGGAATTGGCGTCGCGTTCGGTATCTATCCAGCTCGCGCCGCTGCCCGCCTCGACCCCATTGAAGCCCTTCGCCACGAATAGTGCATATACCGTTCCTGATTTTTCGGAAGCTGAACTCTCATTTGGCTGCTGATTGATCCCTCCGTCAATGTCAGTTAATGAATCATATCCCCTGTACAAGTACAAAGATTTCGTACACCGCGGGCGATGAACGCCCCTGGAGAAAGGTCTCTCCGGTTTCTTTAGCCGCTAAGTGGAAGACTCAGTCACGTGTTGATGAAAAGCATTGGTACTCACCTTCGACTCCTATTTATCATATGCTCACTGTTGTCGACGTCACAGCTGCATGCCATTGATTCTCTTCAGACAGACATTGTCGTTGTGGGTGGAACACCCGGAGGCATTGCCGCTGCAATCGCAGCGGCTCGTTCGGGTCAGTCGATTGTTCTGATTGAAGCTCACGATCACCTCGGCGGGATGATGACCAGTGGTCTGGGAAAAAGTGATATTGAAAATCGCGGAATGATTCGCGGTTTATTTCGCGAGATGACCGAGCGAATCTATGAACACTACGTTTCAGTCTGGGGGACAGACCACGAAAATGTAACTTTGTGTCGTGACGGCTATTACTACGAACCATCGGTGGCAGAAGGCGTACTCAATGAGATGGTTCACGAGCAATCGACAATTACTGTACTTAAAGGCTGGAGCCTGCAATCAG
>Ga0315315_10000695_pt1 | contig 29195 bp, 20 predicted proteins | sample M140m3416metaG_FD_203699 | JGI IMG/M metagenome (GOLD analysis project Ga0315315, IMG submission 203699) | Ammonia-oxidizing marine archaeal communities from Monterey Bay, California, United States - M1 40m 3416 | ecosystem: Environmental > Aquatic > Marine > Intertidal zone | place: USA... | reverse complement strand
CTGAACAAGTGCGACCTCGTTGATGACGAAGAGTTGCTGGAACTGGTCGAGCTTGAAGCTCGCGAGTTGCTCAGCAAGTACGACTTCCCAGGGGACGATGTTCCTGTGGTTCGTGGTTCAGCACTGCCTGCGTACAACAACCCTGCAGATCCAGATGCCAGCAAGTGCATCAGCGAACTGATGGACGCGTTGGACGAGTACATTCCTGAGCCTGTCCGCGAAGACGACAAGCCGTTCCTGATGGCCATCGAGGACGTCTTCTCGATCGAAGGTCGTGGTACGGTTGCAACGGGCCGTATTGAGCGTGGAGTTGTGAAGGTTGGTGAAGAGGTTGAGATCGTTGGATTGTCAGCTGAATCAACCAAGACCACCTGCACCGGTGTCGAAATGTTCCGCAAGGAAATGGGTGAAGGTCGCTCGGGTGACAACGTTGGATGCCTGCTTCGTGGTGTCAAGCGTGAAGATATCCAGCGTGGTCAGTGCTTGGCAAAGCCAGGCAGCATCACCCCTCACACCAAATTCGAAGCAGAGGTTTACTGCTTGAGCAAAGATGAGGGTGGTCGACACACACCATTCTTCAGCGGCTACCGTCCTCAGTTCTACTTCCGCACAACGGACGTGACAGGAACTGCTGACTTGGTCGGTGCAGAAATGTGCATGCCAGGCGACAATGTCAAAGTCACTGTTGAGCTTCACAAGCCAATCGCGATGGACGATGGTGTCCGCTTCGCGATTCGCGAAGGTGGTAAAACGGTCGGTTCAGGTGTTGTCACCAAGATCATCGAGTAAAAGCGTGTGACTAGATTTTCACGCTAAAACGGGTAATTCGCTCGTAATTCTGATGGCCAGCGAAGCATTTGACTTCGTTGGTCATTGGTTATTTAAGGCGTTTCCTGTACGATCATGGGTCACCTCACTGGTGCCCCCTGAGTCGAAGGGGTGTAGCTCAATTGGCAGAGCACTGGTTTCCAAAACCAGCGGTTGCGGGTTCAAGTCCCTCCGCCCCTGCTTTGAATTGGAAAACAAACAGATCATCAGGCCGCTTGGATCTCCCGCTTGAGGAGAGACAACTGGCTTGGACAAATAGAATTGCGTTATCGTAAAGTCAGTCGCCACGGACGAGTGATTGATCCATTACACAATCAGGAGCAGACAGGTGTCACGAGACATTGCGGCAACCGAAAATGGTTCTCTCATTGGAACCATGCTTGGTGAACTAGCCAAAACAAAGGTCTACAAGCCAACCCAAGGACGAATTGTCCGGCAACTGACTGCGTTGGCGATCTGGGTGATCGTCGGACTCGGCTGTTGGTCTTTTCACGGGACTCTGCGAGGACTTAACTTGTTCGAGGGCAGTTCTGAAGTGCTGCGTCCGATCATTTCACTCGGGCTGCTGTTTTTTGGAGCCTGGTTTGGTTTTCGTGCAGTCAATCTTCCCAGCTTTGCCGACTTCCTGATCGCTGTCGAAGCAGAGATGAAAAAGGTGACTTGGCCCGGCAAGGACGAACTCGTCCGAGCGGCGATTGTGGTGATCTTCACCATTTTCTTCTTAGCGGTTTCGCTCTTCCTGTTTGACGTAATTTGGCAACAAGTTTTCGTCACGCTGGGAGTGACGACCTGACACGCCCGACTTTGCTATTAACATGGTGTCTCCTCACCCCATCGATCACTACTGCCCAACAGCGTTGAAAACGTGAACGAAGCCGAAACCCCAGACGATCCCCAAGACACTCCGGATGCCGGCGAACCGGCTGCAGTGGAAACCCCGAGCACTGACGGTGCGTCCACGGAGGCCGCGAGCGAAGCAGCCGCAGCTCCGGCACCGCCACCACCGGCACCTGTCGACGAAAACAAGCCAGCCAGTGAGCCCCAAGAGGGCGGCACGATGGATTGGTACATCCTGAAAGTCGCGTTCAATCGAGAGGACTCCATCGCTGACGCACTGCGGAAACGCGTGAAAATGGAAGGGATGGCAGAGTTCTTTGGTGATATCGTTGTCCCTACCGAAGATGTCGCTACCTTCACGCGGGCCGGACAAAGACGCGTCTCTAAACGAAAACTGTACCCTGGCTACATCATGGTCAACATGTTGATCAATGATGACACCTGGTTCCTCGTTCGAGAAACCAACGGCATCAGTGACTTCACCGGAGCCGCCGGCAAGCCCATGCCGATGGAACCGTCGGACATCGAGCGGATCATCACCCGCCCGAGGGAAACAGAAGAGGAAGAAGCCCCCATCAAGATCGGAATTCCTTTCAAAGTCGGCGACCGCGTTCGCGTCAAAGAAGGGAACTTCGAAAATCAGGAAGGCGATGTCGATGCCGTCGACGAAGCCAATGGCCGAATCACGGTCATCATCAATATTTTCGGCCGCAGTGTGCCCATGGAACTGGATCACTGGCAGGTCGAGCCGCTCTAAGGCTGGAAGCGGAACGCAGCAAGGTGCGGCACCGATAGCCGCATCAGCCTCGCTGCAAATTGCGACAAATAACTTCTGAAACAACTACTGAAACACAGACAACCGATTTCGAGACATGGCAAAGCAAGTAACAGGTCAGGCAAAATTTCAGGTCCCCGGCGGACAAGCCACTCCAGCACCTCCAGTCGGTACCTCCCTCGGTAAGTACGGCGTCAACCTTGGACAATTCGTCCAAGCCTTCAACGACCGCACCAAGGAATACGCTGGCACTCCGATTCCTGTCATCGTTACTGTCTACAACGACCGTAGCTTTGACTTTATCACCAAGAGCCCACCTGCCGCATCTCTGCTGAAGCAGGCAGCAGGCATCGCCAAGGGCAGTGGTGTTCCTAACAAAACCAAAGTTGCAAAGGTCACCCGTGACCAATGCAAGGATATCGCTGAAAAGAAAATGGCTGACCTCAACGCTCGCAGCGTTGATCAGGCTGTTCGCATGATTGAGGGTACTGCCCGCAGCATGGGCATTGAAGTCGAAGGCTAGAGTGCTCGATTGATGCCGAATTGCGGCACTGTGAATTGCCGCACTGTGAATTGCCGCACTGTGATCGTCTTCTAACTCAGACGAACGGAACGCCGTCACTGCAACAAGTTTGCTCGGCATTGAATGACTCTCGCTTCTCTACATCTCGAAGCGAAGCCCGTAGGGTGTGTCAAAGCAGCGGTACTGTGGGACAAGCCTTGCCCACGACCTGCGTCTTGCTAGCTCGAGTCGGCACCACAGGTTCGATTCGTGGCGTGCGACGAGTCATGGTGCAAACTTAGGATGCGCGCAAAGCGGCCACTGCTTGATCGGGAATTCCCATCGTTCGGAGCGTATTGGATGCGTTATGCAATCGCAGTGTTTTATCCGCATGCCGCCCCGCCACTCGGCTTAACGCCAGATAATCCCGACGAATCTGATGAAGCAAAGCTGGAATCTGTTTGGTTGATGTGTAGCTGTAGCCGATGCTGCCATCACCTCCCGCTAAATCCAGTTGCTCCGAGAGCCAGCAACCTTGGGGGACAATGACAGGTACACCACGGATCAGCAGTTCCAGCAGCACACCACTGCACCGTGCCACGTAACGCTGGGGATTGTACAGAAACAACCCAACATCGGCAGAGTCCAGAAAACGGTTGTAGGACTCTTCATCGAGGTTCCCGGACTGCACTTCAAGTCGATTCTCGGGGTCCTGTCCTTGGTTAGCGATTGCGTTCCGGAAGACGCTTCGCAGGTGCAGGGGCACCATCCGCTGCCAACGCTTTTCAGGAACCTGCATAGCCAGCCGATAATGACCTGCTTGCAGGTGGGAACCCCACATTTCGGAAAGCACGGACTTCATTTGCCCGCGTCCTTTTTCCGCCCGCGGCAAACCGGCCAACACGATATTGAGTGGCTGTTGCTGTATTTTGACAATGCCCTGTTGGTTTCCATTTTCAGACCTTGGTCGAACTGGATAAGGAATGGCAGTAGCGTGGACACCCACTTCTTCAAGCTGTCTTGCGAGAGGCTCGGTCGTCGCGTGCAAACGGACCTGATGCTGCCCAATCATGCTCATCGCATCGTTGACCTGTTCTCCATAAAGTTTTGCCTCTCGGCTAATGCTGTCACCCTCGTAAAGCGCAAAGTGCAGAATCACGTGAACCGTGAGCGGATTGTCAGATCCCAATTGCCGCAATGCTCGGGTGAGTGCCAGCAATTGAAAATCATCTCCTGTATTGACGACAATGCGATCTTCAGGAAGCATTTTTTTGTGCCGAACAACCTGTAAAAAGCCGTCAGACCATGCTTTCAGCATATTTTCAGGTCTGAAATTCTGGCGAGAAAAGGGATCCCTGAGTTGATGCCAGACCCGCTCGAGCCGAGAACTGCCAATCGGCGTTCCTTGGGAGTTGCGTTTCACGCTGGACGTCCCGTCCACGCCCAATGACCAGCGTCTCATACGATGGATGCTAAAAACCGGCTCACAGATCAGATCGCCATGCTGTTCATTGAATTTTTGGTGTACAGCGAGGCGGGGTGCGTAGCCAAGGTGTTTTGCCCCGACCGCCAGCAGCGAAGCCAATTCGAGGAAGTGCCCACCTGTGCCAACGATGTTGTCGTCGATCAGCCATAATCGCGGGGCATTACTAATAGTCATCGAAAATAATCCGTAAGAACCTTCTGTGTGGGGTGTTGGCAAGCCAAACTAAGCTGCAGCACCGACTTCAATGAACACGCTAGGACAGGGGGGATGGGGCCAAAATGACGGATCATCCTCAGCTTCTCTTCCTCTGAGAGTAGGAGATAGCAAAATTGGTCAAAATGCGTCCAGAGAACCTTGATTTTGCCTCCCGCTCTTCATTCGGAGGTCCCCAGTATTATTTCGCAGGTCCCTGGCATTTGAGGGTTGCTGATTTGGCAGCAGCGGGAAAGACGCTGTGGACAGCAGGGATGCGGACAATCCGTGACGTTTGCAAAGCTTAAAATCGCCCCAGAGTCGGAAAGAAGGTGCGTGGCTTGCAGACTTTCGGGGACCCTGCCATGAGGCGGGAGGTTAAACTAATGCCGTCGTTGGAACTGGTCTTGGTGTCCATCGCACACGATTCTGGACTGTGGTGGTGGCTTTCACCAGCTTCCGCGTAGAATCACGCCGGCGGGTGTCCACGACCTGCCAACTCGCAAACTACCAAATACGCTACCAGCAAGTTTTCAAACATGTCGTCGTCAAAACCCGGAAATCGTGCCCCTACTGCGTCCAAGATAGGAACCACCGCTGATGCGGTTGCTGCACGCCTTCGCGAGAGCCTGCTTCATGACAAAGAGGAACTGGAGGTCGATAAGATCTTCCGGGCATTGGTCAAAATCGAAGGTTCTGACCTTCACATGAAAGTCGGACAACCGCCGATGGTCAGGACGCGCGGTGAGCTGAAGGCGCTGAACCGCCCTCCGATTGATTCGGAGGAAATGGTTCGACTTCTGCTGCCCATGATGGATGAAAGAAATCTGCTGATCTTTGAGGAAGATGGCGGAGCCGACTTCTCGCACACAATTGACGTGGACGGAACTCGCTGGCGTTTCCGAGTCAATATGCTCAAGTCGTTGGGCAACATCGGACTTGTAGCGAGGCGGATCAGTAATTTCATTCCTGACTTCCGAGGCCTCTTCTTGCCTGATTCAATCGAGGGCCTTTGCCACTATGATCAGGGCATGGTTCTGTTGGCAGGTGTCACGGGATCTGGCAAAAGCACCACGATTGGGTCGATGCTCAATTACATCAACACCATCTATCGAAAGCACATCCTGACGCTTGAGGATCCCATTGAATTCATCTTCACTGAGGACAAGTGTCTGATCAACCAGCGCGAGGTTGGACAGGATGTGAAGGATTTTGAGATTGGCATGAAGCATGCCGTCCGAGAAGACCCCGACATCATTCTTGTGGGAGAACTGCGAGACGAAGAAACTTTCATGACGGCGATTCACGCAGCAGAGACCGGCCACCTCGTGTTTGGCACCATTCATGCTTCCAGTGCCGCAACCACCATCGGGCGTATTCTTGACCTTTTCCCGGAAGAGATGCACGGCGCGATTCGCTCTGCAATCGCATTCAACATGAAAGGGATCGTGGCTCAAAAACTGCTGAAGACGATTCGCCCTGACGTGCCACGGGTTCCAACCTGTGAAGTCATGACTTTCTCACCAATGATCCAAAAATTAGTGCTCGAGGGCGATGACCATAAACTCCCCGACGCCATCCGCATTGGTGAAGAAGACGGTATGCAGAACTTCACCATGAGCCTCAAAGGCCTGATCGATGATGAACTGATTGACCGTCCGACTGCATTCGCCGTTGCTCCGAACAAAGACGCGTTGAAGATGGCTCTCAAGGGTATCGACGTCAAAGCACCGGGTATTCTGTAGCCTTCCAACCTTGGTTAATCTGGAGCAGGGTAGGCAGAATGAGCACCTTACGATCCTCTCCCTGAACATTTCCTTCTCTTCCTTCACATGAGACGCTGCTGATCGGTGAGATCATCGCTTTGTCGGCACCACTCGTAAATTCCGTCACCGCTACGCATAATTCGGTAACTGGCGGAATCACTGATCACATTCGAAAAAAGGCATACGCGAGACGATGGCCGAACAAGAAGAACCACAACTGTGGCAGACGGCAGCACCTGTCGAGTTCGTTCCTCACTTGGACGAACGAACCGAGGCGCAAGCCTTATTGATCTCCACGCGACAAGGTGCAGGATTCCCGGTTGCAGCTGGCCAGTTGGGACACGCGTTGCAATCTCGCGCAACTCATCTACTGATGGATTACTCGCAGTCAGCTTGTGCAATGCGGTACCAGATCGATGGTGAATGGGAACAGCTTCCCCCACTCGACAGGGAAGTGGGCGATGCCATGCTCTATGCATTGAAGCAGCTGTGCCTACTTAACCCGGCGGATCGACGTTCGGCGCAGACTGGTAAATGCACTCTAAAGCTCGGCAAAGCAAAACACACGCTGGTCATTCAGGCACAAGGGGTGGCTTCAGGCGAACGGGTACTGCTCAAAATGGAACCCGTAGATGTTCCATTCGAACGCTTGAGTGCTTTAGGCATGCGTGACAAGATGATCGAGGCGTTGAAACAACAGCTCGATTCAGAGGGGACAGTAGTGCTTATCACTGCTCCGAAAGCGGCTGGCCTGACGACCACATGGGCCGTCACTCTGGGAACAGCAGATCGCTTCATCCGCGACTTCCAGGCCTTTGAGGATCAAGAACAGCCTGAGCCTGAAACCATCAACATTAACCCCAATTACTTTGGTGGTGATACCGGATTGACCGAGCCAGAACTGCTACGCAAGGCCGTTCTGAAAGAACCAGACGTGATTGTGTTTCCAGAATTACCTCAACCGGAGTCCATGCAACTTGCTCTCGAGCAGGTAGAGAAGCAAGAGAAGCAGATTTACACCCGCATGATCGCCGACAGCGCGATTGGTGGCTTGGTGCAATTACTGCCCAAGTATCGTGATTCAGCAGGACAACTGGCCAAGAAAATCAGCGTTGTACTCTGTCAAAAACTGGTGCGACGACTCTGCGACAACTGCAAGGTGGGCTTTGAACCACAACCGCAACTCCTCAAGCAACTGGGAATTCCTGCGGGCAGGGTCGCCATGCTGTATCAGCCATTTGTGCCTCCACCTATCGAGCAGCAAGTGGATGAAAACGGGCGTCCCGCTCCGATCATCCCATGCCACGTCTGCGGCGGACGTGGGTACATTGGTCGCATTGCCATTTTTGAACTGTTAAGCCCTGGCGACCAACTACGGGCCGCTTTGATGAAGACTCAGGATCTTGCAAAACTAAATCAGATTGCGAAATCAGAAGGTCATCGGGGCATTCAGTCGGAAGCTGTTCTAACAGTGGCTCGCGGACTCACCAGTCTTGAAGAACTGAAACGAGCTTTTGCATCCAAGTGAGTCGATGCAACCGCCACCATCGAAAGACGTTGCTGTGACAGGCAACGCCGAATCGGCTACAGGAACGGAAGGCTCAAAGAGTCAGTAGGACGCAGATTGCCTTTTCGACACGCGACCGGGCTCAACCAGCTTTATCGTAGTACCCCGGTTCATCAAGCCCGTCACCATCAAAATCTCCCACCACGGGCTGACTATCCTGGGACGGTCGGGGCACAACCACCTGTTTGTCATTGCCTGTGATACGTTGATCGCCATCGGTATCGATGATCCAAACATTACCGCGCACGACGCCGATTTCATCAATCTCATCGCCATTAAAATCACCCACAATGGGCTCATCACCGGGTTGCCCGTACTCAATCTTTTGATCACGTTCGGTCCAACGGCCATCACCATCAGAATCCAGTAACCACTTCCCGTCACGGAACACAGCGATCTGGTCAATGCCATCACCGTTCCAGTCACCCACCATGGGCGTGTCCACCTGCTCTCCGTATTTGAATACGTGATCAACCACGTCAGCTCGCAACTTTCCACTGTCACCACGTTGCAAGAATCTCCGGGGATCTGTTTCAGACACTGCCTGGCTAGCATCATAGTCATCGGCTCGCATTGCCTGACGACGCCTTTTATTGGCTGGGTCGCTCAATCCAAGATCGCGTTTTATCCGCTGTGGATCGCGTTGCCACTGCCGACCAAATATTCCAACATCATCCTTGCCGTCTCCATCCCAGTCACCGACCACCGGCCGATCCAGCGCTGTCCCCAGTTCGATCCAAAGATCACCGGGATCCCAAAAACCGTTTCCATTGAGATCAACGAACCATTGACCGGCCACATAAATGACCGGCTCATCAGATCCATCACCGTCAAAGTCCCCCGATAACGCGATGGCGTCTTCATCGCCCAGATCGAACTCAGATGGGTTCACCGTCTCTGAATCCCGACTTCCGTCAATCCCATCAACAGTCCAGCGACCACGAGCGTAAACACCCCCTACCCACGCCTGACTGCGACTTTTTGAGCTTGCACCACGAAAGATCCCGTCTTCAACTGTTTCGCCCCTCGGAAAACCGCCATTGATCACACTCAGATGCCATGAGACCGCCCAGTCATCGTACATCCGACTCGCTGTGCTGACCGAAACCGGATCCACAAACGTTGCGATTCGAATCGTGGACTCAAATGTTTCAACGGGCACAATCACTTGCGGCGTTTGGACAACCAGCTCACGCGGTTGCTGAGGCGCTTCAGCTTTCACAACCCGCAACTCACTGAAATTGTTGTGCTCACTATCCTCGCCCGCAGCGATCGTGACATTCAAAATCGCATCGGTGCCTGGCTCGGAACCAAGCGTGTTGGACAACATCGCGACCAAAGACTGAAGCTCGGCGTCCTGCTTGTCCGCAACATTGATTGGCTGCCCACCAGTGCTTCCCGCAGTATCGATTCCATCAACGAAACCGGTCGGCTGTCGCTGGTAAACATGGTAAGTCCCGGGACGCAAACCGGTGAATTCATAGAACCCGGTAACATCGGTCGAAGCAATAAATGCATCAGCATCATAACCGGGCAAGAAATCATCAGAGGGAACCGGCATCCCCAGAGCATCACGTAACTCGAGCGAAACTCCCTCTAGTCGAACATCATCACTCGTCAGCAAGCCATCACTGTACTCACGCAGCGACTCTGGACGTATCGCTGCAGCAAGGCGAACCGCCTCACCGTCCTGGAATACAAATCCACTGAGAGACACCGGAGGCACTTCTGGAAAATTATATTCCACCGCGTCAGAGCCCACCGCCAACGTTAAACCGGTCAGCATGTCCTCGACGGAATCAGAGCCACCATGATCACCAACCACTTGCCCGCCATGAAATAATCCATCGGGCTGCGTTTGGCGGATCGCATAGACACCCGGCATCAATCCCTCAAAACGATAATGACCTTGTGCGTCCGTGTGTGTTGTCTCCAAGACAGTTTCTGATGCCCCTAGCAACTCGATCAACACACCTGGAATGGGAACCTCACCGACATCATATTTCTGATTCGCATCAGATTCCTGCCATACCGTTCCCTTGACCGATGCGGGCATCAATTCGCAAAAGTCATAATGGTTCAGGGTATCTCCCCAACTCACAGGCACATCGGCAATCAAGTCTTCGATGCTATCGTTTCCACCAGCACTGCCGGCGGATTGATGTCCTTGCAGCCAGCCTTCGGGCTGTATTTCACGAACAGAGTAAATCCCCGCTGCGAGGCCTGAAAACTGATAGAAGCCACTTGCGTCGGTCAAAGTGCTTGCGATGACCGTTCCCGAATCATCTTGCAATTCGATTGCGACACCGATGATCCCGGAATCCCCTTCATCGAATTGGCAGTCGTCATTAAAGTCGGCAAACACATATCCTGTGAGCTCCGCACCCAACTGCTCGCAGAAATCATAGTCCGTAGCATCCTGGCCTGAAGCCAACAAGACTTGGCCAATCCGGCTTGCGTCCAACACGTTGCCGCCAAGGTTGCCAATAGAAGCCCCACCTTCGTAATACCCATCGGGCTGCTCTTCGACAACCGTGTATTCCCCGGGTGCAACATCCACGAAAGCGTAACGACCATCGAGATCGGTTACGACTTGTTCAACCTCAACTCCAACGTGATCAAACAGTCGAATCACTACGCCTGACAACGTGGGTTCATCTGCATCGAAAAGGCAATCACCATCCAGATCGACATGCACACGCCCCGCTAACGAAGCAGGTAAAACTTCACCAAAGTTATACTCAACTGCAGACTGTCCCTGCTTCACATGGACACCCGACAATTCATCGTTCACTTGGTTGCTACCAGTCAACTCACCCTGAATGGTCCCAACACTGTCAATGCCATCGGAATATCCGGCTGGTTGTTCCGCAATGATGGAGTAGACACCCGGAGCAATTCTCTGAAATTCATAATGACCCTCGCTGTCCGTTTCGACCGTTGCGATTGTCATACCGCGCTCATCAACCAACTGTACTTCAACACCGCTGATTGGCATCTCATCAGGATCACGATCACCTTCATTTGATTCATCATGATAAACGTAGCCACTGATCGAAGCAGGCAAGGCTTCGCAGAAATCGTACCCAACCCCCACATCGCCCAAGCTCATGGTGATGTCATGAATCAGTGTGCCACCGATGCTGATCCCCACTGGTACATCATCGATCACGCCAACATGGGAAGTTCCGTCAATCACACCCAGCGGGGTGAATTGCACCAACCGATAATTTCCGGTTGGCAAACCGTAGAATGCATAACTGCCGTCAGCATTCGTACTGGTTTGGGCAACGACAACCCCCCGACTGTCCTGCAAGGCAATTTCAACACCAACCAGAGGTGTTGATTCAACGCGTGCCTGCTGTTCGTGGCAGTCATTGTCCGGGCTTGCCAGATAGACAATTCCAGCAAGGGAACCTGCAGGTATTTCCGCAAAGTTGTATTCAACACCAGCATCACCGCCGGCAAGAGAAATGGAATGAATCCGATCACCAGGATTTCGTGCAGCGCCAATCGTTACCCCATCGACCTGACCTGCCATGTCGATTCCATCAAGAAGATCGTCAGGCTGTTCCAGCTCAACCACTTCATAACTTCCTGGCGACAGATCCGTGAACGAATACGAACCATCGCTGGCAGTCGACATGACCAAGGCCGACTGGGGCACAAGCGTGCTGATTGGCACTAACTGAACCTTCACATCAGAAATGCCTTCCTCACCCGGATCACGTACTCCATCATTATCCGAATCAAGGTAGACGAACCCTGTCAGAGCCGCAGGCTGGGCTTCGGCAAAGTCATAATTCAGTGCCACGGAGTCACCCAGCGGAATGTCCAGATCTGAGAGCATATCAGCCGAATCAGCCTGCCCCACGGTATCGCCGTTCATCGTCCCAGGGACCGCAGCGACGCTCATCAAATTATCTGGTTGTGTTTCCACCAGTCGATAATCACCGGGGGGAATGTCGAGAGACGTCGGAAAATGATACTTCCCGTTGAGGTCTGTGGTCGCGCGGTACCCCGTATCAACGTAGTCACCGGACTCCGTTTGTCGGAACAAGGTGATCTCAACGCCTTCCAACATGACCTCGCCGGGTTCACGATTGGCGTCCAGGTCATTGTCCAGCCAAACATGCCCCGAAATCTCAATCGGCTTGGGAGTTTGAACGAGGCTCAGAATCGCGGCAGCCGAACGATCAGGTCGACTATCGATATCATCACCCTGATCAGGTGGCAAATCCAAGTCGTGCACTGAAATTGGGTCGCCATAACCGTTCACGAAGATTGCATCAGCCTGACTGGTTTCGTAGTGAGGTGCTTCCAGCGTCACAGCCAAGATTGAATCCTGAAACTCCTGCCCAGAAGTGATCACGTCAAGTCTGTCGTTGAACACAGCGAGGTCAGCAGCGTTGCGTAGCACTTCATCGACATCCACCGAGAATTCAAGTCGATCACCTGCTCGAAAATCAGACAACCTAAGGACCAATTCCTGGCTACCATCTTCAATGGAGGCCGTCGCATTCACTTGCTGTCCATCCCGAGTCTCGACTTTGACAATTTGAAAGTCGTGTGCACCACTCTTCCCACGACCACCAACAGCGGTGTCATAGATCGCATCACCGATACTCAAGCCATCGCCATCTTTGTCCGTTCGAATACGGATCTCTGTCAACTTTGTGTTGGCAACACCACCATTGAATGAAAGAATGAAACGATCACCTTTGGAGTCGCTGCCGACATCCTGATCGGTTTCAAGATAATCGGTTTCAAGATACACGACTCCCACATGAAGCGGATCGGCCGCCAGCAATCTGCGCGACTCCAAGTGCTCTGGTCCACGTGTTCTTCGTTTCAATACTTCCGTACCGGTGGCCCGACTACGACACCGATTTCGTTTTGCCTTCCAAATCACGCTGGCACCTCCATGTGCCTAATGGTTCTGGCAGTCTTGTCTTCTATCCCCGCCATTGGCAGTCGCTGTCAATCAACCCTTGGTCCAGTGCCCGCGGCCCCGGCACCTGCGATTCTCTGCCGCCCTGCAACGATGTCGGCGATGGACCAACGACGTAACGTGGCATCGTAACTTCCCGAGAATAACAATCCGCTCCGTGAATCCAGAGCAATCACACTACCCGTGTGCCCCTCCAACCGTCGTACAACCTGGCCTTTTTCCCAATCGATGACTCGAATGACATTGTCAGATCCGGCAACGGCAACCAATTCTGAATTCAAAACCGTCACTGCAAACAACTTGCCCGTTGTTGCCCGAAATCGACGTGGTGGTTGGACACCGGAAGTGTCGAACACAGAAACGAATCCATCCTCCGCGACACAGATTGCCATGTTGCCAGATGGCAGAAATACAATGTCACGAATCCGAGCTGCGTGCAGGCGATGCTCGTTGCACTCTCTCGTAACGCTGTCAAACAGATGTAATGTACCGCAGCGACCGGCAACCGCTAACACAGCCGCATCATCGCGATATCGGACCGCTCTGAGATCCTGACAGGCACACTTCAAAGAGACACGTTGGCTTTCACCGTTGCCAAGCAGAAACACCTCGCTCTCAAACCCCACAGCGGCAAGGCCACTGCCATCGGGTGCGAAGGTCACCTCGGCAATCGCGGGTGAACCGGCCACTTCGCGGATGAATCGAAAAGATTCTTCGCGATTCCAGAGAATCAAGCGTCCATCATTCCCTGCTGAAACCAATCGTTTCCCGGTAGGGTCAAAATCGAGGGTGCGAATGATATCACCATGCTCCACGAGCGTCCTCACCACCTTCAAATCCGTGGTGCGCAAGATCCGGATTTTGTAATCATCGCCGGCGGCCGCAATATATTCGCCTCGTGGATCTGCTGCGATCGCGGTGACCACTCGCCGAATTCCCGCCTGCCCCAAAGGAATCGTTCGACAGGTCACAGCTTTGCCGATCACCGGCCTCGAAGCGATTTTCTCATCAGCCGGTTCTTCCGCCGTGCACCGCAGAGATGTTGATGCGATCGCTACAAGGCTAGCTGAAACGAGACATTGTCGCCGTGAAAACCTACTCGACATCCAAACACTCCTGTTGAACAACCCGCAATCTACCGAGGCAATCCCCGACCTTCGCGCACGCAACCCCGCGCCAAGGTAACCACGGCCTTCGTGTTGAATCGGCAGCGAGCCGATAACCGCATGACCCTAATAATCGGAAAACTTTGCTGACCCAATGCTGTCACGCCCGTTTCCCACCCCATTCGCGTTCAAAATTCAATCCGAAAGCAGTGCTTTACCGCTTCGATTCCTCTTTTCACGAATGCCACCGCGTTGCTAACATCCGCTTAGGCCGTCGCTGGTTTTTGCTAGCGGCTTTGAGTTTCACGCACAGCAGGTAGGCGTCACGGATGATGCGACTCACTCTTGTCACTTTGGTGGTCCTGCTCGGTTCATTGACCGGGTCAGCGCAGCAAAACCAAGCTGGACAACAACCATTCCCACCGGTTCCCGCACCAGCCCAAGCACAGCTTCAGCAAGTGCTACTGAAATGGGAAACGCAAAGTCAGGCGATGAAAACGCTCGAATGCCGATTCATGCGGTGGCACTACGACAATTTCGCAGCGCCAGCCAATGTTGCCGCATCAAAAGCGGAGGGCATTATCAAATACGCTTCACCAGACCAAGGTTTATTTCTCACCGAGGAACTGGTGTTTTTTGCAGGAAACGATCCGCAAACTAAAAAGCCCATTTATCAACCGCAAACCAATCAGTTTGGGGAATACTGGGTATGCAATGGCACTCAACTGATCGAATTCAACCGCAGTAAACAAGAGTGCACCATTCAGGATCTTCCTGAGAACATGCGGGGGAAAAACATTGTCAACGGCCCACTCCCTTTCGTATTCAACTTGGACGCGAAACAGATACAGGAAAGATACTGGGTACGACAGGTCGCCTCGCCAGACCCGAAAATCATTGTGATAGAAGCATGGCCCAAGCTCCAAGAACTAAGAGCACAGTACAAGCTTGTGCAAATTGCGTTGGAGAAAGCAACCTATCAGCCTCATGCTTTGTTGATGTATGCCCCGAACTTCCATCCCAAAAATGCGCCAAAATGGGATCATTACGAATTCAAGGACATCAAACGCAACGCGGTCGCTGCTGGATTCCAGCAAAAGTTTCTGGGTAACTTTATCCCCAAGGCCCCGCCAAAGAGTTGGAAGATTCGCCGCGAACAACTCCCTCAGCAACAAGCGCCGCAAGGGCAGCAGTTGGAGCAGGCACAAAAGCCAACCAATATTCGGGGCTGATGTCTGACGAAAAAGAACAAGCACTGGCTCAATGGTCCGGTCCACGCGTCTCGAGTATCGTCCCCGTTCGGAGAGGACATCGACGGACGTGAAAGGCCACCCAGCGGCGACTCCGCCTGAATCATTCGTGGACCTTAGTGATCGCAGTTACGAGACAAACAGAAGCTACGTCCAGCACCGATGGGCTGATCGCTGTTTCAATTCTGAGGCGATCCCTGTCCTACCCCTAGTCTTTCTGGACAGCCGCTCAGGTCGGTAAGCGACAGGTATCATCCTGTTCCGTACGCTGAATTGTGGTCCACGAGAGCCTAAATAGGTGCCCTTCCGCAGTTGAGGGCATTTGTACTGAGTATCCAAGGCGATCCCCACAGCAAATCAACCCGTGGAAAAAACGGTCTCGATCGAGTAAAGTCCGTGGTGGGGACAGAGTGATCAATGGCACTCTGCCATTTCATAAAAACGCCGAAAAACTTATCTGCCATGCCGACCTACGACTACGAATGTGATGCCTGCGGCCACGCTTTTGAATTGTTCCAGGGCATCAATGACCCAATCAAAAAGAAGTGTCCTGAGTGCGGCAAGAACAAGCTGAAACGCCTCTTTGGCACAGGAGCTGCAATCGTTTTCAAAGGCAGTGGTTTTTATCAGACAGACTACCGCAGTGAAGGCTACAAGAAGGCCGCCGCTGCCGATTCTAAATCCAAATCTGACTCCAGCTCCGACAAGAAAGACAAAGGAAAATCCAAGAAAACAGACTCAAAAGGCAGTCAGGGCAAGAAAAAGTCGGGCGACAAATAGCAATGCCGCATTTCCGTTCCCCACTGCGTCTGGATGAGAAACGCAGCGCTCTGATGGTCATCGACCTCCAGGAAAAACTTTGTCCTGTCATTCCTGAGGCGAGCGAAATTGAACGGCAAATCATTCGCTTGATCGATGCGGCTTCCGTATTGTCAATTCCCGCAGCAGCGACAGTCCAATACCCACGCGGTCTCGGGGGCCTGGTACCCAGTTTGCAAGACGTTTTCCCGGCACCAGAGGAAAAGGTTGATTTCTCCGCCGCTGTCTGTCGCCAAGCATTAGATGCATGGCTTCAGGACGGACGGGATCAGATCGTGATCAGTGGTATTGAAACGCACATCTGCATCCTGCAAACGGTACTCGATTTATTAGCCGAGGGATTACATCCGTTTGTCGCTGTGCAGGCGGTGAGTTCACGCCACCGCCAGGATCATGAACTAGCCCTGCAGCGAATGCGTGATTGCGGCGCGACTTTGATAGGCGTTGAATCCGTACTATTCGAATGGCTGCAAACCGCTCAGCGGCCGGAATTCAAAACCATCAGCCAGCTGGTGAAGTCCTCATGATTACGGAGAAGGCTCTTGTGTTTGGCGAGCAGAAATCAATCGAACGATGACTTCAGATTCACATTTTTCGAGGCAGACAACTTAGTGACCGTTTTCTACCGCTGCCACGCAGACGAACTTCAATAAAATTCCAACGCAAGTCACGAAGCAGGACTCGATGTCTGACTCACTTCATCTTCACGAACTCGGCACGATGACCGTGTTTTACGTGCCGTCGCACAAGCTTGATGACCTTCGCTTCAATCAGAACAAACAGTCAGCTCGTTCTTCAATCCACGAATACCTGATGCATCGTTATCAGGCCTACACACAGACCCCAACACCTGTGAAAGGTTTCTGGGTTAATCATGAGAACATCCCCGTCCACGACGTGATGGAGCGGTTTGAAGTTTCATTCCACGTTGAAGCTGAATTCGATCTGTTGATCGAGTTTCTAGTCAACCTGTGTCAAAGGCTGGACGAAGACGCGATTTATGTTACCCGCGGCGACCGCAGTTTCCTGGTAACACGCACACCACGGAATTGAAGCCGTAAAAGACTGAACCATCAACGATAGCCAAGACGCTATTCCCATCGGGTTGGGACTCGGCGTATATCACGTGGTCGAGTCGGCTCTGGCGTATCTGAAGAAATGGTGGCTTCCGGATTCGAACCAATCGTAGATGACAACCATCGACCCAATGAACTTGCCATCAAGGCAGGCAGCAGGAACACCACCCCCAGCAGTGCGCTGGCCAGCAATCCGAACATGAACAGCGAGAACCGACTTGTGGGCACAAAATCACTGAACCAGTAGGCCATCAAGGAAAGTCCGCAAACCAGAGTGGTCTGAAACATGGCCCAACCACATTGTGTGAGTGCACCGTAAGCTGCACGAATCTGACCAAGACCACGTGCACGACGGGACCCAAACCTGCTGAGAAGATGAACCGTGTCATCGACCGCGATTCCAAGGGCGACACTGGCCGACATGACCGATCCGATATCCAGTGGAATGGCAAGCAGGCCCATGAAACCAAACAACGCGACGGTGGGAAACAGGTTCGGAGCCATCGCGATCAAACCGCCCAGCACGCTGCGCAACATCAACACCATGACGATTGCAATCACACCAAAGGCTGTCATGAAACTACGAAAAAGATCTCGCAGCAGAATTTCCTGAGACTTTTGGACGATCACAACACTACCGGTCAGAGACGCCTGAACTGGGACCTTGCTGTCAGCCACCACTTCATTGATCGCGTTGCGAATGGTATCGAGTGACTCACTTGAATCATCTTCTGCCTGTTGCGGCATACGAATGCTGATTCGCCAAATTTCCTTACCGCCCGCACGTGCAATGAGGCCAAGTTGCCCAAGTGACGACTCAGGATCTCTTACCAACTTGCGGACCACACTGCGCTGTGCGGTCGCCGATAAAGTACGTTTTCCAGAAATGGCTGGCACGAATGTCATCGCTGACAAGACACCGTCGACATCGTCGAGTTTCAATAATCTCGAATGAGACTTGGCAACCACGGACAACCGTTTCAGCGGATCATCGTCCTCAGTCATTTCGGGAAATGTCAGCAGCAGTTCACCCGTCACGGTAGGTGCCACATGATTCTCAAACCATTCATATTGAGTTCGAATATCACTGTCTGGCAGAAACATTCTGGGCACATTCACAGTGCTTTCCAGACGAGTCAAACCCAGTGATAAAACAATCGACACGACCAGAAAACCAAAAATCGTGGGCCAAGGTCGGGCAAGTCGCCGACGCATCCATAGCCGGAACCAAGCAGCCAATCCGTCACGTTGCTTGATCGAATCCGCATTCTTCTTTCGACGCGATTTTGTAAGCACCATCGCCCCCGGCAGCAGCAAAAAGAGCAACACGAGCGTCACGATGACGCCCAATGATGCTACGCCGCCAAAGATCCGAACAGGTTCCAATCGAACCAGCATCAGCGAACTGAGTCCCACGACCGTGGTTCCTGTTGCGAGACAACATGGTGGGACACCTGCTTTCATCGCAAGACGAGCGGCCTCAGCACGCGAAAGATCAGGAAAATCGGAAGCGGCATCCAGATAGTAGTTACTCAAATGAATCCCTGCGGACACCGTCAAGACAAAGATCAGCGGGGGCAAGACAATCAAAACGGCATTCATGGGAACACCGGTGTAATAGACCATCGCAAGCACAAGCCCTTCACCGATCACCGCAATCGCCACAATCGATCCTGTCAATGGAATCGAACGCAAGCAGATCAAACACAACACAGCTGCGATCAGCGCTGAGGGAGGTGTAAAAACACGCATCGACCGAACACTCTCAGTATCAACTGTTCCACCCTCGAACGGTCCGCCTACCACAGAAACCTGACTCGCGTCTCGATCAGTCACCTCGCCAATGATTTCTCGAATCCCAGGAATCAGAAGACGTCGTTGCTTCAGCCCAGGCATCGAAAAAGAAGCGACGAGACAAGCCTGGCTAGCATCCGGACCAATGAGTGACCCCTGGAGACGGCGGACAGCAACATCGCGGGGAAGATTCACAGGTGATGAAGTTAAACGATCAAGAGTTTCTGTCCCGGTACGCAACCACTTCAGTGGGTATTTCAATCCAGTCTGCTCGCGCAACCCGACAATCATATCAATAACATTTGCCGTAACCTCCGGATCAACCTCGGCGTTCAAACCCTCAGCAATCACCTCACTGGCAGTACCGTTTCCAATACCGTTTCCAGTACCCGGGCTGGGTTCGACCAACGGACTCAACGCGGTCGCGACCGCCGCGAGTGAAACCGAGTCCAGATCGGATCCCTCCCAAGCGATCATGACCAGTTCAGCCACAGAGAAGTTCTTCACAAAGTCATCGAACTCAGTCTTCTCTGGAACGGTATTCGGGATCCAATCCGAAGGTCGATTAAAAAGAGATTCAATCGCAGCGTGCGAATGCAAGATTGCCGGAACGGCGAGCAGGACCAACAGGGCAACTCCGACCTTAAACCGTCGAAGATATTTCTGCCGCAGCAAATCTTCGTGGTTCATGGTCACTCCTCACACAAATTTGGTCGAAGCCGAGGGGCTCGCTGGAACCCTGCAAAGGGAATTGGTACGGCAACGCCATCGCAGCAAGGCATTCACTGTCGTGAATTCTGTCCGCCATGTTGGCGAAAACAGCCCGTTTTTGCCAGTGGGCAGAAACCCGTGCCCACCCCTACAAAACTCGCATTCCCCCTGAACTCGCTTTCCCAACCCAACACCGCTGCGAAATAGCAAGCCAGCAATTAAACTTGGAGACAGTCAACCGCAGCGTGTGAGTACACTCGGGCTGCTGCTAAAACGTTTCAGGTCCGGTGGCATCGAAGAAAGGATCGGTCAGGGTTCTATCCTTTATTTCAGCAGTGTTCCATTTCAGCCTGTTACAGCTCCAGCGATTCACGAGAATCAGACAAAGATCCACCGGATACAAATCGCCCACCACCCAGCGCTGCGTCCCCTTGGCACATTCACCGCGAATCATTTTCCCGAACTTCTCATCATGAACACGGCTCAAGCATCGAAGGCCCCTCTCTCGCTGCTCAGCGTCGTCATCCCAGCGATGGATGAGGCGGGTTGCATTGCATCGACCGTTGAACATCTGCACCTGACTTTGAAACTGAAATCAATCCCTCATCAAATTGTGGTAGTTGATGATCACAGCAGTGATTCCACTTGGGACATACTTCAAGAGATGGCCGTTTCGAATGATACCCTGAGTCCCGTCAAGAACGATTCAGAGAGTGGTTTTGGTCGCGCGGTGTGCTGTGGAATCGAGGCTGCCAAAGGTGATGCGATCGTCGTCATGATGGCAGATGAATCCGATGACTCGAATGATGTAGTCCGCTATTGGGAACTACTCAACGAGGGATGGGACTGTGTGTTTGGCAGTCGCTTCATGAAGGGAGGCGGTGTCATCGATTACCCTTGGTTGAAACTGAGACTGAATCGAATAGTCAATCATCTGATTCGCTTGCTTTTCAGAATCAAACTTAATGACACCACCAACGCTTTCAAAGCGTATCGGACATCAACGGTCCAAGGCTGCCAGCCATTGATATCACCACACTTCAACTTGACAGTCGAACTTCCGCTCAAAGCAATTGTTCGTGGCTACAGTTGGAAAGTCATCCCCATCACTTGGAAGAACCGTCGATCGGGCGTCGCGAAACTCAAAATGCGAGAGATGGGAAGCCGCTATTTCTTTATCATTGCTTATGTGTGGCTCGAAAAATACTTCAGTCGTGGCGATTATCTTGCAACCGGCCGAGCTAACAGCGCCCCCTCTTCTTCTCAATCCGGGGAGATAAATCTTTGAGCAAAAAGGCGAAACAAACACAGAGACCATCGCCGTCAACGAGTGATGCAAACCACTCACCAAAGTCTGGCGATCAACATCGCATCCGATGGCGACTCGCTTGCATCTTGCCCGCGATCACTGTTCTGATTGCAAGCTTCTTATTTCCTGCCAATCGTATCCATGAAGACGAGATTTACTGGATCGGCTCCAGCTATTACTACCAACTTGCCGTGGTGGAGGGCGATGCGTCCAACCCTGATTGGCAATTGCTTCCGGCTCGCGAAAACCCTGTGCTTGGTAAGTATGTGATTGGGCTTGCGTTACAAATTGCTGGACACCCGGTCACAAACCCTGACCTACTCGGATCGTTTTATTTGATATTCGCCGACATTCCGGGTGCCTGGGGAACTGATGAATCGTTTGAAAAACGCCTTGCTGTGGCAACAAGGGTTACCCCCTTGATGCGAGATTCAATTCGAAGTGGTCAGGCAATACCGCTCGATGATTCCCAACTGGTCATCACTCGGTGGACCAGTCTAGTTTTCGGGGTGCTTGCTGCGGTTGGCATCGCAGTGATCGGACAGCAATGCCACTGGAAAGCAGGTGGCTTGCTGGCAGGCATTCTTTTTAGTCTTCACCCGATCGTTATTGAATCATGTTCGCTGGCGATGATCGACATCATCGCAATCGCATTCTCAATCTGGTTCATGGTGGGAATCGTTCATATTCTTTGCTTCACTGCAAACCCAATCGTGGACTGCAACAATCAACCCGTAAAAAACAACTCGCACCAGACAATCGGCAAACGACGCTCCCCTGAAACGACTGACAGAACCGCGATTGCGAATCCAACAAATTCGTTCCTCAGTCGGCAATGGCTCATGCAAGCGAGCATAACGCTGTTCACCGCAATCATGCTGGCCTTTGCCTGTGGGTCAAAGATGAACTCGCTGGTCGTCGCCGCAACTGCCGGCGTATGCGGTACTTGGTACGTTGTAAAACTGCTGCAACAGCGAGTCATAATCTACAGTTCATCTCAGAACCACAAAACAACTGAAAAAAGTGAACTTCAACCCCCCTCAACAAAACTTGTGACCTTCAGTAATCAAGTGTCGATGTTGTTGATAGTTGCGATCATTGCAGTGATTTTGTTCATTGGCTCAAATCCAACTCTGTATGGCGATCCCATAGATGGCATCTTGGCTCTTTCCTACGAACATGCACTGACAGCGGACATACAAGAGGTCATGCTTGGAGGGCGATTGAACAGTATTTTGGACAGGCTACAAGCCGTAGCGACCTTAGTTTACGGCGGCCCAATTGCATTCACCATCCTTTGTCTGATCGTCGCAGGGGCTGCTTATGAATGCATTCGAAACCGATCTGTGGGAATCGTCGTCGTGCTTTGGTGGTCGATCGCATTGCTTCTATTGATCATGTGGATGCCCTTTGCATGGGAACGATATACTTTGCCCATCATTCCACCGACCATGCTTATCTTAGGAGCGTTTATTGAGCGTGTTGTCTGCTGGTTGTGGTCCAAGCTTCCCTCAGCAAACCGTCATTTAGCAAGCACCAAGCTATCGTGATTGAGAACCTCACGAGCTCGAAAGACCACAGGCCCCAGTCATCAAAACTGGCTTCAACCAACTCATACCCGACCTGCCGGCCATGATCACTCGTTTCCTCAACTACCTTACTGCTGGCCCATTTTGGATTTGCAAGGTTTGGCTTCTTTCCCTGGTCGCGGCATTATCGTTCAGCTGTGTGCCGGCCGTCTTCCGCGATGGCTTGGGGTGGAATGATGCAAATCCTCCCTTACCGCCCGCGTATGAACTGAAAGCAGATCAGCCGTTGGCCGATACAGCAGAATTGACGATACCTGCTGATCCCGGGGCCCGAAGCCACGGGGCCAAACTGACACCACGCGTGTTCAGCGCCGCCTGTCTTTTTCTTACAAAGCAGCTGAACTTGCATCCTTATTTACCGGCATCAATCGGTGGCTGTCTGTTTCTATTATCGGGAATCATCACGGGATACCGGATCACCGGTGATCGAAATATCGCCGTGGGCACATCACTGATCTTGGCGGGGCTGTATGCATCCAACGCCTGCTTCTCGATGAACTTCGAACCCAAACCCTTTGACGGTGTTGCGATTGGTTTGGTTGCCTTGACCCTCATGTTGATCGATCGTCCCATCCTCTTCACGGGTTGCGCGTTTTTAGCTTGCTGGACAGATGAACGTGCGATCATGTCCTTGGTGTTGATCGGCATGACCGTGTTGTTACTGGTGAACATGGATAAGAAGACTCGCCAAAATCGTTGTTGGATGCTGGTTGGAGCAATCTTGAGCTATGTCATTTCCCGAAAAATTCTGGAAGCCACCGCCAACTGGTCTCCAGCCGACTTCAGCATGCTTGGTGACAACCTACTGACCTCGACAGCCTATTCCCAACTCGCTGGCTGGAGCTGCTTTGAGGGAGCATGGATCTTGCTCGCGATGGCAATCTGGACAAACTGGCAAAACCGTTCACCACTCGCCAGCATGAGCATCTTGCTGGCTGCTCTGGGATGTGTTGGATCCTGCCTGATTGTTTTGGATGTCTCCCGTGCCAGTTGCTTTGCATTCCCATTGATTTTTGCAGCGTTGGCATCTCTAACCCCCGAGTTATCGCTTACAGCCGCATTACAGAACAACGAATCCTCCAAAACACTCAAATCTTCAAAGCAGACCTCCGCTCATAGCAAGAACGGTAAACGGCACGGCAAAATTCGCAAGAAAGCTAAGCCGGAAGCAATTACTCAGAAACTTGCACCATCAAACGATTTTGATGCCAATATTACTGCCAGCCCAACGAAGAGCATGACTGAACCCGTTTTTCTAGCCGCCTTGATCTCGCTGCTTTCGACAAATTGGGAAATCATCATGGCAACCGTGAAGAGTCCCTGCCCTTCGACACTGATCTGGCTAATTCAATCGTTACCAAATTGACTGATTCTGTGTATGACGAATCCTTTTGAGCCACCATGAACCGAAGCTAATGAGGCGGCTACCGCAACTGGTTCTGAGAAGCAAAGGTGAAAAAGAAACACTGAAAATAACCGACTGGTGGTTGCCACCACCCGCTGACTCGATCAACATACGAGTTCAGGAAATTATCTCACTCAAAATCCACTTGGAAGAAAAAATGACTCGCACACTCCTTGCAATGATGTTCACCATGTCTCTGTTCTTCGTAACTGGTTGCTCATCAAGTACTGAAACAACTCTGATCGAAGCTCCCGCCGAGCCTCAAATCAGCCAAGCAGAAGAAGAGAATTATGATGAGCAAATGGACGAAGAGGGTGAAGGCGACGAGTAGTCGGCATCGTTAATGGCTACCATCCCACGCTGTCAAGTTGTGTATCACTATGGGCAAGCGAAAACGGCGGCCGTCAAAATCGATAGGCGATACCAATCGGCAGCAGGCAACAGAGCCCAAGCCAAACACTATCGCACATCGTAAATATTCTTTCAAAATGCTACTGGGCTGGATTTGCCTGGTGGCATTTTTTTTGCGACTGATGAATTTACTTCAGACGGTCGATTTACCCACCATCATTCAACTGATGGGTGATGCCCGTGGTTACGTCGATTGGGCCCAGCAAATCGCGGCGGGAGAGTGGTACGGAAAGCAAACGTTCTATCAGGCTCCACTCTACCCCTACACACTCGCCGTCCTGATCAAGATATTTTCTGCAGGCACCTTCGGTCTACGTTTTTTCCAGATCATACTCGGCACGCTCAGTGTCGGGCTGCTCGGAATCGCTGGGCGTCATGCATTCAATCGACAAGTGGGCGTGATCGCTGCCGTCATGTACGCCTTTTACCCTCCTGCAATTTATTACGATGGGATCATACAAAAAACCGCGTTGGCTTCGTTTCTACTCTGCCTGCTCTTAGCTGAATGTTCTTACCTGAATCGACGGGCGTCCAAAGTTCACTCGTTATTCGCCGGCATCACGCTGGGACTACTTGTACTGACTCGCGAGAACGCCTTGCTTTGGGTACCTGTCATTCCAATCTGGATGGCATTACGAATACCAGCCAAGCGTGCTGGCAAAATCGGGGTAGTGGTCAGTTATGTCTTGGGGCTCACGGTTGTGCTGTTACCAGTGGCTGCCAGAAACGCATCTTTAGGTGGTGAATGGTCGCCCACTACCTTCCAGGCAGGGCCCAACTTTTACATTGGGAACAACCTAAATTCCAATGGACTCTACCGCCCCCTGGTACCCGGGCACGAAACACCGAAGTACGAACGAGCGGATGCACAGCGATTAGCCGAATTGGACGAAGGACGCGAATTAACATCCCGCGAGGTTTCACGCTACTGGTTCGAAAGATCATTTGACGAAATCAAGCAGGAGCCCATGCGCTGGATCGAATTGCTAATGATCAAATCACTCATGGTGGTGAATCGATTCGAAGTGCCTGATGTCGAAAGCATGAGGGTCTATCGAGACTTCTCGATCACGCTATGTGTCCTTGCACCCGTGTGGCACTTTGGAATCCTCTGTCCTCTCGCGGTCTGGGGAATGCTTGTAACAAGAAAACGCTGGCGGCGGCTGTCTCTGTTTTATGCATTCACGCTCGTGATGGTGGCAGCCATCGTTGGTTTCTTTATCCTCGGTCGCTACCGCGAACCGTTGGTACCACTGCTGATTCTTTTTGCAGCTGGTGGCATACCTGCACTGATTCAGATGCTTCGCACTCAAGACTGGACTTCTTATCTAACCCCCATGGCAGGGACAATCTTGTCGATCGTGGTCTGTAATCTGCCCATACACGATGAATCAATGCTCAACGCGAGCTCCTACATGAATGCAGGAGTGGCAGCTGGCATGAACGATGACCTCCGCGAGTCGATCGAATATCTCCTGAACGCGATCGATGCTGAGCCAGAGTTAGCAGAGGCATACGCCAACCTTGGCCGCGCCTACGAGCAGAGCAATGCCCCCCAAAAAGCCATCCTAAGCTACCAGGAAGCGTTGTCGGTAGATCCTTTGCTGGAACCAGTGGACACTTGGCTGGGATCATTATTGGAATCCGACGGCGCTCGAACTGACGCAATCGAGAGCTACCGACGAGCATTGGATAAAAACCCTTTGGATGAAATAGCTCGCGAAGGCGTGACGCGTTTAACTGGCGAACAGACTCCATGAAACCGGTTTCATGAATCGTGCCACTCAACACGGCTCGCCATAGTTGATGACAAAATGATGCAAAACGTTACGGAAAACAACTTGCCCACACCCTGCACTGACGACGAGAATACTGTCCAAGTTTGCAAATCCGACACTTAAGTAGTTTTCTCAGATTGCCTCGACTGCAACGGTTTTTAGTTGTCGCAGATGGCCTCTGCTGATATCCTATGAAGTGCGATTCTTCGCTGGGGATTCCCCCATTTTCTCATTTCTTGTAATTTTCGGAGTTCATGATGATCAGAGAACCTCGCAATCGCAAAGGCTTCACACTTGTGGAGTTGTTGGTCGTGATTGCCATTATCGGCGTGCTCGTTGGCCTACTGCTTCCCGCAGTACAGGCCGCCCGCGAAGCCGCTCGCCGCATGTCTTGCAGCAACAACTTCAAGCAAATCGGTTTGGGTATTCACAACTACCACAGTACTTACAAGCAACTGCCAAAGCACGGAACCGGTACAAAACGCGGTACTGCTGGCAATGCAACCAACAACTACAACCGACTCTTCCTGAGTTACTTGGTTCCGATCCTTCCTTTCGTCGAGCAGCAGGCACTTTGGGAGAAGATTTCCAATCCGAGCGTGGAAACGGTTCCGGGAACCTCTATGCCGGGCAGTGTGCTTGGTGGAATGTGGCCCCCTATGGGTCCCTCACCATGGAGAACTCAGTACGTCCCATGGATGACTCAGGTTCCGACTTACCGCTGTCCAAGTGACCCCGCTTACAGCCCTCCAGGCTTGGCACGGTCCAACTATGGTGCTTGCATCGGTGATGCGATCGACCGCAGCCGTGATGGTGGCATCAACGAGTTCGGTTTCAAGAGCAACTCCAACGGTAATGCGACCAACCGAGTTCGCGACCTGAACTGGATGGCAACACGTGCACGTGCTTCGATGCGTGGATTCTTCTGGCCTCGGCACGATTCAAAATTCCGTGACGTTTTGGATGGCTTGTCCAACACAGTTGCAGCAGGTGAGATTTGTACTTCGCTTCAACAACGTGAGACGAAAGCTGACTTCGCTCGTACCGGAAACGGTCCTGCGATGAATCCAAGCCTTTGCAAAAATAACGTCAACATTGACCCTGAGCGTCCCACACGATGGGGAGCGAGTGCGAACGTTTCCACCGGTGGTACCCAAATGCGAGGTGTTCGCTGGGCTGACTTCCGGCCTCACTACACCGGTATGCAGACCATCCTGCCACCGAATGCTCCCAACTGTCACCTCAGTGGTGGCGGTGATTACAACGAAACGATCATGTCCGCAGGTAGTCGGCACCAAGGTGGTGCTCACGTCCTGATGGGTGATGGAGCCGTTGTCTTCATGACGGACAGCGTCGAAGCAGGCGATTCGGCCGCGCCGCCAATTGAGCGAGGCTCAGGTGGTTCGCCTGGTTGGATGGGACCAAACACTGCCCCCGGACAAAAGAGTCCATACGGGCTGTGGGGTGCTCTCGGTACGCGTGCGGTCGGCGAAACGATCGAAGAGCAGCTTAACCAGTAGCCACCTACTGAAGCTTGTTTAATCAACATCAACCCCACCCGCGATACCGCGGGTGGGGTTTTTTGATGGCTCCATAGTAGTACAAGACAAGACGATCATCCTGACGCCTGAATGGTTCATTCATTGCCAGGTAGATTGCCGCTTCTGCAGTACCTGTTAGGCATGAGAATTCTGCGCGGCACTACGGCCTTTCCATGCCATGCGGGCCCTCCAATGGTGTCTACGACCACCCTCATGATTGGACCATCACGGTGATGCGTTGTTTGTTGTCTCAGAGGTAGCAATTCGCCCAACGCATTCAATGAAGGACAAGACGCAGGCATTCCTACGCAATGCGTCAGCAGTCCGCCAAGTGATCACACCCTCGCAAACCTAACGGCTCACTTGGAATCCCGTTTCAAAAACTGGTCAGTGGCTTCTTGATCAACTCGAATGTAGTGATCTCGCAACGGTGGAAAAATATTCCCTTGATTAGTTTCGACTTGCAGATTTTTGGAAGCCCGCACGGGCATATGGCAATCGATACAGTTCCCGGCCAATCGATCTCCCAGCTGCCCCTGCATGCCGCAATGTTCCTGCTGGTGACATTCAAGGCATCGCTGCGAAAACAACTCCAGGTTGCCCCGCTCGTTGCGGTGTGGATCGTGACATTCAACACACCCCATCTCGGAATTTTGAAAACACTGGCTCAGTGAGAGACGCCCGACTTGATTACTTGTGTGGACGCTGTTCAGTGATTCGTCCTTGCCTTCAATGGGCTCGTAGTGATCACTAAGTTGATCACCCGGCCGAAACTGAAAAGCTTGCTCATCAATGGGAGCTTTTTTGGTGGTATGGCACTGTCCACAAACATCCATCTGAGCTTGGCGTGACAGCTTACTTGGCACCTTCATGTGCTGTGATTGCTTCGCCTCTGGATGTGCGATGTGATAGTCCACATGCTGCTTTCCGGGGCCGTGACACCTCTCGCACGAGATTCCAAGGATCATCGATTTGGGTGTGTAGTGGTTAGCCGACTTTCGGTAGTCCACATAGGTGACATGACAGTCCAAGCAGCCAGATCGGATAGGACGGGCGTAAATTGCATCCCCGTCGATGAAACCGGGGCTGTTGATCCACTCGTCCCCTTCAGTGAGGTGGGTACAGTTCATCTGAAATAATTGATCACCATGCCAATACAGATAAGACTCGGCCATCTTTGATGATCCGATAATGATGTCAAATGGCACCTCAAAACCCCAGTCGAAAAACTGCACCGACTGATACAGGTCCTCCCCACGCTGCTTCATGGTAAAGAACACATTTGGATCGCCTGTATTCATGCGGTTGCTGCCTTCTTCAAATGATCCAGCAACCTCATCCGGCAGCGCCAACCGAGTCGTGCGGTGGTGAGCAGTATCGATGAATGAATCGTATTTGTCTTTGTGACAATCACGACAGGCCTCTGCTCCCAGAAACCCGGGATTTGGGTTCAGGGGTTCCGTGTCAGCTGGTGGCAATGGCAGTCTGCCCGGTGCGAATGG
>Ga0315315_10000694_pt1 | contig 29200 bp, 26 predicted proteins | sample M140m3416metaG_FD_203699 | JGI IMG/M metagenome (GOLD analysis project Ga0315315, IMG submission 203699) | Ammonia-oxidizing marine archaeal communities from Monterey Bay, California, United States - M1 40m 3416 | ecosystem: Environmental > Aquatic > Marine > Intertidal zone | place: USA... | reverse complement strand
GCCGTGACTTGGTCGTCGATGGATGTCCCACCAATGATGGTCAACACCGTGGGCGGAGACTCTGAAAACTGACCGAGACTCTTGAATGTCTCGGCGATCTGGAGCGCCAGCTCACGGGTCGGCGTGATGGTCAGAACACCAACACTCTTGGGAGCCGATTGCGTGGCCAGAGCGGTCATCTTCTGTAGGATCGGGAGCACGAATGCAGCGGTCTTTCCTGACCCTGTCTGTGCCTCGGCAGCCACGTCCGTGCCTGCAGCGATGTGCGGAATGGACCGCTCCTGAATCGGCGTCGGGGCATCGTAGCCAGAGCGCTCAACCGCGCGCAGCAGATGAGCGGACAGTCCGAGTGAATCAAAGGTCATCAGATGTGCTCTTCATAAAACGGGATAAACTCAAGCTTTTATACAGTACAAGCGCAACGTCTTCTATCGAACAGACCAAATGTAACGTGCCGTTCATCCTGCTTCGTTAGATTTACGACACCCCGGAATGAGACCTGACCAATGAAGCAACTGATGAAGCCCGCAGTCGGCCTACTCGCCGTCACGCTAGCCTCTTGGATATTCTGGCCGAGTGAGGCACGACAGATCTCTGTTCTCGTCATCATGGATACAGTGCGCGCAGACCACACAAGCGTGTGCGGCTACGACCGACCAACAACACCGGTTCTCGATGGGATTGTCGCGGACGGCGCATCGCTAAACTGCGATGCATGGGCACCCGGAAGCTGGACCCTCCCCTCTCATGCATCCTTCTTTACTGGTCTCGAGGTCCCCGACCACCACGCTCACTTGGTGGACCAGCCCCCAGAAGAGCAGGGAGGCAAGATACGCGGCCTCGGCCCAGCCCGCGGGCTGTCCCAGGAGTTTGAGACCATCGCTGAGCAGCGGCCCGCCATACTCGTGTCTGGCAACCCAGTCTTAGGCCCAGCCTCCGGACTCGACCAAGGCTTCCGCCACGCCTACACAGGCGCAAAGTTTGGCGACTCCTATGACGACGACCTGGTGAAGCTTCTAAAGAAGGCTCTCGATAAGGCCCAAGACTCGGACCTGCTGGTGCTGAACATTGCTGATGCCCACCAGCCATGGACAAACATTCCCCCCGGACTCGACTGGGTTCCACCGACCAAGTCCATCAAGTATCGCGAGAGGAAGAAGAGTGGTCTGTGGCGTCGGTGGCACGAGGGAAAACCAAACGAGTCAAAGCGCCAGCGCATCATCGATCTGTATGACTACTCGGTCTTCCGTGCAGATCGCACCCTGGGCAAGGCACTCGCTACCATCAAAGACCAGGGCTTCTCGATAAGAGACCTCACCATCACGAGCGATCACGGCGAGCACCTCGGAGAGCACGGCCTCTTGGGCCACGGCAACTACCTCACCGACGAGAACCAGCGGGTTCCTCTGATCAGTACACTGCCCCTGCCCTCTGGACCGGTCAGCGCCACAGTCGTCTATGATCTCTCCTTGGGAAGACCGCCACTCGACCGGGCGATACGCGCAGTCGCCTTTCCTCACCGAAAGAAGCGAACCTGGTTCAAGTCCATGTTCGACAAGACCAGTGCACGGTCGTGGTCTCCAGACTTACAATGGAGCACGCCTGAGCCAGTACCAGACAGTGAATTCGGAGACTTTATTCAGCGCTCTCTCGAGTCCGGCATCTCCACATCGGAAGAGTCTGAGCTGGAGGAACGCCTCGAGGCGCTAGGCTACTTTTAGGCCGACGGAAAACCCTCTCAAAAGCCAACACTGAAGTGCGGAGCCAACGATGCCAGCCGAGACGAACCTCAAGATATTGCTTGAAGACCTGCGTCCCGAGCTGTCGGACGAAACGTATGTATTCTGCACGGTGCCAGGCGCGGTCTATGGTGAACTCTCGCACACAGAACCTGTCGCCAGCTTCGTCGAGCCAGAGGGTCTGACCCTCGTCCTGACACAGAAGAGTGCGGAAGATCACAAGCTCCTCTACCAAGCCACATTCCGCTGTATCAGCCTCCAAGTCCACTCAAGCTTGGAGGCTGTGGGACTGACTGCCGCCATCACCAGTGAGCTCGCGACTCATGGCATCAGCGCCAATGTCATTGCTGGCTATTATCACGACCACATCTTTGTACCGTCGACGCGCGCTCACGACGCGCTGAGCGCACTAAAGTCGATGAGCCGTCGGCCTTAAACACCAGACCAGCGGAAGCAGATGTCGTGCCGAAAGCCCACCGAATGGGAAACCCATGCTACATTTGTGCGGCCCTCGGTGGACTCAGAGGGAGACACCAAAAACAACGCCCTGGAGCGCGCCCATGTCTGTATTTATGAAGTGGTCTACAGCTATCGAGAACCGTGATGCGGATGCACTGATCTCCTGTTTGCATGACGACTACACCTTTGTGCGTCACCAGTCTGGCTCCGAGATGAACAAGGCTGCAATGTCAGAGATGCTGCGCGGCTTCATGGCGAGCGACAGCGTGGTTGTTCACAGCCAGCGCTGCCTCTATGAGAACGACGCCGTCATGATTGAGCACTCGGTGATGGACTTCGCCGATGGAAGCCGAGAGGCTGTCCTGGGCTTCAACACACTCAAGGACGGCCTGCTGTTCCGAACCGAGACTGGCGCTACGGCCATCAGCAAGTAGGCACATCCTCAGCTGGTGAATGTGACGCAGGCACCGGCCTCAAAAGAAAATGGCGCCGCGAGAATGTCCCGCGGCGCCATCAATGTCTTCGTAGAGTGAAGAACTACTTCATCATGCCTGTGTCGTCAGCGTCAGCGTCAGCATCGGCATCAGCGTCGGCATCAGCGTCGGCATCAGCGTCGGCATCAGCGTCGGTATCGGCATCGGCGTCAGCGTCAGCGTCGGCATCGGCGTCAGCGTCGGCATCGGCGTCAGCGTCGGCGTCAGCGTCGGTTGCTGGCTCGGCTGGGATGGCTGCGTTTGTAGAGCCCATCGCCTCACAAGGGAAGCTGTCGATTCCCCAGACCACTGTGGCCAGGGCTTCGCAGTCCTCGCCTTCGCAGGTGGCTTCCATGCGACCGGTACCGAAGTAGCTGGTGTGAGAGGTCGTCCGACCGCTCACGTACAGCGTGAGGCTCACCGTCGCGTCGAGCAGCTCTCCACCGTCCAGCATACCCTGAGCGGAAGGCTCACAGGTGAAGTTGAGGCTGTTGGCCGCGTCAGATGCGCAGTCATAGGTGATGCCGCTGGAACTGGAGAGCGCGTTGGTTCCAAGGTAGTTCCCGTCATCATCGAAGCGTTGCGAGATGGTGAAGGTGGTCTCAGGGAAGCCAGGAAGTCCGATGTTGCCCTCGAAGTCGCAGCCGTCCTCGGCCCAGCCGAATGCCTCTTGCAGGTAGTCGCCTGGGGTCTGCACGTCAGCAGCATCGATGACGACGTTGTCGAACGCAGATACTGTTGTCGTGCAGGTCTCGCCAGCGATGCCCGCAACGGCCAAGACAGTCGCGCAGTCTGCGCCCTCGCAGGAACCCGTCCAGACGGTGGATGCAGCCACGGCGGTGTCGCTTGTGAGCACGCCTTCGACGCTCGAGTCGAGCGTGATGGTCGCGTCGAGTGCAGGAATTTCAGCACCTGTGGGCAGTGTGCCGCCTTCGCTGAAGTCGAAGATTGCCTGAGAGGTGCAGGTGAGGTCGTTGCTGTCCTCGCCTTGCGTGCACGCCCATGCAGAACCATCGGCACTGGTGAGGGTCAGGCCATCGTCGCCGTTCACGCCCTCGAAGAGAAGGACGGACTCAGCGGTGAAGCCGTAGAGCAGCTCGAGGTTGCAACCGTCATCATCGATGGTCCAGTTGCTGCCTTCCCAGATGCCGTCTGCAGGAGTGTAGAGCACGACAGTCTCGCCGGTGTCATCTGCATCTGCATCTGCATCTGCATCTGCATCTGCATCTGCATCTGCATCGTGGTCTGTGTGGTCAGCGCCCGAGTCAGCACCCGAGTCATTAGCCTTGTCATCACAGGCAGTAAGCGCGAAAAGCGCAGGCAGTGTCATCCAAAAAGTTCTCATTATGGTCTCCGAAAATTCGTAAAAATGAGTGTGTGGGTATGCAGCCGACGCATAAATACGCGGCCAACGGCGGCCGTGTATATCCAGTTTCTGGATAATTCCAAGTTAGCCCTTAATAATTTTGAATATCAAGCCACTCCCAGTAGCTATCCCTATGAGAAAAGTCGTCGATGGAGGACCCCTGGCAAGGCGTCAGCACACTGAACAGCAGGACATTGATGGACAGAGACAAATCGTAGATATAGAAGCGCCGCAGAAAATTGTGAGCCACCTGACATGTCGATCCAAAACCGCCTCAATCTGCGATGTAGAGCTCTCATGGTCACCTCCATGCTCGCAGTCTGTACCGTGAGAGAGGCTCGAGCGAATTGCGGAATGGATGTCTGCCCGATGCACGCAGCAGACCAGAACGGCTCTTTTCCTCTCCGGCCCATCATCTCTACCCGGTACACCACAGTCTCTCCCGGTTCAGCTGTCGCCGAGACCACAGCAGGGGTGCTCTACCAGGTGTCCAAGCCCGTACAGCTTGGCGCCCATGTACCCGTCGTCTTGGTCAGCGACGGCGAGGACACCACATCTGGTCTGGGAAATATGGTTGTGTTTGCGAGCGGTGCCATTCTTCCGGCACCTGGGAAAGCCGTGCTCAACCTCGGACTGCAGCTTGAGCTTCCCACAGTCACCGATCCTAAGCTCGGTGACGGGCACTTCCTGATGCTACCCACCCTGCAAGCAGGTTGGCATCCTGGAAATGCCATCGTGATGGCAACAGTAGGCTGGGGTCAGGTCTTAGACGGTGGGCATAGCCACGGCGGTACCGACCACGCCCACGGTGAACACAGTCATTCCAGGTCCGAGTCAGAACAGCCTGCAACCAGCATTGTGAACCCACACGCAAACTCTGAGATCTTGGTGAGGCTCGATCTGGGAGCGCACCTCCCCGTTGCCGAGAGGCGACTGAGGCTCACTCTCCGAATGGATGGAATACAGGAGATCGACAGCGAGGACACGGCCAATCAGATCATCAACATTGGACCTGCCATCGGACTCCTCGGGAATCGATTGACTACAGAGCTGTACACCTTGGTCCCGCTGAGCAATACACGCCGCTACACCAACCAGACTGGGCTCAGACTGCGCATACAGTTGCCTTGACCTCCACAACAGAGTCAATCAACATGATGGTGGAGGGCTCAGGACCATGATGGGACAGCTCGAGAGCCGAGACATCACGTGTCCTTACTGCTGGGAGACCATCACACTCACGATTGACTGCTCGATATCAAAGCAGAAATACATCGAGGACTGTCAGGTCTGCTGCCGGCCCTTCACCGTCTCAGTCGAAATTCCTGAGGTCGGAGTCATCTTCGTCAGGGCCGCTCACGAGAACGAGTGAGTCTTCTCAAGGTCCCACATAAAAAAAAGGGCCCGACCAAGTGGCCGGGCCCCGAATCTCAGCAAGCTGAGAAACTCCGCTTAGTTGGCGGTGTATGTTCCACCACTTCCCGCACAGGCTTCTGCTCCGTCCATGCCGTAGTAGTAGGCATTGGCCTCAGCAGTGAAGTCACCGCCGGCTGGAAGAGCGCAGACACCCGTAGAGCCTTCAGGGCAGGCACTGGCTGAGTACTCAGCCATGTAGTCGGCAGGAAGTCCGTTGCACCATGCCTCGTTGTCGCCCTCGTTGGCCTCGACGCAGATCACGCCGCCAGAGAAGTTGCAAGAGTCAGTATCGGCATCAGCATCAGCATCAGCATCAGCATCAGCATCAGCATCAGCATCAGCATCAGCGTCAGCGTCGGCATCAGCATCGGCGTCAGCGTCGGCCTCGGCTGCATCGCAATCAGCAGCGGTGTCGCCGGTGTCGCAGTCCTTGTTGCAAGCGAATGAGAATGCTGTTGAACAAACAAGCAAAAGTGTGAAATTCTTCATGGTTAGTCTCCTCCAAAGAGAACCCCAATGACTCAGAGTGAACATCCACTCAGTAGCAGGGGCACCGGCTCTATAACCAACGTCATTCTGCAGGAAAGCAGTGGGACAAAAAAAGTCGCCCACCCGGGAACCCGGATGGGCGACTTCAACACCTAAGTGTCTAAGCCTTAGGCTCAGCCACCGAAGTAGGAAGGATCGTCGCCACCAGAAGCCACGACTGTCTCCCAGCCCTCACCGCCCCAGAAGGCCCATGAGGTTCCAGCTTCTACACCGCAATGCAGAGTACCAACACTGGCTTCAACACCAGCGACGTCCTCGGCACAAGCGAGTGAAAGGCTGTCGAAGAGTTCGTGGCAGATTGAATCACCTCCCATGCAGTCTTCTCCGTACCAGCCGGCGTCGCCTGCGCCAGTCTCGGCGAGTGCCAAGTAGTAGCCGTTGACCATGTCAGCGTTGGTTACTGCTGCATCGACAGAGCTGCCGGTCCAGGTGACGCTAAAGGTTGAGTCAGCGTCGGCATCAGCATCGGCATCAGCATCGGCATCGGCATCAGCATCAGCGTCGGCATCAGCGTCGGCATCAGCGTCGGCATCAGCGTCGGCATCAGCGTCGGCATCAGCGTCGGCATCAGCGTCGGTGTCAGCATCAGCATCGTGATCCGTGTGGTCGTCGTGACCAGTGTCGCAGCCCTCGCCGGCACTGTCGTCACAGTCCTTGTTACAGCCCATTGAAAGAGCAGTAAGGCCCATAAGGGTAAGTGTAAGATTCTTCATTGTTGTCTCCTCCAAAGAGAACCCCAATGACTCCGACTGAAAATCCAACCGGTACCAAGGGGGCGGCCTATTATAACAATGCAGATCACACACGTATAGAAATCTGCTGACTTTATATCTTGGGTCAAGATTATCATTGCCCCGTCAACCTCTCTCCCACCACCCCGCCAAAGCAATCAGCGCACAAAAGTGCTGAATGGAATACACCACTGAAACAAGCGCTCGCAGACCGGCTGAGCCCAATGTCTTCCTTATCCAGGCCCACCGTGACGACCTTCGACTCGCTCGACCTCATCGAGCCCATTCAGCGTGCGCTCGCCGAGCAAAACTACGTGACCCCCACACCGATTCAGGCCGCGGCGATTCCGCCCCTGCTTGAGGGCCGAGATGTTCTCGGTTGCGCCCAGACAGGTACGGGCAAGACCGCAGCGTTCTTGCTCCCCACCCTCCAGAAGCTCGCGAGTAAGGCCAGCCAGGGCAAGCCCGTCATCCGCGCACTCGTCCTCACACCTACAAGAGAGCTCGCTGCGCAGATTGGTGATAATTTTGAGGCCTACAGTCGGCACCTTCCCATGCGTCACCGAGTGATTTTTGGCGGTGTAAACCAGCGGCCACAGGTCAACGACCTTCGTCGTGGTGTCGATGTATTGGTTGCCACACCCGGCAGACTGCTCGACCTCCACGGGCAGGGCTACATCGACTTCAATAATGTCGAGTTCTTCGTCCTCGATGAGGCCGACAGAATGTTGGACATGGGCTTCATCCATGACATCCGACGTGTCTTGAAGCTCTTACCGACCAAGCGACAAAATTTGTTGTTCTCAGCCACAATGCCAGACTCAATCGTGAAGCTTGCCAGCGGCTTCCTGACCGACCCCATCAAGGTAGAAGTGGACCGACAGTCCACTACGGTAGAGAAGATCACCCAGTCGGTGATGTTTGTTGAGCGCGCCAATAAGAAGCGACTCCTGCGGTACCTGTTGGAAGACCCCGACATCGAGAGCACAATCGTGTTCACCCGAACAAAGCACGGAGCCAATCGTGTGGTGAAGGAGCTTGCAAAAGCCAACGTTGAGGCCGCGGCCATTCACGGCAATAAGTCTCAAGGTGCACGGACACGCGCGCTCGCAGGCTTCAAGGATGGCAGCATCCGTGTACTCGTCGCTACGGACATCGCCTCCAGAGGCATTGACGTCGATGGCGTGAGTCATGTCTTCAACTACGACCTTCCAAATATCTCCGAGAGCTATGTGCACCGCATTGGCCGCACCGGCCGCGCAGGCAAAACCGGTATAGCCATCGCTTTCTGCGATGAGACCGAGTCTGCCTATCTCCGAGATATTGAGCGTTTGACAGGCGAGCCTCTCGAGATTGTTGATGATCACGAGTGGCATTTTGCCGAAGCGATTCCTGGGCCTCACACTAAAAAGCCCAACAGTTCCCGTCGGCACTCCAGGCCAAATCGGTCGGGCGATCGCGGCGGCAGATCAAGAAATAACAACAGACGTCGTGGCGGAAGCTCAGGCTCAGGCGGTTCAAACTCGCGCTAATTTTCGCCGATCGATGAGGACTGTCTGCACACGAAAAGATCGATTTGCTATCACGATCACCTCAGACAAGTTATCAGGCCGGCAGGTCTCGGCAGGAGCCGAACCTTGATTTCAAAAGGAAGAGAAAATGAGTTCGAAGTTGTTTGTTGGTGGCCTTGCATGGGCCACGCGTGATGAGACCCTTAAGGCCCACTTTGACCAGTGCGGTGAAGTAACTGACGCAAAAGTCATCATGGAGCGTGACACAGGTCGCTCTCGGGGCTTTGGTTTTGTAACCTTTGCAGATGAAGAAAGCGCCAGCAAGGCTCAAGCCGAACTCAACGGTAGCGAGCTTGACGGCCGGTCTATCCGTGTCGATAGCGCAACCGAGCGTCCACCACGTGGTGGCGGCGGCGGTGGCGGACGACGCGGCGGCGGCGGCGGTGGCGGCTACGGCGGCGGCGGCGGTGGCGGCTACGGCGGCGGCGGTGGCGGCGGCTACGGTGGTGGCGGAGATCGCTACTAAGCCAAGCTCACGCTTGAAAGTTTTTGGGGGACGTCGGATACGGCGTCCCCCTTCTTTTTGTCTATCTACATCCAGCCACAGCCAAAGCTGTACTCACTGAGGGTGCAGCTGAGTGGATCGACTCAGGACTTAGGACTTAGGACTTAGGAAGCTTGATTGTGGGCTGACCGTTTTGTCTCGGCCGATACAGCACCAAGGTGTGCCCGATTCGCTGAACCAGGGCAGCGCCAGTCTCCGCGACGAGGAGATCTGCTGCCTGTACAGCCTCAATCTTCTCTGCGTCTGTAAGGCGGACTTTCAGGAGTTCGTGCTGCTCTAGCGCACTATCTATGTGCTTGACTACCCCTTCAGTGACACGGTGCTGACCGATGATCACGACGGGCTTCAAGTGGTGTGCCTGTGCCCGCAGCCAGCGGAGCTGTCTTCCACGAAGTTTGTCCATGGCGGGCGGTGTAACCCATGCACTCCAGTCCGGCGTACCGAGGGTCAGGATCAACTTCAGTTAGCTCCCATCAGTCCGATATTAAACCAGGACTTCATTATGCATCGACGCCCCACTAATGAACCATCAGTTAACGTCGCGAGCGTACTCCCCGCCGACTGGGACAAGGTCAACGATGTCCTCTTGATTGTTGGGGAGGATGGGGGCGCAATCAGCGCGCCATTCGTAGAATATGGACTGCAGCGCGTCATCGTAATGTTTCCCCGACCGCTTGTGCCAGAGCCCGTGGCCAAGGGTGCGCAGTCCATCACTACACGGGCAGAACTCAGCCGTTATCTGCAGCTCCTTAAGGGTGAGCACGCTGGACGATTTGCTCTCCTACGCACACCGCGTTGCTCCATACCAGTACCCGATACTGACTCCCTTCACGCCCTCACTGCGAGCTTACTGAAGCGCCAGAAAGCCAATGAACACATTCACGCTGGCTTAGCTCCCCTCTGGGCGGCGAACGGTCTACAGAATCTCGCAATGCTCGGCGGCATACCCATGGTCACCGATATGGGAGACGCGTTGGCGGGCCAACCCGTGATCATCGTCGGTGCGGGTCCATCACTTGCAAAGAACATCCACACGCTGCGAGCAGCCCAAGACAAAGCCATAATTATCTGCGTAGCCAGAGCACTACGCTCGCTACACAATGCGGGGATAGCACCAGACTTTGTGATCAGCCTCGACCCTTACGACGTCCTGAGCCTCTTCAGAGATGTTGATCTGAAGTCGATTCCGAGTGTCTTGATTAGCGCGACCTCAAACCCAAACCTCTTCTCGCTGCCTGACACAACCCTGATGAGCTTGTCAGGAAATACAGAGGCCGAGGGCTGGATGTTCGAGCCTGAAGATGGCCTCGTCGAGATGCCCTCTGGCGGGTCGGTCTCTTGTACCGCCATGAGCGTTGCACTTCAGTGGGGCTGCAGCCCAATCATTCTGGTCGGGCAAGACCTCTCCTTCCCTGGCGGAAATTTCTACCATGCTGATGGCGCAGATGGCGACACGACGGCCACCTTCGATCCAGAGACCAAGTCCTGGGTACTGGAAGGGTACAGTGACGACCTGGCCCACACCCTGAGGGATCGGATTGATAAGGTCGGGCTGAGGTTCAGCGCCACAGAGGTACCCGGATATTTTGGGGGTATGGTTCCCACCAATCCAGCCTTTGCGAGCTTTCGAACATGGTTCGAGTTTGTCGCGGCAGACCACAGCGGCATCACCCCGATGTACAACTGTACTGAGGGCGGCACCCACATCAGCGGTATGCAGCATGTCCCGCTCACGGATGCTGTGGCGGCAATGCCCAGACGAACTGTGGAAATTGAAAGGCTTATCCAACAGCTCAAGACCAGTCCCAACCTGGCCAAGCGAGAGAGCACAATGCGAGCCAAGAAGGCACGCATTGAGTCCTCGATCACCGAGGCCATAGAGATCGCCTCGGACTGTATTGCACTCATCAAGCGGTCAAAGCGAAACCCAGCGATACTCGGCCAGCTACGACCTCTGGAAGTCCGACTCTCCGCGGCAATGAAGCAAGCCTTCGTCCTGAACCTGCTTGCTCAGGGTGATATTCGAGACGCGCTTGCTGAGGGCCAGCAAGCACAGACTATGGCAGCATCACTCGCCGCCACGCAGAAGCTCTACCAGGTCATTGTCGACCACGGATCCAGGCTCCTCTGACCCAACTCAGTAGCCAAAGATATCGAGATCTCGACGATAGTAGCGCTCTAAAGCATTCAAGAAGCCTGGACTTGGACTCTTCTTCTCGTGCTCATTCCGGTTGAGCTTCGGCAAGAGCGGCTCGATATCCAAGGCCTCAGCAATCAGCTTCAGATCAGCCGAGGGACTCTCCATTCGAATGAGGTGATCTGGAGGTGCCTCAGACTGCAAGTGAGTCGTATATTTCCACTGCGGCGCCACTGCATAGGGAGACTCCTCGACCATTCGAGCCCAGTACTGTTCCATACTCCAGCTCTTCAGATCTGGGTATCGCACCAGATAGCCGCCAGAATAATCCGAGCGACAGTGAAAATTAAAGCTCGAGATAAAACGGTCAATCGGGTGCCTGACAACGACGATTGTTCGATACTCTTCCCAGCAACGTTTGTTGAGCATGAGCGTTGGAAACCGGTGGTCTGCATTGTCCACCCTGAGGCCCAGCCAGCTCTTAATGCTCGTCCCCATACACTTTGGGTTGTGCACGAAGCAAAGCTTACGGTCGTGATCTATGTTCATGCTGTGGTTGAACCACGCGACCTTGTCAGCCTTCGCTTCGTTCTGAATTATTTGAATAGCGATCTGCTTCGCCTGCTGCGCGAGTGCGTTCATGAGGAAACTCCGTTCCCCTAAATCGGACCGTCACGACAGTCCTTTATAGGGAATCACGACTTGGACGAAGGCTGTCGCACTCTGCCATACTGGTCTTCATGTTCACGGAGGAGCCCTGCTCGACTTTCGCCTCGATCGCCACGACAAGAATCAACTGGAGCTAAAGCTAAACTACGGGCTCAGGCCTGGAGCTAAGAACCAACGCTACAGGGTCGAGACCTACGTCTTTGTCCCCAGAGTCCTGGCCATGACGTCAGAGAGCTATACGGCGGCGAGATTCTACACAGATACAGCGACCTTCATCCGCATGACCGCGCCAAAGGTAGCACTCTCAGCGCTGTCATCTAAGTCGGCCGTTCGACCTTGGGCTTCAGATATTAAGGACCAAATCGATCGCTTCGCCAACGGTCAAAAAGGAGACGTGGCAGCAGCAGAGCAAGGGCTCAAGCTCCTCGCCTGTGTATTCAAGAGCGCTGTGCGTGACGCGCACATTGAAGTCAGGGGCGCCATCAAGGGCGCACTCAGCGAGGAAGCGTGGCGTCGGGCGGCCACCCAACTCGATGACTTCACCGCAGACCTCCAGACTGCGCTCGAGCGACTCCACAAGGTCGGCGAGAAGAGCGAACAAGATGGCGTTCCTGGTACGCTTCGAGAGGGCTGGCGAGCCATCGATGAATATGCCTCTTTGCTGGCCGAGGAGGCATTGACAGACCTCGTGAGCCAGTGCTCGGCGGATACGCCGAGGCCTCATCTCGACCCCGCCATGGAGCGGGCACGTCAGTTGGCGGTGAGCCAGTACCATCATCGCCGCTCAGAGGGCTTCGACACCTTTGCAAACGAGGGACAGACTAATGAGTACTTGCCGCGACGATGGCGTGTGCTCAAGCGATATGTGAGTTCAGCGCTGTATCTTGACGTGAGTCGCGACAAGACCGGCCAGCTGGCGATGGACGCCATCGGCATGGCAGCGGCAGCCATGGCCATGCTTTTTGCTACAGTCGCAATCCTGGTCATCCAAGAGCTCTGGGCGGCATCTCTCAGTTCAGCGTTCCTCACCGCCATGGTGCTTGCGTACGTGATCAAGGATCGCATCAAAGAGCTCGGTAAGCGAAGGTTAGGCAAGCGACTAAAAGGCATGATGGCTGACCACGTTGTCAGAATCCATGGCGCCGATGAGCGCGAGGTCGGATCCGCAGAGGAGAGCTTCAATGTCCTCCGGCCGGATCAGGTTCCACCTGAAATCCTGAGCTGCCGCTTTGTTGATCTTGACAGTCATGAGGCCATCGGCGGGAGGCCTGAGACAGTCCTCTTCTATGACAAGAAGGTCTCGCTCTCATCTGATGGCCTCAAAGCGCAGTTCGCGGGTGCCACAGGTCTGACAGATATCGTGAGACTCAACCTCAGCCCCATGATGGCGAGGATGGACGACGCCTGGGAGACCTACCGATACATACACCCTCGAACTCACGAGATGCAGGAGACACAGTGCGCCAGGGTCTACCACATCAATGTCGTCTTACACCTGCTTGAGTCTGATGGCGAGCGCTCCACACACAGGGTTCGTGCAGTCGTAAACCGAAAGGGAATCCTCCGTATCGAAGCCATCCGACCTGATACAAGCGACCGACAATTCGCAGTCGCCGACACAGCCGAGTCCGCGAACATACAGATCTTCGACGAGTGACCTGGTGACAGTGAGCCAGGACGACCGTCGAACACCCTGACTGGTGATCCTGTGCAGGAAGATCTGAACAACCTCAGCGGACCACTCCACCCCCGAGGTACCCGAGCGGAGGACGTGCCCACAGTCGACACAGGCGATACAGGCAACCAAAGGAGTCCTCATGCGCCCATATACAGCCCTCTTCTTAGCCGCCTTCGTCTCAGCCTGTGGAGGCAAAGACGATGACGCTCCCGATGGTGAGGGTGGAACCGACACTCCTGCTGATGACACCAGCAGCCCTGGCGATGACACCGGCGGTACAGAGACTATGGAAGGCTTCGACATCAACGCCTGCGAGGACGTCCTCGGCGACTGCGTTCAGATCGCTGGCGGCGACAGTGAGGGCCTACAAGAGGTCACAAATCTACTCTCAGATGACACCACCATTATCCTCGGCGAAGGCTCCTTCCTCCTGGACAATCAGGTCACCATCAGAAACACGAACATCACCCTTATGGGTCAAGGCATGGACCTGACCATCCTGGACTTTGGAAGTCAAGCTGTCCAGACCAATGGTGTCGATGCGGTTGGCGATGGCTTCACCATCTCAGACCTGACCATTCTCGACGCCAAGAAGGATGGGCTTCGAATTGAGGACTCAGACAGGGTGGTCATTCGTCGGACTCGAGCAACCTGGACGGACCTCGAGAACGAAGAGAACGGCGCTTACGGCCTGTACCCAGTGCACTGCACAAATGTACTCATCGACGGCTCAGAGGCACACAACGCCGCAGATGCCGGCATCTATGTCGGGCAGTCTCAGCATGTCATCGTCAGAGACTCTCTCGCCACTGGTAATGTGGCTGGAATTGAGATCGAGAACACCCAATACGCCGATGTCTACGGCAACACTGCAACCGGAAACACGGGTGGAATGCTCATCTTTGATCTCCCAGGAAACCCAGTCTTCACACGCGATGTGAAGGTCCACGACAACATCATCGTCGAGAACAATACGGCCAACTTCGCACCAGGCGGCACAGTGTCCCAGATCCCTGCCGGCACCGGTGCCGTCATACTCGCCGCGCGCCGTGTTGAGCTCACCAACAACACATTCAGCACCAACAACAGCACGGACATTGCCATCATCAACGGCCTAGCCATCGATGGAAATGAAGACTCATGGGCCGTCGCCATCGAGGATATCGTCGGTGACTACGAGGACCTCGCACTGGTCAGCGATGGCACCACGGTCAAGAACTACGACTCCAGTGAGATCGTCATCGCAGGCAACACCCACGAGGGTTCGGGCAATGACATCGACATCCTCAGCCTCGCGAGCAGGCCTATCGGCTATGTCATTGGCGCCATCTACGGGTCAGAGCGTGTCGATGACATCCTTTATGACACCATCAACGAGTCATCCTTCGACAAGGATGACCCCGCGCTGAACAGCAATGACAACAAGATCTGCCTGGGTGACTCGACAGGAGCCACCTTCGCGAGCATCGACCTCGAGGCCCGTGCCGCAGAGCTTGAGTCATTCGACTTCCCAACAACGGAGCGTATCTTCCAGCCGGAAGCGCCCTTCACTCCATTCAACTGTACAGAGTTGACCGGTGGCCCTATCGGTGACATCAGCATCACGGTCCAATAGCGTTGAGATGCCACATACCCGTCATTGCAGCCCTGTTGATGGGCTGTGGCTCTGGGGCTGAGCCGCAACAAGGGAAAAAGGCAGACTCAGGTCTTGAACCGGACTCCGGGTCCGTCTCATCACCCTTTCAGGGGCCAGTGACCTGGGAAATGGGAGAGATCGCCCCGCGAGACCTCAGTGACGTGGCAATGCTGCACTGGACCGGAGATACACTGCTCTACAACGACGGTGCACTCACCTACAGCTTGGTGAACACCTTGTTCTCCGACTACACAAAAAAGGAGCGCGCAATCTGGCTCCCGCCCGACACCCAGATCAGCTGGAAGGACGACGGACCCCTCGACTTTCCAGTCGGCACCATCATCAGCAAGACCTTCATGATGGGACCAGACCTGCGCCGCCCCGATGAGGCGCTGCGCCCGCTCGAGACCCGACTCCTCGTCAAGCTGGACACCGGCTGGGAGGCATGGCCGTATGTCTGGACTGAGGACGGAACACGCGCTGAACTCGACGTCACCGGCGAGGTCATGTCTCTCTCTTTCATTGATCCCGATGGTGTGAGCCGCGAGGCCGCGTACCTCGTCCCCCAGAAAAACCAGTGTGTTGAGTGTCACGAGCATCGCAGCCCGAGTGGCGACCGACACCTCACCCTCATCGGTCCTCAGTCTCGACAGCTCAATCGGACTGTAACCACTGAGAGTGGCCCACAGAATCAGCTCACTTGGTGGTCAGATCTCGGTCGTCTCGACGGACTTCCGAGTATCGAAAGTCTTGATGCCGCATCTTCTGTCACTCCGTTCTATAGCGCTGACTTGACTGACTTCAGTTCGGAAGAGACCACCCGTGCTGCCCGAGAATACCTGGACATTAACTGTGCCCACTGTCACTCAGAGAGTGCTGTCGAAGGTCAGAGCTCCCATCTGTGGCTGAACCACGACAACGAAGATGCATTCCATCTCGGCATCTGCAAGCGGCCAGGCTCGGCAGGAGAAGGCACAGGAGGACTCACCTTCGACATCGTCCCAGGCAGTCCTGACGAGTCCATTTTATTTTTCCGCTTCTCGACAGAGAATGTCGGAGCGATGATGCCCCAGATTGGTCGCAGCCTCGCACACAGCAGCGCACAGCCGCTCCTCAGGCGCTGGATAGAGGACATGGCACCGGCTCACTGTTCAACAGATGACGCCAGCGCCCCCTAAACGGCCACTACGGCTACAATCACCAGTGTGTGCGGATTCGTAGGCTACCTTCGACTCGATGATGGCGACCAGGGAGACCTGGAGGTCTGTCTTGAGCCTATGTCGGAGCTACTCAGTCATCGCGGTCCGGATGACTCCGGTCGATTCCAAGCTCCAGGCTTTGGCCTTGCTCATCGTCGCCTCAGTATCTTGGACCTGAGCCGTGCCGGTCATCAACCAATGAGCTCTGGGGCGCTCACCATCGCCACCAACGGAGAGATCTACAACTTCCGAGAGCTCGCCCAGCGCTTCGGGTTTAGCGCCGACCTCAAGTCCAGCACAGACACAGAGGTCCTTCTGCGCACGCTCGAGACCCAAGGTGTCCCCGACACGCTCGAGGCCATCGACGGCATGTACGCCTTCGCAGCGTGGGACTCCAGTACTCGGACACTGCATCTCGCTCGAGATCCTTTTGGCGTGAAGCCACTGTTTGTCCTCCAGCACAACGGCGTCCTCTGGTTCGCATCCGAGATTAAGCCCCTGCTCTTGGTCCCTGGATTTGAGCGAAGGCCGAGCCTCGAGGCTCTGCATCACTATATGTCCTTCGACTATATTCCAGGTCCGCTGACCGCATTCGAGGGAATTGAAGAGGTAAGACCAGGTGCCATCTGGTCCGTCGATGCCACCTCAGGAACAATCCGACGCGGCCAACACAGTCAGACACGCTGGGAGATTGATTCGAGCATTACCCAGCACGAGGCCATCAAGACCAGTAGGCAGCTCCTCACAGCGGCCGTCGAGCGACAGCTGGTTGCAGATGTCGATGTGGGAGTCATGCTGTCTGGAGGGCTCGACTCAAGCTCGCTTGCTGCGCTGACCAGAGAGATCCGCGGTGATGCACACTTTCACACATTCTCTATTGGCTTCGATGAACCAAGCTTCGATGAGTCTCGACATGCAACAACGGTTGCGCGCCACCTGGGGACACAGCATCACCACATCGCCGTCGGCCACCAAGACATCATAGAGCGCCTGCCTCGATACCTAGGCTCGATTCATGAGCCCTACGCCGACGGATCCGCCATCCCAACAGCGATGCTGGCAGCGGCTGCCGCTGAGCATGTCACCGTCCTACTCTCTGGTGAGGGTGGAGATGAGATGTTTACAGGCTATGACACGCACTCAGCAGCCATCGCAAGACAGCGATACCGGTGGGTGCCTGGGTGGATTAGGCGGCACCTTGTCGCACCAATCGTGCAACATCTACCCGTCAGTCACCGGAAGCTCAGCTTCGACTTCAAGGCCAAGCGTTTTGTGCAAGGCGTCGAACACAGTCCCGCGATGTCACACTTTAGCTGGCGGGAAGTACTGAGTGAAGACGCCAAGAGAGACCTGTTTCTGTTCAACGCTACAGATCTTAAATTCCTTAGGTCTAGCCTGCTTTTTGAAGACACATGGAAGTCATCCGGAACGGAATCTAACCTCCAGTCTATGCTGCACACAGACCGGACCTTCCATCTACCTGATGATCTGATGGTCAAGAATGATCGGATGACGATGGCCCACTCTATTGAGGCCAGGGTCCCCTTCTGTGACAGTGCACTTGTCGCATTTCTTGCCACAGTTCCCCCCGCGCACTTTATGAGCGGAATGCACCCAAAGGTTCTACTTCGGCGAGCAATGTCAGACCTGCTTCCACCCTCCATCATCAAGAGAAAGAAGATGGGACTGGAGATGCCCTACTCCGCCTGGATGCGCGGCCCCCTGGCAGACATGGTGCAGGACATCCTCTCACCAGCTCGCGTCCGAAATACAGAATTGCTGGATCCCGAGGTCGTCTCAAGCCTCCTTGGTGGGCACCAGAGTATGACTGCAGACAACGGCAGAGCGCTGTGGGGACTGGTCAATTTTGTCATCTGGCACGAGCTCTTCATACAGACCGATGACTTCAGGACATCCACAGTCCGGCCCCCCGTGCATTAGACTGGCTCCATGGCCGCCGTATCCAAGCAAGCACAGCCTATTCTCGTTGTCGGAGCCGGCATTACTGGCCTGACTGCGGCCTGGCTGCTGAGGCGTGAGGGCTACGAGGTCGAGGTTCGAGATGCAGCGCCAGAACCCGGCGGACTCCTCGCCCCCGTAGAGTTCCGAGGACTCCCATGCGACCGCGGCTCACACCGCATCCATCCGGCGGCTCACCCACTGCTACTCGAGCTCACACAGGCCGCAGACTGGCAGACCCGCGAGCGTCGCGGGATCCTGGTTCTCGGCGGCCAGCACATGGCGTATCCGCTCCAGATGGTGGACTTCTTGAAGGGACTTGGTCCCAAGACTGCTGCGCACATGGGCGCTAATTTTCTACTCCGACCAGGCGCACGACGGGCATTCCGGCGCTGGGAGGAGGACCGCTCCGATGTACTCGATGACATCGGCTTCGAGGCCTTTGTCGTCGCTCGGGTGGGACGCCGCGCCTACACCCAGTTCTATGCGCCCTATGTGGAGAAGGTCTGGGGCTTGGACCCCGCCGAGATCTCTCAGACCGTGGCGAAGGCACGCGTCTCCACAGCCAGCCCGCTCAGCACAATAAAGAAGGCCGTAATTCCAGGCCCAAAGACCGATGCGACATTTCTCTACCCAACCGGAGGGATGGCCGAGCTGGTGGACTTCTTTTTGACCGGCCTGTGGACTGCGGGGGTGAGCGTAAACTTTGACTCACCAGTCACCAGAGCAGAAATCGCTGAGTGGGACGGCCCTGTTTTCTACTCTGGCCACCTCAGCACGCTCGCACCAGGACATGGTCTCGACCACCGCGGACTCTATCTGCTTCACATTGCACTACCAAAAGGGACTGTCGGGCAGACAGACACCTTCTATCTGCCCGAGGCCGAGTTCGACTTTGGTCGCGTCTCTCAGCCTGCTCAGTTCTCGGACGCCTACGCCGACAAGGATGCGGACGTTCTGTGTGCAGAGATCCCTCAGGGTCGCCATGGCGCTGGAGCGGACTTCACCCTCAACCCTGAGAGGATTGCTCGGCAGCTGACCCGAGCAGGAATCATGCTCCCAGGTACGGAAATTCTCGATCTGCAGCAGACCTTTGTCCCGCGTGTCTACCCAATGTACCGACGCGGCTGGCTCTCACGCTGGAGGTCAGCACTGAGCGACGCCAGTGCCCTCGGCAGTGTCTACCCCATTGGTCGCCAGGGCCTGTTTCTACACTGCAATGTCGACCAGTGTGTACACATTGCCGATGAGGCAGTCCGTCACTTCACTGGTGGCGGTAACAGCGCCAGCTGGATCAAAGGACTCGATCGATTCTTAGAGCTCAGGGTGCGCGATTAAAGCCAGCATCGAGCTGCCAGATGCGGATTGTCTGCCCCTGCCCATCGGATCTGAGCACCTGGCGCCATGGCGGCGGAACACCCAACCCTCGAAGGCCCGGAATCTGGGTTCGGTTGCCTACAACCATATAGGCCGTAGAGCTCCCCTCAGGATCCGCCAGCCAGGATGTACAGCGTGCCCAGTCATGACCCTCGTGGTTCTGAGGCCAGCCATGAGTCTCTCGAGGTAAAATTGCCGCCTCAACATGACTCTCTGAGCAGTCGAGGAGGACCTCGCCGTCAACCATGGTGTCATCGATAAAGGCGACAACATGAGACATCATCTGGTAGGTGGACGAGGCCTCAAGTGGGCCCGTGTCCTCGTGCTCTGGGCCACCCCTCACTAACCATATACAGAGGCCCGCAGGCGCCAAGAAGCTCCAACGTCTCAGGCGTGCGCTCGCGACCACAGTCTTGATGAGCTGAACCAAGCCGAGCGGCACCACGACTGCCGCTGGGGCCGCAATCTGCATCATGTAGCGCGGTGTCACGATGATCCATCGGGACATCACAAGTGTCATGCCGACAAACGGCAAGAGCGCCAGGATAGCGGTCCACGATTGTCGCCGACCACCCCGCCCAGGCAGCAGCGCGAACGGCAGCATGAGCAGTGTCAGCAACAACCCAAAAGGAAGACCCTCATCGACCCGGTGTTCATTGTCTCGGGCCAGCTCTGCAGCACAAGGTCGCAGTAAGCCTGAGACATTGATTATCTGCGAGGGCTCATTCTGGCATGCAGCCTGCAGACTCGGGTTCGGACTGTTTCGGAGCTTGGACAGCTCAATTCCGCGGAGTATCTCCGCCACCTGTGCCGTCGATTCCCGCGGCACAACACGGAGCGTCTCTTGACTCCACGGACCCACCATGAGTCCACCGAGAAAGATCCCCATCAGCAATACCTTCCGCCACACGCCACCCACGCCCACCGCACCTGTCAGTGCAAGCAAGATCAAGCCAGGCAGGAGCGTGACAGTTCGTCCGTCGACAGCCCAGGCAAGCCCACAGAACACCCCACCGAAGGCTGCCCAGTACCAGCGCGGCCAGCGCGCCAAGGCCACAGCACCCGCTAGGCCCAGGGCGGTGGTTCCGCTGAGCAGCGGGTAGAGGTTCACCCATCGAGCAGCCGAGGCAAGCTGAGGTGTGAGCGGAACAGCCAGCGCTGCGAGTCCACCGACCCAAGCCCCGCCGAGCGCACGGCCGAGAATACCCGCGCCGAGGACCACCATCATCACTGACACCGATGAGATGACGAGCCCAGTCCAGGCAAACCCGTGGACATTACCCAGGTTGCCCAGCATGTAAGAATACAGAGGCTCAAGCCAGGTACTGTTCATCGTTCCAGGGTTGAGGTATGCCCAGGTCTCGCGGAGGTAGCGCTCCCAATCAAAGCCCGCGGGCCAGACCATGGGCACAAAGGCACGACCATGCCACCACATACCGAAGCAGCCCAAGGCCATACCGGCCAGCAGGGGCAACTCCTGTGTGATGCGACGCAGCATCAGTCCAGGTAGTTCGAGTAGTTGGACCAGTCGCCATCTGGATACCAAAAGAACAACATGCCACCATCGCTGAGCATCGCAATGACATCCTCAACCAAGCGGTCATCAACAGCGGGACAACCCCAACTCTGCCCTGCTCTCCCGTAGGTATCGACAAACTCCTCTCGAGCGTATTCAGCGCCATGCATCACGATGGCACGGGGCCGGACAAGGTGATTGTAGCCGTCTTCCAGTCCATCGATACGCATGGAATTATCGAAGCTACCGGAGTAGAGCTCAGCGCCCCGCATCATGCCCAAGCTGGACTGGTGACTGTCGTTGATGTTCGAGAAGATTGTTGAGTAGGCATCAGAGCTTCCACTCGAGTTCTCTCCATGAGTCACATGAAGATTCCAGAGCAAGTCTCCCTCGATGAGATCAACAACCCACAGCCGCTTCTCACCAGAGTGTAATGAGAAGTCTGTCATTGCATAGTACAGCCGATCAGGGTCTTCATTCTCGAAGGCCACGCCCATCGCGTACAGGGCGTCATCTGCGGGCGTCGAGTCCATCCCCATCGCTTCGAGGTCAGACCGCGCCACAAAGCCAACATCCAAGGTGTAGCTACCGTCATACTCAGTGGACCCACTCGTCCATGTGTCCGCAACCACCCAGTAGTAGCCCCGCTCAACATACCCACCCGCGACCCAGTGGCCCCGAGAGATACAGTCATCCGAGTCATTCGCACTCAGCAGGTGCACATCGATGTCAGCACCTGAGCTGAGACCTGAGAGCTCAAGCGAGAGCAGGCCCGTCTCAGGAACAGCGACTCTGTACAGAACCTCAGGACCAGACTCGCTCGTGGACGGCGCACAGCTATAGCTATCGAAGTCATCGAGCGATGAGGTCGCCGTATTGCCGCGGTGCGATGCAGGAAAGTCACTAAGACACACAACGCCGTCAGGACATGGCTCGTCCAGGGGCGGGTCGGTATCCGCATCCGCATCCGCATCCGCATCCGCATCCGCATCGGAATCCGCATCGGCGTCAGCGTCTGAGTCTGCATCTGCGTCTGAGTCTGCATCGGAGTCTGCGTCAGCATCCATCTCAACACTGAGGCCAGTGTCGTCAGACAGAGGTGGCGCGAGCAGCGAATCGCCCTCCTTCACCGTTGAGCATGCCATCAAACCCACGAACAAACACGACAACCGCATGGCCCCTCCAGGCGTTTCGTTTAGCGGTTTGCCTACCCCGAGGCCACCCACAATCATCGCTCAGTCAACCGAATCGCCACCGAGACATACAAACAACCTCCACCGATTCTGCCGAATCCGGTACCCTTGTCAGCATGCCAGAAGTTTCTCTCATCCGCAGAATCGGCAGTACCTTCGTGGGTATGGTCCTGGGCGCCGTCCTGATCGGGCTCCTACAAGTACTCAACCACAAGCTCTACCCACCACCACCCGGAGTGGACCGCAGCGACCCTGCCAGCATCGAGGCCTACATGGCTGTCATGCCCACTGAAGCGCTCGTGGGTGTTCTGGTGTCTTACCTCTTGGGCACACTGGGGGCCGGAGTCTTAGCAGCCATGATGGCCAAGCGTGATCGGGGCTCGATCTACGCCACAAGCGCCCTGTTGATGTCTATGGGCCTGCTCAATCTAACGATGCAGCCACACCCAGCCTGGTTCAACATCCTCTGTCCACTGACCTTTGTTCTTGCTGCAGTCACTGCGGCCAAGTTGACGAAGCGTCCAACAGTCGAGGCAAAATAACAATGAGCGGACCAGATAAGAATCTCAACCTCTATGTTCGCGGCATGAAGCCGAGCGCTACGGTCTCAATCAACGAGCGCTCAGACGAGCTCCGTGCAGAGGGACGAGACATCATCAAATTTGGACTCGGCCAGTCGCCTTTCCCAGTCCCTGACTGCGTCGTCCGCGAGCTCCAGAAGCACGCTCACGAGAAAGACTACCTTCCGGTGAAGGGGCTGCGACCTCTGCGCGATGCCGTGGCAGACTTTCACGCTCGGCGAGACGGCATCGAGGGCCGCTCTGGCGACGACGTCCTGATTGGACCCGGAAGCAAAGAGCTTCTCTTCTTACTGCAGCTTGTCTTCTACGGAGATCTGGTCATACCGGCTCCAGCCTGGGTCTCGTACGCACCACAGGCACGCATCATCGGTCGCACGGTCCGAATGGTGCCGACGGACAGAGACAACGGCTGGAGACTGAGTCCAGACAGGCTCGCTCAGCTCTGTGAAGAAGACGAAGGCAGACCCCGAATTCTTGTCTTGAACTATCCATCCAACCCCACAGGGCTCAGCTTTGATGCAGCACAGCTGCATGACATCGCTGCCATCGCACGCCAGCATCAGCTGGTTGTCGTTTCAGATGAGATCTACGGCGAGGTTCACCACAAGGGCGCACATGTCTCGCTCGCTCGATTCTACCCCGAAGGGACAATCGTCAGCGCAGGGCTCTCAAAGTGGTGCGGTGCCGGCGGGTGGCGAATCGGCACATTCTTCTTTCCTCCGCAGATGCGCTGGCTCATGGACGCCATGGCCACTGCAGCCAGCGAAACATACACATCTGTGTGTGCACCCATTCAACACGCCTCAATCCGAGCGTACCAGGGTGGCCCAGAAATAGAAGGATACCTGGATGCCTCGAGGCGTGTCCTCACGGCGCTCGGTCAGTGGAGCGCGCGGCGACTTCGGGCGGCTGGAGTCGCAGTCGACGACCCCGATGGCGCCTTCTACCTCTTTCCTGACTTCGAGCCCGTACGAGACCGCCTAGAGGCCAAGGGGGTCCGAACAGCTGAGCAGCTCTGCAGCGCACTGCTCGAGGCTACCGGGGTTGCTGTTCTCCCCGGCACCGACTTTGGGCGGCCCCATGGCGAGCTGACCATAAGGCTTGCATACGTCGATTTTGATGGAGCCGACGCCATCGCTAACGCCCACGGTGAGCTCGACGAGACATGGATGCGAGAGCACTGTCCACGTGTACTCGAGGGCATCGACCGCATGGCCACTTGGTCGGAGTAGCTGCGACCAAATATTTGGGTTCGTCACGGTTTTATTTCAGCCGATACTGGACCATTATCGTAGGGTGTCTAACGTTGGACCTCGACCACTCCTGGAGTCACTATGCGCACATCGATCCTCCTGAGCCTCATCCTCAGCCTCGGCTGCTCGGGCAATAAAGCAGACGGCGATGACATCGCTGCACCCGGCACCGATGCGGACGCTGATACCGACGCCGACGCTGACGCCGACGCCGACGCTGACGCTGACGCTGACGCTGACGCTGATGTTGACTCGTGTGCTGATGGCCCAGAGGCCAGCGCAGTGAGCACGATTGAGGACTGCACCTACACACCTGCTGCCTCTGGCGAGCCCTTCTCGGCACGGATCGAGTGGGCGATGACACACGGATCTGTAGATCCGACAGACGGTACCATCCACCCCGCATACGAATTCGCGGACCACCCGACCCTCGACAGCGTGTTTCAAGCACCCACTGTCGGGCAGGCCACCGATGACGATGGTGATGGCACCATCACAGAGCGCGACGTACCTGACATCGCTGTGCTGATGGGGGATGAGTTCGCAGCCTATGACAGCCAAGACTATTGGAGTGCAATTCGCCTCATCTCTGGTGATGGCTCAGCGGTACACATGACCACGCTCTGGGACGAATTTGATGGTGTCGAGTATGCACCGTACCTCTTTGCTGGACTGGCGATGGCCAACTTAGACGCTGACGACAATCAAGAGATTGTGACCATCGTCCGCTCAGACAATCGCTGGACTTGCTACGCCGCAATCTACGAGATCAACGACAGCATCGAGCTGGTCGCAGTGGCGAGCGAGTCTGTCGACTGCGAGTCTCATGCTCCCGCACTGGCCGACATCGATAGCGATGGCACACCAGAAGTCATCTTGGGCGACAGGGTCTACGACAGCGAGACCCTTGATGAACTCTGGCGCGGAACAGACTCCGGTGGCGAGGGATCTGGCTGGTTCAACTATGGTTCCTACGGTACCGACACATCACGTGATGGCTACTGGAATTCTGGCTACCACAGCTTCGCCTATGACATCGATGGTGACGGATCAGAGATGGAGCTTGTGGCTGGCAACACCATCTACAACAGTGACGGCTCCATCTACTGCGAGCTGACCAACAGCGGTGGTCTCGAGGCTGACGGCTACCCTGCTGTAGCTGACGTCATCGGCTCCGATGGCGTCCCAGAGATCGTCATCTCCGGAAACCACTGGGTCTCGATCTACAACGGTAGCCCAAACTCGCTGGGAAATTGTGAGCTCATCGCTGCCAATGTAAACAAGCCCGAGGCCGACTGGTCGATGCCTGACGACCTCCCCACTCACCCCGACTGCAACGAGTCCAGCTCAGCATTCGGCGGGCAGCCAACCATCGCTGACTTTACTGGCGACGGCTCGCTCGAGATTGGTGTGGCCGGGAGCTGCTGGTACAGCGTGTTCGAATACAACGGCAGCGGCCTACTGGAGCGCCTTGCCCTCACCCAGACTCGTGACTGGTCATCAGCCTCCACCGGTGCCACGGTCTTCGACTTCAACGGTGATGGCGCGAACGAAGTCGTCTTCTCGGATGAGCACGCCGTCTACGTCTGGTGGATAGATGACTCCCACGGCCTGGAGCCTTGGGAGCGCATGGTCACCCTTCTGGAGGACACGAACCACAAGTCATGGACCATCCACGAGTACCCGCTGGTGGCAGATGTCGATGGAGATGGAAAGGCCGAGATTGTCGCAGTGAACAGTCATCTGGCGGCTCCAGACGACTCACCGACCGTGCACTACGGCATCTACGTCCTCGGCTCTGCTGACGATGACTGGGTCAGCGCACGCACACAGTGGAGTCAGCATGCGTACTATGTGACCAACATCTCGACTGATGGCTCTGTTGGCTACGCACCGCCGAACTACTCCCCGCACACCAGCGAAGACTTCAATAGCTTCCGTGCACAGGCACCAGGCAGCTTCGGTAGCCTCGCGGCATCAAATATCTACCCCGTAGCAAGCGCCTGCCAAGATGAGTGCGGCCCGCTGACCGTCTGGGTCCAGGGCGCAAATGAGTCTCCCTACATCGGTGCACGTGAAGACCTCACCGTCACCCTGTACGGTGTCTCAGGGACAAGCCTTGAAGAGATCGATGCCCAGGTCCTTCCGTGGCGAATTGAGGCGGGATATTCCACCGAGGGTATCGACTTTGTCTTGGAGCCTGCTGTCTGGAGCGACTACGACGAGCTCAAGATTACCCTCGACGAGCCCGACGAGGCCAGCGACTGGGGCGGCGCTCAAGAGTGTGATGAAGACGATAACAGCACTGTCGTCAGCTTAGACGGGTTCTGCATCTGAGCCCACATCGGATACGGTGACGTATGCACACCCTCCGAACACTACTGGTCTTCCTCGTCGCCTGTGGCGGGAAGTCCGATGACTCTTCACCCCTGGCGACCCCTTTCGATGAAGCCTGCGCCGAGCAGAGCCCAACACGGTCCGTCTTCTGGGGTGATCTGCACGCTCACTCCAGCTGGTCATTCGATGCAGGGGCCTACGGCTCCAAGCTGACGACTGAGGAGGCGTTTGCCTATGCCAAGGGTGTGAGCGTCACACTGCCAGATGCTTCTGGCGAGCTGACCCGATCCGTCACCATCGACAGACCGCTAGATTTCTTGGGAATGACAGAGCACGGCGAGTTTCTCGGTGAGATCAAGATCTGCAGCGATCCGGAATGGGCTGGCTACACATCGGACACCTGCGTGGGCTGGCGAGATCTAGCGCAATCCAATGGTGCATATGACTTTGGTGTTCTCATGGCTGATCCAACGCCGGAGCGCTTCGGTGATGTCTGCGGCACAGGGTCCGACTGCCTCGATGCAGCACGTGAACGCTGGATTGAAATTCAGGCCATTGCGAACGATGCTGACGACAAGACCTCTGCCTGTACATTCACATCCTTCATCGCCTACGAGTACACCAACACTCGCGATGTCTCTAATCTCCATCGCAACGTCGTCTTCAAGAGCACAGCCGTTCCTGACCTTCCGGTCACCCACTTCGAGGCACCCACTCCAGTACAGCTGTGGACTGAGCTCGACAGGGCATGCACCGGAGACTGCGACGTGGTCGTTCTGCCTCACAACTCAAACCTCTCTAACGGCCAGCTCTTTACTCCAGACTACGAGGGTGCGATTGACCAAGCAGAGGTCGCCCGCCTGCGTGCTCGGATGGAACCCGTCGGCGAGATCTTTCAGCACAAAGGAGACTCCGAGTGTCGAAATGGATTTACCGGCATCACCGACGAGCCTGAGTGCGGCTTCGAGAAGCTCCGCCCACCCGGCGATGAGATCTGTGAGGGGACACCCGGCGCTGGCGGAATGCGCCTGTGGGGCTGTGTCCATCGTCTTGACTTCCTGAGGAACGTCCTCCTCGAGGGGCTCAGTGAAGAAAATCGAATCGGGGTCAATCCCTATCGACTGGGCTTCATCGGCAGCACCGACACCCACAATGGCACACCAGGACACGTCAGCTCTACGGCATTCCAGGGCCATGTCGGCGTGGTCGATGCAAGTCCTGAGGGACGGCTCGGCGCAGGAACAGTCACTCACGACACCCTCGAGAACAATCCGGGTGGACTGGCTGCGGTGTGGGCTGAAGATAATAGCCGTGACGCCATCTTTGATGCAATCCAGAGGAGAGAGACCTACGCCACCTCTGGGCCGAGGATATCGCTCCGCTTTTTTGGTGGAGATGACCTGCCCGACAACCTCTGCGAGAGTGAAGACCGAATCTCGCTTGCAGATGGAAGCGGTGTCCCAATGGGTGGAAGCCTCAGCAAAGGCTCACGCTTCTTCATCGAGGCCCAAGCCGACAAGACACCGCTGAGCCACCTGCAGATCATCAAGGGCTGGATTGATGCTGATGGCGAGACCCACAGCCAAGCACTAAACGTCGCTGGCGAGGCCTCACCAACCGACGCACTCGATCTCTCCACATGTGAGACAGCCAGCGGGGGTCAGCAACGGCTGTGCACAGTCTGGACAGACCCCGAACCAGTTGAGGGGGGCTTCTACTATGCACGGGTCCTTGAGACCCCGACCTGTCGCTGGAGTCAGCGAGAGTGCAACGGCTTTAATGAAGCTGACCGCCCCGAGGGGTGTACGGACTCTCACGTCGAGCAAGCCGTTCAGCAGCGAGCGTGGTCATCTCCCATCTGGGTGGGTCAGTAGCTGATACCAGCCTTCTTGTAGATAAAGTGCATCAACCACATGGGCCCGACCAGCAGGAACTGCAGGTCCTTAAAGAAGCTGGGCTTTATCCCTTCAATCTTGTGGCCAACAAATTGTCCAATCCACGCCACAATGAAGACGGCAAGACAGGTCTGCCACAGGGGAAGCGGCACTGCAGCCGCCACAGCGCCGCAGGCCGCCAACATACCAACGGAGACACCCACCATCCCGACAGCAAGTGGGATGCTCATCCTGAAGTACCACAGTGTGGTGAGGGCGAGCGCGAGGCTCGCCCAGTTCAGGTAGGCACCCTCTGGGTCAGGAACCAGGCCGGCCAGCGGGCCCAGTGGGATGGAGTAGACTAGCCCCACCGTGCTGAAGAATATCGCGGGTACACAGACCCAGTGAATCAGCTTGTTGGTCGGATTTTGATGGCTCTCACCATATTCTTCGAGAAGGGCATCAACTTGGCGCATAGGGGCCTCCTGCCCTACCCCTAACCGACTGCTGAAATCTCTGTCTTCCGAGGAAGATCGCGCAACATTCCGAAGAGCCTACCAGCAATACTGTGCCGGGTCCTGATGGCATCCAGACCCCGCTGAGCAATAATAAATGCCTCTTCTGGGTGATCCTTGTAGTACCTGACCTTCTCGATCAACTCAGGCACCGAGTCCCAGGTCTCGAGCTCTTTTCCGACCTCGAAGCACTCCGCCAAGGCAGGACTATATTCAGCAATGAGGAACCCACCGCAGGCCAAGATATCGAAGACCCGCATGGGCACAATATCCAGCTGGTAGAGCCGGTTGATGTCCACATGAATCTTTCCGGCTCTGTAGATCTCAGTGAGCTCCACACGGTGACCTGCAAAGCCTCGATAAGCCGCACCATAGCCCTCAACGACCCTCCAGCCTGGATCACCCCAGACGTGAATGCCCTCACCTCCAAGCTTGGCGACCACATTGAGCCTGCGCTCAGCAGCAGC
>Ga0315315_10000693_pt1 | contig 29211 bp, 35 predicted proteins | sample M140m3416metaG_FD_203699 | JGI IMG/M metagenome (GOLD analysis project Ga0315315, IMG submission 203699) | Ammonia-oxidizing marine archaeal communities from Monterey Bay, California, United States - M1 40m 3416 | ecosystem: Environmental > Aquatic > Marine > Intertidal zone | place: USA... | reverse complement strand
CAACATTTCATCGGTGGCTTGGACAATCGTGGTGGTCTTGCCGTCAAACCCACGGCGTTGGTTAATCTCAATGATGCCGGTGTATTGACGCATCAGTTCCACGCAGACCAGACCAACAGCAAGGGAGTCACGCTGGGGCCACTTGGGGAACATGATGTCCGAATGCTTGGCGGCACGTTTGATGAAGTCCGAGTGATACTGCGGTCCTGACTTCATCGCACGTTGGCGATTCATCTGAGTCAACCGCCAGAAGTCCGGCTCTTCTTTGCGAAGCGTTGTGAACAACAGTTCGTCCTGAAGAAGACGAGCCACAGTCATGGCTGATCGCGTCAGCTTCTTACCGTGACTGATCGAATCAATGACTGAACGTGCGGTGATCGCAGCGATGACCTTGGGTTGTATCTGCTCGATGTAATCCAACGCACGGTGTCTTATTCCAGGTGCTTTGGATGCTTGGCGTTTCCATTCCTCAATGCCTCTGGTCAGCTTTGTGACTGACTCAGCGAGGAGCCTGCGTCCTACAGGCGTGTTGGCTTCCATACCAGCGGCTTGTGACTTTCGGTAGTTACGCCAGTAGCGTTCCCGTCCAGCCTCAAGCATCTTCTTCTCAGCATCAAGTTGTTTGCTCATTCGTCGCCCTCTCTCTTTGGGCCATCCTTCGGGTGATAAAGAACAACAACAGCTCCGCAGTTCGGGCAGGAAAAGTTTGTAACCACAGGAAAGTCGGTATTCATCGAGTCATCATCACAATCCTGATCGCCGCCCCAAATAAGTTCAGTATCGCATAGATAACACTTCATTTGTGTAGCCTCCACCAAAGGGTACTAAATGCTTTTGCAGCGACTGCGGGTACTACCGCGTTCCCCAATGCTCTAAGTCTGTCCATCCTGTTGGGAATCCCATCAACCCGTCCACCCAAGTCGGATTCAATTGTCCGGGGCGGCTCGTCGGGTCTCTGGGGACAGCCCGGCCCAACAGGCCATTCGTCGGAGCTTTCATCGATGGGTTCGTCCCATCTTTCCAATCCCTCGATGTCGCGGTGGGCCACAGCGAGGATGAACCATCTCTTTCTGATTTGGGGTGCGCCGACTTCCTGCGCTGAGAACTGTCCTGCCGTTGTGCTGAAACCCATTTCTTCCAAGTCGCTGAGGACATGGTGGAGAACTGAGTGATATCCCTCTGAGGGGGCGGTGACGATTCCATCGACGTTCTCGAAGAAGCAGACTCTAGGTTGGAGAACAGCAACCCCTGAGCGTATGTAGGGCCAGAGGTGTCGCTCGTCTTCGGTGGCTTTGCGACTACCAGCGACCGAGAACGGCGTACATGGGAATCCGCCAGAGACGATATCCACTCGGCCTCGAAAACGCTGCCAAGGGAACCGCAACAAGTCCGCGTAGATAGGACACGAATCCAACTCTCCTTCTTCCATCTTCTGCACCAAGTTTGAGATGGCGAAGGCTTCCCTCTCCACCATAGCCACGGTGTTGAGATTTCTGACCACTCTTCGCAGTCCAAGGTCAATTCCCCCGATACCAGCACACAAGGACAAATGAGAAACGCAGTCATTCATTTTTCTCCTCCCCAAACGGGATCATCATGAGCCATGCGTCTGGCGGTTGACATCAGCTGTTGGAAAACACCGGGATGAACTTGATCCATGTGGATCGAAGGCTTGTCAAAAGAATACCAAAAGAAAGAATCCATCACCTTGCGGCAAGTCTCTTTGCAATGGTACGGAACTGTGGTATCGCCAGTGGTGGCAATGACGTTCCATTCTTGGACACGGGTATCGATCAATGCGGTCGGAGAATCGGTATCACCAATGGTCATACTGATGATCCAATCTTTCTTGGTAGCCGAGCAGTAGAACTCCCAGTCAACGTGGCAAGATGCCAACTTGGTTTGTGCTTCTGCTCGTTTGAAGCGGTCCAATTCAGTGCGATGATTCATTCTTCCTCCAGTTTCTTGATTGCCTCATCCAGATTTGATGGGGCAAGGTGAGCATAACGCAGCGTAATCTCCAAGGTCTTATGACCGCAGAGCTGCTGCACCACAGTGATACCAACACCTCGCTGCACCAACCGCGATGCAAAGGTGTGGCGACAGATGTGAGGAACAAAGTGTGAGTCATCCAAGAGACCCATCGCTTTCCTCATCTTGTTCCATTGGTATGTTACCTGATCCTGTGTGATGTCCATGAAGTCATGACCATCGAGAATCGAACGCACACGCTTGGTCATCGGGATAGACCGTGGCTTGTCAGCCTTGTTCTCCCAGACATGAATACGGTTCTGCCCCATGTCAATATCCATCGGCTCAAGACGCAATGCTTCTCCAACCCGAAGTCCAGTATCGATCAACAATGTCCACAACTTGGCGAACCTTGGGTCAGAATGCTGAGTCATCACCAACTCCTCATCAGGAGTAATCCAACGGATACGGTGAGACGCTTCCTTCTGTCTCGGGATGTGAGGCTTGGTGTCAATCCACTCGTTACGCAAGGCAACCGTCAGCATCTTCGAGAGAGCCGCGAGCTTACGATTGATTGTGCCGTTGCTGTTCCCTGAGTCTCTGAGGGTGGACACGAACTCGCTGATGTGGATGGGTCTGATGTCGGACACGATGGTATCTCCATCGAAGTATGACACAACCTCTTCACTGTTGCGAAGAGCCGTGACTTCTCCTTTGGTGTGCGCCCACTCTGTCCGGTAAACAAAGTCGCTGAGGTATCCGAGGGTTACTTCTTCTTGGGGCATGTCAAAACTCCTATGCCCACAAGGTAATAAGTCAGAGGGATTACGTCAATAAAAAACCCCCAGATGCCGAAGCACGCTGGGGGCGGAGGATTGACAGAGGGATTATACCAAGTCCGAGGGATTACACAACAGGTCCGAGGGATTAGACCGAGACCGGCGGGTGGGGGCCAGGTATTTTGGGAGCTGGTGCGGGGCGAATAGGGGCAAAAAAAGACCCCCGCCGGGGCGGGGGTTAGGGGTTCGGGATGGTTCCGGGGTCAATCGTCCGGGGTCATGATGCACCATAGAATCGAGAGACCGACTAGCATAAAAAAGGCGTGAACGTATCGCATAGCTTCACCTGTGAACCGGATAGATGATATCGACATCGGGGTTTGCACATAGGGTGCATGCTCCGCATTTTGAAGCGTCATTCTTGACCCTAAGAAGACCACCGGCGGCGGCGGGACATACCGCGCATCCCCTACCCGATTCCCTACGCCTAGCGGCGGCGGCCTTGCGAGCATCGGCTACCCGTTCCCGTGGCCTAGATTCCATCGACCCCGCGACAAAAGAACACGGACCCGAATGTTCCAGGAACTCGCCAAACGATGCGACCGATACCCGAACCGCTACGGGTAGACCGTCCAGTTCCCGCCGGTAGCGTTCTGCCTTTTGGTCACACTCGATCGGGAAGTGTATCGGGGTCCCCGCATCGCATAGGTTCCCGATCATGTCGCGGAACCCCTTGGGCGGTTCCGGCGGAACCGAACCGAATGCCGATAGACGGAACCACGGTAGACGGTAGCGGTAGCCGCGTAGCTCGGCATCGGCGGCGAACGTGACCGCGTCACCACCGGCGGATTCATGGCGGTCTAGCTTCGCCGCTAATGGCTTACGGTCGGGCCTAGCTTCACCGGCGGCGGCATAGCATCGGGCGCGGCTAGGTTCCGCATGGGGGCTAGTCGATTCCGGATGATAGGGGCATGAGCTGGAGCAGTTCGCCCCGCCGGACCTACCGTAATTCAAGGCGACCGATCCACGGGTAGCCTTGCCAAATGAACCTAGGGCGGGACGTTTGCCGCCTATCGTCAGTTCTTGTGTTTGCATGATGTCACTCCTCAAACTGAAAAAAAAGGTATCCGGGGACGATCCCCGAACGAAAAAAGACCCCGGTAGACCGTTAGACCTACCGGGGCGGGTATTTTTGGGGATTCTTTTAGATGGTTCCCGCGAGTTCTACCGCGAGTCGCGTTTGCTTCGCGGTCTCACCGTCCACAATAGACGAATCGGAGCGGTTCGCGTTGTGTGTGAGGTATTCGGTCGCGGCTTGCATCATGTGGAACCGAGTACCTCGGACCGCCGGGGCCATGTTCCCCGCATCGCATGAGGCGTACAGCTCCATCATGGAATCCCGAACCCCGGCGAACCGCCTAACGGCCTTTTGTGTCGCGGGGTCTTTTAGATTGTCGGCTACGGTTCCGGCGGTATTGCCTAAGAGCTGACGCGTTTGGGGCGTGGCAATTTCCCACGCTATACGGTCGATGTAGTCCCGAACCGTATCCGACATAACGGGGCGATTCGCGTAGTCTTCAAGACGTTCCACGGTGGCGGCGTTAGCTCGGTCCACGTTTGAAATAGCCCCGGCGAATAGATCGGCAATTGTGGAACGGTCGCCGATATCTACATGAGACATTCGGACCACGCCGCCCATAGCATCCGCCGCCCGAATGAACCCGTTCACCTGGTTCATGCATTCCATTCTGACGGTGGACGGAATGAACCGAACCGCCCCGCCCCCGTCATGGGATGCTAAGAACGTAGCGTAAAATTCATTCGCATCTACCCCGGCGATATCATGCGCGCCGGTCTTGGCTTGAAGCATTACCCGCCGTCCACCGTTCCAGCATGCCGCCGCGACTATGGACGGTTCCGCCCCGAATGATTCGCCGATGATGTCGGCAAGGGTTCCATTCTCGATTGGATGGTATTTATCCGAGACCGTCCCCAAGCGCCCGCCGGTATCGTCCCGGCGTAATTCGTATTGGTCGGGGATTCGGCGGACATTCTCAACATCGGGGTGTCCGAATACGTTAGGGGTTCCGGACCATACGGGAACCGAATCGATCCCCCATTCCAGGTCCGCTAGGCTTAAGGCTTCGCGGGGCGTAACCGGGGACGGGAACAGCTGAATGTTGGAATCGAGGCGGCTAGTTGTAGCGTTAGTCATTATGTCAATCCTTAAATAGAACGGGTTCCGAGTGAACCCGACCCCGACAGTATCGGAGATTGGTTCGGATATGTCCAGTCCAATTCTAGAATCGGGGCGGCTAACCCTAAGAGAACCCCGAACCCGTAGCGGCTAACCCTAAGAGAACCCCGGACCCGTAGCGGCTAACCTTAGACCGTGGACCCTCTACGGCTAACCCTCAGGGCATAGGCAAAAAAAGACCCCGGACTACGCCGGGGCCATGAGGGTTTCGGGATGTATCGCGGGTCAATCGGGATATATCATCATGCTGGAATCGGGGCGAATCTCCACGGCGAACCGTTCGGAATCCCCAATGAACTCCGTCACCCATTTACCGCATAGGTCCAGAATCGGACGATCGGCGGTCCCGGCGATGGTGTGAACCTTTACACCCTTGGGAAGACATATATCTCTTTTGACGGGTACTAGGGTCATGGTCCCGCCGTCGTTCATGTATCGCGCTAGGCGAGTACCCCGGCGGAACCCGTTAGACGCTAGACGGCTTCCCTCGATCCATATCCGGCGGTTGCCTTTGTTGGTTCCGGACTTGAGTGTGAATGCTTTTGCGTGGTTCATGCGTTCATCTCTTTTGACAAATGGTCTACGGCCTCTTCGGCTAGGTCGCATGCGAACTCCACAATCATCTCCGAGATGGTTCCGAGTTCCTCTACAAGCGTCTCGCGGTCCAATTGGCCTTTTTCCTCTTGATCCCAAAAGAAAGACGGCGGAACAAATTCTGATTTGTCGACCCATTTAGCGTCACCGTTGGACATCATCTCAATTAGGCGGGCATAGGTCCGGATAGCGTATTCGTTTGTCATTGTGTCAATCCTTACTTAGAACGGGTTCCGAATGAACCCTACCCCGACAGTATCGGCTCCCCGTCCGGGTTTGTCCAATGTTCTTTCCGGATTCGTTCAACACCAAAAGACGGGTAATAAAAGAGAGACACCGAACGACCCCCGCCGGTCCGGATGTCCCCCCGTCCCCGTCCATCATTGACCCCCGACAGACTCTGAATCTTTCGGAACCGCTACCTGTGGCGGCAGGTTCGCCGATTGTGGACCGTCACCCGCCCGAATCACGCCCCCGCGACGCTCGCACACGCACCAGGCACGGGGGGTCATCGCGGCTACGATACGCGTATAACCCGTTTCAAATTTTTGCGTCAAATGGTCGCAGGTTCTTGGCCACTCTCGGTCAACCTCCGGATACTCATGACACAACCTGTGGGTATCGAGTTGACATTCCCAGCAAGACCTGCGGGATCACTCAGGGTCGAAGCTATGACCACCTTGTTGTGATCGTGAGCCATCAGGAAACCCACGGTCCTCATCAGGATTGGCTCCAGTTCCTCAGCTTCCTCTAGGTCTACCCAAGGTCTTTCATGACCTTGGATATCTTCCCATGTCACCATTACTGACTCATGTAGAGGTATTATTGGTGGGGGTGGGGATATATCATTGATGGTCATATCTTAGGGTATACCTTGGGTTTATCTATCAGTATCCATTCACCTAGACCTTGTAGATCCAGAAGTTGCCCCCCAAACCCCCCACGATTGACATGGGGTATCTGGGGGACAGCCTCGGATCAGCCTTGGTGATCTTCACCTGAGCCTTGTGAGTCCATCGTTGCCAAACACCGTTAGGTATTCACAGGGGAAGAGACTTCGGTTAGAACCAAGAGTTGGACTTTGGTTTACCCCCGATGACTTGGGTGGTGAACTTCTCCAATTCATCCCTGAAGGCTTGGTCTTTGGCTCTGGAGATGGCTTTGTCTCGGTCTTGGGCCATATGGTCTACCCAATATTGGACAGCCATTGCGAGGACATCGAGGCGGTCATCATGCTTTAAGGCTCCCCTGTCCTTGGTGACTCTGGTCATCTGGTAGGCCAAGGTGTACTTCAGGGCCATCTCTTGGGGTTTGCCCTTGGTTGACTCGTAGTCATCCATCAGCACCCCGTAGTCCACGATGAGCCTGTGCTGGTTCATCACGGGTTCGAGGGTGTCGATGATCCGGCGTTCCTTCTGGGTGGAGTGTCGGACCTCTTCCAGAGTCACGGGGTAGGTCTTGGTGACGTATGGGGTCAACAGCTTGGTGAACATTCCGTCACCGAAGTTGGATTCGATGATGATCTTGTTGACCTTCTGTTCCTTGGCGATGTCCGCCAGCCGTTGCAGGGTTCCCTCTTCGTATCCACCTGGAAGTCCACCTGCGGCTGTAATCAGGATTTGCCCGTGGTGGGTCTTGGCGACCGCGTAAGCGGTTTCGTCTGCACCCCGACCCGAGGGGTCGATTGCCATCACGGAGCCGCTGTAGGGCTTCCAGTCGCCCTGTACCTGCATTGGTCGGTAGTACCGGTCTCCGGCGAACCCCACGCATGGGAGATCCTTCCAGATCAGATCGGGGGAAGCGGCCCAGATGGCCTTCTCCGGAGCTGTCTCAGGGTTCAGGTGCATGACCACAAGGTCACTGAGTTTGAGCGGATATCGGCTCTGGTCACTCAGGCTCGTATCCAGCATGAACTGGAGGGCAAACCCAGAGCGACCGTAACTAGCCTCACGCTCCAGCAGGTCATGCTCGTCGAATCGCTGGGGATCTGTAGGTTTGCCGTAATCGTCCCTAGAATCCCCTGAGAGACGCTTGACCATCGGAGCCAAGGTATCCTCCATCTTTTTCTGCTGCTTCTCAGGAGGGATTCTAGCGGGCCATATACGGGTCTCGTATCCACGCTGGGGCAGCACGTTGTAGATGGATTGTTCGGACTGAGGTGTTCCGAGGTAGACCACGCGACCATCTGGTTTGAGAACCGCGTCGAACTCCTTGATGGACTCGGACAGTTTGTCCCTCATGGTCTGGGTCGCAGAGTTGTTCAGGGACTCCACATCGTCAGCCACGATCAGGTCCGCTCTTGCCCCTGTGATCTGTCCCGTGATACCTCGGGATGTCACGGAGGGAGCATGACTGGCGGTCGCGGGGCCAACGTCAAAGGCGATCTTGGAGTTCCTCTGGTTTTCTCTGGGTCTGAGATGCTGAAGCATGGGCATCTCTGAGATCAACCTCAGGGTAAACGTGGAGAAGTCATCGGCTCGGGCCTTGGACGCTGAGACCACCAAGATGTTCCTCTGGGGGTCCAGCAAGAGCTGGTGGCAGACAAAGGCGGAGGTGATCCAAGACTTGCCGACCCCACGGAACGCCATGATGCAGGACCGCTTGGGTCCATTCTGGAGGTAGTCCGCGATGTCATATTGGACAGGCGTAGGGTCCGGCAGACGGAGCTGCTCCCACGCCAGATACAAGAAGTTCCGAAAGTCGTGGATTCGCTCGTCCATCACCAAGTCTTACATGCCCAGTACCGAGGCTTGGTCTTGGGGCCGGGGTTGTCGCAGTTGTGACGAGCGCGGAAATTGGCTCTACGCCCCGGCTCATTCTTTCGGATCTTCATGTTGGGATCTCCGAACATCACCTTCTTGACTTTACCACCATCCTTGACGAAGACCTTGGACTTCTTTCTGCCATGCCCCGGCTCGTCTTTGCGAATCCGCATGACCTTGTTCAAAGGTACTTTCTTGCCTTTGTATTCAGCCATCTTACGCCTTCCTAATCTTCATCCTACGGCGACCAGCAGCAGTGATGGGGTACTTGACTTTACCGGGACCAGTCTTCTTAGCGATGACCGATTGCTTTTCTTTCTTGGTCATCCGGTTGGCAATCTTGCGGGGACGGCATACTGGGTACTTCCGAGTGGACATCTCCTCGCCAGAACGCCCGCACTTTTTACCAGTCCGTAGGTCGATCCAGTCTTCTTTGAACCACTTGGTGAGTCCGCCTGAGTGTCTAGCCATTTCTACGCCTTTGCTGGTGTCCAAGATATGCGAGTCCGAACAGGAACAACCCGTTGCGGAACGGAACAATCATTGAGTTTTGTATCGATGTGTCATCCTGCCAAGTGAACAACTCTGGGTCTGGCTCAGTCCACTCAAAGGTTGTCAGGGGTGGGACATAAGACAGCAAGGAGTCTTCACGCTCAACCGCAGCACTCATGTAGGACAACCCTGAGGGTCTGGGATCAGGAGCCTTTGGAGAACTGGGTGGGACGATGACGGGCGGAGAGTACGCCAGAGCTGCGCCGGTGTCTTCGGTCTTTGCCGCCAGTTGATTGAGAGTTGACTCCAAGCCCAAGGCCATATCAAGGGTCTCTTTGCCGAGAACCGTGCCAAGGACTGCGACTACCAGAGATAGACGCTGGGCCTTGGTGTTGAGCTTTTCACAGTTGCCCTTGCAGTCCAGAAGAGCCTTCTTTTCGTCAGACGCTCTCTTATTGCATTCAGGACAACTCATTAGCCCATCCGGTACTTTCCGCCACGCTTCTTGTAGGTTCGCACCAGCCAAGCGTTGGCATAGGCAGACGGGTACACCTTGAACTTACGTTTGGCTTCCGACTTAACTCTGGAATACAAAGCCTTGTCGGTTGGGATCGGCTTCTTCTTTCCGACCTTACGCTTCGCCATTACTTACCGACCTTTCTCTTGGCCTTCTTATGGGCCTGACTAAAGGTGTCGCCCTTGATCATCAGTGACCGCATCATGTCCATGTGCTTTTTGGTGTGATGAACAGAGTGACGCTTCATGGTGTCCTCTTGACGCTTGGTAAGACCTTCGGCCTTCTTTCCAACCTTACGCTTTGCCATTGATCAGCCCTTTTTCTTTGGCTTGGTCTTCTTTGGCTTTGCCGCAGCTTTGGACTTCATCTTTCCGACTTTTCGCTTGGTGTGATACATATCAGGCCCGCATTCCATTTTTCTTCTTGCCCTTCTTGATCTTCATCGTTCGACCAGCGATGACATCGGCTTGGGTGATTTTGTCTTTGGGTTCAGCAAGAGCCGCCAAACGACGATCCTTTGCAGTCATTTTCTTATGCTTCATTAGATGGCTTCCTTCTCGATACTGGGATCGAATGGTAAAGACCTGGCAAGGTTTGCCAGTGGTTCTGATTTGTTAGCAGATGCATCAATCCCGTTATCCTTGAGGAACTGACGGGCAACGCCGAGATCAGCAGCGGTCGCCTCACCTGACTCAATCCGGGCCAGAAGAGTTTCACACATGCCTGTGTGCAGCTTCTTGAGTAGTTCTTCCATTAGATTCTCACTGTGGTTAGTTCAGATGAGATTGATTGCGTGAGACCGCCTTCGATATCTCCAGAGGTTCCTGAGATTTCGAGGGACTCGGTGGGGGCGTGATTCTTGTATTCGTGTGTGGCTGAAAGGGTTCTTGCATACCTGTGTGCCAAATATCCTTCAATCCGCTTGGCATTCTCGTTTGACCCAGTGCCGAGGCAGATGACAATCTCGTACAAAGTGGCATCCATGCCTAATGTTTGCAACGCACCAACAACCAACGAGGCTGCGTTGGTGGTCGAGTCTTGTTGAAGATCCTGCCCAATGTCCAATGCTACGCCGTTGAAAAAGGGTGTGAAGTTGGACCCGTCGGCAACAGTGGTTAGAGTTGCTCCGGCTGCAAGAGCCGTTTTTTCATCACTTGTCAGGATGTGGCTGTAGGCTTGTGGTGGACTAAAACTAAACCCACCCGACTGTCCGTAAAGATACACGTTGCCGCCGAATGCTAACTCGCCTTGGAAGAAACTGGAGACATTGCTACCCTCGAAGAAATACAAAAAGTAATCAACGTCCGCCTGATTTGCATCTTTGACAACTAGGCACACGGTGTACGGTTGGTTGTCTAAGTCAGCAACCGTGCTAGAGGTTTGGAGTATGTCCAGTTCGCCGCTGTCTTGGTCAAATTCAACCCCAGCCCGACCATTTAGAAAATCGCTTGATCCGCAAAGTTGTGGGTCTGTTGTTGCATCACTGCCTCCGATCATGTCCCGAGCAGTTGTTCCTTCTTTGTTTGCCCATTTGGACGCAGTTCCCCCGTCTCTAGCGGAAAAACTGTCAGCGTCAAACCACGCAAACAAAGTCGAGTCGTTACTGGGCTTCCAAAGTGCCATATCAATCTCCCAAGAGCAGGGACACGGTTCCGGATGATCCACCGATGCTGGCGAGGTTGCCTTTCAGAAACGGGAAGATGGTCACAGCCACAGATCCCGACGCGGTAAAGGAGGCCACATCGATGAAGTTGGTTCCATCTAGGCTGCCTTGAAGTTTCAAGGTTCCCGTTCGATCTCCGCCGAACACAGCTTGAACCAAGCCAGTTTCGTTGTCCCGAAGAAATTCAGATTCGTACACAAATGAATCTCCGTTCACGGAGACTCCATCAAGCAGTTTTACAATTTTCATGGTAATTCACCTCATTAGGTACTTCATAAGGAAAGAGACTGAAGCACCAATGATTGCGGATGCTCCAAGGAGCCAAGAGCGACTTTGCTCAAGGGTTCGGATTCGTCGGTCATGCTTTTCCAAGGTTTCATCTTGGCTTTTCTGCTTGGTGAGCATGGCATCTACCTTGCCCTCAAGACGGCCCAAGGCCAGCATGATCTGATTACTGTCTTCCATCTCAAGACTCCAGCACAGTCACGCGGTCGCTGACTTCTTGAGTGACATACAAGACCTGTAGGACAATGTTGTCGAGGTCTTCGGCTTTGAGGGTGGCCCCGTTTACAAAGTCCACCAGCCGAGTTGCGTTGGTTGCGGGGGTGACTCGGGATACCACCACAGTTCCAGTGGGTTCATTCCCAGCGGTGAATGTGATTGAGTTTCGATCCGTAGCCACGGTGTAGTGGGTGGTGATGGTCTTTGTGACACCGCCGACTTTTACGACAAGGTGAGAGGGATCAAGAGCTGTTCCCCCACTGAAGGCGGTCGAAAAGGTCGTGGTCCCGCCTGAGTAACCACTGTAACTAAGCGAGGCAACAGCCATTATTCTTCTCCAATCAAAGCACGAAGTTGAGACAGGCTCTTACCAGTTCGGAGAGCCTTACGGTTCAAGTTGTTGTTTACATCGTCAGTACGAAGGTCATCAAACTCACGGATGAGTTGCTGATATGCCTCGGCACGGTATCGAGACACCAACCGACGCAGAGCCTCAGCCCGAGGTGAGTCGTAGGTGGAGTTCGATTCTTCGGTGAGCCGCTGGTAATCGCGGGATCGGATCAGGCGACTCATTGCGTCACGCATCGTCCGACCCTTGAGCTTGACCTTGCCATGAAGTTCTTGCCAACGGTCGTATGCAGTTTGACCCTTGGAGTTGGTGTAGTTGGTCAAGTCCAGTCCATTCTTACGGACACGCGGGCGAGAGATACCGTTCCGCATACCAATCTTCATGAACTCCTCTGAGATGACATCTTCCTTGACCTCGGTGTAGGGGAACGGGTCGATTGCCAAAGGTCCGGTGGGACGAGTGACGTTCTCTCCGAAGATGTTCCGGCGACCTTCCAAGCCTTCCGCAAGTCCAGGAATACGATTACGCATCGCATCGACGAGTCCTCGAACCTCTCGAATTTCGGGGTCACCGAACGCAGGCTTGAGTTGAGCGAGAAATGAGGGGACCAGCGAACCTGCGTACTGTTCCGCAAGTCCGGGGCCGAACCGCTCTGGTTCCGACGCTGCACTCAGAAGGTTGGAAATACCTTGGAAGAACGAACGGTTCTTATTGAACTGAGCAGCAGCAAAGACAAGTCCAGCAAACCCGTTCCGAAGTTCGTCCGCTGATTCTTCCTCGGCGTAGCTCGCACCCTCCGCATAGTCAGCAACAGCAGCCAAGAATCCAGCAAACGGGTCGAATCGTCGGTATGAGACATACTTGTCACCAACGAGAATCGAATAAGGTTGCCATCCGGCCTCTTCGAGCAACGCACGGCGAGATGGATCTCTTGGACCGGTTCCAGTGAGCCGACCAGAGGCGTGCAACATTATTCCCCCTGAGATCATCATTGTTCCGGTTGCCATTCTTCCGACAAATTCAGCACGGACTTGAGGATCGGATGACAGAAGATCCCTTCTGGTTTTTCTTATAATCATTGATCCAGCTTCAGTAGGAACAAAGCGTTTGAAGAAGAAGTCCAGAAGGTTTGCAGGTGTTCGGACGAACGGGAGAACAAACCTCAATATCGGAAGTTCGTTTACCGCTTTGTTAGCGGCTCGACCAACTGTAACAACCCCAACGCGATCCTTCGTCAACGGAGTTGTAAAGGTGGCTTCTCTCGCCTGTCCAAGACCTCTCTCAGCAATGTCAGCAAACTGCTTGTCGAAGTTCTTTGCCATGAACTCTTTGACAAATCTCTGATATTGATCGGGGGTATTCAGCGGATCGAGGTTCAATCTCTTGGCCTCAATGTCCGCACGCTGAAGAAGGTTCTTCTCGTTGTAGAGCTGCCCGTTCTTAGTCACCCTCTCGAAACTATCAGCAACGAACACAGCGGCTTCATCGCCCTTGAGTCCACGGCGTACCGCTTCGTCATAGAGTCCAGCCTTGACCTCGGCACGGTAGTTCAGTTGCTTAAAGAACTCGTCTTCTGCCGCCAAGAATCTACTGGGTGTGTTGATGATGCCGGTGATCCATTTCTGAGAAGCGGACACAGCATCATCCACATTCTCATCAATCGTGGAAATGATTCCGGCCTTCAGGTCATCACGAACCATGACTGAAGAGTCCAAGACATTCTCACCTTGCTTCAGCGTCAACTTGGCGGCTGAAAGAGAATCGTTGAATGCTTCAAACATATACCCGTACTTTGCCACCTCTCGGCCTGCGGCTTCAAGGTTGCCGGTGAGGAGTTGTCCTAATGCTCGTTCCATCGGGAGGAACGCTGTGGTAAAGACACCGGATGCGATGTTGACCATGTGAGTCGTTGGGCCAGACAGGATGCTGTTCATCCAGTACCCAATAAAGTTGAGTTTGCCGCCGTTTTTAGCCAGACCGACCGCACGCATTGGGTTTCGATCAGCAGCAGCAGCAAACTTCTCCATCATCGAATCAACCCGTGCAAGACCTTCAGCCGCATCACCGCCTCCGAGGTCACGGAGAAGTTGATCTTGTGCCGCTTTCCCAGCGTCTGTTCCCCCCTTCACCAAGTCGTCAGGCAGAAGTCTGACGTTTGCGTCCACGCTGGGGATGTACCGCTGAAGGCCCAACTGCCGAGCCACGGCTCGCTGCATGTTCACCGCAGTCTTTGACAAGACTTCGATGCGTTGTTGAAGAAGCAAGAACTCCATCTTCTCCGAGGAAGTTGCCCTCGCACCCTTACGGGCAATCTGACCGGCTTCAGCGGCAGCCTGAGAAAGAGTTTCACGAACCGCAGTCAACGCTGGCAATGCTTCGGTAAGAGCATCTTCTTTATCTTTGAGAACGCCCTGAAGATTCTTCAGTGAAGCATCACCTGTGGCATCAGCCAAGTCAGCAGCCACCGATGCAGCCTCGGCCCGTTGTTCTTCAAAAGACTTGGATCGAATGTCATCAAACTTGCCCTCAGCCTCCATCTTGTCAAGTGTGGCTTTTTGAACTCGTTTAGCACTGTCCTGATCGGATACCCGACCAATGTTCATTAGTTCTTCTGGCGGCTTTCCTGTGAGATCGTCAGCCTCAACACCAGCGAGGAACTCACTGGCTGACTCGGGTTCTTTTGGAGGCTCAGGCGTTGGCCCCGCACCCGGAGTGGCATCTTCTTCTACAGGCGTAGCTTTTGGACGAGGCTTTCCAGAACCCACGATGTCTTCCATACCCTGAATCGGATTCGGACGGCCTGATGAAGTCTTTCCGGATGGATCGAAAAGGATGGCAACATTGTGACGAACTTTTCCTACCCGCCCTCCACCAAGGTGACGGAACCCGTCATAACCCAAAGACATGATGTCACCTTGGAATGGGTCAATATAGCTCAACGCTTCGTCTCGACTGATTCGTGCCTCAGACAGAATGTCAGTAGCTTCTTCGTAGATTTGACCCAAAGTCATGTTGTCGAAATAACTTGAGGATTCTTTAAGGTTCCCCTCAAAACCTAAAGCCCCGTTGTAGAAACCCTCAAACTTCTCCCGAACCGCTGGATCAGCATCGACCGCTTTTGCATCGAGATCAATCAAGTTTGTTTCACCCAAGTTGACTTTGAAGACCTTGGCAGCTTTATCGCCTTTTGCTTGCTTGGATCTGGTCTTGGCGTATCCGTATGCAACATTGGGATTGTCGGTGAGATACAGACCCGGACCATACAGACCTGACACTGAAGTTGCATATGGATCAACCGAACCAGCATCTAAATCTGAGGCGGTTCCGTGATAAAAGGCTCCTTCCTCAGCTTCAAAGACCAAATCATCTGGCTCTGTTTTGGGAGCAGGAGCATGCTCACCCTCGGCCTTTCTCATCGCCTCTTCGACAGCAGAGGGAGACGCTCCGTCCGCTTTGGCCTTGCCTCCAGCACGAAGCCCCTTGGCTCCTGCGATGATTCCATCAGCAAGAAGACCAAGACCCAAGCCTTCCACGGCATTCTTGAGGCGACCTTCGATCTGAGTATCGTCCTCCTCTGATTGCAAGAACTCAGTGATCGGGTTCTGAAGCGAGGGGTTTTGTTGAATCAGATCAGACAGCCGACCTTGCTTACCATCGAAGTACGCAAAGTCCGTGACCACACCGCCAACACCCGCCTCGACGATCCTTCGCGTCTTGGAACCCTGCGTCAGCAACGTGCGAGCCTTACCCAACTTGCCCAGCTTCGAGGCAATCGAGAGGCCACCAACGCCTGGAACAAACATGCCGCTGGCGAACTGAGAGATACCTTCGACAATCCCACCGGCAGTGGTTGATGACTCGCCCAGCAAACGGTTGTCGTAGTCAGGCAAGAGGTCAAACGTCAGCATGTCCCCGAGGTTGTAGATGCCTTGGACTGCCCCCTCGACACCACGGAATGGAGCCGCAAGGATGTCGCCAGCAACGTCGAAGAATCCAGATTCTTCTTGAGCTGCGGCATCAATCTCTTCTTGGGGTACTTGAGCGAGTAGTTCATCAAGTCGTGACATATTTAGTTCATACCTCTACGTTGAAGAAGAAGACCTTGCATCGTGGCAAACTGATCTGCGGTTCCTGTTTTGTTGCCCCCTAGTTCAGTAATCAGTCGCCCAATCAGTGTTCCACTTTGGGCTTCAGGGTCGGCGTTGTCGTACTCATCCAGAGCATCTGACAATGCCTTTTTGTTTGGGAAGTACGGCGTAATCCGTGGTTCTCTAAGATCGTCAACAATCGTCACCCCGTTCTTAAACGTGCCACGTTCAAGATCCTCAATGGAGACTCCAGTAAACAGAACAGCAGAGCGGTAGCGACGAGCGTCGATTCCGTTTTGATCTAATTCTCGACCGGGAACTGGAGTGGCAGGTGTCAGTGAGGTTGCGGGCCTAGTAAATCCGCGAGTTATTTTCCTAATCTGGAAGTCAGCAGCTTTCAACTCTTCTTGAATGACGGGTTGAACATTCTCGCGTGCGTACCGTTCTCGACCTTGGGCAGTTGTCTCCTCAAAGTAATCACCTACTCTGTTTGCCAATCGCCCCCCGATTGCACCAAACAATGCTCCCTCCTCCGTGAACTCATCACTGGGAGGAGCCGCAGGAAGCTGCGAGACTGAAGGCATGACGAAGGTTACTTGCCTAGCTTTGGTGATCGAAGAGTTGACATTGTCTGGGTTCAACACTGAATCCAAGTTACTTGTGACCCACTGATCCATTTCATCTTCAACCAACGCTGCAATCTCATCGGATCGAAGTCCGGGGTTGTTTTTTCTCACTCTCTTAATGGTTGCCTCAAGTTCCTCTTTGAACCGATTACGTTGTTCGGTTTTGATTTCATCGGATTGACGGAATTGCGTATCGTCGAGGTCAGCCACTGATAGGGACAGTGCATCTTCCCAGCGGTCCTCAACACCCTTTACTTGTCGAAACGCCTCGGCACGCATGACTCGTTCTTTACTATCTATAACCTCTCTAGCGGCTTCGATCTCAGTCGCAGGTGCGCCCAGTTCTTCACCACGAGCCTCAAGTTCTGCAACTGATGGATTACCTTGGACAAGAAGTAACCGTCGTTCTGCTGCCTCTTGAGGGTTTTCAAGAGTATTGAAGGCGTTTGTGATATCTCCCAAAGCCGCACCAATAACTTCGTTAGCCACCCCCGCTTCAGTCAGAGCGGTGATTGATGCTTCCCTGAATTCAGTAAATGATGGGCGATCATCTTTCAAATTAAAGGCTACTCCGCTGATAATTTTTGCAGCTTTTCGGGCCGCATCTATGTCCGCGTTTCGAGAGGCACTTCGCTGTTGTTCTTGTTCGGCAAGTTCTTGTGCCTCAAACCGGTCTTCCGCCTTCCGAATGTCATCCTCAAACAAATCGATTTCATTAGAGAACCTTCGATCCATTCCTGCATTCTTTTGCTTAGTTGGATTCGCATTTTTAAAGCTGTTCACCAATGCAATCGCCTCATCGGCTTTTCCGTCTTGGGCCAGACTGAGTGCTTCTTGTTGAATGGCTCGCCATCCTTCTTCGTAGAATGAGGAGCCGAACTGTTTGAACCCTTCGTTCATCCATGCTTCAATCTTTTCAGTGGAATACACCTCGCCTCTCGTACCGGCGACATCCAGTTGGTATTCCAGCTCATTAGTGTGTTGCTCTTTGTTGAGATCAAGAGTGTTCGCGGCTCGTTGAGCATGGACTTGCCTGACGAGGCGATTATCAATTTTTGTTTGCTCTTCTACCGCTGCTGCGGTGATGTAGAACGAGTTTCCAAGGTTGGTCTTACTCCACTCTTCTCGGAATGCTTCATCAATATCCTCGACATTGGTGGGATCACTCAGTCGAGCAACTTGTTCAAATGCTCTCTTTTCGTAATCGCGTGCCAGCTCCCTACCAATTGCCTCTTGAATTGCAATCAATCGCGTGGGGCTTGCTCCCTTTGGGATGAGTCCCGCTTTCTCAGCATCGCGGATTCCTTGTCGTGCAATTTCGATTCGGTCTGCTTCCGTGAGTTGGTTAGCAAACGTCTCGCCAGCCTTACGTTCTTCTTCTTGGAATTCAGCTCTTTCCTCCACTGCGAATTTTCTGAGACCACGATTGAATACAGAAAGTCCCTCAGCCAGTTCATTAAGTTGCGGACCAGCGGAGGGCAGACGAATAGGTGCGTAGGTATCTATAGGTCGTGCGGCTGGTTCCAGACTCTTGTAGAGCTGTAGGTCATTCTGGAATTGTCCCATTAGACAATCTCTCTTTCTGGATCTGGATCATTGAAGTCGCCCAATCCACCGGCAATCTGACCACCGATTTTCAGAGCAGTTCCCAAGAATGATGGCTTCGCTTGGGTTGGCAATGCGTTGATGATTCGTGACTGCGTGCCAAGCCGGATAGATTCGAGTTGATCTTCATACGCCAGTTCACGGAACGCACGGTTTCTAAGTGAAATGTTGCGGTACTCGGACTCTTGACGCTCGAAGTCTTGAAGGAGGTCTTGAATGTTCCGACCCCCCACGCCCTTCTCAGCCGCCTGCACCATTGCAGTAGACCGGGCCTTCAAGGCTCTCCGGCTTACCTCAGAGATTTCCTGAGAAGACTTTTCGTTCTCTTGGGCCTGACGCTGGCGAATCTGGTTGTATTGATTTCTGGAACTCTGTTCAGCCAGCTCGGCGTTGTACTCATACTGCTTTTGCTGCCCCTTAGCGGATGCACTGGCTGAAGCATACGACGTTGCCGCAGAGGCAATCGTCAACGCGATATAGGCTTCGGGAGTACACATAATCTAGTCCTTCAACCTCACAAATTCCAAGAATGGTCGCTTCTCAACGCCATACTCTGGATGCCTTTGAATAAATGTGAACCCCAACCATTGAAGCCACTTTTGATGCACTTTGTTCCGCTCGTCCATCACGTTGGCAAGCAACGGATAGCGGCGGTGTAGTTCGTCAATCACAGAGCGGGAGTGCCTGAGGAAGTGCATCGGAACCTCAGCGATCCTGTCCGTACCCAGCATCCAGATGATGCCAAGTTTGTCTTCAGGACTTGGAGATACCCCGAAGATTCCCATGACCTCTTTTTTGTCATAGGGGTAGAGAATCGCATGACACTCATGTGAGTTCTCATATCCAGACCTCAGGGTCGAGTACGGATCTCTGCCTGTGTGTGCTTGGATCTCCTGAATGTCAACCTCACGCATGTTCTTCGAGACATACTTGATGTCACGCATCCGAGCGTAGCGGACGAACTCACTCATTAGAGCCGTTGGCGAACCTTGGTGTTGAAGGATGCTTCAAACTCAGCAGCCATGAATCTACTTGGGAACGGTGAGTCATTCTTGATGCTGATACTAGCATCTAGATTCTTAAGCAGGATGGGGAACCGGAACGTTCCATCAGACAGGTTCAACCCATCAGTCCCGTCCTGCCCCACGACCAAGCCCGTGAATGTGGTGACTGCGGTGTCTCGATTCGGACTTGCCACTTCAATCGTGAAGAACCCTGTGTCTTCGTGGATCAGGTTGCCGAATCTCAGTTGGTATCTACCACTGATGATGGGCTGCTGGCCTCCAGATTGGTTAGATGTCCGCAGGTAAGCCTTGGAGAACTCATAGTCCATCTCGTAGGATTCGCCCAAGAAGACCGTGTTTGATGTCAGGTCTCCAGACACCACCAACGTGTTGCCACCATCTGACGGCTGGGTGACGATATTGACTCGAACACCGTTGTTGATTAGACCATCAAGAGTACGGCCCCGCTTGGCATACGGGAACGTGAATGTGGTGTTACCAGTCGCCGCTGAGAATGATGCTGTAATTGTCCCATTGGTTCCGGCATAGGTAATCCGACGATCCAGCATGGCCCTGAAGGTCAGGCCCGTGTCCACCAGCTTTGGCTCAATCCGCATCTTCTCCATGTGCAAACCATCGGTTCGCTGAACAATCAGGAACAGATCCTCATCCATGAACGAGATGTGACGGATGTTCGCATCAGAGCCAAATGTGAACCGACTCCAGGCGGACTGAACCTTCTTCTTTTGAGACCCGCTTCCGACCTCGTAGTATCGGTAGATGTAGATCGAGCTTGTCTCTGTTGAAGAAAGAGCAGCCACAATGTTTTCGTCAGTGGATGAAGCGAACTGCCGGATCTTTCCAGGTATGTATGCAGGAGCCGCCTCGGTGATGTCGATGGCTTCAAAGGTTGTCGAGTCTGTCGGGAACAGTTCTCTGACTCCCGCAAAGGTTCCGTGGTTGAACCCAAAGAACAGACTAGACGCTGCTGGCACTGGCGAAGTGTCGATCACGCTGTCATAAGAGGTGATTGGGACAATCCGGGCCGTCACTGGGGTCAGCGTTGGATTCCCTGTCAGTGCAAACTGATCAGTATCAGAGAACAGAATGAGATTCTCGTTGAACGGGATCGCGTGCCGAATCAAGGACACCTTACGGAAAGACACATCGGTATCAATCGGATCGCCATCTACAACGGTGATCATCGTGGTTCTATGAGTGTTGAAAAACTCGTTAGCCGATGACATAACTATTGACTCATCTGCGGTCAACGCCAGCCTGCCACGGTGTAGTGAGATTGTGCCAATCTTCTTATTGACGAACGATGGGAACGGGTTTGTCTCCTCATCCCCAACAGTTCGGTCTGCCCACTTGAATCCAGAGTAGACATCCGCAGCATCGAGTGAGGGGCGACCGTTTCCGGTAGTAGGCGTAACACCATCAGCCTTTTTGAACATAAACGTCCCGTCCGACTGACGGATCAATATGTGAGGCATCGTGTCAAACTTGAAACTCTTAGGGATACCGGCAGCTTCGTGGGTATGGGTGGCATCCGCCTGGACACCTAAGGTTTCTTTCCAATATCCAGAGCCAAAGTTTCCGTCGTTGGCCTCAAACTTGACGTAGTAATCATCCGAGGATGACTCAGGATCGCCGTTGACTTTGGCAATGAATCCATGCGGAGCGTAAGGAGGAAGGTCGGTAAAGGCTTGAACACCGTTTAGGCTATCAACCACAACCAAGGTGTTGTTAAGGAGTTCAGCATCTACATCAATTTTGTAGTTGATGTGATCTAGCCCCACAAAGTGCAGGCATGGACCAACACCACCAGCGGTAAAACTCTGATTGGTATCATCACTTGATTCTGTGGTTCTACCTGTCACATTGCCTTGTCTGACAAGTAACGCCCCTTGAAACGATCCGGTTCCGAAATGCTCTCCGCCTGTTCCCGGTTCTCCGGTCTGTTCAATAGCTTCAGAATCATCCGCACTGTCATTTTCCGCAATAGTTCTCACAACATGCGGACCTGTGGTTCCGTTAGCCTGCGTGCCTCTAGTATCAACCATCGCGTTGATAAAAGCAGCAGCAAGTTCTTCGGTGGAAGAACCGGGGCCGTCATCGAGAGATTCTGATGGGAACGGGTTGGCAACATTTGAGTGGTTATTAGCGCCCGCTGCGTTAAGTGTGCCATACTCAATGGTAAGATTGCCATCTACCGTGACATTGCTTGTGCCACCGCCAGATTGAGTTCTAGCAATCGTATGGCTATCGGTTGTAATCTTGATTCGATAAGTCGTATCAAGGACTACCTGACGGAAGTAGACCAACTTCTCATTTGTGATGACACCTACAGGCGTAATCAAGGTGCTGGTGTCTTCCTCGTACCTGAACGTAAAGTCGCTCAGGGAGACCGAGGACAACTGCGGCCCTAAATCTGCTGAGTCATCATCAGCCAGTACCTTTGTTTCACTGTTCACAATGAACGTGACATCGCTGATGGTCAACGCCTTGTAAGCAGTTTGAGGGGATGTGGCATCCAAGTAGGTTGTGCCGTCTGGGACATGCACTGTCTTCTCTGCCCCGTCCGTGGTGTCATAGACCTTCACGGTGGGAGTAGATGCTTCAGTTATCTCCAAGATGTAGCGTTCGCTTTCATCTCGATCCAAAGAGTGAAAGAACTGGGACGATGCCGCATTTGCACTCGACAGCTTGTCGATGTATTCAGTATGCGGCCTCTTCATCAATCCATCCACAGGAGTTCCGTAGGCGTTGTCCTGCTTTTGTGCCTGAGTGTTGTATCTGAGTGCCGCTGGCTGCTGAGAAATTCCCTGAATCAAGTTAGGGACGTTCTGAGAAATGAATGCCATCAGTGAACCTCGTTGATAGGTGGCTCTCTACGCAATGCACGTGAAACAGTGAAGTTGTCGAAGATCGAGTGATCTCCAGTGTCCATCTCGTATTCTCGCAGCTTCGACAAGGCCATCATCTCATCCCGCAGGGTAAAGGAGTGGTGCTTCTCTGAGCCAACAACCCGATCCTGAAAGATTCGGGCCGCTCGAATAGTGATGTAGTGACGGGCCAGTTGTGGCAGATCCGTGAAATCCAAGGCCGTTACGACCGTGACTTTCTTGATGGATTTGTCAAACAGGTTGGTGTTGTTCTTGCGATCAAAGAGCGTATCTCCTCGGAGAACCAAGTCATGCGTTGCTGAACTCTCAAGATCGATCCGAACAACATTCGGGGCCACCGTGATGAGTTTTGTTGATGAGTCCGGTGTCAACTCAACCTCAGGAACAGTATTGAAATGCCAGCCCATCGACTGGACTTCTAAAGATGTCTCATCCAGAACCCGCTCTGCGGTTGCCACATCAACTCCAAGCGTGCCGGTAAGAGTGTTGACAGGTGCTTCACCAATCGTACTCAGCATGGTGTTCACGGCTTGAAGCCTTGTAGTTTTTGCGAGAGCCATAGGGTTCCTTTAGAAAAAGGGGCAGGCCCACCGAAGTGAGCCTACCCGTGAAGAGGAGAAAGGTTCCTCGAAAATCCGCTTACGGCGCCGCCGTACGGAGGTGGTAGCAGCATTCAGGACGCAAGAAGTTGTGACCCATTGCGTACTTGGCAACCATCAACGTGCCTTGGTTCCGAATGGAGTATTCGGTTTCAAGGGCGAGATCCAACAACTTCACAGTTGCGATACCGGTTCGCTGGAACACGATTCCGTTGGTGTTGGTGTAGTTGAGACCACCGTAACCATCACCATTCGTACCATGAAGGTCGTTAGCAATGCTGGTGGATTCAAATGTGGTCGCAGCGACAGAATCTTCGTTGGCGGTTGGAATGTGATTGCTCATCATCACGGTCACACCAGCGACGTTGGTGAACCGACCAGATGAGATGCTACCGGAGCCATCGAAGTCACGGTTCATCACTGCACCAGCGACACTGGCAGCACCAGCCGCTGCGACAACCTTGTAGTAATACTCGGGAGCCAAGAGGCAGTAACGATCATCAGCAGGAACGCTGGCTTCGTCCATCTTGCGAGCAGCTTCGATGATCGCGCTAATAACGCCATCACCAGTTGTGCCGGTATCGATACGCGCACCTTCTTTACCAGTCCCGCCGTTTTCAACAGGGTTGGGAGAGGTAATTTGGTCTTGCGCACCTGCAATGACGGTACGAATACATGCTTCATCAGCATGGTTGGCAAGAGCGAACCCGAGTTCACGAGAGTAGATCGAACGAACGTCGTAGTGAGCCATTGCTTCATCAATGTTGGCGATGAAGACCTTCGAGAGAAGGAGTTGGTCAATGGAAACAGTCCGCTCATTCATTGGGATCTGTTCGTTGTCATTATCGATAATGTCTTCACCAGGCGTGTGATACTTGGCAAGTGCTTTACCGAAGACGGGGAATTGGGCAGATTTGCCCGAGGTGATGGTCCGGACGTTGTGCAGGGGCATCATCACGTTCCGTTCTTCAAAGGCGGCGAGAACTTCGCCGGAGAATACCTTGAGGAACAGAGCGTCTGTGTCCCCTTGCAAGTTGGCCTGACCAAGGCGGGTAACAGAAGCGTTAGCCATTGGAAAGAGTCCTTATGAAAGGGAGTAAAAAATTAAAGAAAAACACAGACCGTTAGATTCGCCCATCAGTCAAGTTGTCCGCCGCAGCGGGCCTGCTTATGGCGACCCTAAGAGGGTCAAGATTTGGGAGCCGTTTCGACCAGAGCCTTAGCCTGAGCCAAACCGGCGTTGAATGATCGTTCTTTTTCCTTGGCCTCACGCTTGGCATCGCCGGGGCGACGAAGGAAGAGACCAGTGGCAAGAGACAGGCCCGAAACTAGGGCCGCTCCGCCGGGGAGCTGAGAGAGTGGACCGGCAGCAGAGTCAGCACCGATGTTCACAACGCTGGAGGCAACGCCCCAAACCTTGTTGGCATCGTCGATGGACTCTTGAAACTTTGCGGTGTTTACATCAACAAAGTTCTGCCACTCAGTCCAAGTGTATTCAGCATCAGAAAGTTTGATGGTGGATGCAGTTTGGGTTGCCGTCTGGACACCCTTGGGGACGCTGACTTGAACTAGGTCATCAAGGGCGCAGCCAGACATGAAGTAAATGCTTGCACCCAGAGCCACCCAAACAGCTCCGATTCCGATTGCCGTTTTATTAGCAATCATCACAACACTTTCGACATCTGAATTTTTTGCTGAACCTCTTTACGGTAAGCGGGATCTTTGCGATACCGAGGATCGTTGATTGCAGCAGTGACTTCAGCCGTCGAATTAAAGCCGTTATTGACATTGACAGTATCTCCTTGGATAAGGCTTGGTTCTGTGTCGTTTGCTTTGAAACGAGCGTGCATGCCACGGACAGCGATATCGATCTGCGATGGATCGCCGCTATCCATGATTGCGTTGTAAGCGTTGATTTCGTTTTCACTGAGACTCTTCGAGGCCCACTCGGTCATCTGGTTGTATGACTCTTCGCCACCAACCGCCGACATCATTTGATTGGACTGCTGCTGTGAATAAGCGGACATGCCTTGGATGTAGTTGTCAACCAACTCTCTCGGGAATCCAAGGTCATCCAGCTTTCGGTAGGACTCCTCACCAAGTTCACCCTTTTCGGCAAACTCTTCAGAGAACGGACGGATGTCATCCATCGTCAAGGCTTCACGATCCGAAGCATCAACGTCAGCCTCTAAATCACCTTGCTCGGTTTCCTCGTTGCTTCCCATCCGAGACTCCAACTCAGAGTAAGCCTTTGCCAAATCAGAGGCAGACTCAAACTTTTCTGGAAGCCACTCAGGGCGTTCTTCTGCCACCGCCTCTTCATTGACCTCAGGTGCGTTGGTCATCATCTCGTCAGGCATTCCGCCATCTTCAGTTGTCATTTGAACTCGATCAGCCATCTTGTTGGGTTTCCTCTTGCTGCATGTCCATGCTCTTCAGTTGTTGTTTACCAAAGAGGTCTAGGGCTTGCGGGCCGAACTGTTGTGTCAGTGCAGCCTGTTGTTGAGCCTGTTGTTCAGCGGCGATCTGTTCTTGGCTCTTGATAAGATTTTCAGTGTCAATCCCAAGAGATGCCGCTCGACGATCAATGTATTCACGCAAGTCTACGAACTGTGCCAGTGCTTGCGGCCCAAGTTGTTGAGCCACACCAGCCAAGAATACATCGAGTTTGTTGAGGTCTTGCCCCCGACCCAAAGCCTCAATACCTGTGACAATCGTGGGTTGCACGATGTCTGCTGGGAGAGGGGGAAGAAGGTTGTTCTTCTTCATCCGCTCCATGATCCGGTTGACCAAAGGAAGTTGGAACTCCTGCGAAAGAACCGAGTAAATACCACCAAGCTGTCGCTCGATGGATTGGGTAACTAGTCGGATCTCTTCTGCGGTGACACGTTCAGCACGGCGGATGGTCGCTTCAGTAAGCAAGAACGCATTCGCAAGCCGTTCGTTGATCTGGTTGATTGTCTCGTACGCAATGCGCAGATCGGCTTGCTTTCCAACTTGCAGAGTAGACACATCCGCAGCACTGCCTTCCCTGATAGCTCCATTCGGGGCCTCCGATAGCGTTCTTGCTCTGGTGGTTCCGTTCGGATTGACCAAGAACACAACCTTGGCAGAAGCCGCCGAACCTTCGACAACTGCCATCGAGAGAGCCTCAAGACTCTTCAGGTCGCCGTAGTATTGCTCGGCATACCCACGCCCATAGGACTCACCGTCAACGCGGTTCATTCGCAGGGCAATGTAGGGAGAAGCGTTCTTGGCAAAGGTTCCCCGAGATCCAGGCACCTCTTGCCCACCAACCTCCTGGAACACTTCATAGTTCTCAGGGTCAATGCTCTTCACACAGGTGTAGAGATCCACGGTATCCATCGCGGACTGCTGCCCATCCACCAATGCCGCGACCTCTGGAGGCAGCATGGAGGGAGCGATGGTCTCTTTTGTGACCATCATTCGGACAAACCCAAGTGGACAGCGTTTTACAACGTATCTATCCAGCCGGAAGACCCGCATTCCACCTGCCTTAGGTAAAAACACGAGTGCATTTCCGGTCACGATAAGTTGCTTGAGAGCCTCAAACATCGCAACTCGGATGTTGTTGGTCTCAATATCACGCATCACCGCCCGTTCAACACGGGACAATGCAATGTCAATCTCTGTCTTGATTTCTTCAGCTTCAGGCCCAAGTTCCTGCAACGCCATGTCATCAATCGTCAAGCGAAAGAATGGAGAGTTTGGGGGAAGCAGGGACAACAGAAGAGCCGAAGCCAGATTATTTACGCCTCTGGCTCCAGCACTCTGGTAGGGGGTAGAGAACTTGGTGGAGTAGTTCGCTCCCTCCTCGGGCAACAAGGTCGGGATGGTGAGCTTGGCGACATCTCTGCCACGCTCCAGATATGAATACCGCTCCGATTGAAGGGAGTCATACATGCCTTGAGCGGTTTTCATTTAGTACCTCAGTAGTTCACATTCAGGCCAGATCCACCACCGGACATCAGAGGGATGCGGAGGGATTTAGCACCGGTTTTACGGAGTTGTGACCGAGTTTTCGCAGGAGTTGCCGGTCTAACTCTTTCTTGTGGTGGTAGAGCAGGCGGCGGCGGAGGCGGCGGGGGTGGGGGTATATCGGGCGTACTAATGCACATCGAGAGAAGACTCCATTCTCGTTTCGTTCTGCTCCTGATATACCGATTGCAAGAATCGCACCACGCGGCGACATCCCACTTCCATCCAGATTTCACGATCATTCATGCCCTCATTTGGGCATCGATCAGGGAAACGCTTGTCTAAAGCATCCAGAAGGGCTTTCGAGACTTCAGGAAAGTTCTTCATAGGGGAAGCCATTTAGCTCTCTCTTTCTTTGGATTCGTAGTATGCCGCCAACAAAGCGAGGTAATTGATGCCGTCAATGATGGTATCTCTGAAGGATTCATCGCTCACTTTGAACTCACCAGTTCGACAGAAACCGCTGAGGCGACGGATCTTATCCGCCAGACGCACCAAGAAACCTTGCTCAGTTGTTACTCCCATTCCCATGTGTTCCACAGCTTTGAAGTTGAGGAACGGGTCAGCTCCGTCCTGACCTCCGGAGTAATCATGGTTCTTTCGGATGGAAAGCGACAAAGCCTCTTCGCAGAGTTTTTGGTGGAACTTGAAGTATTCCTCACGATTCATTTTGGTTGCCATAGTTTTACTCCCTTGGTCTTCGTCCACTCGTTGGCCCTGAGAATCCGAGCCACTTGGGCTTGAACCAACGCTTCTTGCTCAGTAATACCGGCGTTCTCATACACCTGAACAACACCGTCCCACCCCTCATCTACGACTTTCTCAGCCCCTTTGGGGCCAACGCCGGGGCATCCGGGGTATCCGTCAGTACGATCGCCAGCCAATGATTGGATCAGGTGGTTACGGTCGGCTTCCTTCTTTGTGATTTCAACCACGCCGAGTTCCGGCTTACCGGGGTTGTAGAGAAGTCCAGGTATTGTCTTGAGGTCTTTGTCCTCAGAGACAATGATCTTCTCTCCCTTGATGTACCGGTTGCTGGTCGCCAAGATCCCAAGAACATCGTCAGCCTCCAGTTGAGGCCACATGAATGATCGGTACACCTTGAGGAGATACTGCTTGACCTCAGGGTAGATCAAAGGCTTTCGCGTCTTTTTGCGGTTTGATTTGTAGGCCGGATAAACAGACTTTCGCCAGTTCTCCGTATCGCTCAAGCACACGACCAATTCGTCAGCTTTGAGTTCTTCCTTGAGGTCAGCGAAGGTCACATCCACCCGCTGGCGGCACTCTTTCGCATCAGCAGCCAGAGTCCAAATGTCGTTTCCCCAGTCGGTTGCTACCTCACAGGCACAGCACGCTTGGTAGAGAACGATGTCAGCATCAATCAATATCGTCTTCGTCATCCCTCAGTCCTCCCGCCTTCAGCATCTCCTGTGAAAGGATCGTTAGGCCAAGACATTCCGCCAGAGATCCGTGAAAGACCATCACCATATCGTCCGCCTCCCCCGTCATCTTTTTTGTCCCCAGCACCACTAGCGAATCCAGCCTGCTTTTGAGAACCGATAGGAGAGTCTCCGTTGTCACAAAGTCGAGTGGGTTCTGGTCCATGTTCTACTTTCTTAAGATCCCTTAGGCGAGTCGTAAGCATCTTCCGCTTATCGCTATCTTTAGGATAACACATGGCCTCTAACCCAACTTCTGCTTGCTCCTTCTTTTCACGAAGATAGGGCAAAAGCATTTGAAGGCAGCGAGCTGCGTCTTGACCGTAGATACGCCACCGGTAGTACCGTCGTTTGTTTTCCCGTTTGATTTCAGAGACAGAACCGCCAAAGACGGTGTGAAGATCAATGATGGTCTTTGGGTACAGACCTTCCACTGCGACACTTAGGGATCTGTAATATCCAATACAGCCCTCACCATCCATGATACCGGCGTAGTACGCCATCTCTTCAATGCGTCTCAGCCCATGACCGACCAGCACGGTACTCGCCATCGAGGGGGCATTTGAAGTTATAGGGAAGTCCCGCTTCCCTGATCGAATCAACCGCGATTGAGCCTGCGACATCCTTATCGTCCTCTCTAACTACGAGCTGCACTTCGTCGTGAATATGTGCGACCTGATGGAATTCAATCCCTCTGGCCTTGAGTTTTCGATGCAAGTCCACCGTGGCTTGCTTCATGATAACTGCCCCAGCACTTTGAAGGAGTGTGTTGAGAGCAGAGTGTTTTGAACGGATAGGCAAACGTCTTCCATCAAGACCGATGAGATAACCACGATGCTTGATGCCATTTCCTATCGCTTTACGGAGACTTTGCAAAGCGGGCAGAGCCTTCAGGAATTTCGCTTGAAGACTTTTCCCCTCAGCCATTCCGCCGCCAACAATCGAACCAATCTTTTCATGACCCGCACCATAAAGGAATGCGTAGATGAACTTTTTGGCATCTGCTCTAGTTGGTAGACCAGCGGCCTTTTGGTTAGCAGTGTGGATATCTCCCTGA
>Ga0315315_10000690_pt1 | contig 29225 bp, 17 predicted proteins | sample M140m3416metaG_FD_203699 | JGI IMG/M metagenome (GOLD analysis project Ga0315315, IMG submission 203699) | Ammonia-oxidizing marine archaeal communities from Monterey Bay, California, United States - M1 40m 3416 | ecosystem: Environmental > Aquatic > Marine > Intertidal zone | place: USA... | reverse complement strand
ATTCAAAATAAAAAAAGTTGGTGGGGGTTGCCAATTAACAATTATTATAGAGGATGGAAGTTTCCTTTATGCTGTTCTTGCATATTTAATTGCACAGTATTTCCTATGTATGAAAAAACAATACAATATACAAATAACTATTGGTTATCTGGATTCTTGTCAGGTGTTGTAGTAGCTCCAATGGTATTTGCATTAGATACTTTTAAAATTAAAAGACAAACAAATCAACCAATATCATTGTCAATATTAAAGCCAATGCATGGATTTTGGTCTACATATGCTCGCGAAACATTAGCAATGACTGTTTATTTTGGAACATATAATTCTTTAAAGAAAGAAGGATATAATCCTTTAATAGCAGGTGGAGCAGCTGGTCTTGCAAATTGGACATCAACTTATCCAATAGATGTTATTCACGCTCGTCAAATAGCACAACACATTTCATTAAAACAGGCTATAAAACAAGGAAAATTATGGAAGGGATTTTCTGTTTGTGCTACAAGAGCAGTTATTGTAAATGCATCAACCTTTTCTGTTTACGAAAAAGTAAAAAAACTAATTTAATCTAGGATCACTTGTATAAGTAAAATATCCTTCAATTTGACCATAACAATAATCAGTTCCTACGTAATTATTTCTTACATAAAATTTATCATATACAACAGCCCTTAGTTTTATTGCCATTTGCATATTCGAACCAGCTGGCATATAAATCCAATCAGCAGCTGAAAGTTTTAGTTTAAATCCAACATTATTACTAGAATTATTCCAAGTTGCAGAAGGAAAAAATGCCATATCTTCAGAGTTGTCCGCAGGGTTACCTATTCTATATACTGTTTTATAACCAAATCCTCCAGCCTGGGGACCTATTTGAATATCTAAATAGTCCCCATTTCCAAATCCAAATAAACCACTTGTACCAGAACTACTTGAGAAACTTCCTGAATCTATCCAAGGAGTAGATAAATATAATCCAGTTATCCATGCTCTTCTTATAAAACGAGCCTTTGAAGATATAGGCATTGAAGTGTTGTTACTATAATTGGAAGTAGGAAATGCCCCTATATATGCCGTTTTTATAATATACGAACTAAATGTAGGGGAATATTTTGTATAATTATTATCTGCTGTCGAATATGTACTCCCAAATCCGCCACGACTACTAGTACCAGCAGGCTGTCTATTATAAAGTGGAACAATAAGTTCATTTACAAACATCCTAACATTATTATTCGACCCTAATTGTGGACGCCATACAATAGCCTCGCGAAGATAAGTTTGAGTGCTGCTGTGTGTACTACCACAATCATCCGCAATTGCTAGTTTTCCATAGTCTAGAGTAGAGTTTGTATAAGTGCTCAAAGCAGCTATTGGTAAAGTTGGTTGTAATGTTGCATTAAGGATTTGATTCCCACTCATATCTAAATCGTTATTCATATAAACTTTATTTAATACCATATCTGATGTATACATCAATGTTGATTTTCCTTTTCCGCTCGAGTTACCTTGTCCGCCTTGCTCTCTATCAAGAACTTGAACTCCGGTAGCATCTGGCCAAAAAGCACTATAAGCTACCCCAATATTTGTTGTATATGGTGTGTCCAAAGTAGAAGAGTCAACATATCCAACTGGATTATTATCTGCTGTTGGAGAACCGCTTAAATCACACCACCAACCATAATCATCCCAATTCTCACTTATTTTTAAGTCAATCTCGTACTGGTCAGCAGTTGCATCATCATCTCCTATTTGCATTTGGAATATACCTCCATCGAATGTGCTCTCATATGCTATTCTAAATGCTTTTATTTGTCTTCTACTACCATCTCCATATCTAACATTTTTAATTATATCTATAACAAGTCCTTTTCCAAATTTAAAATTAACATATGCGCATATAGTTTGATGACATCCAGACGCTGTATTATGAAATTCAAATTTAGCAGTTGCTCTGCATTTTTTTGAATAGTTAGTAATATTAGGAGGACCAACATATGCTATAGAAATCCAATCGTCTGGATTTACATTTTGTGTATCAAACGTAAATTCTTGATGACCGCCAGCGGTTAATGTCTTATAATTTCCAGCAACACCTCTGTTATTAATATAAGTTTTGACAGGAAGATTTACTATATCTCCATTATTTCCCAAATCATCAAATGTCAAATCATTTAAAGTACTTGTTCCGCTAACAGTTAAATTACCATTTATAGCAGTAGTTGCTTCTGTAATTGTTAAAGTATTAGCATTAGTATTCACAATTGTTGCTCCCTGACCAAATGTAAGATCTTCATCTACTTGTAAATTACCGTCTATTACAACATCAGCATCTACACTAAACGGCACCTTAATATTAACAGTATTATTAGCAGCATCCACTAATAAAGCATTTTGTGTAGTCATTGTATTTACTGCAAAATCAATATCTTCATACGCGACGGGAGAGCCGCCGCCCTGTGCATTTATTCTTACTTCTCCTGTTGCAAATGTTGGATTTGCACCAGCAAGCTCTGTTAAACTTTTCAAGCTTATACCCAATCCAACATTCATTATACCAGAGCCTCCTATATACATTCTATGCTCTGGTAATGTAGTACCAGTCGCCCCTATCCAAATACCTTCGTTCGTAGTAGCATTACTTAATTCTAATTTTCCTCGTCCCCCATTACTACTTAAATATATACTCGTGGACGGCGCATACGACTTGTCTTCTGCTTTTATTATTGCTCCCCCTGCCGAATCATTACTAACTATAAGTTGTGTGGCGGTAGAACCCTGCGCGCCCTCTACATATAAAACGTGTTTGCCGTTCGCGGCCCCTTTTAAATCAATATGTAATGTTTCAGCAGTATCATCTGCATAAATTTTATAATGTCGTTTATTCCCCAAAAAACTAGTGCTTTCACATTGTAACGTAATTTGAGGACCACCACCTGAACCTGAATTTTCTATTACAAGTCCTTCATTTGCACTAGAATTTGGATCAATATGTAGTCTAACACAACTTATATCTTGTGCATTAGTATGATCAGATAAGGTAGTTTTACCATCTACAACTAGGGTTTCTGCTACTCTTAGATTAGAAGAAATATCAACAGGTTTAAGAAAATTTTCATATAAGTTGGAATATGCATTAGGACACGCAGTAGAATCTATTGGTATATTTGTAGTTAAAGAGTTTATTGCAAAGGGAGATGCTGGGAAAACAGACATATTATTAAAATCAAATAATCCTGTTGTTGTTTTCCCAGCTTGTTGATTTCCCATTATCCATCCTCCTCCATCATATCGACTTGATACCAAATCTTGATTACCCCTCCCATTTTTATACATTCTTACTACACAATTTTCCATAGGATTTGCAGTTGTTACTTTAAATCCTAATAATAAATATGCAGTCTTATCAACAGTATCTTCTGCTATAACAATATGACCTACATGTGTATTAGATTGATTGAAATTGTTAGACAATACTTTTATAAAAGATCGAGGTTCACTTTGATCATAATATACACCTGCAATGAAATGTATACTTTGTTTTGAATCGGTTGGACTTGTTCCAGATCCTAAATTATTGGTAAATGTAAAATATGCTGTTACACAATCAACTGTATTATTTGTTCCTGGTGCTATACTATTTTGATTAATAAATGCAATTTCAAAATATTCTGTTCCAGGAACAGTTTGAGGCAGATAAGATTCTGGTGAATCAGATTTTACTAATATATTTGTATCTTTTATATCCAATTCTTTACCACTAATATCTATAAATTGTCCATTTTGTATTGTTGTATATCCATTAACAGTTAAATCTCCATCTACTATAACATTACTTGTTGTAGATATATTTGTTGCAGACAAATCTGTCAATGTTGTTTTTTCATTAACCTTTAATTGGGCATCGATTAATGTATCTAATGTAGTAGCTTTACTACCTCCCACATTTCCAGACGGATTAAAATCTAAATTTAATTGTACCACTGTTGCATTTAAATTTGATATAGGAGTGCTTGTTAATTGCCACCATCCTACATTTGTTCCATCGCCCCCTTTCCTTTTATTTTGATAAACTCTAATAAATAATCTTGTCGCGTTTGTAGTATATCCTCTTTGTATATATAAATTAGCTCCTTGATAAAGATCGTTACCAGATACATCAATTCTTATACCTGTGATTTTGGGACCTGAGTAAAAATGATTGGTTAAAACATCCACAAAATTTCCTCTTGAATAACTAGATCCGGCTCTAAATATTATACTTTGTCTTAACCCACTCGTATCATCATCTAATATAAATAATCCATTTGCAAATTCTCCTGCTGGTCCAGGATCTATTTTTGCTACACAATACCATTGTGAATTTCCCGAACCCATTATACTACCACTTATATCTGAGTTATACTTTCTATAATCAACAAATCTAGTTCCATCAATGCTTTCTATTATACCATCAACAAATAAATTTCCTGCAATATTTGCATTACTATCTCCTTGAATATTTCCATCTACAGATAATGTTCCGGTAACACCTAGATTGCTGCTTATATCTACATTTCCAGATATATATGAATTTCCTGAAACATCTAATTCGTAATAAATTCCATTCTCACTTGGATCAAAATCATGATCTACTTGATAATCTGTTAGTATTGGTTGTGTTGGATAGCCTATAAATAAATTTTTACGGATATATTCGTATTGTGCTCTTAAAGTATCATTACCACACAAATCTATTTGTGTTACTACTGCTGAACCATCTAATACTACCATTCTTTCTATTTCTTCCGTTATTTTTGAGACTCCACTTATATCGCCTACTTGAACCTGACCAGAAACATCTAAATTTGTAATTCCTTTTTTTCCATTATAAACAAATAACGATATTTCCGGAGCCCAATCTTTGTCCTGAATACTTGAAATTTTTATATCCTTTACACCAGCAGCCTCTAAATTTGTCTGTGTTTGGTAAAATTGTAAAAAACCTGTTCCTGCGTCCATAATCCAATATAATGGGAATGAATTAATTGCTGTGTCTTGGAAATTAGGTGTCGATGTGCCGGCGCCATTTCCACTTTGTATTCTATTATATCTTACAATTGGTGAATAAGTCGCATTTATATCATCATATTTAAAAGGTATTGCATGTTTTAATACAGATTGTTTATTAGCATACATTGGAGTTCCATTATAGTCTGTAAAAGACCCCCAAACTCGTCCATTTGAATTTTGTTCACAAGGAACTAATGATAATCTTTTATAAAACTTTAAATGTGTATCAGGAAACATTTCTGCAAATGTTTTACCGTTATCTGTTCCAGGTCCAGCATAAGTTGATTCTTCAATAGAATTAGTTGCATAATTACAAGATGAATCCAACCAATTACTTGATGCATCTAATCCACTTGAACCAGAAATCTTATAAGGTGCTGAAGAAGGTATATCTTCTATCATAACATCATTGCTAAATATATTTGGAACACTACGGAATTTTTCTACACTAAACTCATCATCTAATCTTGCAGCAGCAACTCCAACAAATTGTTTAAATAATAGTGCTGTTTGATAATCATTATCAATTAGAGACATATAAAATATAATAACAATTTAATATATTTTATATAAATGCATTACTATTATTATAGTAACCAATCTTTTGTTACAGTAGTGCCAGAAATTGCTGAAACAGTTGCGCCATTTCTATCATAAAATTTCACACGAATCGCTGATAAGTTATTTGTACTTGAATTTGCATTTGCTATTAATATTCTAAAGTAAATATCATATCCGGCTGTTTTTGCACCAGTTAAATCAAATACTTTTACTCCTGTGTTTGATCCTCCTGGTGGATGAAGAGCTGCCGTATTTATACAGCCCATATTATTTTCATTCATAATTGCTACACTTTGACCGGATGTATTTTCCATTTTATGTGTCGCTTTCCAACCGGTTCTGTCCTGACTATATCCTGCTGTTACTGCAAAGGTACTAGTTGTACTTCCTTTATCTTCCATCATCCAAACTAATGGTTTTGACCCATTTGCCGCTTCTGTAGGAGTTACATCTGGCCATCTTACATATGTTCCATCTAATTTTAATTCTAAACTACAACAAGGTTGTTGTGATGTTGAAAACCCTGTTGGTTTTTGTATTTTCACTACTAAAACTTTATAAGGTCCTGTATCTATTGTAAAACTACTAGGACTACTATCATCATACCATTTTGATACATCCGAACTACTATATGTGCTCGCTGTTGTCCCTATTGTTTCTCCAGTTGATTGATGTGTTGAATAATCAACCGCTAGAGCAGATGGGGTATGATTACCAAACCAATACGTTGATGTATAATTGATATAAGGATTTTCACTTGCAGTGCTCCATCCCCCATGTTTAAAACCATCTTTTGCCCATACTAATTGTTTATTTGCAATTGTTCCTGTCATTATAGAACTGTGTGAAAATTGTGATGCAAAATCTGGAGATGTTCCTTTCTCACAAAATGGATATTCATTATACGGAGAACTACCTATTTCTCCTACATTTTGTAATGTTTTCGTTGTATCAAATGTATAATCCCAAAATAATGTATAATTGCCATTAGGTCCTACTCCAAGTATTCTATTATTATATCCTGTGGTGCCACTGGTATACGGAAAACTACTGTCTAAACTTCTTCGTGTACCTGCTTCCAAACTACCAGTAGAACCACCTCTATTTCCTCTCAAAATATTATTATCATAATCTGCTTCTACAAAAAATAAGGGAGTAGTGGTAGAAGGAGTATATCCTGTATCCATTAAATCTCTACTATATTTATAACCTCCAAATGAAGACGAACTAGTTCCTGATAAATCAAAACCTCCTACTATTGCTTGAAATGGATAACTACTTGAAGGTAATCGTGGAAAAGACATAGGAACATTACTAGCACCCGTCCAAGGATAATTAAAACTTTGATTATTCCAATTTATAAAATTGGAAGGATTTGGTGCACTTCCTGTTCCTGTTCCTTTAACATATAACTTCAAATTTCCTATTAAATTATTATTTGTAGGCCACCAATTTATATCTAAATTTTCCATTCGTATTCGATAAGTTATTATCTCAGTTGAAGTTTTTGATAATATTGGTAAACCAAAAAAGTTTTTAGTTGGATTAGGATTTGTTGTTGCGCTCCCTCCAAACTTAAATTTATTATTACCATTTGTATATGTAGTAGTTCCCTGGTATCCATCCGCGATATCAACTCTCGTAGCTCCTCCTAATTGCAAGTTTATATCAACAGTTGGACGAAGAGCAGGGTTAAATATTTTTGTCCAACCACCACTTGATGTAGGATGCCTAGTCCAACCAGAATTACCAGACAACTCTTGATATATTACTACTTTATAACCTGCTGCATTTGAGTTGTTTGATACATCTGGAAATGTTATTAAATTTACACCCTTTATTGTTGGCTTTTTAAATTCTAATCCACAATAATATCCACCTTCTCGCAACTCATCACCTAAATCATGAACATTACTCACATCTGTAGTCATCCACTCTAAGTGTGGATTTGAAGGGTTTGTAGCTGCCCCACCCGCATCATATCCTAGATTGGGAGAATTATTTACAGCTTGAAATCCTGTTTGCACACCACTTAAATCCTTATCAACAAGTGGAAGGGATGTAGTTGTTCCATCTAAATAAATATTACTACGCATTTTTATAATTTCACCTCCTATAGTTTCAATACCTAAAAAGTTATCACTATTTGCTCTTATTTTATAATTATATGTTGATTCTGCTTTTATTGTTTGACCATTATCTAAAAATAACAAACTTGTTTTTATTGTATTTGTAGAATTCCATGCTTGTATACCTCCTGCTAATACATAATATTTTGCTTGAGTCCAGTTTAATGGAACTTTTTCTTCCCAAGTTGTATTATCTGTAAAATTTGGTAAAGTTTCTCTATATCCGTCAAGAGCATCTGTATTAGTAGCTTCATTTCTTGTTGGACGAATAGTGTTCCACGCAGATAATGCACTTACAATACTATTTAAGCTTGCATCTCTATAATCATCAAACGATCCGTCATTATGACTTGGATCTAAACTATAACGCATACTGTATCCATAAATTTCATATTTATGTTCTGGATAAACTTTATTTCTTGAACGAGTAACTGTGTCTGTCCAAGTATTTGGATTTGCATTTGGATTGGCTGAAGAAGGATACCAATTTGCAGAAACATCTGTATCTGGAAGATTTTTTGATATATCTATTAAAGTATTATAACCTCCTACTTGTTTAGATGTAGATAATCTGTGACCACTCAAATCATAACGATATCTTACTTTTGGAAAGAAAGGATCAGTTGCATCTAATGTTGAAAACGGTGTAAATAATTCTTTTTCTACTACCGCATTAGCACTATCTACAGCATCATTTCCATCATTGTCATTTTGACCATTTAATGTAAATTCATCATAAAATGTATTATTAGCTGGTGTAGTAAAGGTTAAGGGTGCAGTAGGAGCACCATAATTACCGATTGTCATTCCACTTATATCTGGAATATAAACCCAATTCCAAGAAACATCTGTTGATAGTAATTGATGAGATACATATGAAAGATCTGTAATAGTTGCTTTTGCTCTATTTATCATTGCTACTCTTAATTGAACATGTTTTCCAGCCGTGGTTTCAGTTGTACTACCTGGACAATATTGGGGTAAAGAAAATGCATAACCATTTCTATCTGTTACAGGAAAATTTGTAAAAGGACCATTCCAATCGTTAAATATTACAATTCCATCAGATAAATGTGTTATAGAAGAAGCTGTTGAGTAATTATATATAAAAACTTGTTTTATAGATTTTGGTAAAAATCCTGCACCATTCCAGTATGATGCCGGATTTCCCCCAGATGATGATGTTCGACTTTTTAAATTACTTTGAGGAACTGGTTGCCAAATTGTACTAACTGCTGCCCCTGTTGCATCATATAAAAAATATTCAATTTTTAATCCTTGAAAATATGGTAAATAATTGTAATCATCTGTATCATCTAACCCTACTGCACTTAAATCTGTTCTAGGGCCATTATTTCCTATAAAATCAAATGCTACACGATATTGAATTGGATTATTCCACGAAATATCTAATCTAGGATATGATAAACTTGTTAACAATATCCCACTTCCATCTTTTATTTCTTTTGGCGGATCAAAAAATAATTCATTTTTTGAACTATCTGAAGAAGAACCAGAACCTGCTTTTAAATCTATATATAATGAACCTGTTTGTGAAAAACTAATATCAAAGTCAGAATCATCAAAATATAAACCAGATATATCGCGCGCCGCTTTATCTGCGGGTGTTGTAATTATATTTCTATTACCATTACTATCTACTTCATATGCTCCAGAATTCAATGGTTCACCGAAATCTATACCAATTATTGTACCATCAATATAAATATTTCCAGATAATTCAATATTTTCTCCTATTTTCAAATTACCAGATATATCTCCGTCTCCGTCCACTACTAGATTTCCTGACACATCTAAGTTTCCTGATACATCTGTGTCCCCTCCTATTTTCAAATTACCAGATATATCTCCGTCTCCATCCACTACTAGGTTTCCAGACACATCTAAATTTCCTGATACATCTGTGTCCCCTCCTATTTTCAAATTACCAGATATATCTCCATCTCCATCCACTACTAGGTTACCTGATACATCCAAGTTTCCTGACACATCCGTGTCTCCTCCTATTTTCAAATTACCAGATATATCTCCATCTCCATCCACTACTAGGTTTCCAGACACATCTAAATTTCCTGATATATCTGTGTCCCCTCCTATTTTTAAATTACCAGATATATCTCCATCTCCATCCACCACTAGGTTCCCTGATACATCTAAGTTTCCTGACACATCCGTGTCCCCACCTATTTTCAAATTACCAGATATATCTCCATCTCCATCCACCACTAGGTTCCCTGATACATCTAAGTTTCCTCCAATAATCAATCCGCTTGATATATCTAGAATACCATCAACTGTTAAGTTACCCGACACATCTAAGTTTCCTGATACATCTGTATCACCTCCTATTTTTAAATTACCAGATATATCTCCATCTCCATCCACTACTAGATTACCTGACACATCTAAGTTTCCTGATACATCTGTATCACCTCCTATTTTTAAATTACCAGATATATCTCCATCTCCATCCACCACTAGGTTCCCTGATACATCTAAGTTTCCTGACACATCTGTATCACCTCCTATTTGCAAATTACCAGATATATCTCCGTTTCCATCCACCACTAGATTTCCTGACACATCTAAGTTTCCTGACACATCTGTATCACCTCCTATTTGCAAATTACCAGATATATCTCCGTTTCCATCCACCACTAGATTTCCTGACACATCTAAGTTTCCTGACACATCCGTATCACCTCCTATTTTTAAATTACCAGATATATCTCCATCTCCATCTACTACTATATTACCCGACACATCTAAGTTTCCTGACACATCCGTATCACCTCCTATTTGCAAATTACCAGATATATCTCCATCTCCATCCACTACTAGATTACCCGACACATCTAAGTTTCCTGACACATCCGTATCACCTCCTATTTGCAAATTACCAGATATATCTCCATCTCCATCCACTACTAGATTACCCGACACATCAGTATTTCCGCCAACTTTCAGGTTACGGGATACGTCTATATTGCCTGATACATCTATATTACCAGATACATCTAAATTTTTTGATATATATACACTTCCTGAAACATCTAATTCATAATATATAGAATTATGGCTTGGATCAAAATCATGATCAACCTCATTCCCGGTTATAACAGGATGTGCAGGATAACCAATAAATAAATTTTTGCGTATATACTCGTATTGTGATCGGATAGTATCATTACCACATAAATCAAATATTGGGTTGGCAGAACCATCTGGTAATACCATTCTTTCAATATCTATAAGTCTTGCTTTTTCTCCACTTATATCAGCTACTTGCTGTTGGCCTGAAATATCTATATTTGTAATTCCTGTTTTACCATTATAAACATAACACGAAATAACTGGTGCCCACTCTTTATCTTGAATACTACTTACCTTTATATCTTTTACTCCAGCGCTTTGTAGACTTGATGTTGTATTATAAAGTTGTAAAAATCCTGTTCCAGCATCCATTACCCAGTATAAGGGCGATGCATTTATATTACCTATTTGAAAATTAGGATTACCTGTACCCGCTCCATTTCCACTTTGTATTTTATTATATCTTACTACTGGTAAATATGTTGCTGTTACATCATCATATTTAAATGGTATTGTATGCTTTAAAACTGATTGATTGTTAGTATTATAATCTGTAAATGAACCCCAAACTCGTCCTTGTCCGTTTACATCGTCACAAGGAACTAATGATAATCTCTTATAAAACTTTAAATTCGTATCAGGATATATTTCTGCAAATGTTTTACCGTTATCTGTTCCAGGTCCAGCATAAGTGGATTCTTCTACAGAACCAGTCGCATAATTACAAGATGAATCCAACCAATTACTTGATACATCTAAATTATTAGGTCCTGATATTTTTATTGGTGCTGAATTGGGTATTTCTTCTATCATAACATCGCTACTAAATATATTTGGTACGCTCTTGAATTTTTCTACACTAAATTCATCGTCTAATCTTGAAGCAGCAACACCAACAAATTGTTTAAATAATAGACTTGTTTGATAATCATTGTCTACCACGAACGACATATAAAATATAATAATAATTTAATATATTTTATATAAATGCATTACTGTTTATTATTGAGACCAATCTTTTGTCACAGTCGTACCAGAAATTGCAGAAGAAACAGTTGAACCACTTCTATTATAAAAAGCTACTCTTATTGCAGATAAATTATTACTAGTAGATGTATTTGAGTTTGGTATTAAAATTCTGAAATATATATCATATGCTACTGTTTTTCCTCCTGTCAAATCGAATACTTTTACTCCTTGATTATCCCCTGCTGATGTGTGTAAAGCAGTTGTATTTATACAGCCCATATTATTTTCATTCATAATTGCTCCCCCTTGTCCAGCAGTGTCTTCTCTTTTATGTGTAGCCTTCCAACCTGTTCTAGCTGAATTATAGCCTGTTGATACAGAAAATGTTGTTACTGTTGAACCCTGATCTTCTAACATCCAAACTAATGGCTTTGACCCATTAGCAGCTTGTGTAGAAGTTACATCTGGCCATCTTACATAAGCTGGGGTTGGGGTTCCCAATTTTAGTTCTAAACTACAACAAGGTTGTTGTGCTGCATTAAATCCTGATGGTTTTTGTATTTTTACAACCAAAACCTTATAGGGTCCTGTATCTATTGTAAAACTACTAGGATTACTATTATCATACCATGGAGTCAGGTCTGCTGCGTCATATGTTCTAGCTATTGTTCCTATTGTTTCACCTGTTGTATCATAGGATGAATAATCAACTGCTAGAGCAGATGGTGTATGATTACCAAACCAATACTTTGATGTATAATTGATATAAGGATTTTCACCCGAAGTAGTCCATTGTCCGTGTTTAAATCCATTTTTTGCCCACATCAACTGTTTTTGAGCAGTTACACTACTCATTATAGTGCTGTGTGAAAAAGTGGATGCAAAATTAGGACTTGTTCCTATCTCACAAAAAGGATATTGATTATAAGGAGAACTACCTGTTTCTCCTACATTTTGAAATGTTTCCGTTGTATCAAAGGTATAATCCCAAAATAATGTATAACTACCATTAGGACCTACTCCTCTTCCTGCAAATCTATTTATAGGTTGTGTTGCGTTATCTGTTACACATTCCGCGTCTAAACTTCTTCTTGCCCCTACTTCTAAATTGCTCCCACCTCTTTTTAATCTCAATATATTATTATCATAATCCGCTTCTATAAAAAACAAAGGTGTTGATGATGAAGGTGTATAAGATGTAGGCATTAAATCTCTACTATAATTATTAGTTCCAAATGAAGTTGATGTAGTTCCGTTGAAATTAAAACTATTAGTTATAGTTTGAGTAGGATATGAATTTGATGGTATCCTGGGAAAAGAACCCGTCCCCGGAGCTGCACCAGTCCAAGGATAACTATAATTTTGATTGTTCCAATTTATAAAGTTAGTAGAATTTGGAGCACTTCCTGTTCCTACTCCCTTAAAATATATTTTTACATTACCAAGTAAGTTATTATTTTTAGGCCACCACCAAAGATCCAATTTTTCTAAACTAATTTGATAATCAATTACATCTGTAGATGAATCTGCTAACATTGGTATTCCAAAAAAATTTTTTGTTGGATTAGAAGCTGTTGTTGATGTTGAACCAAACTTAAATTTATTTGTTCTACCACTTCCTTCATAAGTTCCAGTACCATCATAACCGTCATTTATTGTAAATACTGTATTTCCTGCAAATTTCATTTCTAAATCTTCATTTGGTCTTGTTGCTGGACTAAAAGTCTTTTTCCATCCGCCCGTTGCTGAAGGATATCTTACCCAACCAGAATTACCAGACAATTCTTGATATATTATTACTCTATATCCATTCATACCGCTTCCATTATTTGATATATCTGGATATGTTACTAAGTTTACATTTTTTATTTTTGGTTCTTTGAAAGTTGTTCCACAAAAATAACCACCTTCTCGTAAGGAATCACCTAAATCGTAAACATTACTAATATCTGTTGTTTTCCATTCTAAATATTGATTTGACGGATCAATTCCCTGACCACTTATATCATAACCAGGAGCAGTATAATCTGTTCCTTGAAATCCTCTTTGAACTCCACTTAAATCTAAATCAGTTGTATGAGAAGTAGTTGTCCCTGCTATAATAATATTACTATTCATCCGGATTATCTCATTACCACTAGTATCTATACCTAAAAAGTTGTCTGGATTTGCTCTTATATTGTAGCTATATGTAGAATTACTGCAATCTATTATTGTTGGCACTGGATATGATGGATCTCCACCATCATTCAAAAATAAAAGACCTACTCTTGTTGTATATGTTGATGCGAATGCAGCAATACCGCCTAATGAAACATTATATTTACTTTGGGTCCATCCAGTACTAGTTCTTTCAGAAAAATAAGTCCCGTCATTTGAATCAGGCAAAGTCTCTCTAAAACCACCATTACTATTTGTATTTGTTACATTATTTATGGTAGGTGCAGGTGTTTGCCATTCATTAATTGCTGATACTACACTATTTAAACTTGCATCTCTATAGTCATTAAATCCTCCATCATTATGACTAGGATCCAGATTATATCTCATGCTATATCCATATATATCATAATTATGTTGAGGATAAACGATTTCTCCTTTAAAAAGTGTTTCTGACCAAGTGTTTGGATTTGCATTTGGATATGTAGAAGAAGGATACCAATTTGCCGAAACATCTGTAGGAGGAAGATTTTTTGATATATCTATTAATAATGTATTTCCTCCTACTTGTTTAGAAGTAGAGAGTCTATGACCACTTAAATCATATCGATATCTTACCTTAGGTAATGATAAATTACTGGCAGATAATACTGAAAATCGTGTATTCAAAGAAGTCTCCACAACTGCATTTGCACTATCTACAGCATCATTTCCATCATTGTCATTTTGACCACTCAATATAAATTGTTTATATGTAATACTACTTGGATTATTAAATGTCAGTGGTGCTGTAGGTGCTCCATATACTCCTATCGCCATTCCACTTGGGTCTGGTAAGTAAACCCAATTCCAAGAAACATCTGTTGCTGGAGATAAATTATGAGATACATATGAAGGATCATAAATTGATGTTCTAGCTCTATTCACCATTGCTATTCTTAATTGTACATTTTTACCACCAGTTGGAATACTTGTATTTGGACAATATTGTGGTAATGAAAATGCATACCCATTTTTATCTCCTGCTGGAAAACGCGTATTTCCACTCCAATTTGGGAAAAATACAATACCAAATTGTAAATCGGTATAATTACTAATTGTTCCTGTGGTATAACTATATACAAACATTTGATCAATAAATTTTGGTAAAAATCCAACACCATTCCAATATCCTACATTACCACTACTACCAGATGGTCTAGCATTGAGCGCAGCTTGTGGAACATCTGTCCAAGGCATCCCGCTAACTGGAGTATTTCCATCATAACAAAGATATTGTATTTTTAGTCCTTGAAAATAAGGTAAAAAATTATAATCATCTCTAGTATTAACACCTCCTATAGATGTTGTATCTTCTTCTGGACCATTTTGTCCCAAAAAATCAAATCCTACTCTATATTGTAATGGATTATTCCAAGATAAATCCAATCTAGGATATGCCCCAATTGTATCTAAATTAATATCTTCTTCTGTTATTGGTTTTGGAGGAGCAAAAAAATAATCTTGTATACGATTTGATATATCAATTATATCTGCATTTCCTCCTCCAGGTTTTAAATCTATATATAATTTAGGATTCCCTGATTGAGGATTAAAACTTACATCAAATGATGTAGTATCAAAATAAATCCCGTTAATGTTTCTATTTGTTTGATCAGCTGGAGTAGTTGTTATTGTAAAATTACCATTACTATCTTCAGTATATACACCACCATTCAAGGTTCCTCCTCCACCGCCTCCTGTAAAATTATTTGAAAAATCAACAAATGTATCCCATCTCACAGCAGCAGATGAAGGATCTTGATAACGAGTTGCCCCATCTCTTCTATCAGGATTAGGAGGAGGGTTTATTAATCCATAAATATTATCTTTTGTTATTAGTAACCCATTTGTATTAGACATAATATATACTAAATTTATATATTATATTTGTTAATCTTATTCTATTAGATAGTATAGTCATTTATTAAATCAAGATCTTGTTTCCAAGTTCTTGCTATTTTAAGATTTGCTTCGCGCTCGCCATTATCTTTTGCTAGCATAGCCGCCTGTACGTACATCCGGATAACTGTATCAAATGTATTTTTTTCAATTTCAACAACCTCTCCATATTCGTCCATGTCATTTGTGGCATTCATTCTGTCCTTTATATCGTCTATAAATTTTTGCGTCTGTTCCCCTTGTTTTACTTTTTTTTCAAGTTTTTCCTGCATTTCTTTTTCTTCTCTCTCATTGAATCCTTCACGAATAAAATTATTTTCATATCCTAATTTTGCTAATCCTTCTCCGCTAACTTTCAAAATACCAAATGTAAAATAAATCCCAATTAATGCTAATGCGGCATATCCTAAATATAATACCATTGTTTCTTTTTTCATTATATATAATTTATAATATTTAATTTGTGTCAATAACAAGTATATTTGATTTTTGATAAAGTAAATATTGAACAATATTTCTAATACTAGTCTTAGAAATTCTTCTTGTAATACCAGAATCTGTTACATATGATAACTCATCTAAGCATTTTTGATTTGTATCTAAATCACATAATAAATTATATAACGAACCATATTTATTCATAATTATTTGAGATGTATGTGCGCTTACTCCTGGTATTTGACTCAATATAATTTCTCCAATATTTTCTGGAGTAATATTGTCTTTTTTTACTTTTTTTACAACTTCACAATATTTTTTGGGTTTTTTCTCTCCAGTTTCATAATATGAACCCTTCTTTTTCTCTCGATTTAATTTATCACACATCCTTAACATATATTCTGCTGTCTCAGTAATATCGTGTGTTTTTATAACAGAAAACCCTTTATAATAATTTAAGCTAAAAATAGCAGAATGAAGCGTGTTTGCTTGTACTTTATATCTATTTGTCCAGGTTGATAAATTACCTTCAATTAAATAAATAATATTATGATTATGCAATTGATTGTTTGTTAATCTATGAGATTGTTCAACATATCTACCATCTTTTATAGATGAAGCAAGATCATTCAATGATTTTCTCTCCACTATTATTTTTTCATTGTCTAATTCATCACAAATTATTATATCCCCTAGTGGTAAATATTCTAATTCTATTTCTATATTCTTAAAATCAAACTGTTTTTTATAAGCTTGTATTAACTTAATTAACTTTTTCTCACGAAGATCTATTTTCAACTTCATTTAACTTAATAAGTATTTACTCTTTTAAATAACTTATTAAATCACTTATTTCTTCTTTTGCATTTTTATTTTTTTTAAACTATTTGGAGAGAAGATATTATTATATATATAATGTTTTCAGGATATTCCTATACTGAATTTCACAACACTGACTATTTTCTCCCTTTTATAAAAGAAAGATTACAAAGAAACGAAGCTATAGAATTTACAGAACCCAATGATATTGCTTTTGCAGAAATGGCCCAAAAATCTTTGGTCACTGGAACAACAATGCCCTCTGGATTAAAAATTCCTACTCGTGGAAATTTATGGAGGATTATTAACAATTATGCTATTATGGATTATGGTTATTAATATTTGTTATCTAAATAATATCCTAATCCTACATTGTCCATTTTAAAAACATAACCTTCTTTTGCACCAACAAATGATTTACTTGGAATAAATGGTTCTAGTTTATAATTTTCCATAGGTTCTTCTACATTTTTTTGTGATTTTTGCATATAAAAATATAGTCCAATCAAAATAGATAACCCTAATACTATATATGATATCATATACAAAATTACATCATAAAAATATTAAATATATAACTTATTAATGAAATGAATATAAACAAATAAGACCTTTATCAATTAAGATGGATACTAAAACACTCCTACAAGATGGTGATATTCAGGCAAATTCTGGTGAACTTATATTTGATCCTTTTAATTCTAGAAATATAGAAATTAGTGAAACAGAGGTATGCGATATTTTAAAAAAATATGGCGTACCAGATAAAGTTCACAATTTAAATCTTTATAAAAGAGCATTTATTCATAAATCTTATTGTAAAAGGCCAAAACTTGAAAATGAAGAAAATGGGGTAATTATTACTGATCGACCAGATGATTGTTTAACTCTAAAATCTAAATCTAATGAACGATTAGAATTTCTAGGAGATGGAGTTTTAGAATGTATAACTAAATATTATTTATATAGACGATTTCCAAAAGCCAATGAAGGATTTATGACAGAAAAAAAAATAGCTCTTGTTAAAAATGAGCATATTGGAAAATTAGCTTATGAAATGGGATTAAATAAATGGTATATAATGTCAAAAAATGCAGAAGAGAAAAAAACACGAACTAATCTAAAAAAACTAGGTTGTTTATTTGAATCATTTTTAGGAGCATTATTTTTAGATTTTAATAAAATAAGCATTAAAGATGAAGGAAATTGGTTTGAAAATGTGTTTGTTACTGGTCCAGGATTCCAAATTGCACAAACATTTGTAGAATCCATTTTTGAACAACATGTTGATTGGATGAAATTAATTCAAAGTGATGATAATTATAAAAATATTTTACAGGTTATTCTTCAAAAAGCATTTCAAGTTACCCCTATATATAGAGAAATTACCGATTGGGATGAAGAGACTGGTTATCATATGGGAGTTTACTTATGTTTAAATAAAAAAAGTCACGAATTTACACCTCAAGACGATAATATTCTAGGTATTGATTTTTTTGGATCATTTGAAAATTTGAAGGAATCATGGAAATATAGAGATAATAAATGGGATTCTGGATTGGTAATCTTTTTAAGTGAAAGCAAACATAAAATTAAAAAGAAAGCAGAACAAGCTGCTTGTAAATTAGCTATTGAAACATTAAAATAATTATTTATGTTTATATTTTTCTTCTTTTATTTCTTTAATCTTATTAATTTCCTCAGTTACTTCTATTTTACTTACTTCCAAATCAAATTCACTGATTCTATGTTTAATACTATTTGGAGAATCGATCGGCATAGGAGAATAATCTTTTTTTCTTAATATATCAGGTGTTTTTACTGTTTTTCTAGATGGTGAATTTAAATTAATATTAAGCTTTAACTTATGTTTCATTTAATGTAATTATTAATATTTTTTTAATACATTAAATAATTAAAGTATAAAACTTTTTTATACTTAATCTTTATAGATGTCCGAATTACTTTTAGAAAGACTTAGTAAAAAAACAACAAAACAAAAAATGAAACCAGTTGAAATTAAATTAGATAAAGGACAAGTAGCTGTTCAAGTTGCTATTGTAAAATCAAACGAAGATTATGATATGGAATTATTTAAACAAAAATTATTAAAAAGAGGTTTACAAGCACCCAAACTTTTTAAAAAATCCACAGAAACAAAAGAAGAAATAAAAGAAGAAAAAACAGATACAAATATTCCACAAAGAGTTAAACCAAAAAAAATAGGAAAAACTACATTACCAGGAGATACAAAAAAATCTAAACCAAAAAAAATCAAACAAAAACAAATAATTGAAGAAATTATACTTGATATACCAGCTACTCTTATACAAATAGATGATAGACAAATAGGCGATAGACTTAGTAAAACAGAGCCAAATGTAAATATAAAAAGCCCTGCATATTATTTGAATAATAGAGAATATTTTATTAATTTCCTTAATTCTATTTTTCATAAATATAATACATTACTTAAAGATCAAGCTAAGGGAGATATATCTTGTGAATCTTTAAGTAAATCAAAATCTAAAAATTTTTCACTTATGATACATCAGCAAATTGTAAGAGATTATATGAATATTTATACTCCATATAGAGGATTATTATTATATCACGGACTTGGTGCAGGAAAGACCTGTGCTTCTATTGGTATAGCAGAAGGATTAAAAAATACAAATCAAGTTATTATTATGACACCTGCATCATTACGAATGAATTATATAAGTGAATTAAAACATTGCGGTGATCCTATTTATAAACTTAATCAATATTGGGAAAAGATTGCAACATCGGGGAATCCTCATATGGAAAAAGCATTATCGGATGTATTAAACTTACCTGTTTCATATATAAGAAAACAGGGTTGGGCTTGGATGGTTGATGTTAAAAAAGGAAGTAATTTTGAAACTTTAAATCCTGATGATCAAAAATCAATCGATAATCAAATTAATGAAATGCTTTTAAAAAAATATAAATTTATTAATTACAATGGAATGAGAGAAGATCATCTTGATAGTATGATTTTACAATCCGAACAGTCAAATAATACTAGTAATCCATTTGATGATAAAGTTATTATTATTGATGAAGCACACAATTTTGTTAGTAGAATAGTAAATAAATTAAAAGTTAAAAAAACTTCATTATCTACACGATTATACGAATTAATATTAGATGCTAACAATTGTAGAGTTGTATTTTTAACTGGAACACCAATTATTAATTATCCCAATGAAATAGGAGTATTATTTAATATGTTAAGAGGATATATAAAAACATTTTATATTAAAATTGATACTTCTGAAACAACTCAACCAATAAATCAAAAATATATATTAGATATCTTTAAAAAAGAAAAAATGTTAGATTATGTTGAATATGTTCCATCACAAAGAACTTTAATTATAACTAGAAATCCTTTTGGATTTACAAATAAAGCTAAGAAGAAAGGGTCTAAAATAATATATGCAGGCGTTGGCAAAAGTAAATTTGGTTTACAAGATAACAATAAGTTTTTAGGATATATTATAAAAACTCTTAAAAATAATAATATTGTCATTAATAGAAAATTAATTCAAGTTGAAAATCATAAAGCATTGCCAGATTTACTAGAAACATTTAAAGATATGTTTATTGATCCTGTTACAGGAGAAATGAAACAAAAAAATATGTTTATGCGTCGAATTATTGGATTAACTTCTTATTTTAGAAGTGCACAAGAATCCCTTTTACCTAGATATGAAGAAACTCCAAAATATTATCATATTGAAAAAATACCAATGAGTACCTTTCAAGTAGGAGTATATGAAAAAGCTAGAGCAGCAGAGCGTAAAGAAGAAGATAGAAATGCAAGAAAGAAAGCAAAACAAAAAGAAGGAATTTATGCAGACTCTACCTCAACATATAGAATTTTTTCTAGAGCTTTTTGTAATTTTGTATTTCCAAATGAAATTGTATTAGATACAGAAGGTAAGGAAGTATTATTATCAAGACCTATGCCAAAAAGTGATGAAACTCTCGAACAAACTATTCAAACTTCAAGAACTAGTAATAAAGATGAAAAAAAAGTTAGTAAATCTCAAGATAATATTGATGAGGATATTATGGATGCAGTTGAAATACAAGATAAATTAGAAAATCAAGATGGATTATATACACGGGACGATGTTACTGAAATACAACGGCAAGTTAATGAACAAACAGACGATACTTATAAAAAGAGAATTGAAACATCATTAAAGTTGCTTGTAGAAAACGGAGATAAGTATTTTAGTCCAACAGGATTAAGTGATTATAGTCCTAAATTTAAAAGAGTATTACAAAATATTATAAGCCCGTCTACTACTACAAAAAGTGATAAGGGATTACATCTGGTTTATTCACAATTTAGAACCATCGAAGGAATCGGTATATTATCTTTAATTTTAGAACAAAATGGGTTTACAAAATTTAAAATATCTAAAAAAACAGGAACATGGAAATTAGATATTTCAGAAGAAAACAGAGGTAAACCAACATATGCATTATATACTGGAACAGAAACAGCAGAAGAAAAAGAAATAATTAGAAATGTATTTAATAGTAGTTGGGATTCTATACCTAGCACATTATCATTAGAATTACAAAAAATAAATAAAAATAATTATCTTGGAGAAATTATTAAAGTATTAATGATTACAAGTAGTGGAAGTGAAGGTATTACATTAAAAAATACTAGATTTGTTCATTTAATAGAACCATATTGGCATCCCGTAAGAACAGATCAAGTTATTGGTCGGGCTAGAAGAATTTGTAGTCATAAAGATTTACCTGACGATTTAAAAAGCGTTGAAGTTTTTGTTTATTTGATGACATTCACTGAAAAACAAATTATGGGTGATAGAGAAGCACCTACAAAAGAAAAGAGAGAGCCATTGCTAAGTAGAGCACTAATAAATTCAAAAAGTGATAAAAGTAAAATAGATAGAGAAACTATATTAACAAGTGATGAATCTCTTTTTGAAATATCAAATATAAAAAAGAATACTACAAATTCTATTCTTAGAGCAATTAAATCCTCATCTATAGATTGTGCTCTTCATTATAATTCAAACAAAAAAGAAGGGTTTGCTTGTTATTCTTTTGGATCCCCATCAGTAAACGCTTTTTCTTATAAACCCAGTTATTCTAGTGAAGAACGCGATACAATAGAATCTCAAAATTTAAAAGGTGTTACTTGGAAAGCATACCCTATTAAGTTAGGAGGTATAAAATATGCTCATAAAAGAACAGATCCAAATAATAAAAAGATAGGGGAATTTTATGATTTTGATAGTTATATATCTGCAAGAGATAATCCATCTGTAAATCCTATATTGATGGGACGATTAGATGTGGATCCTAAAAACTCTAAGAGAATGAAAATAATATATGTAAATGATCCTGATTTTTAAATTGCAGATAAATTTATTTCATCCGTTGATACTTCTATATTATTTTTTGAAGTTAGTAATCCAATTATTTTATTTTGATTTGATATTATTGTATCTAATTTATTACTAATATCACTATTTGGTGTTTTCTGTTTTAGTTTTGAAAATAAATTAGTCAATCCTTTTTTGGGTTCTTTTACAGTATCATTTACTTCAAATCTAACTCTTCTTTCGATTTTATCACGCTGTGGTTTTGGTTGTAAAGCCAAATCAGTTATTGCATTATCTAATTTTAAATTACTTGATTTTTCTATTTTTATTCTAGGAGTATCTTCCTCTCTGTTTAACCATTGTTGTGCTTTTGCTCTATCATTACTTGAATATTTTTGAGTAATTGATTCAAGTTCTTTTTGTCTATCTGCTAATGTTTGATTTATTAAATTATCCAAATTGGGAATAGGAAAATCTTTACTACCATCTGCAAAATCTATTTCTTTGGGTTTATTTGGATTTATCATCTTTTTAAATTGAGCCTCTTGAGTAGCTAATCCTGTTTCAAACATTTCTCTTTTAGACATTGGGGGTTGTTTATTAGATTCAACCTTTGGTTTATTTTGAACAGGTTGATTGCTCATAATATAATTATAACCTTGTTCTACTATTTTTTTATTTACTTTATTTAAATCATTACCATAATCAAATTCAAATCTATTTGTATGAAAATATATACATCTATTATTTATAAAATTTGATAATTGTGATCGGTTTATACTAAATTGATTTTCTATTCCTATTGATTGTAATAAATCAAATAACATTTGTTTGTTTGATTCTGAAACTATAGACATCTATAAAAATAAATAAATTAGTATTTAATTTATTTATTGATTAAAATAAATTTTTCTTAATTTCATCATATAACTGTCTTTTACTCGTTTACTCGTAAATTTTTTAAAGGTGGTTCCTTTTAACATTTGAATCAAGAAATATAAACTATACATACCACATTCACTCTCACTAAATTGATGTCGTCTTTTATTTTCTAGTAACTTATACTCTTTTTTCTTACCTATTTTTAATGATTGTTTTTGAACCTTTTTTGCAAATTTTTTTATTTGTCTAGGAATTTTCTCTCCATAACTATCTAAATAATATATTTCTCCTTTTTTTATATGTATAAACATTGCTACCCAATGACTTCCTGGTTTATGATGAGGATCTAAATTAAATATGATACCTATTTTTGTTTTATTTTCACTTATTTGTTTATTCAAACTAAATTCACATAATTCTTCCCAAACGCATTCTCCATATGCAATATGTTTATCATAATCAATTGGAGATGGGCCAATAAATTCATAACATTTATAAGTCTTTTCATATTGTTTCATTACTTCTAAAATATCTATACTAGTCAACCACTCATTTGGATTCTCTTTCCATTCTTTTGGAGCTTCAGGAGCAAAAGTATATTCTTTTGTTTCTAAATCTATATCATTTTTTATACTTTTATGACGTAACCAACAACTTTCTTTATTACAACTTGTGTTTAAAGCATAATGTAATGCTTTCCAAATATTACGTGGTCGATTACTTTTTATTTTCCTATCTGGATGTTTTTTATTCCAAATATTTTTTAATTTATGTAATCCCTTTGGAGTGTAACAAGTATAAGGCAATGTTTCATTATTAGTTTTGGGAGCACATTTAATTTTTAATCTCTTAGTTTTATTTTTTTTCTTATTTTTTTTCTTTTTTGTTTTTCTTGGCATTAGATATAAATTGCTTAGATTTTTCTTTTTTTCTATTTTTGGGGTTTTTTAAATCAAAATTCTTTTTCTTTGGAATTATTATTTTCTTTTTTTTTCGCTCCTTTACTACAATTGGTATAAAATCCTTAATTGTTTTTTTTACTAATTCTGGCCTTTTCATAATTATTTCATTTTCTTTTTGCAATTGAAAATCTGTAACTTTCTTTTCTTTTTTCTTTGGTAAATTAGTATATTCTTTTTGTATTTCCTTCTTTTTATCAATGAATTTGTAATGTTTTATTAATTCATTTGCATATAATTCAAATATATTATCTATATTTTCATTTATTTTGTTACCACGTAAGTAATCTTTTGTATCTTGTAATATTCTTTTTCTATAAAATTTTAAATCATCTATATTTATTATTTCTTTTTTTTCATTATATTTAATCTTAAAATTTGGATTGATTAAATATAATAAATCAACTTCTGTATTTTGTGAAATATCCATATATTTTACATTGTATTAAATTTTGTTTAATATTCCGTACTCCCATTATTTAATTTAATATTTTTTATTTGTTGTCTAGTATCATTTGCAAATATTTGATATCCTAAATTACATTGATTTGGATTAAAGGGTTTAAAATTTTCCTTTTTAAATAATAATTTATGTGACATTTTTACAGGATTTGATGTTATTGTATTTGGAGCATTATAAATTTCACTGCTTGAACTAGGAATATATTTACCTTGAACACATTTTTGAATAGGATGATACATATTATGTAATTTCGATTCTACATCAATTGTATTTCTATATCCTTCAAATGGGGCTGATTGACCAGGATTAAAAATAGCTTTTTGATTATATGGTGGAAATTTTGCTTTAGTAACTGTTGTTTGTTTACGACAATCTATCATCGGCATTTCAGTTGCATATGTGTCTATTGGTCTAGCAAAATAAGATTGTCCCATTTGGTGACTAGGTATATTTCTTTTATACATTCTATTACTTAATTCTGTGTTTCTATTCATTTGACAATAATATACATCATTGATATTAGTTCCCATTTAATATATACTATATTATTATTTTATTATTATTTTATTATTATTCTCAAATAAGTTAAAAAGGTTACCCTAAATAAAAATATAGGATGTGTGGTATTTTTGCTTTGTTAAACAATAAGTATTGTGATAAAAAAAAGTTGGAAGAAGCATGTAATAAGGGTAAAGATCGTGGACCAGAATATAGTCATTTTCTCGATCTACCAAGTATTAATTGTAGTTTGGGATTTCATCGTCTTGCTATTAATGGCGTTGATGACGATTTATCAAATCAACCATTTTTTATTGATGGAATTTATTTGATATGTAATGGAGAAATTTATAATCATAAAGATTTATTAAATATTCTAAATATCACACCTAATAGTAAATCCGACTGTGAAATAATTATACATATATATAAAAAATACGGTATTGAACAAACATTGCAATTATTAGATGGAGTATTTGCATTTGTTATGATAGATACCAATACAAAACAAATATTTGTTGCAAGAGATACATATGGTGTAAGACCTCTATTTGTAAATATATTCAAAAAAACTAAACGAATAGATCTTGATGGAGCACATTATTGTACAAGTTATGCGTTTGCGTCAGAAATGAAACAATTAATCAATATTAATAATAAAGATGTTTATGATGAAAAAATTGGACAATTTGAACCCGGTCATTTATCTATTTTTAAATATAGAGAAACATTACGAAGTCATTCTAGTATTAAATATACAGAAATAGAACATATTGATGATATTGCTTTTTCTGCCCCAAATAGTTTTTCTGTTTTGACAGATAAAAAAGATTATAGAAATATATTAGAAAATATCTATAATAAACTATATCAAGCAGTTTCAAAAAGAGTAGATAATACAGAAAGACCTATTGCATGTTTATTATCTGGAGGATTAGATAGTAGTTTAATTGCAGCATTAGTAAAACAAATACATAATGGAGAATTACACACTTGGAGTATTGGATTTGAAGGAAGTGAAGATTTAAAATATGCACAATTAGTTGCAGATCATATTGGAAGTATTCATCATTCTATTGTTGTAACCGAAGAAGAATTTTTATTTGCTATTCCTGATGTTATTAATAGTATTGAAAGTTATGATACTACTACAGTAAGGGCTAGTGTTGGCAATTGGTTAATTTGTAAAAAAATAAAAGAACAAAGCAACGCCAAAGTAATATTTAATGGTGATGGTGCAGATGAAGTTATGGGTGGATATTTATATTTTCACGAAGCTCCTGATTCAATCGCCTTTGATAAAGAATGTCGCAAATTATTAACAAATATTCATTATTTTGATGTATTGCGTTCAGATAGAAGTATATCTTCTCATGGATTAGAAGCAAGAACTCCCTTTTTAGATAGATCATTTGTTCAATATTATTTATCTATAGGTTACAATATAAGAGACCATAAATATAATAATAAACCTGAAAAATATTTGATTAGAGATGCTATTAAAAAAATAAATCCTACATTATTACCTGATAAGGTTTTGTTTAGAACTAAAGAAGCATTTAGCGATGGTGTAAGTAAACAAACTAAATCATGGTATGAAATTATTCAAGACTTTGTTAAAAACTCTATTTATCCTCATTTATATGGAGAAAAGAATGAAGAATATATATTACAAAATATGAACCCATATGTTTTTAATAGACCCAAAACCTTAGAACAATTATATTATAGAGATATTTTTGAAAAGTTATTTCCAAAAATAGGAATAGAAAAAATAATTCCCTATTTTTGGATGCCCAATTTTGTAAAAAATGCAACAGACGCGTCTGCTAGAACATTGAATATTTATAAAGAAAAAATTAAAAATAATGATTAAAGTATCTTCACATTTATAACAAAAATGTGAAAATAGATATATTTGAAAATTATTACCAAAAAAAACCTCCTGATTTTTTTGATTTTTTTCTAGTTTTATTTTTTGTGTTTTTTTTCTTTTTTCTTGAAACATTATGTTTATTTTCCTTAACAAATAATTTCAACTTAGATAAAATTTGTTTTTTATATCCTGTTCTAGAACTAATTTCTGATTCAATATATGTAAATCCAAATGGATCTGTTTTTGCGAATTTCATAAATTTTATTATAAATTTTTGATGTTCATTTTTTTTTATCAATCGTCCTATTGGTGATTTTAAAAATATTTTACACATTTTTATGAAAGGTATGTCATGTTTGTATCCAGTCAAATGTAAATATTTTACATTATTATGAATCATATGTGGATGTTTCATATCATCTAAAAAGCATATTTTATCTTTTTTTTTTAATTTTCCACATTGCAATAAATCATTATATTTTTTTTCATGACTTGTTCTACATTTTTCATATATTTTACTATTTACTTTCCAAGCCGCAATTGTTCTATCAAATAATTTATATTTCAATTTTTTTTCAATATAATTTTTGATACTATAAACCCAAGATTTTGGACCTATATTATTGGTATAAATCAATACCTTTACACATTTCAACTTATGTTTTAATTGTTTCAAATAATTTAATATATTCATAGTATCAGGACGAAACATCTCAGGAAACAAATCAAAAATTTTGTAAACTTCATTTTTTTTTAATTTTCTACCTATGTAATGTTCTACTCCTTCTATAAAAATGGCTACTTGTGTAAAGTAACCTAGGGTTTTATCTAAATCAAACACGAATACTAAATTTCTAAAGCACTTTTTCATAGTACATTAGGACTATATTATTATTTATCCAAATAATCTAATACACCTAAAATTACTCTTTCCTGGCCTGTAATTTTTTGGAAAATACAGCATTCGTCTAATTTTATTTGAAAAATTCTATTCATATTATTTTTAATTTTAATTTGAACGCAATCATTTATAATATCTATATCTATGATAATACCTCCATTAGTAAGTTTTATATTTTCAGGATTTTTCAATGAAATCCATCGAATATAATAACCATATTGTACATCATTCATATCGCTACAATAACGATAATGTTTCAACTTTTTATGCATCTCTTTCAATTCTTCTCTATTTAATCCTAATTTTTGTAACATATTATTTTTAATTGTTTTTATTTTAGAAGTTGTCATATTCATAATTGAACTATTTGATTCATTTTCAAGAGCTAAAAGCAGGTTATTTATTTCTTGATCACTCATTAAATATATATATTATCGTCATATTTTTAAATTATTTGATTAAAAAGTACTGAAAAAAAGGTTCGACGCTTTTTTGTATATAAAACTTTCCCTATATATCCGATTTTGGACATTTCAAAAATGTCCATTTTCCGATTTTTCATAAAAGTTTTTTCTGATTTTTTGTGCAAAAATTGCAGAAGACCATCTTGTAGGTATTTTTAGATTAGTAATAAATATGGTTGTGACTATAACTTTTTTTACACAATTTTTTAAGTATTTATGAAAACTATTTAGCAACTTTTTTGTTATCCATATATATACAAAAATGGATAACAAAAGTTGCAAAGTTGCAAAAAGTTGCTCCAGTATTAAAAATTATATGTGTAAATATTGTGACTATAATACAAGTAGAAAAAGTAGTTGGTTAAAACATTGTAAGACCAAAAAACATTTATCAAAATCGTTATCCAAATCGTTATCCACGATGGATAACGAAAAAGTTGCAAAAAGATTTTTTTGTGAATGCGGAAAAAATTATCAATTTAAGAGCGGTTTAAGTAAGCATAAAAAGAAATGTCAAAAAAATAATGATGTTAACTTAAAAAAAGGCACGACACTTTTTTCTAACTTAAAAAAAGGCACGACACTTTTTGAAGAAAATTT